>ENA-ORBV01009833-ORBV01009833.1-microbial-mat-metagenome-genome-assembly--contig:-NODE-9833-length-15524-cov-5.349388_pt1 | contig 15524 bp, 20 predicted proteins | sample MGYA00237777_ERZ505514 | MGnify/ENA primary metagenome ERZ505514 (study PRJEB26160, sample SAMN06269048) | microbial mat metagenome | isolation source: Oligotrophic lake microbial mat | place... | reverse complement strand
TTTTGAACATAACGAGTAAATCTTGAAGTTACTAAACGGGATTTGTTGCATGTAACCCAGTTCGGCGTTCTTTCATTCAGCCCCTCGTTGGAGGCTACTCATCGTAGTGCCGAGGTGACTTAGAAGTCTGCACAATGGGCCTTGCTTTTTTCGTATCGTCCCCTATTCAGCGAATGAAAGTGTTGTCCATTAGCCCAATTTTATCAAGGCTTCATAACCATATATACAGTACCCTACAGTGCTACTGCACTAGCTTGTACGCTCATTATTGCAGTGAGCTACCCCACCTCCAGATCCGCCTGCCTGGGGCGGGGGCGGCCGGGGAAGCAACGCACTGGACTTGACTAGCACTTTCGCAAGCTTGCTACCAGTTCGTAGGTATAGGTATTTACTCGAGAATTTCATCGATGCTTCTTACGTACTGTAACTGGTTAGTTCCCGGAAGCCGCAACGCAACGCTTAGCCGTGCCCTAGCTAGTAGACTAACTAGTAGTAATGGAAACAACCCTTATTGTGCATGACAGCTCTTCTGCCGCCAGATGTTTCTTTTGAGCAAGTGTGCGTAATAATATATTTTGGATATGTGTGCGTCTGGTAAATTCAATCAGCAACTCCGCCCGCTTTCCACCGGCGCCGGCCTCGGTCTTAATAATGTCACATGCACGCAAGTCCCGCTTCCCCGGATCCAAGCGAAAAGAAAGAGCAGCAACCATAACAACAAACAGCTCATTATTATTGTTGCACGACCGATGACAGCCATTCCAGCTGCTCTCTTGGTATTGGCAATCCAGAGTTGTGATCTACTCTACTAGTAGCACTCTATATCTCTTAGTCTCCTCCTCGGTTTCCTTTGAATGATTATTATTGAAGACTGGAGCTCTGACAAATGAACTAGGAGAATCGACACCATAGAGTTCTAAATTCTATTTGCTTCGCCGAGGATCGACTGCTTTCGGTTCCATTCCATTCTTTCTTTTTTTGATTCCGAAAGTTCTTAAGCTACGAGGTTTCTTCACTATATTGGAAGATGCAGCGATTCGAAGAAGAAGGAGGGCTGGAAGAATGGTCCGGCGCTGCCGCCGAAACCAACCCCAATCATGCCCCGCTTCATTTTCCCATCATGGAAGCTCCCAACCAAAAACCAGAACAAGCGCCCGTCCAGTTTCGACAATTCTTTTACAACATTGCCGATGAAGAACCCGTGCACGTCTTTTGGGATGATGAAAACGACAATACCGACAACAATCATGACGACGATGACGACGAAAATCCAAATCAAAACAACCATAATGACACAGACCGGTTCGTGGTGGATCCGGAAGAAGAACAAGAGCCAGACAGGAGACCCAGAAGAAGGCGCCTCTCCACACACTTTTGGTTCCTCATCTCCAGTTTGCTGGGAACCTTGTGTGTCATTTCTCTGCTTGTCATGATATCGGTGTGCGTCACGGGGCACTGCTACGACAAAGCAGCCACTGACGACCAGACAAATGGTGGTAGTAGTGAGTGGGGTACGAATAGCGGCAGCAATATTTTTATTCCGCAGTCTACTACGATTTCTAGGACCAATGCCCCCACGGTCGCTCCAACGCCAATGGCGTTTATACCACCTTCTGTGTTTGTGGTGGTCCATCTTCCACCGCCACCGCGCGACGATCCAACCACCACGACGTCTCCAACGAGTACGAGTGTCATCTCTACGACCGCCCCACACAACAACAACACGCCATCCTCCATCTGGTACAATGATTCGACGACGACGATGTTAGCCAATCATACCACCAATGGTACCCATACGATGACAACTGCGGCAGATATCGATTTTAGTATTTCCACAGCAGCACAAGCCACTGCCAATGCCACTGCCACAACCAGCAAGCATACCAATATTGAATGGCACGATGACTACTAGCTAGCGAGCACACTTGTTGTGGTTTTAGACATGCGATGATCCATAACAAGGAAAACAACAACAATAATGGAACAACAGCCATGTTCGGTAGGAATGCAAGTCGTCCCGAGAGTGACAATTCTACTATCTTTATCAATCACAACAGCGTTGATACAATTGATAAAATGAATGACTGCGTCCACCACTCAGCTGCAATCTGCCCAAAAGGATCAAGTTACAGTCTAGTATATGCATTGCGTTGTGAGACGGCTGGGATATCGACTCTTACATCCATGGTCGCGCAATGGTCGCCACGGAATCGGCCCCAAAACTACAAGCAACAGCTTTTCCAAACTGACTCCCCAAGGTTCTTGGTGGGCTATGTGGACCCAAAGGAACTACCAGTGGTCACGTGGCGTTGATGATGATGATAATGACCGCGATAACGCATACATTTGCTTCATGGAGTGGCATGGATGGCATGCTTCACGACGGACATCAAGATGTGAGGCATCGATTGTGTGTGTATGGGATTGGTCAAAGAGAACCTCCACAAACTGCACGAGGAGCACCGCAACAACCAACTGACCATGACTGGAATTTCTTCCAGGAAACGGCAACATTTCGCTCCCCCATGGAACGGCATTATCTACTTCACTACTAGCAGTGTATCTGAGGCACACCGACTTGAGAGGCAACGAGACCATGCTCAATCCATTTCTTCTCGTCTGTTGATTTCCAACTATCCGCATTTTGGAGTTAATTAGTTTGATGTGTATTAATTATCAATCACTTGGTTGGCTATCTTCTGAGTTGATCATCCACTTTATAGTTTATTAGGTAGCATTATATATTTCTTTCATAGACTCATGGTGGCTGAAAGACTAGTTGAAATCAATAGCCAGGGGGATCAGGACAACTCAAGGACCCATGCATTGGGATTCGATCATGCATACTTTGAAAAGTCCCACATCTGCTCCTTTGAAAAGCACGCACACGTGCCCTTTCGTTGTTGGATCTTCCCAATAATTGCCGACAATGGACTTGCGACGGTCCAATTGAGGCTGCATAATGAATTAATGATACCAGCAGCAACACAACGGACCTGTACTTGCACAGTTGCACTTTTTGGATTAGCCACTCTAGCTAGTCAACGTCAGTTCACTTCACTTCACTTCAGTGCAGATCTGATTCTCTCAAGATGGGATTTGAGGAGAAGGATTTCAGTCCGAGGACTGCAAGTAATAGGAGTACTACTATGGAAGCCTTGATGGACAAGGAGTTTGAAAACGTCATGAAGGCACACGTGAATATTTGGGATTTTCTTTGGGAGGAACCAAGGCTCGCATGGGATGGTGGATACATTCCCGTCATGGGATCCATGTTTGCAGCTTTTCATATTTCTAGAAGGCATTTGTGGCCACGTTTGTTGAACGTTATTGCGAATACTAAGAATGGAAGACCCATGCAGCAAGTGCAATCGCCCTTTCACAAACCCATTCCAAAAGAACCAACCATTCGCCCAATGCCGTCACCCATGCAAATGGCCTTCGAATTGAGCATTGGTTTTTGGGTGGGATATGGCGTGAATTACATGACGATGGAACACAGCAAACGAACCTCGGATCAAACCGTGGTACGGATACCCCTCAAAGCCGGCCACTCGAAATTGTGTGACACATTGTGCCCCGTGTTTCTGGAAGAATATCGTCGCCAATGGAAGGAATCCAAGGGAAATCGGCGAGCTATGTTACGAAATCCTACCTATCACGAATTGCAAGTCACGTTACAATTTGTTCAGAATTGTCGGCATCGGCAATTGATGGAACAGCGACTGCGTAGAGATCTAGGCTTGCCCGACTCTTCGCCAGTAACAATCCCTGAACCAGGTGTCACAATCTCTGCTAATGAGGACCCCCTTCCAGCAATGATGATGGGTCATCAAGGAGAAGAAGAAGAATCATCGTCTGAGAGTAGTGATCCGAGCTGGTCACATCTGAATACGGAATCCTGGGTGGAAGATCAAGGAGAAACCAAATAGGTTTTGAAAATCCAACCTCCAATTCACCTTGACGGCTCTGTTTTTCAAGATAGCTCGCTGATTTGCGGGTTCCTCAACCCGTTACGATGGCCCAGAGCATTGCTCGAGAAGCCAAGCAAAAAGAATGTTCCTATGCTTTTCCTCCTGTCAAATGATTCCCAGACTTTCCAGTCCTGCCAGTCGACATCGGGACAAGCTTCCTCTGCACGTTCAGTATTGCTCCATGCCGATCAAGCCTGGTACTGTACCTGATACCAGGTGCAACCTGATGGACTCTACCTAGTTAGACTACAAAGGTTACTGGAGTAGTAAAGTATGGTCCTTGGTTGATCGCATCGCACATGGTACCGGAAGCACGTGATTCGAACATTTAGCGTTAACCCTAATGGGTCTTTTCTCTTTGGGTTTTCGTGGACCACGAGGCTCCACGCGACCAACCGAGAAGACAAGCTGACACTTTCGTGTCAGAGAACCCAAATCAATCAAATTTTGGGCGGTAAGACTTCATGCGGAAGATACCGTGTAATCTATAAGAAACCAAGCGAAAAGAAAGCGTTAGAACGCAAATTCTGCAGACATTACATTGCTATTGTTCCCAAGACAAAAGCAAAACAACCCAACAACCAAGATCACGATGAAGCTTGCTACCACCCTTTCTCTTGTCGCCTTGTTCCTTTCGGCCTTTATGGCACAAGGCTTTGTCAGCGTGTCCCCAGTTAGAACCGCAAGCACTCCCAGCAACGCCTTGTTCTTTCAACCCACATCGTCGTCTACGCCAGAAGGAGAGACAAAGAAGAAGGAAGCTGCTCGACCTGCCTACAAGGTGACCAAGCTACAAGCAGACATTGGAAGTAATGTCCAGCCTACCAAGACTCGCTCTCTCCTGTCTCATGTACAAGAAAAGACCGTCGGCTTTTTGGTTTACACTTATGAACTCGACAAGAAGGAATTTTCTTAGACCAAGAGTTTCGTCCTTATGGTATCATGTTCCATTTCTGTGGTGGTGGAAGGTGGTGGGTAATGGAGGATGCTGCAGCTGAAAATTCTTGAACAACAACAAAGGTGTTTGTCAAGGCGTGTCAAGGCGGCCCAAGAAGCAAGGTACAGAAAGGGGGTTACCGTCGTGGCAGGAGGACGGAAGGAGTTTCGTGGTCATCAACCGACGCGTCAACTACACCAGACCCCTCGAGTTCATCCCTACTTCTATGTTCAAATCGACTTGCGTGTCACTTGCTCGATCTCATACACAACAATTCGCAAAGCAAGGATTGCTAAACTTTATAAATTCATTTTTGAAGTAAAATCATAATATTTTGAGCTTCCGTCAATGCCGGCGATTCCGCTCTCGAAATAAAAAAATAAATGGAATACACGTAGTTTCGGAAGGAAGGCGCCTTTCGTTTCGGCCTCGCCGAAACTTGCATTTGACGAATAATAGGAACAATTTATTAAGAAGGAGAATAGAGCTTTTCATCCGTTTCTGGAGTTTGAGCGCGCAATAATCCGCATCACAACCATCGTGACAAAACTTCAGTGATCGACGCCAGCTTCAGTAGTTATAGCCATGCCTAGGAGCTCACTTGTCTGCAGGGGAAGAAGCCCCCTCCGACCGGTTGCACCAGCTATGAACGAGTTGGGCATTGGTGTCTTCCGTACGACCCCCTTTGGAATGCGCTATCTTGTGGTGAATCTGAGCATAGTTTGGGTCGATGATTCGCTTCCTCTCTAGAGTCTGCTGACAAAGTGGACAGTTGCCTTCTTGCTCTCCCACAAAGTGTCACACTGTCCCCTATCAAAAACTCTCTTTCGATCCCGCTCAAGAAGGTTCTCTTCAAAGAGTTTTTTACATTCGTCCCGTCGGGAGATAAAAAGCTGGCTACTGTTTCCTGTCCCCTTGAAGATGTTGGAAGACTCCTTTTTCCAATTCTCATTGATTGCATCCTTTGCTTGAACGAAATCTATATGCTGATATCCTGAGTTGAGCAAGTCCGCGATGGCAGCATATTTTGCATCCCAGGTCAACATGGTCACATCCTTATCCCACTTTCCACCACTTTTGTGATACCTGCGAAACGCAAAACTTTCAAAAACTTCGTATGCAAGCTTCATCACCTTTGAAAAGGTTTCAGCTTTTGTTTCGGCTTCGCGCTCAGCCCTTTTCCACAGCTCGCTGCTCTCGCTGATGATCCTATGCGTGCCCTGTACCCCTTCAACCTCTCTATTCAGGAACTTGGAGAGTGGTGCCTTATAGTTGTGGCCACTGTTATGGAACGCCAAGGCGCGAAGAATCATTTCGACATCAGCATCGTCCTTGACCTTTTCGTTTCCCTTGCTCCCAATCCCGAAATTTTTAGGATCTCGAATATACTGAAACTCTTCGCAGTCGCTTGCCAGGCGGTACAGTGATCGCATAAAGGGTCCGAAGTGTGAACATTTTCTATTCTGTTGCGCGTTCTGCTTTTGTCCGCCAGAGTTGATATCACAGTAAAACTCGAAAACATCATTCAAGTCAGTTTCGTATGGAATTGTCAATATTGTCAACGGATGTTGTTCAAAGGCCTTCTGTTGCTCCTTGCTAAGATATTGGGAGGAGAGACCATTGAGGCTTGCATAGCTCTCATCTAGCTCCCCAAGTTGGGCAAGATCGGAGAAATTCGGTGGTAGAGACTTCTCCGGGATGCCATTCACATCAGAGCCAAAATAGAAACCCATAAGAGAAGTCAAGCGCTGCTTTCCATCTAAAACATCAAATTTTGTAGGTTCAACGGCGTGTAGTACAATAGACGGAACGTAACGTTGACAAAGTACCGTCACCACCAAACGTGAGGAGTCTTTTTTCTTCCATTCGAAGCTCCGCTGGTACTCTGGGAATAGATTGAGATCTCCATCCTTGATACGCATCGAGATCTCACGGATTGATATGGTTGTCGGAGTAAGATTCAGCAGCTTACTTTTGTAATTTTCAACAGATTCTTGGTAGTCCCGGAGCATGGAGGAAAACCTGACGAAACCAGGGATGATGCTGACGGGTGGTAGGGAGACACCGCCATTGTAAAGTTGCCTTGCGACGCGTGTTCTAATAGAACTTGACAGCATGGTCACTCAATGGTTCGACTCCAATGCTCGAGGATTTACCAGTACGTCTTCAGCCAAGAAAATGCCAAGATACACGCTCAAAAGCTCGCTCAAATATGCATATCTATGCGTTCAGTGAGTGTCCACGGCGCATTTTCTGCAACTCCCGAATCCCGCCGGACTATAGTACAACTAAATAGTATTGGATACGAACCCACTGTTTGCCATCACTGAAAGAAGTGCTGGAAGAATCGAATTTCCACCCACCCAGGAAGGGGCCTATAGTCCTACCACATCCTGGACAAGCACATGCTTGTAAGTCCATTGGGTGACACTATTGCGGAGCTTGGTATTCATACTACAGTACTGTAGGTCTACAAGTACGACGTAGCTACTAGTAGTCATTACAATTGGCGCAGCTATATTGGCGCTTCACAACTTTCCTTTTTTGTACTTACACACTCTTCATACGCACTCGCTAGCTAGCTACTACAATTGTACTAGCTAGCTAGCTAGCAGTAAACTTGTAATGTTTTGTAACCTTAACCGTATTGAATGAATTCCAAGGCTACTTATACACCGGTATTCACTTCGAAAATCATTCGTGCTTCCAGCTTGTTCGAGAAGATTCTGACTGCTTACAGAACGATTACGACACAAGATATCAAGATCAAGACGCCGTTTGTTTGTTGTTTTACTTTCATGATCTTGGTTCGGACTGCTCATAAAAGCAATCAAGCTAGCATTGAAACCAAAGACGAAAGCTGAGACAATAGCAGCACCACCACTCTATCCCACAAACGAAAATGAGTATTTCTTCTTCCGCATCGCAACAACTGCAGGCAGACAACTTGTTTGATCACTATGATACTCCACGAAAAATCATGTCGCTCATGGCCACAGCCATAGCGATTGTACCACTCCTGGTCGATATAAATTACACTCATGCTACCAATCCACTGTGGCCTCCACATGCGCGTTTTCATGTGGTATGGCAATGTCTGATTCAGGCAGGAATTGGATTTGTCATTTTGAAATTGTTGTGGCCGCAGAACCACATTTTCAATTATGATTGTTGCTGCAATAATATGAGGATGAGGAGTATGGATTATCCCTATCGAGTAGAAGTGGCCAACACGTTGCTATTTATCTTTATCGGTCCCTTTTATGTCACCATGAGTACCATGAAATTGTTTGGCGGGGCCCTTGCCGATGTGAATGGAGTGCCTCCAATTCCCTTGGGTCCATTGGGGTCCATTGATTCGAACCTGTTGGCCATGATGTTTGGTATGAGTTTGAATTTATATGCATTGTCATCCATTCGCGACACAAACCGCAAACTGCTAGGAGGAGGCAGCCACATGAAAAAGAAACTTGGAGGAGTCCTTGCTCTGGATTAATGCAAAATGTGACTTTTGTGACGACTTGGTAAAACAAGCAGAGTCAGTATATATGTCGAGAATACTGTAGTGCCAACGTAATAGTAAAACCCCTGTTTCGCTTTTTTATTCAAACTCCTTGGGTGATTCCTCAGGTGCCTGCATACATGGTAGTGTCGATGAAAAGATAGAGCTGTATCCGCTTTATTTCCATGACTCAGATTTTGCTGTGTCTGTTTTTCATTTTCCCTTTCCAAAGCCAGTCACCGTCAACAGATCATAGAGAATGAGTACATTCTGAGCGTATGCGCCATGCCGGACCACTATGAGTGTCATATGCGTTGCCGCTGCCCTGTATTCTTGTGTTATAAGTATTTTAGGCGCATTCTGCATCGAGAGGATAGGCATCTAGAAGTTCATGTAAAATGGCATCGGTTTGATCTCCGAACTGTGTCGGTAGAGACTGTTAGCTACCCAGCCGACTAGAATACCTTACACTACATACTCTCAGCTACGCTACTCATGGCTATGCAACTTTAGGAGGGTCAAGTCAAGTACAACAATGATTTACATTATCTTAAAACTCTTATAACTCAGTATTACCATCCATACCCAACACCGGACGTTTCACAGGGGTACCAATTATTTGCACTCCCACCGACTCGAAGCCTTCACCCGACACCACCACTGAGTCGCCTTGTCTTAAAAAGCTTGACAAGTCTCCTTTCAACTTGATGGAAAGTTTCTTGTATCTGTCAAATCCCAAAAGATTGCCCAATCGGACCAGTGCGCGGTTGGTGGCAATCGCCACCCCTCCGGGGGTCCCAGTCAGGACCATGTCGCCTTTTTGCAAGGAAGTCCTGCCAGGGGCGTAGTACTGTTTATGGATAAAACGTAGGAGTTCTAACGGGGTATAGATCATGTTGTCGGTCGTTTCAGATTGCCGGGCCATTCCATTGACCCTGGTCTCAATGGTAATGCAGGGTATAGAGTTGGAGGTGGGATAGTCTGGCACCCAAATATTTTCCGACATTGGCAAAAAGCCTGGAAAGCTTTTGGAAAGGCCCCAGTATTCGTAGCGAATGTTGGTACCTTCCCCCAGCAGACCTACGCTTCTGGCCGAGAGATCATTGGCGATGAAAAAGCCGATATTTGGAACAAAGTCGTCACGGCTCAGATCGTCCGGCGAAATATCCTCCAGCACGACGAAACCCAGCTCGACCTCGTAATCCAACATGGGCGAGAGCTGGGCGAAATCAGCTCTCAGCTTTTCCCCGACGTCTTCTTCCAGCTCAGCCGTGGCCTCGATCATTTCTTCTGTTGATGGCAGCTGGACCTCGGACCCATCACTTGTGAGGCTCTGGTGCTTCTTTTTGAAAATGGGTGGCGGGACATTGGGATCAAATTCAGTGGAGGTTTCCTGTAGGTGCTTGCGATACGTCAGTCCCATACCGTAGATATTATGGGGTGGCGGCAAACTACCCCTGGACATAAAGCGCCCCTGATTCATTTTCAGGCATGTAAATTCGGCAGGCTCTGGGATATTGGATACGGGTCGAAGCAGGTAACAGAAAAAGCCAATAAACGGCAGTAGCATCATGAGGAACATCATTGTTGTTTTTCTGTTTTTGTGACGAGAAGGATTTGTCTTGCCCATTACAGCGTACTGCGCTGCGTCAGGTTGGATCAATAATTTAAGTACTTCCTTAAAGGCAGTATTTGGCTGAGACGACGTTGATTTCCAAGCGACCTGCCCATCAGGGCGGATCAGGAGCAGAGGCACCTCCTGATAATCGTAGAAGGCTTGCTCCAGTGAATCCTTCGGTTGGTGTTTCAACCATTGGCTTGCATTGACCACATGAATCACGGATTGAGTGGCTGTTCTCAACTCCAACCGTTGTTCCAACCACCAAGTGTGTCCCTCATCGTTGCATAACAACGTGAAGGCATCCGGGTGGAGCCAGTCATGTGAACTTGTTTTATTAGTCGGCCCTTCGCCGACGATCCAAAAGTGTGGAAATCTCACTCCCACTTCGATCGAAGGGCGATACTGACTCACAGCTTGTGGGGGTGGATGGGTAGTTTCATCGTGTGAAATGGCGCCATTTGTATACGTATAGCCAAGGTCCAGACCGATCCTGTCAAAATGACCCATCTGGTTCTGAATCGCTTGATTGACTTTTTGGTGCAAAGCAGGGTTTTGGGGGATGGCTGTAATGTGTTTCGAAAGCCGTTCGTGGACCATTCGCAGGAGGGCGTCGGTCCAAGGCTTGGGGAGTGCTTTAAAAAGGGCACTATTGAGCGCTATGGCCTTCCAGGGCAACATATTGGGGTTGAGCCCCATCGACCGGGGCACTGCCCATATCTTTCTGAAATTGCGCAGACTCTCCCGGCTGTTCAATTCAATGACTGGACGTCGTTCCATTTCATAGCTGTCAAGCAAGTGTTCCGAGGCGATCCCTTTGATTACCCATGCCAGTTTCCAGCAGAGGTTCTGCGCATCGCCAATGCCAGAATTCATGCCCAGCCCTCCAGTGGGCGGAAAACGATGTGCCGCATCCCCGACCAAAAAGGCCCGACCCTGGCGAAAGGCAGAGGCAATTTGGCAGGTCATTCGCCAGTGCGATACTGAATGGATCTCCACTTTCAAGGGACTGTCTGGATGGACAAAATTCAATCCTATCGCGGTATGGATACGTTGTTTCAGCATATCCTTATTCTGGATGTAGTCTTCCTTGTTTTCATAAGGCATATAAATTGGAAAGTGATACACCCAACGGTTCTTTTCAATGTGATGAGCAACAAACGTTCCTGGTGCTTCTGGATTCATGATCCAGTACAATTTGGCGGGCGTTGTGACATGGTCCCTCAGGTTAACGTTCAAATTAAAATAAACGCTAATGACATCTTCCAATTTGTCATCACCGAGCATGGAAATGCCCAGTGCTTTTTGACTTCGACTACCTGCCCCATCGGCGCAAATCACATACTTGCTTTGGATAACAGTCGAGGAGGGGTTACCCTGGCTGTCCTTGCTGTCGTTCTTGTGCTGCTGGCAATCTCGAATGGTACTGGTCACACCCTGGGGGGTCTGCTGCAAACTTGTCCATTCGTGTCCGGAAAGCAATTGACAGTGGCGACAACTTGCTAGATGTTTTCGCATTATTTTTTCCAACTCGTTCTGAGATAGATTCAAGTACGGTTGTTCGGGTGCCGCCAAGTGGGCTTTGTACTTAGCACCGTTTCCATTCGCATACAAATCGAGTCGTCCAAGCTCGTCTTTATCCGTGAGGGTGTGACCGAACACAACGCGAGAAGCGTCGATATGAGGGGAAGCCTCTTGTGTCAACTCATCCATGGTAAATCCTAGTTGGAGTAGGATTTCAATGGAACGGGCATTCAGTTCATGGGCTTTGGGATGTTGAGAAATACCAACTTGGCGTTCCACCACAATGCTTGAAATGCCAAGTTTGTCCAGATAGATGGCACTCATCATTCCCGAAGGTCCACCACCGATAATCAAGACATCGGTAACTAAAGAAGAAGAAGTAGTTGTATTTGGGCTCATGATTGTCAATTGTTATTCAATTAAAAGTAATTAGATTTTATGAGACTGTTGTCCAGTATGGTCCTTGCATTGATTGAGTTGGTGAAATACACCGTAGTTGTGCTGATGCTGTCTTGTTTTGTCTTCTACTACTAGCTAGCTAGCTAGAGTAGAAGACGGGAAAAGTCAATAAAAAAGGAATCAATCGGCGGGTTTTCTTTGGAGCAACACGAAAGAAACGTGCTTACCGGTGACAACACGAACGAAAAGTGCTTACCGGTATCTGTGCAGGATTGGAAAGCATGGAGCAGGGCTAGTAGGGTTATGGTTAGTGTTGACTAATTAATTAGGTGTGCACACCACCTGTGTTAATTTATACAGTGCATTGTGGTAGACAAGCCACAAGCAACTTTCAATGCTACAATTATGTGTACAATTGTGCATCCATCCTGAAACTCAAACCCCAGTCTTAATGGGGCACAAACAATTTTGTGTTGAACATGGGATGAAAACAACCAACAATGAGAGGACGATTGTGCACTTAGCCGCAACACAACAGTGCTCAGCCCTTTTGTTTTGTCAGCTTCAAAAAAAAATCATCCATGTCCTTCGGAGCAGGCTCAGAGGTGGGCATCAGCCCAGAGGGCACCACTGCAGCCAGTGTTTTTTTCGCGCACTTCATCTAATCATTTGTTGCATGGCATCTTGGTCTGGCCTCTGATTGTTAGAAGCATCCAAGCTGTCAAGAGCATGGAGGGCAAGCTGGCAAGCTTGTTTGGCTGGCTCTTTGACACTGCTCTCCAATGTGTCCTTCCCTCTCTTTTTGAACATGGCGTCCACCAAACCAAATTCCGTCACTGGAGGAATCTTTAGCATTGGCATTTGGCATTTGACCTCCCCCCCAGGGTCCAGACAATGGAACGTCCAATCAGCACCATTGCTTCACTGAGGGGACATCCATTATTGGATGCACCATGTGGTGCACTAGTAGGATCTTAGCAATTGGTCAATGAAGAACCAATTGGGGTCAACCAACAGCAAGGGTTTGCATGCACTGTCCCAAGGCTACCACAAGAGTTCATTTCTGAACAACTGTCATTGCCTGCTCTCTGCTCACCATCACCGTTGCCATTGGGCTCTCCATCCCCTCTGTTGTCAAGTGTTGTGTCCACCGATCAGCCGTTAAGCCAATGCTGTGCCACCACTGCCTGCAGCATCAATCCATCCGTGTGTCTCACCCAGATTTCCTTTGTGCAATCCAACGTCTCATTGTCAAATCACAAGTGAGACAGGAACAACAGATGTTGCTTGAGGAATCGCAAAAGTTGTCATTAAAGTTTGCCTCTTCCTTTGTTCTGCCTTCATTGGTGGGAAAATGTGATGATGGTTTTTCATTGTGACCGGGCAAGCTGCTAGCCTTGTCACTTCTGTCAAGAGAAGCACAGAGAGGTGTGGCAGCAGGCTCTTCGATGCTGTGCTTTTTCATGCTGCTGGCAGGTGCACTGGCTGCAGAACACATTTGCCTTCAGATCTTCTTGACTCTCCGTCAAAGCCTCAACACCGTCGCAGAACCAGCAATTCACAACAACGGGGGGAATGCATGAAGGATTCCTGCCCAAGCTCCAGCTCACTTCTTAGGCTACTGTTTTGCACCAGGCTGCCTTAGCCAGCACGCTTCCAATTGGTCCAACACCTTCCTTTAGCACAGAAGTGCCAGGGCCTTCCAACTTGACAGTGGGCATGCTCATCAGAGTCACAATTGAGTGCTGGTTGAAGCACAGAGAAGAGAATGCAACCAAGGAAACATTCCGGGAAGGTGAGATGAAAAAAAATTGATGATGATTCCTTTGCTGTCTGGTTCGCAATCTCACTGGAGCTCCTTGCCGTTGCTCGTCATCTTTGGGATGGGCAGTCACCATGGTTGCCAACATGTTGAACTGTTTGTTGCTGGTTGCAGTTTGCTTTTGGCTAGCAGTTGCTAGCAATGGCTTTTGGCGTCAGGCGCTGTTGTTGCTACTGCATGTGTTGGGGCTGTGTCTGCTGCTGACTGCCAAGGTGCAGAGCTGGCATTCTGTCTGGAGCTCAAGGTGCCACTGCTTCTGCTGCAGCTGGTCTGCTGCATCAAGACTGCTTCAAGACACCACGCGCCAGCACATGCCAAAAGAGAACCACCAAAGTTGAGCTGTTAATTGTTCAAGCCATTCAACAAATTAATCAATCCGGAATGTGTTTAGGAATGGCTGGCGCCCAAGCTGTGCTTGTGGCCTAAGAAACAGCAGTTAAGGGACTTTTGCACCCAAAGAAACAAGCACACGCGCGCGCACAGCTGCAATGAGTCAACCTGACCCCATGATCATGTGACAAGTTTTTCCACAACCCAAGCCTTAACTCTGCTAGGGCTTGAAAAACCCAGCAGCCACCGACTGCTGCACAATGATGGGCCATGACAGGCACCACAGCTGCCAGCTGATCAACTGATCCTCTTCTTCTGAATCCAAGTCTATGTCTGCAGGCAATTGCTTGAAGTCGACAAAGAGGAGGTCACTTGTGCCAATGAAATTGCGAGCAGGAAGATGCTCCACCATGATCTTCAGCATCTGCGGGACATTGTCCTTGATGCTGAATCCGGCGGCAGGTTTCAGGATCAAAAGAAATGTAACCATTGCCAGAGCAGGAGACTTTGTGAGCTTGAATGAATCTTCCCAGACTGTGGGAATCTGGGCAAGACATCACAAGCCATCCTTCACCATCCTTAAGAAACGGGTGTCTCATCTCTGATTCAATTAGGCAAAGCACTTGCAATTTGCCATGTCACAACTGAAGGGTTTCATGACCTTCCGTTTTTTTATAGCCCAAATGGCGCAGAAGACCAAGAGAGTGAGGGTCATCATCTTTGTTGTCCTGATCCTCCTCCTTGTCCTCCTCATCATCCTCGCTGTTGTTCCCGTCCCTTTTGGTGTTGTTTGTCATGAGTGCTGTTGATCCACACACCATGGCAACATCCATTGAGTAGCAAATGTCCACTTTGCTCTCTTTGTGACACTTGCCCATGTGCTTCATGATGATGTCAACATTGGCAAACAATGTGATTGTTTGATTGAACATGCCAACGAAATGGCAGCCAAGAAGCTTGCAACTTGGGCCAGTTCTATTGAACTTTCTGCGGCAACACAGCATGAAAAATGCTTCTTTCCCACAGCAGTTGGGAATGTTTTCATCGGTCAGTTTCTTGCTTGGACATTTGCCCATGATGGGAACAGAAACAATGTTGAGTGCTGTTCATCAAACAGACAAGAATCTTCTCCAGATCAGGAGCATTGATGCCACCTGATGCAAAAAGATTTTTGGCAAAACCCAACAAGGTGAAGCCACCCATTTTGTCACAACCAAAAACATCATGGCCAGCATGTTGACACCTTTCAGAAAGCGCTTTGTTTTCCATGACATTTGCGCCTCCCACAAGAGGGTGAGGTTCAAAAAAACTCATTTGCATCCACCCCCCACCTGTCCAGAGTGACCCAAACTTCCGCAATGCTTGGATGGCCTAGAAACGGCTTCTCTCAAAAAATGGCATTGATGCACACTTGCGCA
>ENA-ORBV01009832-ORBV01009832.1-microbial-mat-metagenome-genome-assembly--contig:-NODE-9832-length-15524-cov-5.744093_pt1 | contig 15524 bp, 4 predicted proteins | sample MGYA00237777_ERZ505514 | MGnify/ENA primary metagenome ERZ505514 (study PRJEB26160, sample SAMN06269048) | microbial mat metagenome | isolation source: Oligotrophic lake microbial mat | place... | reverse complement strand
TTGCTGCTTGCTCCGAATTTCTTCAAGAAGACCAACATCACAACACTTGAATTTGTGGCAATTTTTTCAGCAACCATCAGCGATTTTGGTGCCATTTTTTGCCTCAGATGTTCAGCAAGGCAAGTCAAAGACAAGCTCCCATGCGATGCACTCAGAAACAAAAAATGAGTTGAGTGCATGTCAAAGAAAGAAGAACAAACAAGAAAAGTGACACCACAAGTGGCATCTGCTTGCCAGGGCAAAGCAAATTTGAGACTGCTGAATGCAGGGCACTGTTGGTGCAAAGAAAGAAATGAATGCAAAAAAGAATGTTGTTGTTGATCAGTTTCCTGGGGTTTGAAGTGTGTTTGGGGTTTGAAGTGTGTTTGTGCAATTGTGCCTTCCATCACAAGAACTGATGAGCTGTTGCAGTCAGGCAAATGAAAAAAAATCAATTTTGTCATGACAAGCTCGACCAGATGTCATCAGACTCTGTTTGGAGGTCATGGTGTGTTCCCATCATTCCTGAGAGACGGGCCATGTCAACATGCTTTCCGTCGGTTGATTTCCAACCCCTTGCCTTTGACAAACTTTCACATGCTTCCATCAACGCGTTGGCCTGATGGGTTGCACCTCTCCTCAAATGGGGGTTGGCGAATGCCCCCTCTGCACATGCAACAGTTTTTTGAATGGGAACTGGAAGCCCTGAAAAGTCTAGCTGAGGATACCACACCCCAAAAGAAAAAGACCAAATGGACCACTACCGCGACCCAAAATATGGACTACATCATTGCCGCCATGGGAGCCTGGGAAGAAAAGACCATTGTCTGTACCAATTGGACGCAATATCATCGAAACCCCGACCAAAAGGACGATCCCGACAGTTTGTGGACGCAACTCGCAGCCAAAGTCCAACCCATGGTCCAAGCCATGTACGAGTATTCCAACTATACCGGCACCTTGGTGCTGTGGCGGACGGCGGGCTATTGGACCGACAACACCCCCTACAAGGATACTCAATTTGCCTACATTTTCAATCAACTCGTCATGGATGAAATCGACGTCCATCGGCGCCGCGATCCGCACTGCCAACTGACCTACGTCCATTGGGGTGGCGCCATCGAAGCACGGTCCTTTGGCAAACAGCGCATCGCGGGAGATCACGTCGCTCATTATGGAATGGGAGCCTATCTGGTCCTGCTTCAAATGATGACCAATCGGATTCGTGATATGGGGCTTCTCTAACTATCTATGTGTGTGTGTATATAATAGAGGAAGGAAAGAAGGAAGACAGAACAGGACAGGACAGAAGGATGGAACATACGGATCCATCCAATAGCCACGGTAGTCTACTACATGGTAGAGCACATCAAAATTATATATAATCAGATTGTAAAAGATTCATGCTTACTATACATTGATGGACATACTGTGCTGCTTCTACTTCTACTACTACTACGGCCGTGCATCTAGAAGTGAATCAATACATTACTGTCCGTTCTGTTGGGAGAAAGGAATGTCCTTGCACCTGTATAGAAGTTACATGAGCTACTACTTTGTAGGCCCAGCTTACACGTGAGGCGGCAAAGCACCAACTACTAGTTTGTCACTATACAAAGAAAAAAGCAAACGCCCCATCCGTCATCATGCACAACAAAGTTGGATGGCGATGTACTGTATGCTTTTCGATGACACAAACGGCTGGAAGCAGTACCATACATCAGGCGTTGTACACGGCGTCAATATGAATAGTATTGGAAAGTAACAGTTGATGGGTATGCAATCAACAATAAAAGTAATACTAATACTAAAACAAACAAATACACTTCTTGTATTGAAAAAAATGGTTACTATAGAATGGCGGGATTCTTACTAAAACTGTGCACGATCGATCACGATGTGGATCATGATCATGACGACGCTATTTATTGGGTGGTTGTTGCTCTGGAAAACAAATTGGGATTGGCATGCAACCAATAATACAAACAATTGATATCGTAATTGTTGGACGCCATGGCATGGATAAAGTCCGCATCCTTGGCCGGTGTCGTCAGTGCCGCCATTTCGGCGGCCGGACGAATGAGGGGACTGGTGGTGGTGGTGGTTTGGGTGGCAAAGCCACAGTCCGAGGTCCATACCGTGGCGACGGTCGTCTTGATGGTGATCCCCGCGGCTCCGGCGACGGGAGTACCACGCACCAACTTGTCTCGTCCGGTACGATTGAGTTTGGTGTAGAAATCCAATTTGCGACAAGGAATGCGGACCTTGTAGCCATAGAGGTTGTGACACAGTAGATTGACACTTTGCAAGGTCAAGTTGTCTTGTTCGACAACTTGCGTCAAGGCCTGAGCAATGTCAGTAGGATCTTGTTCCAAGTGCAAGACCAGCTTCAAGAGGGTTGTATTGTCCTTGAGATATCGAAGGAGTGGCTCCATGTCGACACCGGGTTGGACATGAAGTTCCAATTGTTGAATGGATGTGTTTTGCTGTAGCATGTTCCAGGGAAAGGGCAACCCACTGTCCTCTGTTTTAGCGTCCGAGGTACTGGCTACTCCCAGCTGGACAACTTGATCATCCTCCTCTTCATTGACATGGTCATTGCTTTCCTCCGTGTCACGCTCGCCACGGTAGAAAAGACTCAAGTGCGTCAAGGCTGGGGAAGTGGCAATGGCCTTCCAAAAGGCCTTGACAGCGGGATCCGTGCGGTTGGTAGGATACTCGGAAATGGCCAGAGACGAAAGTGGACTCCACTTGGACTTCATCTTTTGTTCCAAACGACTCTGTCGTGGCATGGGCGTTTTGCTCGGGACGGCTTTCCCCCGCGATGCCAAATCCGTCATGGTTTCCAAGAGCCTTCGCTTTTGGATGGGATCGGTAATTTCATCACAAAACTGGAGACTGACGTGTTTCAAATTGGACAATCCCGACTGAAGAAGCCGTAAGACATCGTCCATCAGGGTATCGGTGGTTCGAATAGAAGCTGCCGTAGGTGTGGCTGGTTCCACATCTTCCAAGCGAACAGACTGCAAATGAAAGTCTTCCAAATGATGGAATTGACTCAAGCGTTCCTTCAAGGTCAATTTTCGTTCCGACGGTTGCTGCTGCTGCTGCTGCTGCTCTTCTGGAGCGGCTGCCCCTTCTTCTGCCACCACTCCAGCATCGGCTACTGCCGCACGTTGAATGTCCAAATTCAACAGCGTCAATTTCTTTAGACGTGTGGAACGGACCCACGTGAGCACCGTGGCAATATCATGCTCATAGACGCGTCGAGGCGCATGGGCCGATTTTCCTTGCAGTACCAATTCATGGCATCCGACTTGCTTCAAGGCAGATTTGACATAATTCCAAGTTTTGTGGTTGGAAGGCGATAGCAAATGAGCATAAATGACAACACACTTGGGGTAGCAGGTTCCGGCCAAGGCCCGTTCCATGTCCATGGGCGTCTTCCATACAACCGTTTCCGCTCGTAGAGACGAAGCGGAAAAGGAATTTCCCATGGTACGGAGGCGTGATTTGGAGGACTTGTGTTTTGTGGTGGTAGTCGTGGTGTAAGTGGTGGTCGTGTTGGGTGCGATGGAGTGTGCTTTGGTAGTGAGAATGGCGGCGGAGAGGATGTTGTGAAGTTGAATCATCCTATCAACTTGAAAGGACTAGCTAGCTAGAAGGAGCTGTTTGTTAGCGCACTTGGAGGTAGCTTTGAAAGGCGGGCTATACTAGTAGTAGTTGAGAGGAATTCTGTTTGTCTATTGTATGCTTCGCTTACGCCAAAAGCTTACGCAAACTCTCACGGATTATAATTGTAGTTGTAGTTGTAGTTGTAGAACAACTATGAGATGAATGTGATTGTTTGGCTCCGTGATTTTGCTGATGGTTAGTTACACGGATCGATGGATCAATTTGTATTGATTTATAGTGAGGGAGAGAGAGAGGATATGCGGTTTTGATGCCTGTAGTCCAGGTACTAGCTAGCTAGTACTAGTACCGGCTTGGTATTCTATTATACAGCTCGAGGAAGAGGGTGGGCCAAACTGGCATTTGTTTTCTCCTCAACGGTAACGGTAAGCGAACTAATTCAAATCGAATTCGTTTTGGCTGCCGAGATGCGTGCTGGCACCGACTCTTGGTGGCTAAAAGTGGCCAAAGCTTGGCAATCCCACATACAAAATTACAACTGACACTACACGGAGTAGTTAGCTGAAATCGGCCAGTAGGTCGAGTGAAGTTATTCGGGAAAAAAGTCATTTTCCGTTCCTACAGCATGAGCTAGCAAGCATCTGTTCGCTACACTAGTACGGCCTGGGCCTGCCTTCGCAAAGCTCAAGTTTAAAACAAGGAAGCAAAGAAACCATTAGATCTCTGCCTATCCATGCAGTCATTGAACAACCTTTTCTGCAAGCAAGGGAATTTGGAGAAGCTTGCAAGACTCTTATTCTATTGCCTCTGTCGAATTGCCGTTGATGTTACGCTGCTCTGACTAGCTAATAGCAAGTTCGGCATGCAACAATGACCTGAAACTGAGGTGGCCAAACTATATTCGAACCAATCCATCCAACTTCTAGAAGCAACAGCTGCGTCATGGTCATCCATCTGCTTTCTTGGGTACAATATTAATTTAGGATTGGTTTAGAATTGGAAAGGACGACGTCGACCATAGATGAATCAGAGATCCATTCGTTGACTTGACTTCTGTTTGATTGGATCCGAAGAAAACGATTCCGCAGTGTTGCCATCTGTCTTGTTCGGCGTCGTGTGTATGTCTTTGGATTACGTTGTTCTTTCTTTCTTGAAGATGTCTCATTTTTTGGCGATGACGTGTTCCTTTCTTATTTCATTCCGGGCATCCACGATTGATCCACCGGATCGTTTTCAAATGTTGGAGCTTGAGTGCGTCTGAAATATGTATTCACATGGGATTCTGTGTGCGATTTCTTTGTCGACCGTTTGGCGACAAGTCCCAAATTTTGGCTGGCACAAGACGCACATGTGCTTGCAGCTTGCCTCAACATTTGTAACCACAGCAACAAATGAATGAAGACAACCTCTTCTGCGCCGGATCCTACAAAAACCTAACGATCCAGCTACTAGCTAGCACCTCTAAGCTTTGATGAATGATAGTCTCTTTCCTACTACAGTTAGTAGCTACATCTCATCCATAGCTCTAACAGTAGAGCCATTTGATTACACAGCTACGTAGCCTCTGCTAGCTAACAGTAGACAGCTAGTCCTTAAAGTATGCTATGTCCTACTAGCTAGTACAGAGACAAGCTCAAGCGAACAGTCAATACTCCAACATTCATAAAAGCACGAAACCCACGAGACGAGACGAGACAAGAGATGGACTGAAGCAACTATCACTCAACTACACAAGCACAAGACCTCGCACTGTATACTACTGTTGCCTCTCCACAAAATCCAACTTCATCATGACTACTACCGGTAGTGACGAGTACGATCCCTTTACGGATCCCAAATTGGATGAAAAGGCAAAATTATTGGAACTGTATTCTCACGCCGCCAAATGCAAGGCCCCGCCCAGTGGACCTACGAAATGTACGGAAATGCAACACTGCAAGGCGGCCAAAGTCATGCTGCAACACATTGTCAAGTGTCCCTTTAAAGAAGGGGGTGCCACCAAATGTCCTCAATCCTACTGTAGCATGGGCAAATTGACCTTGCGCTATGGTCCGAAAATCAAGCAAGCCGCCGAAGAACGCAAGGCCAAGCAACAGGCCAAAAATCCCAAAAAATCGGCTGGCAACAAGCGACCCCGTGGCCACCACAGCAAGGCGCATTTATTGGCCGCCGATCCACCTCCCTTTGTCAGTGTCGCCAAGGAAATGAACATGAGTCTCATGCTCAAGCCCATGTCCAAACGAAAACGGGCCAAAATCAAACGCAAGAGTATGCCCACGTGGAAAGAAAGTAAGTACGAAGAATTCAGTGATGAAACCAGTGGAAGTGAATATTCCGATAGTGGCAGCGATGAAGAATCCACAATACAAGCGTCTCAAGTGAGCAGCAATCGGAGTGATAGTGAAGAGGATGACATGTCTTCGAGCAGCAGTGAAAAAGACGACCACCATAATTCGGACGATTCCAGTAGTAGCAGCAGTAGTGGAAGTGACAGTGATAACGATAGTGATGATGAGGCGGCCATTTTTCAACAAGACACGCATCTCTTTCAAAAAATTGAAAAACAACGCAAACGACGAGGGAGTGGCAGTTTGGTCAGTCCCATGTTTATGGAAATATTAAAAGACGGCGGATCCGGGCCTCCCATTTCCCTTTCCTCCACCATTAGTCCGCACCACAATACCAGTACCACCATGATTCCCAATGATAGTGCTGACTCAGCACCGGTATTACCAGATCTCAATCCACAAGCACAACCACACTACAGTCAACCGCCTCAACCACCGATACGACGACAAAGTGAAGACATTCCCTTTGGTAGCAACAGCAGTCACAGTCGGAACAGCTTACTCCGTGATGATGATGATGAAGAAGAAGAAGAAGAAGGCAATGATAGCAGTGGGGAAGATGAAGAGGGAAATTCCTATCGAAAAAAGAAGAAATCGCAATCTCCCTCTTCGCCCAAAGCCGCTGCCGCACCCAAAATTCCCAATCGTAGAGCGTCCGTGGAAGAAGACGACGAAGGAGGAAGTGCCCCCATAAATCCAGAATCCATAACTATCCTTACTCCTGCGGCGCCGCCACCACTGGGTACCAAAGCCACCATGCCCAAAAAGCCATTTCGACGAAGGTCCGTCGAAGAAGAAGATGATAGTAGCGGTGGTAGCGATTCGGATTCGAATGGCGACGACCGCGGCAGTAACAAGCCGCAACATTTACAAGACAACAATGACAATGGCGACAATGATGGGGCTCCCCATATAGCCTTTGTCGTGATGGGTGATGAAAGCAGTAAAAGTGTTCCCGGATTGGTAGAGGCCGATTCGGATGCGGATCCCGAAGAAGAAGAAGACGGCGACGATGATGATAAAAGCAACAATAGCAAAAGCAGTAGGAGTAGTGCCAGTAGAAGTGTGTCGAGTTCTAGGTCGGGTGGGTCGGTCAAGTCGGGTAGGTCCGGTGGCAGTAGGAGTGTGGCGAGTTCGAGATCGGGTAAGTCCAGCAAGTCTGGCAGGAGCGGTGGCAGTAAGAGTGTGGCAAGCTCTGGGTCGGATAGATCCCGTAGGTCTGGCAAGTCGGATAGGTCCGGCAGCGACATGGATAGCGGCAGCGAAGGAGCCGATGATAACGACAACAAAGGAGGCGCAAAACATAAACCAGAATCCCCTCCTCCCCCTACGTTGGATTCCAAATGCAAGACTTGTGGCATGGAGGAAGATTTTGTGGAAGCAGGTATGATAGGGTGTCCTCACTGCAGGAAAGCAACCTATTGTTCAGCAGCTTGTATGGAGTGGGACTGGGATAGTGGTGGTCATAAGGATGAGTGTTCCAGCAATACGAAGGGTAGCAATGAAAATGACGATGAGCACTCTGCTTGTTCGGCTGCTTCTTCGGTTTCTGCCTCGTCTGCTTCGTCTGCTCCTTCAGCTGCTTCCCAAGACGAATGCAATGTTAAGGACGCCAAGACTAAGCCCGATGCCGAGCATAATACAGACGCGTGCACCGTCCACAAGACTGGCGGAACCGCAACAAAGAAAAAACAAAAAAGCGCGGATGAAGTACTGGAGCAACTAGCGAAACAAAAAGAAAAGGCCATGCAAACCGCCGCGATGGCTCTCAAAACGGCGCAAAGAAAAACAGAGCCGGAGAAAAAAGAAGAGGATGCAGCCAATGTGGCCGATGTGGGGTGGTATTCGGTGAATTTAGTGGTGCCAACGACAACTCCAACTTCCCAAGTTGCACCCAGAGACGACACTGAAAAACAAAGAACGACGAACATCGGTGATACAAAGAAAGACGACACCAACGTTTGGACAGCACCGGATATGTCGACACTCTTCGCCAAGGCGACAGGCATGCCCAGTACTGACGATCCTGCTGGTTTTGAAATGGCCTTCGCAACCAACGATACTACCACTCTCGATGATGTTGGATGGACCTCGTTTGATGTCACTGCAAAGCAACAAGGTCCTAGTTACGACGCTGGTAATGTGACAAACAAAACAAGTCTGTCCGAGGATTCCAAATCAAAGTCGGGGAATAAACCAGCATGGACCCCTCCCAAATCTACCGATATTTCGGGTATCGAACCGCCCACGGATGGAGATTGGACCGTAGCTGATGCTAGCGGTGGGGCATCAGAATGGGTTTCGACTGCGAAAAGTACCACAACACCACAAGCCAGTGACTCTAGTAAAGAAAAGAAGTCCAATCGCTTCTCCTTTGACGATTCCAGCAGCGATGAAGACAGCGACTCTGACAATGAGAAGGACAAGTCCAAAGAGAAAGAAAGTTCGAGCCAACAAACCACAGAAGCTTCAAAAGATGGGGCATCTTCCTCTGCCACTCAAAAGTTGTCAGAAAGCAAGTCACCAACAGCTGCTCCAGAAGCTGCTGCTCCAGCACCACCAATGGATGACATTGTTGCCCAATGGAAAATGGCCCAGGCATCAGGTGTCGTGGGTGGACCTGCTCAGCCAAGCAGTACTGCCACAGTAGAAACAACAACACCCCCTGCCCCTGCACCAGCACCGGGATCATCGATGGACGAGATTCTTGCCCAGTGGAAGACGGCTCAAACATCGGGTGTAGTGGGGGCTACCGAAGAGGAGAAGTCGGATGAGAAGCCAAAGAAAAAATGGTCAACCGGAACCGGGTCTTGGGGAGGCAGCAAATGGAAGGGGAACGATAAAAGTACAGGGTCTATAGCGCCACCAAAAGCTGATGCAAAGGCCACGTCCTTTCCTGGGCAAGGAGTAACGCAAAAAGAGACGTACGGGAAGGCGGTCTTTTCTCTTTGGAAGTCAAAGGAACAAGCAACGGCTCCGATTACACGCAAAAGTGGAACTTTTGCGATGTGGAAGAAACCCAAAGAAGAAACAGCCAAGAAGCTGCCATGGCTCAACTCAGCGAAAGCGCAGAAGGAAAGTGAATCAATTGTGGCCGAATCAAAAGAGGTCGATGCTGGCCAGCAATCAACGCCCCCAACGCCCGCGGATCCTTTGTTGATAACCGGCGAAAACTCCCAAGAACACCCAAAGCCCGCTGCGGTTGACGGCGAAGAAGTGATGAAGAATGATGTTTCCGTTGAGGCAAAGACTGCTGTGATAACTGATTCTTCAGTCGCTCTACCAGCCGCAAACCTACCAACTGACCCGCAAAAGACACATGAAACAGTTGATAATGTCAAGCTTCAAGAGGACAACGGTGGCGCCTTAGTGCCCCCACCTGTACCGCAGCCGGGTGCGGCAGATGACACAGTCGATAGTGGCAAGCTTCAAGAGAGTAGAAGTAGTACCGGAGATAGTCTAGCCACAGACGCGGAAGTGCCCCCACCTGCACCACAGCCGGGTGCACGCACGACAGATAAGCCAGTTGATAATGTCGAGCTTCATGACAAGAGTGGCGGTGCGGAAGATAGTCCAGACAAGGACGCCAAAGAGCCACCAATTATACCGCAGCCAGGTGGTCACGAACTGGGGAAAGAGACTCAAATGGCGCAACTTAAGCTTGCTCTGGGCCAAATCAGTGACTTGAGAGTGGAGCGAGACAAGGCTACAGCGTACAGCAGGGAAGTATGTAAAGAACTTGCGAAAACAAAAGCCAGTAACACCAACTTCCAAACCGACAAACTAGACTTGGACAATCAGCTAGTAGCAATCAACCAAAAGCTGGCTTCTTTGGAGGAGGAGATTTCGAACCAACAGAAAAGCGCGACGCCTAGCGGCGAACAGGAAAAGAAGCTCTCCACCGTGCCTCCGACAGTTATGGCAGAGGAGCTCGCCAGATTAAAAACTGAGGAGCTGCACGCCCGTCGTGAAATCCAGGCTCTGAAAAAACAGCTGGAAGCGAAGGATAAGGAACTTTCAGTAGCATTAGAGGGTAACAAAAAGGAGGAGGCAGCCTTGAGGCTAGAGATTGAGCAAGGAAATGCCCACACAGTGGAGCATGATCCTCTATTTGGCCCAAGAGCAGCTGGTGAAGTGACCCCAGAAGATAAAGATCCAAAGGGGCGGAAGAAATTTGTTTCAAAGGATCAAAGGCTGAAGACTTTAGAGGAGAGTGTACATGAGCAGGATGTGCAACTACAAAAGACTCTGATCGAGATGGAAGTTACCAATTCTGAAAAAAAGGCTCTTCAGCAAAAGATTAAGCAGCAGGACGAGGAGCTTCAAAGGATATGGGATGAGCTGGAAGCGCAGGGGCTGGTCACAAAAATAGTCTCTCCTGAAATCGCAGCCCCTGTTGCTGTAGAGCCCACCCCCCACGAAGTACCCGACAGTGATCAACCGACCCCGACTTCTACTGATTCCAAGACCATCCAGGAGAGTATGATCAATTTGACTCCTGATGCAGACCCCACTTCTACCATTTCACTGGACGGCGGAGCAGAAACCTCGCAACGATTGATAGATGTGGAACAGCAACTGGATACTATCCTGGTAGACGTCGAGTTATTAGCCAGCGAAAAGTCGAAACTGGAGGAGCGTTTGAAAGACCATCAGCAACTGCAAGATAATCTCGAGGCACTCCGACTAGAGGTAGCTGAACTCAGGGCAGAGAAAACAGCTCATATACTAGAAAGAGATCGCTTGAAGGCGGCCCAATTCGAGTCAGTCGCCTCGCTTAATGAACAGTTAACAGAGCTGGCAACGATAGAGGAGAAGTGGAACGTTCTCCAGAGGTCGTTTACAGCAGTTGAGGCTGAACTTGCAGACACCAAGGTTCAACTAGCTGCACTCCAAGCACGAACAGCAGAGTTGGAAACATCTAGCCAAGCTACGGAAGAACACAAATCCGCGCTGGAACAACTAGATACTCTCAAAACTGAGCAAACTGTCTTGATATCTGAGAAGATGTCTCTGGAAGAGGAGCTTCGAACCGCCAGAAAGGAAGCAGCAAAGCTCGGAGAACTGGAAAAGGGTTCATCTGTGTTGTTGCAAGCTTTCAATGATCTGAAGTCGAAATTTTTGGAGCAACAGAAATCTAGCTCCTTGGTAAAAGAGAAGCTTGAAAAGAGCATGAAGCTAATTCCTTGGCTCGAAACAGGCAAGGATAAAGCCATAAAGCTAGGAGAAACACTGAAAGCCAGAGTTCGGGAGCTCGAAAATGAGATACGCCAGCTCAAAGATGCCAAGTCGGCCGTGGAATCCGATCTGAAAGGGTTTCGCCTGGAAAGTAAGGAGAGCAAGCTTTCCAAGGAGCAGGACATTAGCACTCTCAAGGCGGAAGTTGAGCATTTGAAAGATGATATGAAACTAGCCACGGTCGAGCGTGAGCCTCCGTCACAAGTAATCGACCAAGTCCCTACAACAAAAGCCAAGTCCGAAGCATCTTCGGCCGCCACTGGAAGTGATGGAGAAATGCAAGAAAGCTCATCTTCGTCAAGCAGTTCCAGCAGTGAGGAGGACGGGAACTCAGACACCGATAATACTACTGGCCCAGAAACCACAGATGCACTGGAGTTGGCACTGGCACCACCCCCAGAACTAGATACAGAACCAGAGCTGCCATTGATTATAGCCAATGAAGATATCAAAGTCACAGAGCCACCCACTGTTTCTAAGAAAAAGAACAAGAAGAAGAAGCCCAAGCTCTTCTCTTGGGATGAGTCCAGCAGTGAGGAGGAAGGGAACTCTGACGACAACAAACCTACTGAGAAACATAGTCATGGCCCAGATACCACAGATGCACTGGAGGCAGCACTGGCACCACCCCCAGAGCTAGATACAGAACCAGAACTGCTAGTGGATGTAGCCTATGAGGAGACCAAAGAAACAGAGCCACCCACTGTTGCTAAGAAAAAGAAGGAAAAGAAGAAAGTGAAGAAGACCAAGCTATTCTCTTGGGATGTATCCAGTAGTGAAGAGGATAGTGACTCAGACAATGACAAGGCAACTGGGAGACATAGTCCTGGCCCGCAAACCACAGAATCGTCAGAGGTTGAAACATCTGCTTCTGTTGGTCAGAATCTGCCGTCAGCCACGTTAATAGCAGCAAAGGAGGTGGCACCGGCGCCTGTTCCCGAGCCCACCCCAGAACCACCAGTGAATGACATCATGGAACAATGGAAGGCGGCACAGGCCTTGGTAATGGCGGGCAGCACTGCTAGCAGCACTGCCACCAAAGAAACAGCGCCAGCCCCGGCCCCGGCTCCACCCGCTAATGATAGTATTGTTACCGATACAGCCGACAAATCTAACAAACCGAAAAAGAAGCCCAAACGCTTCTCTTGGGATGATTCCAGCAGTGATGAGGACAGTGACAGTGATGATGACAAGCCAAAAAAGAAACAAATTCCAGAGGATTCAAAAGCAGCAGTAGCATCTGCTTCCTCTGGCAATCACATCTCACAAGAGAGCAAGTCAACAACGGCCCCAGTGCCAGCCACTCAGAGTTTGCCAGTGAGCAAGTCAACAGCAGCAACAACAGAAGCGACAGCACCTGCACCTGCAGCACCTATGAATGATATCATTGCACAGTGGAAGTTGGCCCAGGCTTCAGGTATAGTGGGTGCTGCTGTTGAGTCAAACAGTACTGTCACCGCAACCACTCAGTCAAACAGTACGAAAGCAAGTCACGCAACTCATCCGGCTGTTGCTCCTCTATCAGCGCCCGGAAAGAAAGACCCGCGAAAGGATTTATTCGGTGCGATCAAAGGTGGTTCGACATTAAAACCTGCCCAAAACGTAGAAACTTCCACTTCCAAGCCTCCTGCGCCGAAATTTTCCCTCCACAATGAGCTCGCCAATGCTATGGCAGGTCGCAAGGACCAAAGCAGCTCAATGAAGCCAAGCCCAGCTCCTTTTAGAGGCAAGCCGCCCAAGCTTTCGCTTCAGGACGAGTTGGCAAATGCCATGGCAAAGCGCAAGGACACATCTGGCAAGCCAGCAGCGGATGCCGGGAATAAGAGAGGCGTCAATCCGTTTGCTCTCAAAAAACCACTTAGTATGCAGGACGAATTGGCCCTCAAGTTGGCCAAGCGAAAAGCAGTTGGTGGAGGCACGAAAAGCTCAGCAACAGAGCAAGCAAAGGCTGCTGTGCCCAACAAACCACTTAGCATGCAGGATGAGTTGGCCCTTAAATTAGCCAGGAGAAAAGCTGCCGATGGAGATCAAAAAGGCGCAGCATCAAAAGCTCCTGTTCTGCCCCCAAAACCAATTAGCATGCAGGATGAATTGGCCCTCAAATTGGCCAGGAGAAAAGCAGCCGATGGAAGCGCAAAAGGCACAGCACCAACAACCGAGAAACCAAAAGCTCCTGCCTTGCCCCCAAAACCAACAAGCGCCAACGACGAATTGGCCATGAAATTAGCGAGACGTAATGCCAAGAGCGCTTTATTAGAGTCAGGGGTTCCAGTGGCGAGCACTACTTCGTTCGGGGCGAAAGGAAGCAAGGATCATGCATCTACAATCGGGTCCGACAGGCCGCCCCAATTACCGAGCTGGAAGTCAACCGTGCTCGGAACCAACCAGCCAGAAGCTGCCAAAGAAGAGGTCATCGACGACGACTTTGATGATTTGCTTCTTTCCTTGGGTGATGGTGACGGCGGCACCGATGATGCCGGTGCGGATGATGCCGGGGGAGACTGGTGGAACCTAGATGATGGAGATGGAGATGAGTGGTGGTCGTCCGGTGGTAATGCGGCCCTCGAGGCGATTGTCATGGAGGCGCTCGGATTGTAGTCCGCCGGTATAGTTGTTGGTCAAAGAGGTAGTAAGGGTGCGTGTTTTGACATACACTCTCTAATGACCGTAGTTTCTACTTCTAGCGAGAAGGGAGTCGTCCTAATGTGGCTGCTACTAGCTAGCAAGTAGTAGAGGAAGTATCAAAGCTACTAGTTGAGTAGTCAACGAAGGGCCCCCTTTTTTTTACGGAGCTTCAGAAATTGTATCTTTGAATGCCAAAGGAATGTCTTACTACTACTAGTAGCTAGTTAGCTAGCTAGCTAGCTACTCTAGATCAGGAGACTAACCGTTCAGAGATACACTTCTTATTTGGAGGCCTCCCGTTTTTTTTGCGTCGACTGCACCCATCCGCTAAGAGGCCAACCAGACTTTTGTAGCCTTCATGACTGCTCTTGTACCACCTTTTGTCACTTCCAATTGCACTACTAGCTAGCTAGTCCTTGGCAAACAAAGCATGAATGAGTTTTTTGCGGCAGCATTGTTTTGAAGACCAACGGCAGCACAACTCACAAGGGCAACAAAATGCCCCGCTGGTCTCTCGTCTCTCCAAAACAGCAACAACAATGATGCACAAAACAAATTTAGAACAGGACCAGAAAATTATGTTCTGGCTACCAGGCTGTTTGATTAGGAACATTGAATCCTTTATCCTTTCTGATTTACTGCCACCAGCTGCTAGGTAATCCTTGCCAGTTGGGGCATCCTCTTTCGCTGTGTTGTTTCAAAGTGATGCCATGCATGTCTGGTCAGACCCTGAAGAGAGAATCACACACATGCAAGCAAATGTGTCAGAACTTTTAGCCAAAGGCTCAGAAATACCAAATGGATCACCATCTGCCATGAATGGAGACATGAACTAGCTGCCTGAAGGACAATTTTTAACAAAATGCATCCTCGTTAAGACGTTTTGCTTGTCAGATGTCAATGGTGCTTTCCACAATCAAAATTGGTTCTTCAAGTTGCAGGAGACGATTGAGTGAGGAAAAATGATTCTCACTGTGATGACAAAAAGGAAATGCATGAACATGGCAACCAATGCATTTGGTTTTTTCTGCAACCAATGGTTCAAGGAGTTGTCACAGAGGACTTTTGATTGTCAAACAACAGCTTGTGCAAAGATGGCTCATGTCTGCACATTTGAACAACTGGACCCTGTTGAGATCATGCGGCCTGTTGCACGCATCTGAAAGGCTGCCCTCATTGCATGTGGGCATGGATCACCAACTAGAACACAATCATTGTGAAAGACCGGCCATCAAAAGATGAAGGTGGCGGATCACAAAACAATCCCATTGTTAGCTCTGCTGCTAAGCTCTGCATTGGATCATTGTGCAGCTAGTGCCACTGCATTGTCAACAAACCCTTTCTTTGCAAGGATGTGCTTCTGCAGCATTGCTTTGCTCATGCTCCTTGGAGATCACAGAAACATAACTCTTGATTCTTCATTCTTGTTTCTCAAAGACTTTTCCTTCAAATCCCTCTTAACAAAGCACATTCACTTCTCTTTGTTGGCCGCAAGAAGGGCCCACAAAAGATGAGAATGCAGTTTGGAGTCATCCGAAACAAATCAGATGGTTTTTTGACTGAGTTTCCTGTTGTTTGAAAAAAGATGATCAACACAGTGTTGCATCATTGTTGGTGTTCTTGATGGGGGATGCTTGTCCTCAGATCAAAGCTCCCAATGCTGTCAATCAATCAACTTTTTTCAAATCATGAGAAGGTGAC
>ENA-ORBV01009831-ORBV01009831.1-microbial-mat-metagenome-genome-assembly--contig:-NODE-9831-length-15527-cov-6.403689_pt1 | contig 15527 bp, 20 predicted proteins | sample MGYA00237777_ERZ505514 | MGnify/ENA primary metagenome ERZ505514 (study PRJEB26160, sample SAMN06269048) | microbial mat metagenome | isolation source: Oligotrophic lake microbial mat | place... | reverse complement strand
GTCTTGCCGGTTAGTGATTGCGCGGAGTTGAGTCAGAAAGGCTCTTCTATTTCGTGCGAGTGTTAAGTAAAAATATCTTGCCGGTTAGTGACTACGCGGAGTGGTGTCAGAAAGGCTCTTTCGCGGCATCCGTGCAGTGGCGCGTCCCTTGCTTGTTGTTTTTTTTGATGACGAGGCTTATTCAGACCAAATCAAAGTTGTAGGTTGTGGTTCTGGTTCTACATAATAGAATTACCTCTCCACAGACAACAATCATTTTTTTTTTGTCATCGCATAATCTTTCTTCAAGACAAGAAGGACGACAAGCAAAATGCTCGATTCTAAAAGTGACGGTGGTGTCCCTGTTGCTGCTGCTGCTGTTGTTGCTGGCCCGCCACTTGCATGTGCCATTAAATACGAAGCTATTCCCGCTCTCCTTTTTTTGGATATGCAGCAGGAGGATGAGGAAAAAGTTGCAGCGGCAGTTCAAAAGTTGGCCCTTCTTCTTTATGAATCTCCAGCGAATTGTGCTTATTCTTTGTGTGCCATTGCCGTTGTCTTGTTGTTGATGCGAAAGTGGCCCTGTAACAGATCAATTCAATTTCATGGTTGCTGCGTTTTCGCACAGTTGGACCCTGAAAAAGAATTTTCTTTTAGGATGCAAGGAAGTTGCGTCTATCATCTTCTTTCCTCTCCTACAGTAATAAGTAACAAAAGTGGAGCGATCGAGACGATTATGGCAGCTATGAAGTCATTTGCCGATGATGAATTCCAGGTGAAAGGTCTAACTGCAATTCGCAGTTTATTTTCATCAAGAGATGACCATATTAACTCTTCCATGGCTCACTTCGTTCATAAATTGAATGGAATTGAACTGGTTGTGACGGTTATGAAGAAATTTGAAAACCATGCTTCATTGCAGGAGTCGGGTTGTTTGCTGTTGAGACGACTGTCTGAGAAAGGAGAACTGCGCGATGCTTTGAAGAAAGGGGGTGCTTTAAGTGCTGTTGCTGCCGCCGCTGAGAAAAGTGATGGCAACAGTGTTCAGGACATCGCCGCCAAGACGTTTTTCTCAAATATGTTTTGCTGAAGTTATTTTCACAATAAATGTGTCTATAATAGATTGACTTGTTTTGCTGAAGTTATTTTCACAATAAATGTGTCAATAATGGATTGACTTGAATTCTCTTCTTCTGTTTTTTTTCATCTCTAATGTCCCTATTGCTTTGGCATGTTGTGACGCCTGTTTGGTGGCTAAGGAGTGCGGAACTTCAGCTTCTTGGGAATTGGCTCTCCTAGTGGATTTGGGCGCAGAAAATGCAGTGCCTTGCCTCGGTTCCGAGTCCCAATCTCAGTGGGAATGGTGCTAGTCAGAGCATCACCGTTAAGACCAAGACCCGTCAAGCTGGACATCCGCCCAATCTCAGTGGGAATGGTGCCAGTCAGAACAGGAAAGTAAAGATCCAATCTCTGTTGGAAGCTCTGTAATGAGGTTATTGCTCATGGCTACCTGCTGCAGACCATGGGTTTACTATAGGAATTTTTGTACTCAACCGATGCACATGGAATGTTGACTGTGGACCGGGGTGGCGGTTACGTCGAACAGCAACCAAATTGTGCCTGCCCTGGCCATGAGCATTAGCGCCCTTGTTTTTAGTTTGATTGCATTGGGATTAATTTTTGTCAAAATCAGGGCTTCTGGAAAGGAGGTGTCTATCCCTGCCAATGACACAGAAGAGAGTTAAGAAAGAAAAAAGGCATAATCATCATTTCACATTTGCTCTTTACGATTACTTACGTTGCGGTCTTGTGTCAGAAATGGGTTCACCATTCACGAAACAAACAACAAATTGAAAGATGCTGCAGTGAAATCTGAGGAATTGTTTGGAAAGTGATTGAGCCTATGGATTGGATTGACAGGATGATTTGGTGGATGTTCCTTAATTTCCTTTAACGACATAGTTCTAGATAAATGTGGACCGGCTTTTTACGTTTGCTTTTTTTTTTGCGCGCGGGGAGGTTTCCTAAAGTGCACTTGTTTTGATACTAATGAAGGCCGCGGAGGGACGACAAGATCGAGATGACGGTTTCAGAGATGCAGGCATCCTTACAAAACGCACATAATCATTAGAGTCAACACAAGGTAGTTATCAGCTTGTGCAGCTTTGAATTCGTTTTACGCTATTTGAGTTTTTCTACATTTCCGGCCTCAAGCATTTCAGCTGCAACAGGTGCCAGTCAGAGCATCACCGTAAATTTGAAGACATGTCAAGCGGGACATCCGCCCAATCTCAGTGGGAATGGTGCCAGTCAGAGCATCACCGTAAACACAAAGATTTGTCAAGCTGGACATCCGCCCAATCTCAGTGGGAATGGTGCCAGTCAGAGCATCACCGGAAAGACCAAGATTCGTCAAGCTGGACATCCACCCAATCTCAGTGGGAATGGTGCCAGTCAGAGCATCACCGTAAATTTGAAGATGTGTCAAGCCAAGACGAAGATTCAAACTGGACATGCGCCCAATCTCAGTGGGAATGGTGCCAGTCAGAGCATCACCGTCAAGACCAAGACATGTCAAGCTGGACATTTGCCCAATCTCAGTGGGAATGGTGCCAGTCAGAGCATCACCGTGAAGAAAAAGATTTGTCAAGCTGGACATCCGCCCAATCTCATTGGGAATGGTGCCAGTCAGAGCATCACCGTAAATGTGAAGATCCGTCAAGCTGGACATCCGCCCAATCTCAGTGGGAATGGTGCCAGTCAGAGCATCACCGTCAAGATAAAGATTTGTCAAGCTGGACATCCGCCCAATCTCAGTGGGAATGGTGCCAGTCAGAGCATCACCGTTAAGATAAAGATCCGTCAAGCTGGACATGCGCCCAATCTCAGTGGGAATGGTGCCAGTCAGAGCATCACCGTGAAGAAAAAGATCCGTCAAGCTGGACATCCGCCCAATCTCAGTGGGAATGGTGCCAGTCAGAGCATCACCGTAAAGATCAAGATTCAAGCTGGACATCCGCCCAATCTCAGTGGGAACATCACTGTCAAGATCAAGATTTGTCAGAGCATCACCATCTTCTAGGACTGCGGTGTGGGGTGGCATCAACGATTGGACAGACTGAGTCGAATTCCTCGGGGGAGGATTTTGATGGTTTTTGATTGCTGTTGGTGCCAAGACGACTACTAATAGCAGGACAATGACCGCGATTGGTGCTGCCAACCATCGATTCCATTGACGTTGTGGTGGTGGTGTCTGTAAGTGATCGGCAGGAGTTGCGACTTGCAAATCATGAACATCATCTTCCACTGGGTTGGCCACAGCTAATCGTGGATGGTCCTCATCATTGCCGCGACTGGGCGAGACCACCGAGTCTTGCAACTCGGGGGGGGCGACAGCAGCTGGAGTAGCAGCAGCAGCGGAGGCCCCATCAATCAAAGTAAGGGTTCCTTTGTTGGCCCGTTGAAAGAATCCAAGGGGTGTCCCGGAATAGGCCCCGGGGTAATTATTCTCTTCTCCCGTTTTTTCTTCGTCTCCTATGTCCCTATTGCTTTGGCATGTTGTGATGCCTGTTTCGGTGGCTAAGGGGGGATGCGGAACTTCAGCTTCTTCTTGGGAATTGGCTCTCCTAGTTGCTGGATTTGGGCGCAGAAAATGCAGGGCCTTGACGAGTGAGAGGGGCGCCATTTGACACCAATTCAGATTGTGAGGAAGGAAAGAGTTTGCCGTTTCTTTGTGTGTGTTTTTTAATTCCAATTTACTTTATTTGCTTGGAGATTCGTAATCTTTCACGTGAATTCATTAGTGGGCCAGTTTACTGGATGCCAATGTCTTGCATAGACCCATTTTTATCTTTATGGAGGCCCTTGGACCAATTTATTTATTGTAGCGTTGTGATGGTGTTGACAGTGATGACATAAGGCAATTGATTTGGTGCGACTGTTAAGTAATTAGTCTTGCTAGGTTATAGGCTTTGCGGTGTGGTGTCATAAAGGCTATTGATTTGACACGTCTGTTAATGTTTTACAGCCGAATGACTCATTCGATTAATATCGCGGCATCCGTGCAGTGGCGCGTCCCTTGCTTGGTTTTTTGATGACGAACTTCGGTTTTTTTGACGAGATGTTGCATTGTTCATTTAGAGTGTTAAGAGAAAAGGCATGGACGAGAACATATGTTTTAGGCAGGTGAAGATTTGAATAGCAGTTTGCACCATGGCGTTTTGTTGACACGATAAGACACGAAACAAGGCAAGCTCTGGTCGATTATGGCAAGGCAAGATACCATCGAACACACCAATTGCCCGAAAAACAACAATTGCTAGGTGACTTTTACGGGCCAGATGATTGGCTGATTTATGATCGATGTCAAATGTTGGATCATCCACTCCATGGATTTGCTACTCTTCATCCTCTTACGGATGCACTTCCCCAGAACACGGCCTACACCGTCTACACCATCCTGGGACGACGGGAAGGATTGGAAAGGATCCTTTGTGACGTGGTACATGAAATACGAAAAAAAAGTACATTCAACAACATAATCCCAACGTTACCATGGTCGACTTAGATCAGAGTAAGGACAGTTCTATTGATTTTGGACGCATGGTCTTCGCTCCCAATCTACTGATTCCTTCGGCCGGATCGTCCTGGGCCTTGTGGGCGGGCATTGCCAATATGGGCCGAGTCGTAACAGTCCCCTTTAAGCGCGACTTTTTGAACACAAGTTTGGTGCCCTCCAATTTTGATGTTTACGTCAATGCTACCGTCCTGTGTAATCCATTGCACCATGTGCCATCGGGAAAATTATTGGGATTTGATGATCCACAAGATGTCATGACATTGAAGGGAAAGCAACTGTTTATAGATTGTTATCGAAATTGCTAAATAATTTTGACACTTTCAAACCAAAACAACCTTCGTCAGATGCTATCTATAACAAAGTAACCATTATCTTCAGAAAAAAACTTCGGCAGTGGGTGGCTCTAAGGCTTTGAATTTTTGTTTGTGAGGCCGCTCAAGGACCGCGGAGGCCAAGTGTTTGAATAAGTTTAAACCGCTCACGGCCGCGGGGGCCTGTCTAAGTCTAAATACGCTTTTTGGTTTGAATGTTTGCTTTTTGTACTGATTTTTGGACGCTAAACGCGAGCCTTTCACGGAGGACTTAAGCATAAGGAGCGTCCACAAACGGATCTGTCGCCGGGCGATTTATGGTTTACTACAGAGATTGTGCTATTTGACCGACACACATGCAATGTGGACTGTGGACGGGGGTGGCGGTAACAATAGAGAAAAAGGTGTGGACCGGCGTTTTAGAGTTAGGGTTAACTCTAAACGGTCCACACATTTTCTCTCGCCACCCCCTTTGGTCCACTGTCTGATGGTGTGAGATGTTTGTGGCATCTCACACTCATTGTCTTTATGCTAATTATGCTAATGGATGAAATTTTTTTTACTCCGTTTGTTCGGACTAAGACTCTCTTTAAACAGAGGCTTAAAGATTTGAAGCGATGTGATTCTGTTAGAGTTTGCACACATGAACTAGACAAACTTGGGGTTAACAATGGCCCTTTGCTTTGGAGACTTAAGATGGATGGTGAGATGTCATGTGATTCTAGGGGTTGTTTTAAGGCTTTGTAGAAAGGACCGATGGATGCTGATCTTTTGAAACGGGCTGAGAAGAGAAAGAAGATCAGGCTCGTTCTTGCTGATTTGCATAGGTGGATGAGGGATCAACTTCTTCTTGTTGAGTTAGAAGGGGTTAGAGAGGAAATTGAAAGAGTCCGGTGAGATTAGTTACGATTCTAAGGGTTATTTTAAGGCTTTGAGGAAGGGACCTATTGACACATCCTTGTTGAAACGAGTGGAGAAGCGGCAGAGGACTCGGGCGGTTCTTGCTGATTTGCATAAGTGGATGTGGGACCAGTTGCTTCATGTTGTGGATTGTCAAGCAACGTGGTTAGGTCATAGGCTGCTTCAACTCGTGTTGCCACACGCGGAAACGGGTGTTCTGCCCAACCGAGGAGGCATTTGCCTTTCTGATAGATGTTTGTTGTCATCTTTCTGGGGTTGATGATTGATGGTTGGTGGTGTGATGTGAAGTTAGATCCATTGTCGCATGGGAGGAGGGAAGATTTCCTCTCCTTTCTTTTTTGTTCGCACATTTCCCTGGTGGCAACAACAGCAAACATCATGTTCTGTGACACAAGCATTACAAACCGCATGACAATGACTACAGACCTGAGGATGATTTGTAGATTCAGATTATTTCTGCTGTTACTTTCTTCGCATGCCACAATTTGCTTATCAGGATGACCACGATTTCCTCATTAGCAGCATCTGAAAGGGAAATGACTCCATGAACAGTGTGCGGCTTTCCGTTGATTGTGGTTCTGTAAGTGTGATGTGGGGTGTGGGTGTAGAAATCTACTTGCTGATCGCACACATACCTCCATGACATGTAGGTGCATCCTTGGATACATTACGTGCACTGTAACTCAATCATTGCCGACGATTGTAGTTCTCTGTCTCATAAAATCACATTATGTATGCTGAGGATGGTGAGAAGTTCGTTGTTTGGTTGAAGACTAAACCTATAGATAAAATGTCATTAGAGACTATGACTTTAGAACAACTTCAACTTCATAAAGAACGAACTAGATTGAAGGGTGGTTCTTTTGGTTCAACTTCAAGTGCGTGCGTTGACAACCATTCCGAATAAACGCGAGGGCGTTTAGGCACTTTTAAAGAATTTACGAGCTTCTTCCGGGGCATCTTCGGGAAGCGTCCATGTTCTTTCCAGTTCTTTTATTTCTTGGCGCTTAAGAACCTTTTCCAGTTTGTATATGGTGATGATCTTATCCTTCTTATCCTTAAATTCTTCGAAGTCCACATGAGGGAGTCACGTTTGTGGTTCGTTCATGAAGCTGGTGCTCCTCATTCACTGCCAGTCCCATTGCTCGCTAGCAGTGAAGAAGGTTGCTCAGGGGAACAACGATCACGTCAGCAGGATGATGTGAGGCTGAACACATTTGGTTCAGTTCATTCTCAGCTTGTTGTTTTGATTTGCAAAACAAGTCAAAGGTCTGCAGCTTTCGGCGCAGTGCACAACGCACTGCAATGTGATGCTTTTTCTGTGCTCAAGAAGGAGGGGGAAATCAAACTCAGAAAAGAAGAAAAGGAGGCTCAACAAGATTTTCTGAAATCAATGATGGCATTCCCGGGTGTGTCTCCAAAGTTGGCACCAACTTGCACTCAATCTTCATTTTGTTGCATCTGCCAAGACCAACAACAAATGTGTCTTGTTTCAAACAACTCAGTCTCAATCTTTTCCCTTTCCATTTGTCTGCTGTTCGTTGTGACAAATTGCCAATCCTTTTTTGCTTCTTTGTGGATGAGAAGCAATGTGCTGCTGATCACATTTTTTGCTTGGAACTGCACACTTCCACAATTTTTGAACAATTGTTGTCATGAAGATCACCATTGAGGGAGAGAATCCAACACCACTTCCAAAAAGTGAACATTGGATTGCTGTTGACTGAACACAGTCATTTTCATTTTTCATTTTTGGGGTTCATCCTTGCTTTTGTTCTCCAACAAGATTGAGGTTTGGATGGATGAAGAAAAGCATTTCACACGTCCGTGGTGAGGTGAGATGCCCCGACTGGAGTCAATCATTGTCGATGGTGCAGCAATGCAACTTGCTGTTTGCTGGATCCTGGGCGGCAAGTGAAATGAAATGTGAGAGGACCGGGGATGATGTTCGGCTTGCTTTCTAACCGGCGTTTAACACCTTTTTTTTGCTAGGTTGTCACGTTCCCAACTTCCGAATGACTCATTCGATTAAGATGAAGGGTGTCGCGGCGTCCGTGCAGTGGCGCGTCCCTTGCTTCTTGGTTTTTGATGACGAACTTAAGTTTTTTTGACGAGATGTTGCATTGTTCATTTAGAGCATGAAGAGAAAAGGCATGGACGAGAACATGTGTTTTAGGCAGGTGAGGTTAAGATTTGAACAACAAGAACAACAAACAACGCAAGAACGATGCAGAGAGTTGCCCACAAACAACCTCTGTGATTCCTGGGCCGTCTAACTGCAGGACAACTTTCGTGCTTTCGGCATTTTCGAACCAACCAATCGATCTCCCCTGTCCAATTTCTAAGGTGAAGGACAGCCAAAATCCTCTCTCGATCCTCTAGTTTGTGTGCTTGTGCAAGCACACAGCTTCCTCTGCGGTTGGCAAATGCATCCGAACCAGTTGCGCAGATTTTGTCGGGAATTAACCCGAATTCCTTGGCATGCATGAGCTCGTAAACACACCAAATGCGACTGCAGAGATCTTTGGTAGCGTTCCGCACGACAACAAAATCTTCGGCATGTTCCATCGCCCGAACAAATTGACAGTTGTCCAGAGTCTCCATTTGTGCTTCGATTTCGTTGGGGTCATCTTGTCGCAAGGCGAAAGCACATGTCCACAAGTTAGGCTTCCTTTGTTTGGCATGAAACACGCTTTGAATGCTGTCGACGAAATCCGCAAACGGCTCATCCCAACAGTGAGTGATGAACGCGTCGATTCGCAGCCCCTCGTTATTCCATTGCATGGCCAAAGGCTTCTCTGTCTCTTGACATTTTGGGATAATAATATGATGATTGATGTCTCGCATAGTCTTGTTGCGATACCATTGCCCGCGCCTATGGAAGAACTTCCTGGCGTCCTTGTTAAAATCCATGAGCTGCTGGTACGATATTGCCCACATGCACGGATGGTTTGTATTCGTCAAAGGATCCTCGGGCTCTTCTGGGTCGTCGGAGGCGACTGTACTGGGAGATCTATTGCTGTCTTCTTGGATTGACTGAATATCTTCTAGTGGATCAGAAGCATCCGATTCAATGATGGCAGCTTGATCATCATAGTTGTTGTTTGCTTCCGCATCGTCGGAGGCGACCGCATCGAGAGTTCTGTTGCTGTCTGCTTCGGTCGGCTTCTTATTCTCTTTGCTGCTAGTGCTGCTGCCCGTGTCGATGTCTTTTTCGACAGAAGGGCGTTCACCATCCTCTTCCGCAGCCATTTTCGTCTCCCTCCAAATTCAATCTAGTGCAGTTGATGCCTTGGTCCTGCCTCACAAAATGGCAATGTTCAATGCAACTATCAGCTATCTAACTTAAGCGACTCCTTCTCTGATTAGTTAATCAAAAGCAATCTAATGTCCCTTTAGTAATGTAAAACTTAAGTAGAGCCATGTGTGAACCAATAGACACTTGTAGCACTACTCGAGTGCTTGCTAGCTAGTAGTAGCTAATAGTAGCTATCCGGATAAGGGTAGATGCTTCTCATCGGCGAGGGAGAGAGCGAGAGTTCTTGGTGAATTGAGATAGGACTTGCGTGTACACAGAACGCCGCGATTGTTGAAATAAATCCATTCACTAGTGAATCCCTAGTGTTTGGGCACGGATTACTCTACTTAACGGTTTAAGAAAGTAAGACAAACTTTGGTGTTTGAATCGGCTTGCGCAATGTTCCGATGTGATATACTCCGCTTGAATTCTCAGTCTCTAGCTAACCGGTGACCTATGGTCAGGAATTGGAGATTCACTTGAGATTCAGACGGTGGGTCATCCATGATTCCTTACTTAGGAGTTCCTTTTCTCGACCGTCTCACGAACTATCTTGCCGGTTTGGTGCTTCCGCGAAGAACAGATTCTCGTGGGTTTGGGGGGTGGGCGGAGCAGATCCCGACGACATGATTCTGCGCCTAATAACCTGTGCTTCCGCTAATCTACTTTAGTCTTTCTACCAAAGAAGCGATTTTCATTAGCCAACGCAAACTTATCATAATGGGACGGGATTTGAAAAAAAAACTGGTTGTTACTCTCCGCGTTGATCTACTTTGATTGGTTTGCTAACTTTGCTTACGCATTGATTTTTTTGCTGGGTTAGTGACATTACGGTATGGTGTCCTAAGTAACTAGTTCCCTTCGCATTGAGGATGTTTTTTATGATTACTTACGTTCAGAAAGGCTGTGCAAGGTCAAAACAAAGAATGTCGTAGCTGGTGCGATTGTTAAGTAGATAGTCTTGCTGGTTTGCTACTAGGTGTATCGACGACTTGAGTGGAAATCTACGCTGGTTCCGTGCAACACGCGGCAATGCCACGTCATGTTTAACAACAATTTTTTGCACCTGCGACGCTATGCAAATGATCATGTTGTGTGACATTTTAACAATGTTGTTTGCTATAAAAAAATGGTCCGTCCAAAGCACAATAGCACGTGCGCAAGATGGAGTGAAGACAACGACATCTTCGTTGTTCCCGAGGATGCGATTGATTGCGAGCTTGAATTTCCTCCATGCTACCCTACAGTGAGCGGGGTTGGCAGGTTTGCCAACTCAAATTTTGGCGAACTATCGGGTCAACCGTGGCAGACACATAAATTACCCGACCTTGGGTCAATGGAACATTCTATCGGTCGTGTGGAAGAGCAATTGGTTGCTGCATTGATTCAACAATCTGACGAACTCCGAGAGTTAAAGGCGGAGTTGGCTTTGCTTAAGGAACAATTCGAGACCCAAGGTGCCAGAAAACCACCCAAGAAACTCAGAACTGTCTTGTTGGACTTTTTCGAAGAAGTAGGCGAAGGAGAGGATTGCCTACGCATCTCGGGTATGTTGACGGATCGTTTGAAGGTCAGGTGCGCAACAAAGGAGGAAACTGTTGAGCAATTGAAGAAGGGATCCACAACAGATAAGGAGTGCGCAACAAAGGAGGAAACTGTTGAGCAATTGAAGAAGGGATCCACAACAGATAAGAATGAACTTTCGTCGTTGCATGAAAGTGATTTGAAGAGAAAATTGAAGAAGGGATCCACAACAGATAAGGAGGAACTCTTTTCGATGCTTGATTCCCTTTGATTCCGTTGCACGCCAGTCTTCAGAGTGAGCGGTTACACCATTAGGTTACACCATTGAGTGTAACTACATGGTCATGCCCATAAAATCAACTTTCTTGTGTTGACCACATGCTAGCAGACTGCTTCTCCTTGTCTTGTTGGCTTGGAGTGTCGAGTTTGCGTCTGTTTGAGCTTTTAGGATTGTGTTTTGAATTGTTGATAGTGGTTTAGCATTGTTGCATTGTATGCAGATTTTGTTTGGATTTTTTGCATGTCATTTCAAATGTTCTTGAACGAGACATCTTGAGGTTTTTTATGTTTGAATTTTTTGTGGGGTGCCGCTCAAGGACCGCGGAGGCCAAGTGTTTGAATTTGTTGTGTGTGAGGCCGCTCATGGACCGCGGAGGCCAAGTGTTTGAATTTATTTAAACCGCTCAGGGCCGCGGGGATCAAGTTGCTAATAGGCGCAAGACCTCAGGATCTATTGCACGAGCTTCGCAGGCAGACGCATGACGGCAGTTGCTCTGAAGAGGCACATTGTCATAAGAAAAGGAAGAGGGCAATGCCTCACAGATCTGATAAGGTTGGATTTACTATGCACGAAAAGAGAAAGAACTTGAAAGACACTGCAGTGAAATCGAGCGAACTGTTTGGATGATCGGACATGCACATGTGTTCGCGATGGAGGATTGCAAGCTTTTTGTTAATTACGTCTTGACAGGGAAACACCCTGATCTTGTTTTGCCTTACAGAGAGGTTAAAACCAAGACTAAACACAAGGTGTTGACAGGTTCTAGACCACTGGATAAGTACTTAATTAAGTCTCGGTATGATAGTTATTCCTGGTAGACTTTCCCTTTAGTCCATTCAACAAACACTTTATACGATAGAGATCCTTTAACAGGAGATTCTATAAAGCGACGAGTGTTCCATTCTTCCGGAGATGCATTGTACCGGATGTTATCCTTCCAGCTTCGATAGACTTTTTGCACAAGACCAGTCGGTTTCCCAATTGATGCCCATTCTGACTGAGTGGGCTCAGCGATACCACCAACAGGAATTTTTTTATCCATGTGCCTGGTTAGTAATCTGTGATGTTTGAATAAGGTTTCGCGGTCGGTTTCTATCTGTTGTCTAGTGAGATGCCTTTTGTTGATGACAGCAGAATTGAGTTTGCATCTATTTGGGCTTTGAGGACCGTGTTTTGAATTGTTGACAGGAGTTTTGCATTTGAACATGATGCAGTTGTGTGCCAGTTTTTGCATGTTTTGCAGTTTGACATTTCCATCTCTTTGCATGAGTTTGACATTTCTTTTAAGCCTTGTTCATTTTGTTTGGATTTCTTGCACACTGTTTCGAATGTTCTTGAACGGGACATGTTTGCTCAAGTGTTTTTTTGTGAGGCCGCTCAAGGACCGCGGAGGCCAAGTGTTTTTCCTTTTTTGAGGCCGCTCAAGGACCGCGGAGGCCAAGTTTTTGAATAAGTTTAAACCGCTCACGGCCGCGGGGGCCTGTCTAAGTCTAAACACGCTTTTTGGTTTGAATGTTTGCTTTTTGTGCTGATTTTTGGACGCTAAACGCGAGCCTTTCACGGAGGACTTAAGTGTTTCATCCGTCCACAAACGGATCTGTCGCCGGGCGGGTAAGAGTTGCTACAAGGAATTTAGCGCTAAACCGACACACATGACATGTGGACTGTGGACGGGGGTGGCGGTAACAATGCAAAAAAGATGTGGACCGGGGTTTTAGGGTTAAGGTTAACTCCTAAACCACCGTCGCATCTTTTTTTCTTTCGCCACCCCGGTTCACGTCTGCTTGTGTGAGATGTTTGTGGCATCTCACACTCATTTTTTCTCATGATTGAACATGTGTTTGCTGCGTTTGTTAGGACTAAGACTCTTTTTAAACAGAGGCTTAAGGATTTGAAGAGGCATGACACATTGAGAGTTTATGCTTGCGAATTGGACAAGCTTGGGGTTAACAACGACCCTTTGCTTTGGCAGCTTAAGGAGTCGGGTAATGTTGCTAACAAATTCAGGTCTTTTCGAGTGTTTTTTGTTGAGAGCAAAGCACCAATGTTTCGCTCTTGGACCAGATCGGTCCATGACTTTCTATTGTCTTATAAAAAAAGGGATCGCATCATGCATGCTAAAGATGGAGAAAAGTTTGTTGTTTGGTTGAAGACTAAACCTATAGATAAAACATCATTAAAAACTTTAACTTTAGAACAACTTCAGCTTCATGAAGACCGAACCAAATTGAAAGGTGGTTCTTTTTGTTTCAACTTCAAGCACACACGTTGACAACCATTCCGGGTAGACGCCGGTTGCTTAGGCTTTAAAGAATTTACGAGCTTCTTCAGGAGTGTCTTTAGGAAGAATCCAAACTCGAAGACTTCTTTTGTTGACTCCTTCGGGGGGAGGCCATTGAAGGGAATGTCTGAGGCTTCGAACTCATCGACATCGATCTGCAAACGATGCTTCTCGAGAAAGCAATTGAAGTGCTTGACAGCTTTCCTCTGTTTGTCGGCTGCGGAGATCAAGAGACCTTGCCCGTCCCGGGCGTCATGGCAGAAGACAGTTCTATCGTCCGACATGACAGAGGTGTTGTTGTTGTTGTGTTGTGCAGCGTTAACATGGAGCGATGGGTGACAGTGATGGGCTGCGGACATGCCGGCGTTAAGTTTCGCGCCGACGGGAAGAGCGACGCGAGCGGGGTGGCGAAATGCTAGAAAAGGCCAGAAACAAGTTCCAAGTCCAGCAAGTCGCCGGTACAGAATGTAACCGCATTTGTGAACAACATCTTTGTTTAAGTACCTTGCGCAGTAGACGACGAGGAATAGCCACAAGGGAGGTCGAGGACCTGGTTGTGTGCTTTGCGTAGGGTGAACACTGTTGTGTACGTGCTGTTGAGCAAATGTTAACCGAGGTACAAGGTCTACGTGATTTTCTACGTGACGAATACGGTAATTGAAACAAGTATCTCAACTGCATGTATAAAACGGTCGAGGTCGTTTTTCTCCTTCTTCACTTCTCACAAATCTTACTGAAGCAAAACTCAAAAGACTACGCTACTAAAAACATAAATTACTCTTCTTCTTTTTTTTCCACCCAACCATGACGATCCAAAACCACTACTCTTCCGCCAAGAACAAGATTGTCTTGGACAAGCGTGATGCAGTCTTTGGCCGTGGCCGCAAGAAGGACGGTGTAAGGAATGGTTCATTGTACCGTTACTTGATTGAGAAGTATCACGTCCAGTATGCCGACCTTCCCACGAACAAGACCAAGGACCGTCGTGCCTTTGTCAAAGACAAGGTTATCGAAGGCATCCTCAAGAAGGGCGGACGCTTTATCATGCGTGGTAAGTAACAAACCAACTGACAAACTGTCTTGAGAGTGTTCTGTTCTTGATATCTTGTTTCACTAACCAACAGGTCCCGCACTTTGTTCTCTTTCAGATGGCCCCAAACTTACTCTAATGTCCTCTGAAAACCCCGAAGATCTTCGTCTCATCTACAAGAAGATTCAACGGGCTCTTTTCAACGAACGTAAGCGTCGTGAAGAAAGGGCCGAGGCCGAGGAACTTGCCCGCTTGGCCGGCTTCACTTCTGGTTCTGCTCCCATGCCGGTCACGATGGAAGACTTGACGGTTCCCGCCGAAGAAGAACAGCCAGAAGCCGAGTTGGAAGAAGTCTGGTCTTCCAGTGACGACGAGGAAGAAGAAGAGCAAGAAGAAATCAGCGTGCCCATCAAGATGGAGGAGGAAGAAGCTCCCGTTGTGACGGTCACAACGTCGGCGGCTGCTCCCGTCAAGTCACTCAACTTGGATACTTTGGCTGTCTATGCCAGTTCCTTGTACGAGTCCTCCACCGACGCTTCTGCTACCAGCGAAGAAGAGTCCGACGACGACTCCACCAAAGTGGAGGAGAATGCTCCGGTGGTCATGGTGGACACGGCCCATTCTTCGCTTCCCTTAAAGAAACGAATGTCCCGTCGCATCACGGAACGTGCTCAAACTCGCAGCCTTGCGTGTGCCTTGACCACCAAGTATGAAAACTTGTTCAAGTCTCTTTGCAATGACGAAATCTCGTTGCGTGACTTTAGTTCCAAGTTTGCCAACCTCAAAAAGGGTGTTGCAAGCAGAAGCCTCTCTCCTCAAGCCCACGATTTGGAAGCCTATTTGGACAGCCATGTCCACCGCCTCTAACTTGACGACACTGCTGCTACTACAGTACTAGTAGCAGTACAAGGAAAAGAGGGCACACATTTTACATGGTTTGACAAGGGACGGGAAAGGTTAACAGTTAGAACTGTTGCTTGCACCATCAAACCTACAAGGGACGACCAAACAAACAGCGACGAAGAAAAAGCGTATTCGTGAAAACCAAGAGAAAAAGATTTGTGTATGTAGTTGGCGAGAAAAGATCGGCCATTTTGTCTATTAGAATGTATAATATCTCTTCTAGTAGACCTTATTTCGGGTGATCCAAGATGACAGAGGACAGTAACAACAATAACAGATAATGTATGTCATCAAAAAAAAACTTAATTTTCTTTCTTTATTTTAAAGCTTTCGTTCACACGGTGGTTGGCTATTAATATTAAGCACGTGAACAACTGTCTCTTATACACATCTGACGCTGCCGACGAATAGAGAGGTGTAG
>ENA-ORBV01009830-ORBV01009830.1-microbial-mat-metagenome-genome-assembly--contig:-NODE-9830-length-15529-cov-6.454504_pt1 | contig 15529 bp, 8 predicted proteins | sample MGYA00237777_ERZ505514 | MGnify/ENA primary metagenome ERZ505514 (study PRJEB26160, sample SAMN06269048) | microbial mat metagenome | isolation source: Oligotrophic lake microbial mat | place... | reverse complement strand
CACTGTGGAGGGAAACAGTTGAAATTGGATCGATGCGACTGCTAGGGGGAGAGAAGAAAGCCCTACACAAATTTGCCGTAAAACAGTGCCATGTAGATGACTACCAGGATTGCTGTAGAATCATGTTGTCGTGAACAAACAAAATCCCGATCTCACGAACATTGGAGGATCTTCCTCAGAAACTCAGGTGTGCACAAAAGGCGGGGGCCAGCTAAATCTAATTAAACAAATCAACACCGTTTTCGCCGAAAAAGAAGTTCAGAAACTCGCGTCACACCTTTGCTGACACAGATTGCAATTGGATGTTCAGGTGCTAATTGAATGATTCAGTTGGAAATGGACGGGCAGATGGAGAAGACGTGTTTTTTGCACAAGAGCCAAAAAAGTAGCTACAGTCTGTTGGCACCCAGGCAAAAACAGCCAATGCTACATCCAACACCAACGCTGGTCACAAACACACGCTCAGAGCAGCAACAGAGGAGTGACAACAAACTCAACAGAGTCGCATGCACCCAAGATGGACGATGAAACTAGAGTCAGAAAGAAGCTCGAGCATGACAAGAAGAGAATGTTCTGGCTTCTTCTCATCTTTGGTGGCAGACAAGAAACAAAGTTCTATCATTGTCTGACTGAAGAAGGTCGTCGCCGTCGGCAAAGGTGCCTTCCGCGTCCAGCTCTCTGCCTCCCATCCGAGTCGCCATGGGCAAGGTTGTGTGAATCTGGGCTTGACCAGGCACTCATCACTGCTGCTGACTGTGACTTTGCAGCATTTTGGAAGATGCTGGCGTTGTTCAAACCGTGGTTTGACACGCACACTCCTTGGGTAGGAAAGCAAGATGGTGCGAATTTTGCCAAATTGAATCCGTTCAAGAGAGGTGGAGGTCGCCCCAGATCTGTTGATGCCAAGAGTTGCCTTGGTCTTGTGCTTGCATGGTGCAGATTCAGGGGTCCTGAGTTTATCCTGCAAGGATGGTTTGGTTTTGTTGGTTCACATGCCAATGTGTGGCTACGTTTTGGTAGAAGAGGTCTGATCAAATTGTTGTGGACTGATGCTGCGGCTGGAGTCAGGATGCCCGCACCCAACAAAATTGAGGAATTGAAGGAAGCAACTCTCCAACGCCACAGTCTTCTGGATGATGTCTTTTGCATGGCAGATGGGCTGAAACTGATGTTTGAACAGCATGCAGACTTGGACGAGCAGAGCATGCATCACAATGGATGGACGTCTGGCCATCACATTGCGAATTTGTTTTGTTTTTCAGTTGATGGGCAAATCATTCTAGCCACTGTGAATGCACCACGTTCCATTCATGACAGCATGCTGGCGCACTGGGGTGGATTGTGTGCCACACTCGAGAAAGTCTACGAGGAGACAGGGGGTAAGTGCTGCGTCGATTCTGCCTTTGCCACGTTGAATGCCGAGTGCATGATCAAGTCGGCACAGAATCCAACGGGCAATGAAGACACGGTTGGAATCTGTTGCTTGGCTCAAGCCACTTCCTTGCGTCAAGCTGCCGAGTGGGGAATGCGTGCCATCCAATTGTCTTTTCCTAGGCTGAAAGATAAGATTAACATCAAGCACAATGGAGAACGCCGTGTGTTCTTGCATTTGATGCCTCTCTTGTGCAACTTTGGACTCGAACACGTTGGATTGAATCAGATCAGAAACACTCATTGCCTCCAATGGTCCGTTGATGCGAAGCATTTTGTTCACCGTTAGGAAATAGGAATCTGGACATAATTAATTGATGCTAAAAGAACTGGAGCAATTTGTTCATTGCTGTGTTTAGCACCATGTTGTGTGGCCGTTCCCCAATTTGTTTGACGGTGGGCATGCCGAGTTCTGTTCCACATCTTCAACCGTGCCTCAAAACACAAACCAATGCCACTGTCGCCTGCTTTGTCGACTTCGAATCTAGATTTGAGCTTTCTCATTGCCATTCTCACTCTTGCTGCTGCTGGTCTCCAATGTCTTAACATCAGTCATGCGGTTGACACGTTGCTTCTTCTTCTCGATGGGACTGACATCGATTGTGTCCTTCTTCTTCTCAACAACCTTGGGAATTGGTTTTGGCACATGTGGTCTTGGAGAGAACACGAAGCCGCTGTCTTTGTTGTTGTCTTCTTCTTCCGCACTCTCAACACTCTTTTCTGGCGGCTCGACAAAAAGATCCTTCTCTTTAAGATCGATCAATGCTTTTCGTGCGGCACGGTTCTTTCTTTCAGAGTTGGTCTCTTGCCATTTGACACGACGCTTCTTAGCAGACCTCTTCTGGTGTCTGCGGCGTTTGTGCTCTTCGAAATCACAGTCGGAGTCACTGTTGGCTGTGCTGCTACTGAGATCATCCGCAGCAGGCATGACTGAAGGCAACACACATCCTGGAACTGACACGTTCTCCTTGCCGGTGCAAGCAGGTGCGAGAGCATTAAGGGCCATGATGCCCATCTGCATCCATTGTTTGTTGTCTTCACAACGGAGCTTCTCTTTCTTTGCTTCACGTTTCTTTTCTTCTTTGTGGCGACGTTCTTCGCGGCGATCCTCCCTCTCAGCTGTCAATTTTTCTGAAGCGATCATAGCTTCAATAAGTTCGGCAGTGTCACCACGTTCAAGTGGTGGCGGAGGCTTCTTATTGATCGCAGATGTGGTCGTGGTGCCTTCTGCAATGCCAGTTGCGTCTCCACCGTCTTCAAAGTTTGGTGCGGGGTCTCCGGCACTGATGGCCTCAAGTCCTGCTTTGTCCTTAATCATTCTGTCGATGCGTTTGGTGCGCACGACAAGCGGAGGGCAATCTGGATCACCGGTCGGTGGCTTCTTGTTCACAAAGACATTGAAGTGCTTACGGAGATTCTCAACAGTTCGGCTTTGTGTCTTGTGAGCGGATCGATTGTACCTGACACCAACCTTCTCCCACGGAAACTTCCCAATAGGTAAAATTTCCTCAATGACATCAAGAAGGAAGTCGTTCTCATCATTGGTGCACTTGAGGTTCACGCCAGTTTCCGCGGATGACTTCTTTGCTGGTGCCTTCTTGGGTAGTGCACCCTTCTGAATCTGAACACGCATCTGTTTGTTCTTCAGTTGTTCAAGCATCAGGGCCTGTTGCATTTCTTTCTGCGTTGAATGCGGAAACTGATTGCCATTCTGGGGCAGGACCAGCATCTGAGACCAAGCCTGACCGCACTGATGTGCCTGGTGTTGAAGTTGAGTTGGGGGAATGGTGGACGTGTGAGTTGAGGCACGATTGTGCGGAGCATTCTCGTGGATGCTTGGGTGCTGGTGTTGACATTGCGTTGGGGGCGGCGGTGGAATCTTGGGGAAGACATCGTCCTTCTCATCCCCTTTGCCTTCCTTTGCTTTGGCTGTTGACTTCGATGCTTCCATGTTGACCAAAGTATGATCAAAGAAACTCGTCAACTCAACACACAATGAACTAAAAAAAGAAACTCAAGAAAAGAAACTCGATCTTTGGGACCGCGGGGAAGCTCGTGGGGAAGCCAAAAGCAGCTGCTTTTCTTCTTCTTTGACCACATCATTGGCTTTACGATCAACGCATTGCCTTCATTGGGTTGACAGCTAGTTTGAAGCCTAAATGAGTTGGCGACAAGAGCAGCATTGCCGGTGTGCATGACAGTTTAGTTTGATATCTTATGTTGTGTCTATTTGTTCTTTAAACGCACGCATGCATCCACGTTAGCAAAGTTTCGTGCCACCTCCAAAAAGACACCTAGTGAAACACCTCCCCACAATTAAATAAACAAACACTTCTGCCTCCACAGTGATGGTCTCTGTGGAGGCAAGACTGCGATGTTTCCAAGACATCGTCAGTTCCCGCCAAAACCGCCTCTAAGTATTTTTTTATCCGGCACCCATTTTTGTGCATACCTGAGTTTCTGAACACTCCCAATGCTCACACACAGCAGAAGCAATTCAAGTCTGGGGCAATCTTGATTTTCTTGTCACATGTGGACTGTTGCACCCTGTCCAGACCTCTCTTGCAAACCTTAAAAAACAAATGCTTTTTTCAGTTTTGAATGCGAATTCTGAAGCTGTTGTAAAACCTTTGGTTTTATTTTTCTGTTAGCAAATGCTTCAACACTCAGACAAAATTGCAAACCTCCAGATGCAAATTCAAACTTGCTAGGCCGTTTTCGCAAATGCGTTAAAAAATTCGCATTGTTCGAACAAATTCTAAGAGACTTGAACTCTTTCTTTTGTGATTTTTTGTGGCCAAAACACCGGTCTGGACAGGGCATGAGCTCAGTTGTGAAACGTTTGGAACAGGTTGTCATGAGGCCTCGTGCAGTGCTGTCATCGTCTTGTCAAATTTCTTGGGATGGTAAAACTGCATGATACACAAGATCCACACCATCGGGCAAAAATGTGGACACCAGATTTTTTCCAAACCATCTGGTGGGGGTTGCCAAAATTGCTTGCCACAGTTCCATTGTGAAAAGAATCCAAAATGATGAAAAAAGGTCTGACATCACAATCTGTTCAGCACTGGTTGGGGCAAAATGTTTTTCATGCAATCCAATGCCACAATCAACTGCAATTTCAGGCATTCATGCTTCTTAGGACAATTTCATGTGACCAGCGCTGATCTGCTGACACATTTGGATCTGGTGTTGCAACGCATGTGGCATGATGTTGTCTGTGAATTTTTGTGTGGAGTTTGTGTGGTTGTCAACAACGCAAAAATTCTGTCTGCATGATTGGCTAGGGAAACAAAACAAGGCCAAAAAATGATGTTATGTTTTGATCCTTTTTGCAAGGAAACCTGTGATCCGCAATTTTTGGCAACATTCGTTGCTTGTTGGAAAAACAACACAGAGTTGCAGAAAAAAAGCACACCCAAAATGTGACAACATGCCCTGTGCTGCAGCTAGCATGCACAAAAGGTAAAGGAATGAATGTTATGAAGTCTATTGTGCTTTTAGGAATGATAGCTACTAATGAGAATGAAGACTGACTCACTGAAAGGGTGATGTCAGAGAGGTGATGTCACTGGGATGATGTCAGAGGGGATGATGTCAGTCAATCCCTAATGGGAATCCCTAGTGACTGAAGGAAACACTGTGCGTCCACAGATGTCCCTGTAGAGGTCTAGTGCACAACACAATGCTGCATGTTGCAGTGCAAGTCAGAGACAACACTTTTTCAAGCAAAAATGAGGCCGAGCTTTTGGATCTTTAAGCTGTGAGCTGAAGGAATCGTCACCGACAAGTCTGCAACATGTCTGTCAAGTCTGCAACATCAATGTCTGTCATTCTTGGAAATGAAGCCCAAAACATCTTTGCAGTCTGGCAAACCATTTTGAGAATGAAGAACATTCGTCAATGTTTGATCTGTCCACTCATGTGCCAATGTCACCAACGGGAGGGTGAGGAGCATGTCATTGAATTGGGGTATTTTGTCTGATTTGGCATTGCATTGCCGACAACTGCATTCAAAAGGCTCATTTCAATCCCTCTCGGCATGTCAAAACCTCAACAGCTCAGTCTCATGAAAAGTTGTAGGCTGAGCTCCAAAGAGAATCAATGGCACACAATGCTGAATGGGTCATGGCACTTTGAAAAGATGCACAACTTGATTGATCCAAAAGAGATGACAATCACTAGCAATTGTTTGTTTTGACACTGGATCATCATGGACACCATTGATCTGGTTCTTCAATGTGCAGCATGCTTGGCTGAACACATGCCCCCAATCAAATTGATTCCAACAAAATTCCAAATCTAAAATCTTGGTTGATCCACTGCTTGCAGTAGGGCAATGCAATTAGCTAGCTACTAGCTAGTAGTAGCCAGCTAGCACGATGTAGCAGCACAACAACATGGAGACCCAATAAATCTAAAATGAGCTTGGATTCGCTTGGCCAATTTTGCCAAGAAATCTACGCAGCGCCGGGGGAATTTAGGTCACCTTTTGCTGTAAGTTCGACGATCTCACAAATTTTGGCTCACAATTTCGTCTGGCACGGCCTGAAAAATCTTTTTAACCGATTTTTACCCGAAAAATCTAACTGTATCCTTTTCTTTCGGCCTCTGTTCATGTTTATCACCTCATCAGATCTCACTTATTATTAGCGCACATGCTGAGTGAAGCACGCTTTAATAATCTACCATATTGTAGTCCCCAACACAAACGACAACTACAGTATGCCGCTCTACAGCGGAAGAGACCTCGATGATTGGAGCGGCAAGCGAACTGTTAAGACAGGTCAAGTTCGCAGCAACTTATCTGCAGCATCGACTAGTCGTGGTTCAGAGGATGCGCTTCCATCATCAAGTCCCTTTCGAAGCTCGGCTAATCAATTTAGTAAGGGGGTTCTCCTCGATTCCTCCCAGAGCAAAGAGTCCACGGAGAGCTCCACCAAATCTGAAGGCTCTTCGGCAGATCCGTCTACAGACGAAAACTCAACAATTGTGCTTGCGGAAAATAATTATGAGACGCAAGGAGGGATGATACAACCTCGAGTCATTCCGCCAGCTGAGTCGAATTGCACCGATGATGAAGACTCGACCGTACTTGCAACGCTCGATGAATATTCAATTGAGGATGCTTATTTTGGAGCAAGCTGCATGGACTGCAATGACCTTAACATCGAAATCGATCCAGAGACCGTGGACTCAGAAGCCATTGACTACTGGCAGCGAGTAAAAGCCAATCGCAACAAGCACCAATGGCCCACATACAGGGATTCCTCGCATGGCCATACTCATCAGTTCGGACATCACCAAAGGAGGCATTCTTGGGCTGCAGGAAGTGGAAGTGGAAGTGGGAGCAGCAGTTGCGCCTCAATAAGTGAATCAGAAGGTTTTGATAATATTCAAATCGAGGTCGTGCACCAGGAGAGAAAGTCTGATGGGAATGAAGCCGCCCCCAAGTCAAGCTCTATCCGTCGGGCAGTCAAGGCGATTTCTAACAAAAGTTCCAAGACTTTGAAAGCATTCAGAGATGATTATAATGCTTTCACGAGTCAAAAAGACACTGCCGAGACTACTTGTCATGATGACAAACCTTCGGGGGGGTGCGAAGTTGAACTGAAATCACGGAAACAGCCTCACTTGATGAAGCTTGCCAAGGCCATTTCCAAATCGAAATTGGTATCCAAGATGCAATATCCACCGAGCCCCAACGACGAAGCGGCTCGAGACGTCTCGTGTGCTTCCAGTACGGAGAGTCTGTATGGCCAGTTTGAGGACAAGTATCAAATACCGGATGCCACGTCACAAGCAGGCGATTGTGAAAGTAAATCCACCTCAGCTGAGAATGAAAAGCCGGATGAAAGCATGGGTGTTGAAACTTGTATGGAAGATTCAAGTACTAACAGTATCCTGGAGGCCTCGTCTGAACACAAGAAGATGACGAAGAAGAGTCACCCGAGCGTTCACCTGATAACCACCGTGCCCATGATGAGGGTTGCTACAGCTGATCCAAGTACGATCAGTGGCAGTGAAAGTTGTGGTAGGACTGGCGAATGCGAAGCTTCCACGAACAGTGAACCGGAGACGGCAGATTTGCAGACCACAGTTAAAGCTTCACCCAAGCATTTGCTAGCCGTCATCACAAAAAATACTCGCATGCGCCAACTTGGGCGAGGCATAAAAAAGGGCGTCGTTCGTCTACACAAGTTGTCAACCAAGAAGTCTGCGAAAGACACCAACCTTGTGGTCTGCATTGATGGAAAAGGTGACAGACTGAGCTCCCGTCAGTCACAGTCAGGGCCTAATGATGAAGCAAGCAAGAATGACTGTGATGACAAGGGTGAAGACGAACCCGCCGTTGACGCAGCGAGTCGTGACGAAGTGGTAAGCTCTCTCAGTTGTGTGTGTAGTCGCATTTGCCAATAACAACACTTTCATTAGTACTAACGCTACCGAACCATTTCTTTCAGGTCCTCGAAATGAGTGAGCCAACTGTAATGGAACTATGCCTCGTGTCTAGTCCTTTTGAGCCAAACGACGAATTTAGTGAACATGAAGCTTGCTCGGTGCGTAGCGAAACACAGAGAAAATTGCACCCTTCGAACACGGAGAATCCAGATTGGTTCTTAGCTCAAGAAAAAGCAAATGACATCCCGTGGTGCATCAATCCAGAGGACGACAAAGTGCTCTCCGATCTGCCAGCTTGGGCTGTCCCTGTATGTGAAATGCGGGGATCTGCCGAGAAGATGGAAGAGGCTTCGCAAGGAGCAGAGGTCTTTATGAGAACTCCGGGTTCAACGCTAACTGAAAATGAATTCACGAAAAGCACTACGATGGAGTCTAATACTTTGAACACTTTGAGTGATACTGAATCGGTATCCTCCGACGGTGATCTGAACTCGCTGGGGAGTGTACTCAGCAAAGGTGAATCGACGTTATATGAGCTCTTCCCGTCCAATTCGTTTGCAAGCCTCGCAGGGTTCAGGTGTCAAGTTTTCACCAAACCGTATGGTCGATGCTCCAGCAGCGAATCATTTCCTACTGAGTTGAAAACAAATGAGAGTTTAGCTCGAGGACGATCCCCTGTTCGGTCGATGCGATCTACAAGCCACAGACGCCGTTCAGGTGAGACAGCGTTAAGCCAAAAGTTCACGGTTGACTGCAATGGGCAGAAGATTGGCTTCAACGACAATACGAATTCGAATCTTGTCAACCAAGATGGCGGTGGCGAAGATTCCATCATTGAATGCAAAGCAGATTAGGTACCCAAAAGCATGTTGAGCTTTGCCTGGTTTCGATCTTTGCTGGTGTACTGGCTTGCTGTTGCTAATAGCAAACCATTGTTTGACGTTCACATGTAGTAGAAAAAGTTAACGGCCGGGCCGGATGGGTGGGGCATGTTATGGTTGTCGGCGTTTGCAGCGCGAACAGCCCTCTAATCTGTTTCTCCATCTAGCTAGCCAGCCATCCACTCCGAAGGCAGGCACCTGCCAGTTCTTTGTGTAGATTATAAGAAGTAATGTTTTTTTCATTTTACTAAAACCAGCACACATAGGCTTTCAACTCAATATCACCCGTAACCCTTAAATTTTCCTGGATGTCATGGGCGCTCAGCAAGCTATGGAGCGCCGACAGGTACTTGTTGGACAACCGTGGATAGCCCGTTCAGCTTGCTGTACTGTTGCTTCTATTTGCCGGGAAAATTTAAAAAGCGGTGCGTGGGTCGCCTAAGCCTTCATATTCGGAGGCGGCTACTGAAGACGAAGTTTTTTGACGTCGACATTTGTTTCTCCGGGCCAGGGCCTGCACACTAGACAATCAAAAAAGTATAAATGCGGACTTCATGGCGTCGACTTGGTTGTGAAAATGGTGGTCAAGGTCGTAGACGATAGAGGAAGGCTACATCACCTTAGGGTGCTTCCTTAACTTTCTTGGAAAGTAACCAACTTCCTTTCCACAAAAATGAAAGTCCTTGGGAAGTCAGTAGCAAAGGAGGTTGTTTGGTTTTGCTACTGGCTAACATTTGGTCAGTGTGCACTATTCATAGTCATTTTTTTCTTGTAACTACCACAAGTTGTAAATTAAGGTAAAATCTACCTCGTTTGGGTACAAAAGATATAAATGTTATACATTTGCTGCTTGTCTGATTCAGTTTTAGGGCCAACTTGAGCATGTCCAAGCTGCTTGTGTGTCTGATGTGACCTCAAATCTTGCTCATCTATGGAAAGTAGTTACTAGACTTGCTAATGATATGACAGTTTTCCAAGAGCACCATGGCAAGTCACGGAGGGATGAAATGGGGCATTTAGGTTCTAACTGAAGAAGAGAAATGAGAAATTGCAGATGCATTTTTGACAATTTTTAAGTCAAGGAAAGAAAATTAAATTGGTGTGTAGAGGGCATCTGATGCAATGGATCAACAAAAAATAAGGTTATCTTTGCAATCTTTTTCTATCCAGAGCAGCCACCTCCTCTGGCCCACATTTTGGGGCGCGCACTTAATTCCAACCGAATTTTTTTTGTGAACGTGTCATAGACTCCCCCCGCGTGTGCGTGACGCAAGCGAAACTTCTTACGCTTTGGGTGCGTTGCGTTTTCGAAGTACTTATCCCAAGTGTTTTGAATGAGTTTGTGGAATTAAACGGAGTCGGTCGCTAGTCGTCTAATTGATTCAGCCAATTAAGCTCGTGCCAGCCGAGGTGCAAAATTTTACTCCAACGAGCATCACTCGGTGATTATGCAACGGCAAGAACAGAAAGCTATGGAATATCTACCAGAGTAGCTCTAGCTATTACTAGCTATTACTAGAGCTGTTGTCTTTTTGTCCAGAGCTGCACGTTGTCTTCTGGTCGGTTGGGATATGACAGTACAAGAGACCAAGATTAGCTATTGTTGAATAGTAGTGTACTTATCAGCTAGCTACAGTAGTAGTTGAATACTTGTTATCTACGTCGATATTGAGAGTAGCGGTAGAAGGAACTACTTTCGTAAGGAGATATACAGAGGGATATATAAATCGTTGGGCTTATGGTTATACCCTTAGTATGCCAGCCAGAAATCAAATAGAGCTGCCGCATCTTGGCTTGCCGGACTGGAAGATAAGTCAAAGTAAACAACAGCAGGGACGTAGTAGTAGTATTCGACGCCGCGAACTAGAGCAAAGGCATGCGAGTGCTAGTGGTAATCGCCGCAGTGGTACGCCAACAAATCATAATGAAAGACGAGAACAAAGACACGAGTCTAGTTACAACAATCGTCACAAGACCAGTAGCTCTAGGGATAGAAAACGACAAGGAGAACGTGACAGGGCTGCAAATAGGAAAAGTCATGACTATGAACCAAGTCCTACTACTAGGCAACGACATGCACAACCCCAACATGAGATAGAGTTTTCAAAAGAAGGCGTAGAAGCAGAACGGCCTCTCTTTAGCTTTCCATGGAATTGGAGTGGCACACCAAAAGAACAACAGCAACAACAACAACATGCCAATCATCATCCTGATAGTAAAGCTATTAATCAAGCAAAGAATAATAGGGGTCGACTACATCACGACTACAACAACCATGGGAAAACTACTCAGCAACAAAAGACATGCAGCGATAGCGAGGATAGGGATAAAAAGGGGGTTCCAAGTGTAATATTTGCCATTCAAGACGATGACGAGCCGTCCCGGTCGTCTCCAACCAATACCTTTGATGAGAGTCACGATAAAGCTATGAAACGGTACCGGTCGCAACTACAGAAACAGCAGCAACAACAGCAGAAGCGCCAGTCCAAACTGATGAGCAGCAAGCATCGTCCTCATCAGCACAAATCACACCATCACAACAAGCTGCCTGATCCACCGGATCTACCAGAAGAGTTAAGACCTATTGCACCTCCTCCTCAGGTGCCTGTCATGTTGGGACAGCAAGACGATCCCATTTTGTGTTCTGGCAGTCTTGTAGGTCGGTATGCCAGAAGCCCTCCAGGTGAAAAGAAAATGAAACCTCCTGACACCAGAAGGAAACTCATGAGACAAACCATGGATAATCTGACTGCTCTAGAATCCATAAGTACTTATGACTTGGAACAGAGATACAAGGCGAAAGAAGTACGTAAGATACTGGCGGCGGGGAGAGACAGTATTGCGCTTCCGAGGTTGTCACCCTACAAATACGGTAATATTGATCATAAATCCGGTCCACCTGCTCGGATTGGGAACCACATTGTCTATAATCTCTCCGGTCAAGGTAGCGACGGTCTAAGGGGTACGCTGCCTATAGCAACTTCCTATTCACAGTCTCTGGAAAAGATGAAAAGCAACTTGCGACAAAAACAGAGTATGCTGACTCAAACGGTGACAGAATTGAAAATGAAACAAAAGCTAAAGGAAGAGGCTCTTACAGCTGATAGACTGCGGCTGATCAGTGACCGTAGACCAGAGACAGCACCACTGCTGAAGAATGAAGGTTACATCTCGAATATCTTTACAGACATTGCGAGCAAGCTGGCCAAGAAACCCGAGGAAAGACTCAAACGGGCCAGGGCTTCACATCCGGACAAAGACCCCTATATTCCGAAAGCGAGCTCCATCTTGCATGCCCAACAGCAAGCCGAAAAACTTGCCCAAAAGGAACTAGCAAAGAAGAACAAACTAAAGGATGAAGTCTTTCGAATCCCCAAAAGTGGAGATTCGCCCAAAAAGAACGATCCACCGGTCTTGTCAGACTTTAAAATGCCAATCGATTTGATTGACATGGATGAAACATCCCAAGGAATCGGGTACCGACATCTCGCTCATATTAGCGGAAGTCATAGAGAAAAGGCAAGGCGGCCTTTATTGCGATCCAAAGAGAGACCCCCGCATGAAGAGACCAATCGGCCTCCGTCGCGGTCTAGGCAACTTGCTTATCGACCGAATGGTCGCAATAACATGGAAGGTCCTCCATCTAAATCTCTTTCTAGGTCAACGCAAGACGTCTATCGACCAATTCGGCATCCATCCCGAACCACTCAGGATCAGCAAAATGCCTATCAACCGAATGGCCATAGTAACATGGAACGCCCCCCTTCTAGATCAACGCAAGACGTGTATCGGACAATCGGAGTAAGTCGGTCTCCATCCCGAACCACTCAGGACCACACCAGTTTACTGAATAACCCTCCGTCGATTCCGCGGCAAATGACGACGCAAGAGCCTGCTCAGGTTCTAAAAAAATCGTATCACAATGGACATTTCGACGGACTATTTTGCAATGTTGCTGCTCCACTGACGGAACAGCTTGAGGGTCTCGTGTCCCCTCCTGCACAAGGCACCCAGTCTCTCTACCTTCCGAACATTCAGTCTCGCGGCAGAGGCACTCCTGTGTCTACCGCAAAGCTCCCGTTCCGTCCGTCATCGAGAGCACCACCGAGTGAGAAGAAGCAATCAAGGTATCCATCCACGGAAGATACCATTGACGAACCGAATTATATTGGGAAATCGAGATATCCATCTATGCAAGGTCTCATCGGCGTAAGCGCCCAGGCCGCCTCTGAGCGTCTCAGGCATGTAATTGATGTGACCAGTCACGTTTCCAAACAAAGCAGGTCGTCCAATACAGAAACAATGATCCATCACAAAGATGTCATTGATGTTACAAGTCTAGCTTCTTCAATATTGAGCAGTACAACCATCAAAAAGGTAATCTGTGTTGAAGAAGATTCTCAAGGAGCAATTCGAGCCAGACGAAAATTAGCTGCAATGCCGAAGCACAGCCACCATAACCACCGCAGTCGAAGCCCTCCTCAAAGACGATTTCAACAACGCAACCACGATTGGAGTTACTGGCATACCATCAAGGAAGACATCGAACATTATGGATCCCGCCCTCTTTTTGATATGGACCAAACAGAAGAGCAGGCCGAGGAAACAGAGATTGTCTTTGAACCATCCGAAGATGTTAACAGGAGTCTTTTTGATGGTATTTGGGATATTGAAGTCCCACACTTTCGTCCTGGTAACAAGTCCTCCATTGCGCAATCAAAAACGAGTGCCGTCTCAAAAACAACTGGAGACCGACCAGTGGATCAACCATCCTATACTTCTGAGAATGATAGGCCTGTCGGTCCTCCAATAAGTACACTGGAATTAAAAGGTCCAGCTCATTTGAGTCTCGACAAACAAGGTCCTATCCACATGAGCCGTTACAGCCAAGATGCGTATAACCATAAAAGACATGCATCGGCAGAAGTAGAAGCGGACAACGAACCCAAGCCTGGAACGGACAGCGGGCCAAGACCAGGACCAGGGCCTCCTCCTGTCGAAGTGCCCGCGAAGATGTCTAGTGATTTGAATGGCCTCCTCCCGCGGACCTTACAACCAGCGACGCAGTCAGGGCTGGTGCAGGCGAGAGATCCAACAGTTCTTCCTTGGGCGCAGCGCGCATTGGTGACAAGACGAGATGCACCGATTAAGGCCGTTCAGCCACGGGAACCAGAGGGGACTACGTCGGCACTAGCGCAACGCAAGTCGCCCCGAAAACCAAAAGATTGTGAGGAAGGCGAGGTGGACTATGATGATGGCGGTGGCGGTGGCGATGAAGAAGATGAAGAAGACGACTGCGATGAAGACACCTTTCAAACCCCCGAGGAGCCTTACAAATTTCCAACCCGTAGGCCATCCTCTTTTGCCAGAAATCGCAATAGTTCTGAACGATCCGTCGAAACAAGAAGCGTCACCTTCCAGAATGTAGAGACGTATCAGGATAAGACCGTTCCCAATTTCATCTGCACAGACCTAAACAGCAACGCAACCGATCATGTCTCTCGGCTCACCAAGACTGTCCGGCGGCATGAGCATCCATGGGACAGGGATTCAAGTTCTCCAGCCAGTAGTCGCATAGCGTTCCATGATCTTACTACCCGCAATCCAGACGGAGGGGGGCAGCTCGATATTATGCAACAAGCCCGCGATAGGCGACCGGAAAGTCAAAGTGACGATGCAACTGGCGACGGTAGTACTACAAGACTGAGAAGCATGTATGACGTTTTGGACGCCACACGCCCTCAGCACGTGATCATTCTGGATGACCAGGCAAGTCAGCAGTACGAAGTTTTTCCAGCTTCGATTGATCTTCGGCATTTTGGAAATAGTACGGGCCGGCGGTGGAGTGAATTCACTGGCTCTGTGTGCGATAGTATCCAAAGCATTGGTAAGCATTGGGATCATTTAGACGTAGGTGGCCCCATTCAGAAGCCGGACCACCCGAAAGTCGGGAAGGGCACTTCTGTATCTTCGAAGTCAAAGAAGAAGGGCGATGGTCGTGAAAAGAAGCGCGACATAGTTGCGCAGGGCATCTTTGACTTTTTGTGCTTCTAAAAATTAGTACAATGGTAGCTGGAAGAAACGACACAACTTTTCACAGCTTAGCACAGGGGAAGGGGCTGACGCAAATTTAAGGACGCTATAACATGTATTGTGTTACGTGGAAACAATATTCTACCTAGCGGAAAGAGGAAACCAAATGGGATAGACTCAGAAAACAGTATGCATCTGCACAAAACCTCATAATTCAAATCACACAGTTCCGTGTCCTATGATTTGTGGGTTTTAGACATGCAACTGAACGTTTTAGTTTTAGTTACTCTTCATGAGTTCTGTAACTCACTCACTGCCTAAGGAATGATTTTGGGGCAATTTGATTCTGAGCACTATCCATTGGTAGACTTTAGTGTTGTGTCACACAACACAACATTCATAGAAGAAAGAAGACTTGACACAAAAGACATCAGCTAGCCAACAAAAACATCAAGCTAGCTAGATGCCTTGGTCAACTAGCTAGAGAAGTTTTGTTTTATCTAGCTTGACAATCATGGGCTTTTGAGCAACCAAAGGGGATATTAGTACTACAGTAGCATGGCTTCAAACGGAGTCTAGCTTGCTAGCTAGCTAGCTAGAGTGTCAAGATCAAAAACCAAGATTTGCGCAGAACGTGGATTTTGGCGGCGTTGAGTCATGCATTGAATATCTCTTTCTCTTTGTGAATATGGATAGGGTTATTTTAGTGGGCATAATAAAAAGTAATAAGCTGCTAAAGCTATGCTACTACTGTTGCTACTTACTGTACTGTACTACTG
>ENA-ORBV01009829-ORBV01009829.1-microbial-mat-metagenome-genome-assembly--contig:-NODE-9829-length-15531-cov-3.361654_pt1 | contig 15531 bp, 13 predicted proteins | sample MGYA00237777_ERZ505514 | MGnify/ENA primary metagenome ERZ505514 (study PRJEB26160, sample SAMN06269048) | microbial mat metagenome | isolation source: Oligotrophic lake microbial mat | place... | reverse complement strand
ACCCGGAGCTGCGGGTGAAGCGCCAGACAAACGCTTCGGCCGGGAAAAAGCCTCGGCGGCCGGCGAAATCGAGCACGTCGGCCGAGAGACGAAGCTCCTGGCCGGGAGCCGCGCAGAGCACGTTGGGTACGCCCAGCACGTTTCCGAAGGCGTCCTGCCCGAAGATCACGCTCGAATTGGCCTCAGCCTGTGCGACCAGCCCGAGTGCCAAAGAAAACGCCAAAAAGAGCTTACTCATAGATCCCCCTACCGATTCGTTACTCTCAGTTAAAGGACAGCCAATCGCTCGCGTCAACGCCGGAATCGCGATACAGAGGGCCATCCATGCGCGTCGCAGCCATCCAGATGACCTCCACCCCTGACAAGTCCGCCAACCTGGCCGAGGCGCATCGCCTGATTCGCGAGGCCATGGACCTCGGAGCCGAGCTGGTCGAGGTGGTGCGCGGGCAGGTCGCCACCCGCCGGGCCACATTCCGCGTCGGTGTCGTCGGTACGCTCCCGAAGACAACCGTCTGCCGTATGATGGAGCCAGCGTTCTCCGCCACGACACGCCCTCTCGTCCCCATGCGCCAGGACGGCCTTGAGACCCTCATGCGGCTGCTGGCGGCGAATCGCCTGCATCTGATTTTGTCGAACAGCCCTCCGCCGGCAGGGCTGCGGTCCCAGCTCCATTCCCATCCTCTGGGTGAGACCGGCATCGTCCTCTACGGAACTCCCGCCCTGGCGGAGAAGTACCGTCCCGGCTTCCCGTCCTCTCTGGAAAACGCCCGCTGTTACTGTCTGTCAGTTTGGCAAGCGTCTCTCATGATATGGTCCCGTTGCCTTTCCTCAGTACGTTAATGGCTCGGTCTCTCTTCATCGAGGAGAGAAAGTTGCATGGGTGGCACATGAGAGACCAGGGGGAGGAGCTTTCACTCAATGGGGAGACGCGTTATGGAACACGGACACGAATCCTCAATCGGCGAGAGTAATCGCGAGCCCGGTCTGAACGCAGGCTTTGTCCGACGTGTCCTCGCGGTGGTCGGCATCTTCTTGGCGATCGTGTGTCTGCTGCTCCTCCTCTGGTACACGGCGCGAGTGTTGTTGATCATCTTTGCTGCGGTGCTCATCGCCGTGCTGCTCAGGGCGCTCTCCGAGCCGTTGAGTCGCCGTACACCGCTCTCGAGCGGCTGGGCGCTACTCGCGGTCATCATGCTGCTCACCGGATTGATGGTGGGCGGGGCACTGCTGCTCGGCGGTCGGATCTCTACGGAAATAGCACAGGGGTCATCCACACTGCCTCAAGGGTTCGAGCAGGTGAGGCACTGGATCGCCCGGCAGGAGTGGGGCCAGTGGCTTCTCTCGCGGACCCCACCCGTCGAGCGACTCGCCGGCTCCGCGCCTCAGCTCCTGTCCCAGGTGAGCACGCTGTTCTCCGGAGCCATTGGCGCGCTGGTGACCGTGGTCGTGATCCTCTTCGTGGGCCTCTTCCTCGCGATGGACCCGAAGCTCTACCAGCAAGGTATCGTCCGGCTCGTACCGCTGCCTCGACGGGCTCGAGCCAGCGAGATCCTCCACCAGTTGGGATACACGCTCCGATGGTGGCTGATCGGACGGAGCGTCGCGATGATCGCGGTGGCGGCGATCACCGGTTTCGGCCTGTGGCTGCTGAACGTGCCGCTCGCCCTGTCGCTCGGCATTCTGGCGGGTCTGTTGAACTTCATTCCGAACCTCGGCCCTGTCATCGCTGGGATACCTGCGGTGCTGATCGCGCTGACCCAGCAGCCGATCACCGCCGCCTACGTCGCCCTCCTTTACCTTGGCATCCAGAGCGTAGAGGGCTATTTGATCACGCCGCTCGTGCAGCAGCGGACTGTCTCCCTTCCACCGGCAATGATCCTGAGCTCCCAGCTCGTTCTAGGAACACTGATGGGCGGATTCGGCGTCGCATTGGCGACCCCGCTCACGGCAGTCCTCATGGTGCTGGTGAAGATGGTGTACGTGGAGGACATACTCGGAGATAATGTCGAGCTACCGGATCGAGACACGAAGCAAACCGACTGGAGGATTACCAAAGGGGAGGTGCGCGTCCCGGAATCGATGGGCGGCCTGGTTCCCGACCCGTCCTGAAAGACTCTAACCTCTCATCCCATCGCGATCGGCCTTGTGTCCGGTACGAGTTATGCAAGGTCGCTGGCGAACCGGAGGCTCGCATGAAGGGGAAGACGTCAGAGCAAACTGAACGTGGCTCGGCGTACGCGCTCACTTCAGCGGGGCGGTGGAACTGCCGTCGCGGTTAGTCTCCCGAAGCCGATGAGCGCCCTCGCTGTCCTTCTGGCCAGCCTTACGTTGCTGGGTTGGCTGCTGGACGTGCCAGTCCTCACCAGCCTGCTTCCAGGGCGGGTCAGTACGAAGCCGAATAGCGCAATCGCGCTTCTGGCTGCCAGCTTGTCATTGTGGAGTATCTCGACAGCGACCTCCCTGATTCTGCGGCGTGTCGCCACGGCGCTCGCCGTCGTTCCAGGGCTGATCGGCGGTCTAACGCTCGCGGAATATGCCCTTGGTATGGACTTTGCGATCGACCCGCTGCTACTCCAGAAAGCATCCGGTGCTTTGGGGACGTCCAGCCCGGGGAGAATGGCACACAACGCGGCTGTTGCCTGTATCGCCCTCAGCATCGCGCTCGTTTCACTCTCGGATCCGCGGAAAACCTGCGGCAGCGCACTCCGGCTGGCTGGCCTGGCCTTCTTTATCTCCATGCTCGCGCTCACCGGCTACCTCTATGGCGTAGAGCCGCTCTACGGCGTCGCCCTCTACACCCAGATGGCGCAGGCCAGACTTCTGCACCAGGACGGCAAGCCGACACCTACCCCGGAGAGCCCAGGCAAGGGAACGGACGGACCCGCCGACCTGCCTCCCTGGGCACAGCGCCTATGGAAGCTCACCGGGGTCGACGTCAACCCCTGTCCTAAATGCAAGGCCGGCCGGCTCGAGCGCCATCCGCTTCCCGAGGGGAGGGCTCCTCCGTGAGGCCGTACCGACTCCCGGCCCTTCTGGTCCGTTTCATTCGCATGTCGACGCCGACGCTTGTCCGGACGATCGGGAACGGCACAGGTTCGCTCAACATCTTCTATGGAGTCGGCGGGAGAACCCGTCGACCGGCTCAAGTCTCCGAGAGCCGGCCCGGCGTCGGACCACCATCGCCTCTCCGCCCACCGCAGCGGCCATCTTTGGCCGGTCAATTGGCTATCGGAGCACCGCGAGCACGGATCGTCTCCCCAGGATCAGACACTCTCCCAGCCCGGCAAACTCCTTTAAGTACATAGGCCACATCAGCTCCCTGCCCCCCGCTCCGCGGCCATGTTCAACCTCCGTTTACAGCCGCGCTCGCGAGACCACCCTCCGGCTGGACGCTAACTTCTGTGGCTCGCTCAGCGTCTGTAAACTGCTATTAGTTAGGCCGCGGAGCTCGAGCGTCTCGGCTGCTCGAGGGCGCTCTGTTTGAGCCCCTGGGCTGCGAACGTGCGACTGGGCTGAACGGAACTGTGGCGGTTCGTAGCCTCGTCCACAAATTCCTGGTTCTCAGGCGGTTCGACAAGCACCTCGACAGTTCAAGGAGAGCATGATGGCTGTTCGATCTCCTGGGTTGATCTACGCCCTAACAAGGCACTGCATCTGACGCGCCTGGTCGTGTTACAATATTCGCCATTGGCGAGACATCAATATTCACCGGGAGTGGGTCACGCGCCAGGTGGCGCACAGATGAGCTTCCGAACGTTAGGCAGAAGAGAATATGAATATTATAAATGTTCCTGATAGAAATTGGACAGTGGCATTATACACTATTATAATTGTTTGTGTGTATCATTGGATTCTTCAATACACGGTCACTCTTAATCAATACATGGGGGTTTACAAACCTGAAAGTGAGGCATCGGTCTTCGTTCCGCGCACCCGAGGCCCTTCGTAATCAAAGGCGATTTCTTAACTACTCGGAAAAACGTGGATCATAGCGAGTGCCACTGTTGAACCTGGGCGGAACGAAGGTCGAGGCCGTAAAGTACGCCCCTTTGGGGTTTTCCATACGACGTGGTTGCTGCGCAAGGAAGCGCCAGTTCGGCTGGGAACGTATCGCGTCGAAGCCACTCTTATCCGTAAAGTGAAACATGGGGCAATCATTCTCCGAGTGAGGAGATGCCTGTTACCTGGAGCGCCATTGTGCATCGTCATCGTGGAGATCATGTGTCTATCCCCTCCGGACGAGGATGCGCAAGGGCTCCCATACTCTAAAAGCTATTGAAACCATTTAATAAAAGGCCGCTTGATCAATCACGGAGCGTCCTTTCCGCCCGGGGCAGCACCTGGAGAGGTCGGCTTCACATAGGTAGCGCCTTAACTGGAGCCCGTATTCCTTTAAAGCCAGCATTTCATGATCAACCTGTCCGAGTATTATACCCTACCTGTTTCCAGGTTCTATCCCCGCTCTTTCACAGCCTCTTTCAATGCCTGCGGGAAACCCACACGGATGGTGCGAGGCTTACTGCGCAGGAATCGTTGGCAGTGGTCCGTTTCCGTGAGGCACACAACAGTGTCATCGGGAACGCGCAAGCCCCGACCGGGGAGATTGTTCAGAGGAAGGCGCGGCTCCGGTCGGCGAGTGACGCCGGAGGGAAAGGTTGCGGCTGATGCCGCCGTATAGACCCATTTTGGACTCGATCCATCCCTCCTCCTTGAGCAGCCAGATTGTCACATCGAAATCAGCTCTCTCCCATTTTAGCTGTTCTCGTAGGTTCGCCGTGGAGATCGTAGAACCACTCGTTGGGAGCCTCGAGATCAGATCCTGCTCCTCAAGCGTAAGGTCCAGTATCACCATGGTAGCACGGGGATCTTTGCACAGTCGAATCCCGCGACCCCGTCCGGGTCTGACCTCGATCCACTCGAGCCCTCGGGCATGCTCAATCATCGCTTGCAGGCTGGTTGCGTCAGACTCCAACTGCTCCTGCAGATCTGATCACGTAGGAGCCGTCCGTTGGAATGCAAGCAAGAAAAACGCGATGTTCCCAACTCAGCGTCGACTTGTTGGATCCCTCTGTTTCAGCAACCGTTCCCAACGCTGGATACGACTGGAACAGTGGTTCCTTTGATTGCGGCCGAGTCGGCTCCAACGACTTGACTTGTGGTGGCTGAACCGACTCTGGCGTGACTTCCGCACTTTGGGCGGTTCCGCCCATAACCACCCCGTCCCCGGAATGCGTAAGGGAGGAGGAGTTGGAATCTTGAACGGCTTCTCTCTTCCCGATCAGACCAAGCTCTCGAGCATTCTTTTGTAGGGAACTGTGTTCGCGCTCATTGAGCACAAATTCGTCGGACGATGAGGTCGGATCCGAAGCAGCCATCGGCGCTTCTCCCGCTTCTCCCGCTTCTCCCGCTTCTCCCGCTTCTCCCGCTTCTCCCGCGAACCGAGCGATGGCCTGAACGACGAAACTCTCGAGCACCTTTTCATCATCGGAGAGGCCAAGCTGGCGTGCGATGATCAGCAAATATTGACGTTCAGACTCGCTGATGGTGCGCATCAATTGCGGCCAGCTTCATGAAGGGCTCGAGCCTGGCCAATGCATCCAGCGAGCCTCTCATTTTGAAGAGAGCAGGCGCCCGCTGCTTTAAAGCTTCAATTGTCTCTTTCCACATCCCCTCGTCGATATCCAATTTGCCGGTGCTGTGGAAGGTAGCTGCGCCACGATCTACTCCCGCAAACACCGATATTTCCTTTGAATCAGCAAAAGCAAAGGGCCATAGCTCGACAAACTTGTCGTCTGGCCCTTTCAGGTAGAGCGTGTCCGAGGTGAGTCTGATCGTCGAGGGGTGCCTGACATCTTCGTTCCTGGGCGTTCCTTCTCCACGGTGTGCGAATGAAGTAACCTGATGGTACCCCGAGCGAAGGTTCTCTGAACTGGCAACGTATACCGGATGCCACTGGAGAAGCGTCGGTATGCTCAAGAGCAGCTCCTCAACCGCCTCCTCTAGCACGGGTCTCAATCGCCTGGGTTGCCTCCGATGGCCCTGTGGGTCTCGTGGATGACTCTCATCATTGCGGAGCTGAATGAGCAAATCGAAGACATCATGGATACTAGCTTTTTGGGCATTCACCTTCTCGAAAACATGGTGCCTTGGCCTGAGGAAGCCAGGTAGATTGTCTCGATGCTTGGTCAGGCTACAGCCCAGGGCACTGTTCCCATTCCCATGTTCCTCCAGCGCCCTGTCAACTTTCCGTAGCGCTTCTAGCCACTTGCCCATAGCAGGTCTCGCCAGGTTCTCCACGAATGCAGCCTCTCCATTGAGGCCATCCGGATCCAGGGCGATGTAACGCGCCCAAGCGCATACGGTTAGGTATCGAAGGATGATCTCCACCATGCGCAAATATGCGGTAACGGCCTCGTAGTCCTCCGTTCTGGCGAGCGCATCGGCGTAGGACTGCGCGATAAAGCGTGGAAATTTGCCCCTGATCTCCTCACTCCGATCTCTTCTACTTAAGTCATCTCCGGACATCTCACGTTCTCCGGCTTAATCATGGCAACTCCAGGAAGATGTTCATCCGTGGGCAATCTGCGTATCATGGGTAAGATGAACCAAACAAATCACTGCGATAGATCCGGTGTCCAGAGCTGATTGCCCCCCATTTGGCTGTTTATTTACATGCGGATGTCTGCCTGATCCGGAATCTTTGGAAGGCGAGCGATCACGATGAGCAACGTCCCCCGTGCCCACCACCCATCCTCGCCCGAACTTTACGAAGTCTTCCCACAGGTGCCACAGCTTCGAATCGTCCGACATCTGTAGGTCGCAGGGCGCGAAAACGGAGGCTGGGCGCGAAAACGGAGCGTGGCTGCGACATTCTTTCGCGGGCGATGAAATAATCGACCGGCTTCGACGTAAAATATCCGATGCTCACCTGAGGAGGTCGTTATGTCGATGCCGGAAGGCCCGAGGGTTCGGACCGCACCCCACACCGGAGCCCTTGTCCCCGGTCCCAACTATCTCGAGCCGTACCTGCGTCGCCGGATGCGATATCGCACCCACGTGGCGGCGTGGTTCCTGAGCTCTGTGGCGCTGACCGTCATGGGTGGCCTCATGGACGGCCAGCCCGAGCCCGGCCTGGCGCTCGGCCTGATGTGGGGGGTCGTGGTGGGAATACACCACGTGCGCTTCAAGGGGTGGGTGGATGACCACCGGCTCCTCCACGGGGAGTCGCTGCTGGATGAGCGGTCGGGCCCGCTGGTCGTTCTTCAGCGGCTGGTCGAGCTCTTTCTGCGGCCGGACGGCCGATCCCCGGCCGTCACCCTCAAGAGCACCGTTCAGGCGATCCGATTGAAACTTGACGTACCGGCCGGGCCGTTGCCCCCGTCCTCACCCGCCTCCCTTGCCACCGCCGCTCCCTCGAAGGCGTTGCCCCGGCCCTCCGAGCCGCTGCTCACCCGCTGCGAACAGGCGGCTGCCCGCACCGAACAGCGTCTGGAGAGCCTGAAGGCGCTCGAGCCGGCGGCCCAGTCCGTCATCCGGGAAGGGCTCGAGCGCGTCCAGGAGCTGATGGCCTATCGCCAGGACATCCACAGCGCGCTCGAGGATGCTGAAGCGGAGTCGCTCGAGGCGGATCGCGAGCGTCTCGAGCGGCGCATCGACTCCGTGAAAGATGGCGAAGCCCAACGCCTGTACGAAGTTCAGCTGTCCATGGTCAACGCCCGGGCCTACAAGGTCACGACCCTCCGTGCGCTCGAGGAGCGCATCGATGCCTATGCCGAAGGCTACCTCGCAGCGCTCACCAGCCTTCGGATGGACGCCGTCTGTCTGCGCGGCGCAGAGCTGGCGACCGACGTCGGCTTCCGCGCCCTGCTCGAGCCGGTCCAGCAGCTTGAGCAGCAGGTGGAGGCGATGCGCGCAGCGGCGCTCGAGGTCGCACGGGTCGTCCGATAGCCCGCCGAGTGCCGCATCGATGGGTTCGTGAGCATCGGCAATTCCACCGGCCTCTGCGACACCGTCTCCAGCGTCACGCATTTCAAGAATGTCTTCATCAAGGACTGCCTCGGCTACGATGTCTTCTTCATCGGCGACTCGCCGCACAGCATCGAAAACGCGCTCATCGAAAGCCGCGCCGCGCGGGCGGTGGAGGTCTCGCAACACGGCGATCGGCCACAGGCAGGCCTTTCGTCGGTCGTCTTCAAGAACGTGCTCATCCGGCGTGCCGACAGCCCACAGGAAATCCGCGTGAACAAAAACTCCAAGCTGCAGGCCGAGCGTTGCACCTTCGTGGGATTGAACGTCAACATCACGACCGGAGGCGCGATGTCGGCGAAGCAATGCGTCTTCAGCGGCGAACCGAAACCCGGCATCCTGCTTTTTCCCAACACGATTTGGCAGGGCGAAGGCAATCGCTACGATCTCGGCAGTCTCCGCGTGGACAAGTCGTCATTCACCGCGGCGAACTTCGCCGATTTCCAAAAGCTCATGGGCGCGGACAAGAGTTCGCAATGGTCGGCGACCGATCCCGTTGAAGCTGGGGCCGACGAGTTGGCGCTGCGCCGCGTAGAAGCCGCGGCCAAGGAGGTCGTGAGCCGCTGGCGGAGCATGCTGGACAGGAAAGCTGTGGACACGGTGCGCTGAGCGGCAAATTCTTCGGCTGGCCGGAACGTTCCTCCCTGCGCATCAAATCGCCCACGCCCCATGCTCACCCGCCTGACCACGCTGCTGCTAACCTGCGCCTCCTTCGCCATCGCCGCCGAACCGCTCCCGCGGCTCAAGGTCGCGGACGATCATCGCACCCTGATCACCGCCGATGGAAAGCCGTGGGTCTACCTCGGGGATACCGCGTGGGAGCTTTTCCATCGCTTGAATCGCGAAGACGCGGACGCCTACCTCGCGGACCGGGCCACCAAAGGATTCAACGTCATTCAAGCGGTGGCGCTGGCGGAATTTGGCGGGCTCGTGGAGCCCAATGCTTACGGACATTTGCCGCTGGAGAACAACGATCCGACCAAACCACTGGAGCCCTACTTCCAGCACGTGGACTACATCGTGGACAAAGCCGCATCGCTCGGAATGCGCGTCGGTTTTCTCCCGACCTGGGGCGATAAGGTGAACAAGAAGTGGGGCAAAGGTCCGGAAATCTTCACGCCGGAGAATGCCCGCATTTTCGGTGAATGGCTGGGTCGTCGCTACAAGGACAAGCCGATCATCTGGATCGTGGGCGGGGATCGTCCGGTGGAAAACTCGGCGCACCTTGAAATCTGGCGCGCCATGGCCGCGGGACTACGCGCGGGCGACGGCGGCGCTCACTTGCTTACCTACCACCCGATGGGCGGACGGTCCTCGAGCGAATACGTGCATGCCGAGCCGTGGCTCGATTTCAACATGCTGCAAAGCGGGCACGGCGACCGGAACCGACCGAACTACAAAATGGTCGCGAAAGATCTCGCGATGATGCCACCGAAGCCGACGCTCGACGGCGAACCCGCCTACGAGGATCACCCCGTGCGCAGCGACAAGACGAAGACGCAGTGGTTCGATGAATGGGACGTGCGCAAGCTCTGCTACTGGGGCCTGCTCGCCGGCGCTTGCGGTCACACCTACGGCACGCATTCCATCTGGGCGATGTGGGACGGAAAAGGAAAGCCGCCGGTCGATCAGCGCACCCCGTGGAAGGAAGCGCTAAAGCTGCCGGGCTCGACACAGGTCGGCTACGCCAAAAAGCTGCTCGAAAACCGCCCGCTCGTGGGACGCGTGCCGGATCAAACGCTGCTCGTCAGCGATCTCGGCGATGGCGCCGCGCACTGTCAGGCATTGCGCGGAGCGGATTCGAGTTGGGCGATCATCTATAGCGCGAGCGGGCGTTCCTTCAGCGTCGTGCTCGGGAAGTTCTCGGCAAAGAAACTGAACGCCGCGTGGTTCGATCCGCGCACGGGAAAAAAACTGGTGCCGACGACAATCGCCAATGATCGCGAACCGCGGGAGTTCACCCCGCCGACCAGCGGCGAAGCGCAGGATTGGGTGCTGCTCCTCGATACCGCTCCATGAAGTCCTCACGCCTCCGCCATCTCTTCATCGCCGCTACTTTTGTTCTCGTCGTCGCGGTCGCTCCGCCCGCGGCCGCGCAGATCGAGGGCAGCGCGTCGTTTTCCAGCGCCGGCACGACAAGAGAAGACGTGTCCGCCTTTCTCGCTCGCCTGCAAAAAACCGTCGCGAGTGATGACCGCGCGGCTGTCGCGAAGCTCGGGGAATTTCCACTCCGCGCGTGGAATGGCAAAGCGACCGGCGCAGTCCGCAATCGCCAGGAATTCCTCGCGCAGTATCCGAGAATTTTCACCGCGAGCCTGAAGCAGACGATCGCAGCGGCCAAGGTCGAGCAGGCCTTTGCGAATTGGCAGGGCGTGATGTTCGACCGCGGGCGTTTTTGGATTCGCCCGGACGACGCCGGCACGCTTGAGATCGTGAGCATCAATCGCAGCGATCATGCGCCCGCCGAGAAGAAGCCGTAACCCTTTTGACCAGCCAACCACCATCGCCCCATGCTCACACCCGCTGATTCCTCCCGCCGCCATTTCCTGAAAACCACCGCGCTCGCCGCCGCCTCGACCGCGGCGCGTCCAGTCTTCGCCGCCGCGCCCTCCACGGCGCCCTGGAAGATCATCGCATTCAGCAAACCTTTCGCGCAGCTCAGCCCGGACGACACGGCCGATCTCGTCGCCGATATCGGCTGGGATGGCATCGAGTGCCCGGTGCGCTCGAAGTCCGGCCAGATCGCGCCGGAGCGGGTCGAGGAAGATTTACCTAAGATGGTCGAGGCGCTGAAAAAGCGCGGCAAGGAAGTGACGATCGTGACCACGGAAATCACCCGCCTCGATCCGCTCGCGGAGAAAGTGCTGCGGACCATGGCCAGACTCGGCATCAAGAAATACCGACTCGGATTCACCAAATACACGAAGGACAAACCGGTGCCCGAAACCGTGCGCGAAGTGGGCGCGGCGCTCAAGGATCTCGCCGCGCTGAACAAGGAAATCGGCCTGCAAGGCGGCTGGCAAAATCACTCCGGCGCGGACTACGTCGGAGCGCCGCTTTGGGACCTCTGGACGATGATGCGGGACATCGACCCGCAGCAGATCGGCGTCTGCTTCGACATCGGCCACGCCACGCTCGAAGGCGGGCTCTCGTGGCCCGTGCAGGCGCGACTGATGGAGCCGTATTACGTCGCCGTTTTCCTCAAAGATTTCTTTTGGGAGAAAGGCGCGAAGGGCTGGCAGCCGCGCTGGTGCGCTTTCGGTGACGGGATGGTGCAGAAGAGTTTTTTCACGAACCTGAAGAAGTCGTCCTTTGCCGGCCCGCTCTGCCAGCATCACGAATACAAGGAACTCGGCACCGGCCCGGAGATGATTGCGAACATGAAGAAGGACCTCGCGACACTCCGCGCGTGGCTCGCATCTTGAACGCGCTCGATTCCCGCTCATCGGCGATTGCTCTCATCCACCAAAGAACCCCGCTTTCGACATGGCCCAGTTTCCCGATGAAGAATCCGCCGACGGCGCCTTCGCACGACAGGAAGACGCCTTTCGCGGACTCGTGAGCACCGACGGCTCCACGCCCTTTCCGGCCACGCCCGGACGATACTATCTCTACGTCTCGCTGGCCTGTCCCTGGGCCAGTCGCACGGTGATCGTCCGCAGGCTGCAAGGCTTGGAAGCGGCGATCGGCATGACCGTGGTCGATCCGATCCGCGACGAACGCGGCTGGGCCTTTCGCGATGGGCCGGGCTCCAGCCACGACCCGGTGAATGGCTTTGCTTTCCTCAGCGAAGCCTACGCCGCGAGCGATCCCAAGTTCGACGGGCGCGTGACTGTCCCCGTGCTGTGGGACACGGAAACGCGCCGCATCGTGAACAACTCCGAGGACGACATCTGCCGCATGCTCAACGAAGCCTTCGACGACCGCGCGCAGGTCGATCTTTTCCCGGCGGACCTCGATCCCGAGCACACTGCGCTCTCCGCGTTCATTTACGAGAAGGTGAACAACGGCGTCTACAACGTGGGCTTTGCCAGCCAGCAGGCGCCGTACGAAAATGCCTGCCGCGCGCTCTTCGCCGCGCTCGATGAACTCGAGGCCCGACTCGCCACGCGCCGTTACCTTTTCGGCGCGCGCATCGTGGAGGCGGACTGGCGGTTGTTCTGCACGCTCGTGCGCTTCGACGCGGTGTATCACGGGCACTTCAAGTGCAACGTCCGCCGCATCCTCGACTACCCAAATTTGCAGGGCTACCTCCTCGATCTCTACCAGCAGCCGGGCATCGCCGAGACGGTGAATCTCGACCACATCAAGCGGCACTACTATTTCACGCACGACGACATCAATCCGACACGCATCGTGCCGATCGGGCCGGAACTCGACTTCACGGTCGCGCATGGTCGTGCAGCGCTGTCCGCGTAGTTCGGGCTGCTTTGTCCTTCCCGCCGCCGATTCGCCCGGCGCATCATCGCCGGCCATGAAGCTGGTGCTCTTCGCTATGTTCTTGCTGACCGCGCGCGGCGTGTTCGCGGGCTGGGAAGATCACGCCTCGCTGGTTGTCGCGGATCGTGCGCCGACGCGGGGCGGCATCCGCATCACCTACCTCGGGGTGAATGGCTATCAGTTTGAAACCGGCGGGCACGCGCTGCTCGTCGATCCGTATTTCAGCCGCGTGGGCTTGTCCGCGGTCGCTTTGAATCAGCCGATCGAGCCCGATACCGAGCGACTGCGCGCAGGCATGGCGCGCGTGCGGCGGCGGGTCGACGCGGTGCTCGTCACGCACGCACACTTCGATCACCTGCTCGATGTCCCGCCGATCATGCGCCGCACCGGCGCACGTCTGATCGCGGGCCCGACCGCGGTGAATCTCACGCGCTCGCTCGGCCTACGCGCGTCGCAATGCCGCCCCGTGCGCCACGGCGACGTGCGCCGCATCGGGCCGTGGACGATCCGCGTCCTCGCCGCCGAACACGACCGCCTGCTCGGCTCCGTGCCCATGCCGGGCGAACGTCTGCAACCGGGTAGCCCACCACGCCGTCCGAGCGACTGGGTGCTCGGCGAACCGCTCGCCTTCCTCATCGAAGCCGCCGGCCAGCGCATCTATATCGAATCCGGCGGCGTCCCTGGCACGCTGCCACCAGCGATGAAAGTGGACCTCGCCATCCTCGGCGTCGCGCTGCCGGATGCTCGCCGGCACTTCGCGCCCGCCGCGCGGCGGTTGCAGCCGCGCTTCACCCTACCGAGTCATCAGGATGACTTCTTCCAGCCGCTCGATCGCGGGTTCATCTTCGGCAAGCTCACCGATTTTCCCGAGGTGCTGCGCATCTGGGAGCGCGAGCAACTTCCCGGCAAAATCATCCTGCTCGATTACTTCCGCCCGTGGACCCTGCGCTGATCCCGAACAGCCCGCTCCTGCGCCGCGGCCTCATGGTCACTGCGCTCGCCCCGCTCGTCCCGCAGATCATCGGGAGCTGGTTCAATATCTGGTACAACCGCGTGATCGTGAATCCGCTGCTCGGCTCGGACGCGCTGAAGCAGCGCTTCGCCGACACCGTTCTCGACTACAACCTGTTCGTCTATCCGGTCGCCGTCGCCGTCTGGCTCGGGGTCGTCTTTTCGCTGCGCCGTCCGCTCCGCGCCCTGCTCGCCGGCCAGTCCGTCCCGGAGGATGAACTCGATCGCGCCCGCCGCCGCGTCATCCATCTCCCATGGTCCGGCGCACTCGTCTCCGGCGCCGCGTGGCTACTCTGCATCCCCGTCTTTCTCATCGCGCTGCTCAGCATCGGCGAACCGCTCAGCCGTCCCCTGCTCTGGCATCTGCCGATCTCCTTCACGGTCTCCGCATTCATCTCGGTCACGCAGAGTTTCTTCCTCATCGAACTCGCCAGCCACCGGGGGCTCTTCCCCGTCTTCTTTCACGGCGCGCGGCCCGATCGCATGGAACGCATCTACCCGCTCTCCCTCCGCGGACGCGGCCTCATGTGGGCCATCTCCGCGGGGCTGTGCCCGATCGGCTCGCTGCTCATGCTCGACTTCGCCCCGCCCTCGCCGGCCGGGCATCCCGTATGGTTCGCCGCCTTTGTCGGCACGATCGGCATCGCCTTCGGCCTGTGCTCGGCGGTGCTCATCAGTTGGCTCGTCGCCGAACCTGTCGATCAATTGCGCGACGCCGCACAATCCGTGGCCGAGGGAAACCTCGACGTGTATGTGCCGCTGAAACGCGCGGACGAATTCGGCGCGCTCATCGGCGAGTTCAATCGCATGGTCGTCGAACTGCGCGAAAAGCAACGCCTGCACCAGACGTTCGGTCTGCACGTCGGGCGCAAAGCCGCGGCGCAAATCCTGGCGCGCGATCCGGGGCTCAGCGGCACGACCCAAGTCATCACCGTCATGTTCGTGGACATCCGCTCCTTCACCGCGCGCGCCGCCGAGCAAGCGCCCGAGAAGATCGTCCGTGTGCTCAATGAATTCCTGCGCGTCATGGTCCACGTGATCGAAGAGCACCACAGCGGCATGGTGAACAAATTCCTCGGCGACGGTCTGCTCGCACTCTTCGGCGCCGGTGCGACCAGCGATCGGCACGCCGATGAAGCCGTGCATGCCGCACGCGCCATGCTGGACTGCCTGCATCAACTCAACCTGCAACTCGCCGCCAGTGGCGAAGAAATGATCTGCGTCGGTATCGGCGTCCACACCGGCCCGGCCGTCGTCGGCAGCATCGGCTCGCCGGAGCGGCTGGAATTCACGGCCATCGGCAACACCGTGAACCTCGCCTCGCGAATCGAGAGTCTGACCAAGGCCGTCGGCGAAACCGTCGTGCTCAGCGATGCCACCCGCGCCGCGCTCCGCCAACCGGTGCCGCTCAAGGAACTGCCGCCGCAGAAAGTGAAGGGCGTCGAGAAAGCGGTGACCGTGTGGGCGCTCGGCGATTAGCCGTCAGGTCAGCACGTCCTTGATCACGTGTCCGTGCACGTCGGTCAGGCGGCGCTCGATGCCGTTGTTGTAAAAGCTGAGCCGCTCGTGGTCGAGGCCGAGCAGGTGCAGGATCGTGGCGTGCAGGTCGTAGATCGTCGTGACGTTTTCCACGGCCTGATACCCGAACTCGTCCGTCGCGCCGTAGCTGAAGGCCCGCTTCACGCCGGCGCCCGCGAGCCACACGGTGAAGCCCTTGGGGTTGTGGTCACGGCCGTTGGCGCCCTTTTGGAAAGTCGGCATGCGGCCGAATTCGGTGACGAAGACAAACAGCGTGTCGTCGAGCAAACCGCGCTGGCGCAGGTCGCGCAGCAGCGCCGCAGCGGGCTGATCGAGGATCGGGCCGTGGATCGCGTATTGGTCCACGATTTTTTTGTGGCCGTCCCAATTGCCCACGCCCTCGCCCATCGCGTAGGAGCCGTTGAAGAGCTGGACGAAACGCACGCCGCGTTCGACCAGTCGCCGGGCGAGCAGGCAGTTGCGGCCGAAGCCGGCCTTGTTCGTGTTGGCCTCGTTGATGCCGTAGGACTCCAGCGT
>ENA-ORBV01009828-ORBV01009828.1-microbial-mat-metagenome-genome-assembly--contig:-NODE-9828-length-15533-cov-5.255435_pt1 | contig 15533 bp, 10 predicted proteins | sample MGYA00237777_ERZ505514 | MGnify/ENA primary metagenome ERZ505514 (study PRJEB26160, sample SAMN06269048) | microbial mat metagenome | isolation source: Oligotrophic lake microbial mat | place... | reverse complement strand
AAATTGTCGACATTACCGATCCCACAGCGCCATTCGTTACCGCTTCATCGAGTCTGTTCGGTTTTAGTATAAGCGATTTCGTATCAAATGGCTCGCTGATTGCCATGGCAGGTGCTTTAAGTGGGGCGAGCCAAGGTGTGCGGGTGTTGGATGTCTCAGATTTCTCTAATGTGACGAGCGTCGGAGAACTTGCCTTTACCTCAGGTGGGTCCTTGTCTATTGATATGTCCGGCAAGTATGCGTTTGTTACCGGATCCGCTAGCTCCGCGCTCTATATCGTTGATATTTCTGTTCCGGGTACACCTGTTCTCGTATCGACGTTGACTGGACTCGGTTCTCCGAACAAAGTCAAAGTCCGTGACGGTTTTGCCTATGTGACCGAGAATACGAGCAATCGTCTTTACATTATTGATGTACGTCAGCCAAACCAACCGGTGATCAAGGGTTTTGTGGCGGTCGCGAACGCACCACAGGAAGTTTATCAGCAAGGCCGGTATGCGTACGTGGCGTTAAGCACAACACAATTTGAAACGATCGATGTTTCTGATCCGACAGCTCCCTTTGGTGTTGCGACGAGCACCTGCCCAAGCTATGCATGCACGGGTGGATTTATTGCCGGTGATTATTTCCTAACACGTGGTCGAGATTTCTTTGCCTCACGCGATATTATTAATTTCTGGGACATCTCGAGTTCGGCAGGTCCTCAGACTCTTTCCCGACTTGCAATAGATGAACCTACGGCACAATTACAAAAACTCACCAAGTACGGGAGCCATGTATATACCATTCACAGTAACGTTTTTTTAGGCGCAACGACCGGCGTTCTGTCGATCATAGATTCGGGCGGAATCAAGACAGACGGAATTCAGGCAGGAACAGCCGAGTTTGGGACTCTCATGGTGCGCAATGCCGCGGAAATCGCCAAACAGCTGACGGTGCAAGGAGGATTACAGGTTGGTACTAATGGTATCTTGTCTCTTGGTTCCATCTCCTCCTTTGCTACGGGCACCATTTCTTCTTTTGCCGGAATGTTTAACGTTCAAACATCGACTTCTACGCCAGCGGTTTTGATTCAGAATACGGCGTCCGGCGGCCAAACTTGGGGCGCCTATATCGACCAGCTCTCCGTCGGATCCAACATTACCGCCACCGGTGCGACCGACTACTCCATGGTGATTACGTATGCTTCAAGCGCAACAAGGGGGGGTCTCTGTATTGATGACACAGCCACGGGTGTGACTTGCCCGACTAATGTCGGCGCATCGATTATGGCCGACGGAGCAGTCATCTCCAATGCCTTTGACTTAGCAGAAATGTATTCCGTGACAGGAACGACAGAGGCTGGAGATGTTCTCGTGCTCTACGCTTCATCGACCGCTACTGTCATGCGTAGCTCGGGTGTTGCATACGATTCAAAAATCATCGGCATCATCTCAACGGATCCAGGTTTTGTTCTTGGTTGGGGTGGTGGGGCCAAAGTTGCGCTTACAGGTCGTGTCCCCACCAAAGTTTCCATGAATAATGGACCGATTGCTGTCGGTGACGCACTCGTTTCATCGGATGTCCCCGGTTTCGCGATGAAAGCAACTCAACCGGGCATGATTCTTGGCTATGCCCTCGAGAGCGTCTCTGCGACAGGCACGGCCCAAGTATTTGTGAACGTCGGATTCTGGGCGGGTCTCACGTTTGGACCGACGGGACAGATTCAAGTCGATGACAGCGGCAATGTGTCGATCATGAATGATCTTCACATCGGCGGAAAACTGTTCCCGAGCCTCAAAGGCGGAGGAATTCAGAATGATTGGTACCTGTTTGTTAATGCCGATGACCCAACATCGACTTATATCTCTACAAACGCCGATGGATTCATGAGCATGGATACGTATGACTTTGCGGAGAGATATTACTCGCCGGATGAACTTGAATCTGGAGACGTCGTGGTTGTTTCCGACTCTGGACGTACGCATGTACAACGCTCGATGAATGAAGATGCGATGGTCTTGGGCATTGTCTCGACACGCCCAGCATTTATTGCAGGTCGTCCGGCGACGTCGACCTATCCGATTGCTCTTTCCGGTCGTGTTCCAACCAAGGTTTCTGGTATGAATGGAGCGATTAAGGCTGGCGATCCTTTGTCGCCGACATCGATTCCGGGAGTTGTAGCGAAGGCTGTAAAAACTGGTCCGATTGTTGGTCTGGCATTGGAGGGTTTTGATGGAGCGAACGTTGGTAAGATTGAAGTGTTTGTTAATCCGAGTTATTGGGTTAACAAGTCTGAGTTTGTTCAGAGTGAGTCTGCTGGCGGAGCTTCACAAATCGTTGTTAGCCAAGATAAGCAAGGTTTTGCAACGGTATCGGCTGGCTCCAAAAAAGTTCGAATTGAGTTTCCATCGCTTGGTGCGTATCCAAATGTTCAAGTTACACCTCGTGGCTCAGTTGCTGGTGGATGGTGGACAGATAGTTATACCGACACAGGATTTGAAATTATCATGGCTGATGCACAAGACCATGACGTGGTGTTTGCTTGGCGCGTTGAGGCAACGACAGGCTCGGATATTATGCGCATGTCCGATGGAACATATGCTTCAGTTGATCCACTCACAGGTGCACCGGTTGGTTTACAGGCGGCAACATCAACACCGGAAATTTTGCTTCCAGAGATAGTAAATTCAAGTACAACGAGCGTAATTGAGACTGTGATCGACGAGTCAGCGACGACGACATCCGCGGAATAAAAAAACAGTGTGTTATACTTCAACGCAAATAGATTTCTATGAGCACTATCTTTTCGCGTTTCGACGCATCACCCTCGGCTAGCAACCCGGAACCACTTCAGGCGATGCCTGGTGTTTCCCGAATTTTGAACATGGTTATCGATGCATGTTTACATGCAGCCGTGTTTCTTGTTCCGTTGTTTTTCAGCTCACTCACCATCGATGTTCTTGAACTCAACAAGCAAACCTTGCTTGTTATTCTTGCGACGATTGCTGGAGTCGCTTGGCTTGGCAAAGCGTTGGCTGATAAGCAGTTCACACTCGTCCGCAACTGGATTCACTTGGTTGCAGTCTTGTTTGGACTCGGTTACATGGTCGTCTCGCTCCTTTCTCATGACCGTTATCTCTCCATGGTGGGAAGTCTGGGTCAGATGCCATGGGCATTTTCAACGATCGCCGCTTTAGTTGTCTTCTATATCGTCGCGGTCAATCGTATTCGCCAGACGGCACAGGTATATGACTTTATCTTCAGCTTCCTTGTAAGCTCTTTGCTTGCTGGAATCTACGGTTTGATGCAGATGTTTGGAATCTTCTTGATTCCGGTAGCTGCTTCACAGGTTAAGACCTTTACGAGTGTTGGTAGTGTCTTTAGCTTTGCGGTTTACATGACGGTTCCGTTGCTTATCTCGGCGAGCTTAGCATTCCATGGCTGCCGCAATAATGTGTGCTTGCTTGGTACAAAGAAGCCAGCTGGAACGGTCGCTCGCGGAATCGTTTGGGCTACGATCATTGTTGCGTTGATCAACTTGATCGTGATCGATTTCTGGGTAGCATGGGCCGCTCTCTTGTTTGGAACCGTGGTTACAGTTGTTATTGGTTATTTGCGCACGCGTTCGATCGGTTCTCCGGCTAAACTCGCGATTCCTGGAGTTTTACTCGCTGTCTCGATCTTGTTGCTCTTTTTCCGCACGCCAATCAACTTGAATTTGCCGGCTGAAGTTTCACCGTCCGCCATGGCTTCCATGAATGTTGCCAAGGAAACTTTGCGAGAAATGCCAATCTTTGGCTCGGGTCCTGGTACGTGGATTTACAATTACGCGAAGTATCGCGTAGAGCTAGTGAATCTTTCTCCGTTCTGGAATGTACGATTTGACCGTGGTTTTTCGTTCTTCCTAACCTTGCTGGCTACGACCGGACTCGTCGGAACTGTTCTCTGGCTTTTGTTAATTGCGTCGGCGGTTGTAAAGAGTGCTGGGCACTTAATGAGAGAGAAAAACGATGATGTTTGGTACGCCTATCTTACGGTGTTTGTTGGTTGGTCGACTTTGGTGTTTGTTTCTTTCTTCTACAATTACAACATGGCGCATATATTTGCGCTGTGGTTCCTGTTTGCTCTGCTTGGTTCCTTGGTTGGTCGCAACACAATTACTTGGGATGCTCGTAAGAATACTTACGCCTATGGCATTCTCTCGGTAGTCTTTGTGGTCGCTCTTATTGCAGGTATTTCATCGATCTGGCTTACGGGACAGCGCTTTGTCGCAGATGCGGCTTTCTCTGGAGCGGTTGCTGATTTCCGTGCAGGAAAGAGTATTGATGAGGTAATCGTCAAGCTCAATAAAGCAGCTTCCTTGAATCCGATGCTCGATATGTATGCTCGCAACTTGTCGCAAGCTCACTTGATCAAGGCAGCCGGTTTGATTCAGGCACGTCCGAGCAATGAGCAGGTTCCTGCTATTCAGAATGAGATTAAATTGGCTGTCGATATCGGTCTCCGTGCTACGCAGCTTGCGCCTTCCAACGTAGACAACTGGTCTAGCCTTGGATTGATTTATCAGAGTGTTGCCAGCTTTACGCGTGGTGCTGATGAATTTGCCATCAAGAACTACGATGAGGCTACGATGCGTGAACCGCAGAACCCAGTCTTCTTGAATGAAGTTGGTAAGTTGTACTTGCTCCGTTCCGATGCCTATCGCACACAGTTGGGTGCAGGTGACGCAGCCGCAAAAGCTGAAACGCAAAAGAATGTGAATGATAACCTCGCGCTCGCAGAACAGAAGCTCAAGGCTGCTATCGAGGCTAAGCCGGATTATCTTCCTGCTCGCTATCACTTGGGTATCGTTTACGAACGTCAGGGTCGTGTGAAGGATGCGATTACCGAGCTTGAGAATGTATTGCGTATCAATAACAAAGATCTTGGAGTGGCATTTGAACTCTCGATCTTGTACTACCGCAACAATCAAAAGAACGAATCGCTTGAACTCATGAAGCAGGTTTCTGCTATCGAACCTAGCAACGTAAATGCTCGCTGGTATCTTTCAGCTATGCTTGAAGAACGCGGTGAATATGCCGACGCTTTGGCGCAAATTAAGCCGCTTTCTGAGCAGTATCCTGAGAACGCTGCCATTCAACAGCGTATGAACTCGCTTACGGCTGCGGTGAATGCTGACTTGAAGCCAGAAACCCGACCGCTTCCTGATCCAATTCCTGAAGCGATCCGCAACTCGACCGACAACAACCCAGTCACACAGTAAAAAAAAACATGTTTGACCCCCGCAATCTTCTCAAGCGTTTAAACCGCTTGATTGAATCCTTCGTTCCCGGATCGTGGACGCAGGGCGGGATGGAGCAACGCCGGCCATCTCCCAAAGAGATGCGCCGGCTTTTGCTTTCCGAAGCAAAGACTATTAGTAAGCTTTTGGATGCGGCATTCAGCGGACATGGTTCCTTGCTCAAGGAATTGATTGAAGACTTAAGCAAAAAACCTGATCAAGCACTGATGGAGCATTGGGACTCTGTTTGTAAGGAGTTACTCTCTGTTAGAAGAGCGCTTTATCGACTTATTTTGGCCCGTCAGAGCCGTTCAGATCTTTTAAACGAGTGGAATGAATGGGAAAGACATGCGCATCTTTCTAAAGGCGATAAAAGCCTCGCACGTTTTGAAAGACAAGAGATGTTAGCTTCGGAGTTACGTCTGCGTGGGATTGAAGTGCCTCGCTCTGCTTTTCCCGTTGAGAATATTGAAGAGAAGCACGTGAGTGTAGAGTTAGCCGTGGCACCAAAAGCGGTTGAAGCATCTCCGGAGGAAGTAGTTGTGTCTCCGAGTTTGGCCGATGATTGGGAGCCGATGTGGTTATCTCAGGCGGATGAGAGCGCGGATTTTTGGGAGAGTATGGCTGGTGGTTTTCATGCGCCGCATCTCACGGCTGCCCAGGCTATGCGCTTGGCAAAGGGATTTAGGATGGCGCAAGCGGATCGTAAGCAAGCGGATCGTGTTCGCGGGATTCGTCGATATCGACTTTCTGCCTTTGAGGTCTAGCCATTGACGACTGGCCTTCGTTTTGGCATTATTTTCCTGCTCATCATCGATGTTAGATGGGCCCTTAGCTCATCTGGTAGAGCGCTTCCATGGCATGGAAGAGGTGGCCGGTTCGATCCCGGCAGGGTCCACCATAAAGGAAACCGCCTCAGTGGGCGGTTTTTCTTTTCTACTTTTGGAAGAGGACTTTGTATTTGTCCCAATAGGCGTATCCGAGATAGGCCGTGAGTATTGTTACAAAGAGTGCTGACCAAATATATTGAGGTGCGGTCAACGCATTAACCGTTGTTGCACCAATGCAGATCGGTGCAAGGAATATTGCAGCAAGCCAAGGGCGGAAACCAACAATGAGCAGCAAGCCAGCGACGATTTCTGTACCCTTCACAAGGGCAAAGATTCCGGTGACCCACAACATTTGCGTATAGCCGATCATTTCAGCCGGTACTCCCTCCCAGCCATGAGTTGCACCATAGAAGCCTCCGACGCCGCTCAGGAGGAAGAACAATCCAAGAATAACGCGTACAGCTGTGATGAGATACTTGTTACGAAAACTGGTTTTCATAAAGCAGAGTTAAGTATTTGGATGGATTTAAACTTATGGTCAAAATTCTAGCATAAAGCCTCGCTTTTTGAGCGAAGCTTTATGCGCTTAACGGATGTAGGGGAGCGGGTTTACACGTTTGTTGGCGATATAAATCTCAAAGTGTAAGTGCGTGCCGGTTGAGCGTCCGGTTGTTCCAACCATAGCGATCACTTCTCCGCGCTTCACGGTGTCTCCAACCTTTACGAACATTTTGGAGGAGTGAGCGTAACGCGTTTTGTTGCCATTGCCATGATTGATGAGGATTTGGAGACCGTAACCGCCGCTGTTCCAGCCTGCTGTTTCTACGACACCGTCGGCGGAGGCGTAGATTGGATCTACGTAATCACCTTCAAGGTCAAGGCCGGTGTGCTTCCAGCCATAATATTGGTTGATGATGTGCTGACGTGTCGGCCAAAGGAATTTTGTTTTTGCCTTTGTTTCTTCAACATCTTCTATATCAGCTGGTTTTACACGCGCATCCTGTTTTCCGGTCAACTCCTCGTAGACATCGACCGCTTTGTTAGCGATACGTGCGATTGGTACATCCGGATTGATATTGCTGGTCGGTTTACGGATAGCGATCGGTGTATTGATTTCCGGAGGCGTTCCATCTGGTACGACAATTTCATCGCCAATTGCAAGAGCTGTCTCTGGGGAGAGGCGGTTAAATGTAACGATTTGATCTAAGTCTGCTTTATAAATGTTGGAGATTTTTTGCAGCGTATCGCCCTTAGTGACTACGTGAAGTACACCAGAAACAGGAGGAATTTTCAGTGTGCTGCCGGGACGAATTGTGGAACGCACGGTTAAGCTGTTTGCCCAAAGAATTGTTCCGACGTTTATACCAAAACGTCTTGCGATGGTGCTGATCGTGTCACCAGACTCGACGGTATACGATTCGGTTTGCGTACGATCCAAAACGACTTCCGATGGTTCGCCTGGCTCGTATGATCCAGGAAGGATGGCGATAGAACCTGGAACCGTAAAGTCAGCAACGGGCTCATCGGCTAGGTCCGTGTAGTCAAAGTCGATAGAAGGTAATGATTCGATCGTTTCCGCGCCGAGGTAGTGGGCGTCTTTAGCGAGTGATTCTGGGTGGATGTCTTCTTCTACGAGCGTCTCGCGACCATCGCTCACAATAGAATAGAGCAAGCTACGCTGACCCGCATCAAGCGCCGTTGCACTCTTGGTTTGGAATTGGGTACCGATCGTTACCAGACCGACACCAACGATAACGACATGAAATATGTAACGGTTGGTGATGAAGACAAAGGCAACACCACGAACCGAGGAAAAGAGTTTCCCGATACGCATGCGGAGCATCGTCGAGAGGCGGTAGAAAGGTAAAATAATAAAACGCATGACCATGCGTCCAAGGGCATTTGAAAATGGAGAAACTGTCTTCCAAAAACGCATCAAAATGCGACGTGTTGAAGACAGCTCACGCAAGACTGCGAGGGCTCCTTTTGCCAAAATAAGCTTTAATTTTTGTGTCAACACAGCAGATTTAAAATCTGGATAGAGCTTACGTACTATAGCAGGAAGGCGGTTAAGCGTCAACCAAGAAACGCTAGTTTTGTCCGGAACGTATGGACCCTGTCAAGCGGAAGGATCATGGCGATAATTCAGCGACTCGGCGATATGAAGAGAGCGAATTCTCTCGTCGCCGGACAAGTCGGCGATGGTACGAGAGACTTTGAGCAATCGGAAGTACGATCTAGCTGATAAACGATGTGCATCCACGGCGTGACGTAAGAGGGTTTTTGCTTCCGGCTCCATCTCGATATATCTTCTGACATGGTCGGAACCAAGTTCCGCATTTGTTTTACAGCTGATCGATTTCCAGCGCTCGGTTTGCACGTCGCGTGCCACCTGTACTCTGGTACGTATCGTCTCGCTGTTTTCTTGCGCTGAAACATCGGTTAGCTCTGAAGTTGGGACTTTCGGGACTTCAAGGAATAGATCGATACGGTCGAGTAAAGGGCCGCTTAGTTTTTTACGATAGCGGGCAAGTTGTATGGCTGGACAAGTGCAGTCACGATCCTGATCCGTGGCAAATCCGCAGGGGCAGGGATTCATTGCACCGATTAATGTGACTCGCGCAGGAAAAGAGAGCGTTCCGTGAGCCCTGCTTACGGTGATTGTTCCGTCCTCTAGGGGTTGGCGTAGGCTTTCTAAAACGGAACGAGGAAATTCTAAAAATTCATCTAGGAAAAGAACGCCGCGATGTGCGAGAGATATTTCTCCTGGTTTAGGAATCGAGCCTCCGCCAACCATGGAAGCGGTACTTGCCGTGTGATGCGGGGAACGAAATGGACGTTGGTTTACGATGCCTTCTGCTGGAAGTATCCCAGCTATGGAGTGAATACGTGTCGCTTCTAGAGCTTCTTCTATTGTGAGTCGAGGAAGGATGCCGGGGAATGCACGAGCGAGCAGAGTTTTTCCTGAGCCTGGAGGGCCTTGCATCAGTACATTGTGCCCGCCGGCTGCGGCAATTTCGAGTGCGCGTCTGGCTTGCGCCTGTCCGCGAACAGCGGAGAAGTCAGGGCCTTGAAAAGGGAGTGTGACAATTTCCGACAGGTCGCGTTTTGGTAGAGGTTGCATGGGCGCGCCTTTCAGATGGGCGATTACCTCCGATAAATGCTTAGCGGAAATGACGTTAACATTGTCGACGAGCGCGGCTTCTGCGGCATTAGCTTGTGGGAGGATAATCGATTTTATGCCGGATTTCTTGGCTAAAATTGCAAAGGACAAGGCCCCGGATATGGGGCGGATCGAACCGTCTAATCCGAGTTCACCTGCAAATAGAATTTCTTTTACCGATTCCGCATCGACAAGATTTTCTGCGACGAGAATAGAGATGGCGATTGGGAGATCAAAAGGCGTTCCGCTTTTGCGTAAGTCGGCAGGAGCAAGGTTTACAATGACGCGTGTACGTGGAAAATCTTGTCCGGCATGCTTTAAAGCACTTTTTACTCGCTCGCGCGCTTCTTGAACGGCTGTGTCGGGGAGTCCGACAATTAAAAAAGCGCCTAAACCGGGAGAGATATCGGTTTCAACTTGAACGGGATGCGCTTCAAGTCCAAGGACGGATGCCGTATGAATGAGACTAGCCACTCTCTACTCCGTTGCAGTTTTTGGAGCGCGTGTCAAGCCTTACGCTTATTAAAAAGATAGCCGATAAGACCAACAAGGATAGCACCGTCAGCAAGGTTTACGGCTGAACGACCCCAGAGAAGCAACCAATCGCGTACAAAATCGAGGGTAATACGATCAAAAAGATTTCCGAGAACGCCGCCGATAAATATACCAAGCAAGAGTGAGATTTTTATGGATTTGGAAAAGTAGATTTCTCGGCCTGCCCAGATCGTTGCGATGATGGCGATCGCAATCATTAAGATCCAAGGGACGGGGAGATTGAAGCTAATACCGTAATTTTGATGATTGGTGAAACGGATGAGTCCGCTTAGCCACGAACCTTCCATGAGTGCGGCATTGGCAAAGAGTTGTATTTTTAACCACTGATCGATCGCAAAAACAGCCGCACCTGCTAGCAGGGCGGCTGTTATAACTCTGGAATTCCCTGGAACTACATTTCCTGGGTCAGCGTTTTCTTGCATTCGATACAGGAGGATGAGGTTGGACGTGCAATCAGGCGTTTTTCATCGATGGGTTTAGCGCAGTATTTGCAGGTGCCGTACTTTCCGTTTTCGATTCTTTTGAGGGCTTTCTCTGTGTCTTTGAGTTCATCCTCAAGCTTTTCTCCAAGGGAAAGTTCGTCGGCTAAGGTTGTGACTTCTGAGGCGTTGTCGTCGTCAGAATTACCGCCTGACTCTGGGTAGTCAGGGATTTTCTCTTTAGTACCTGGGTGAAAGCCCATGTCTTTTAAATCTTGCTCAAGACGGGTCTTTTGCTCTAATAAACGGGTTTTGATCTGTTCAAGAGTCTCAGCATTCATATAGAGCAATACTAGCCGAAACTGGAAAAAACGTAAAGAAATGTATATTTTATGCAAATTTAAAGGGGCCGCAGTAGCACCCGTAATGCAAAAGCAAATATGGTGATGCGGCCCCTGGGCCTAGATTCGCAGGTCGTTCCCGTAGCGTAGGGAGCCGTGAGGCTACAACCTATTGGTCGTTACAAGTTAGACACAGCATGTGGATCTCGGTCCGAAGACTACTCCCTTGACCTGGTCCTGGCAGAGCCCCATGTGCACCGAAGCGCACAAAATTTGAGGTTGCCGAAAGGAACATTAGTTTGGTTTTTTGATTTCCATGAGCCACGAAGTGGCCGATGGACCAAGTTAAGGAATGGAATCGACTCTCGTACAAGACGAGGGTCGGTCCTGAGGGTAGTTTGAAGGTGCGATTTGAACTGACACTAACGTGGGAGTGATTACCCTGGTGATCATCCGCATTTGGCGGAATCCGTAAAAAGAAAGAGCGAGAACCGATGGCGGGTTCGGCGGTTGGCCGGAGTCCTTTATCGGTAAAGAACGGAGAAAGAAGAAAGAGCGAGACTCATGAGAGTCCTATTCATTGTAGCATATTTAGCTTACCTGGGGATAGGAAGGTAAAGAAAAGTTATTTTTTATCAACAAATCCCCTGATTTACTCATAAATCAGGGGATGAATTTCTTATCGACAAGCTGATATTTTATGTGAATTACTTGTGGATAACCTATTCAAAACAAATGGTTAGCTTTTGATCATCGGAAAATATTTGAACGCCTGATTTCAATGGTGGCGTATTCTGATTTTGGATACCGATAAGCCTAAGAACATCGTTTAGCGCTTTGGAGGAGAGATACAGCCAGGGATTTGAGCTTCCGCAAGGCGCGATATTGTTTTGATTCAATGTCGTGCTCGAGCTGGATACCAACATGAACCGTTGATCGAGATCGATCCACTCTTGTTTGTCATTTTGTCGGCGACCAAACAGATTTGTGGTTGTGTTGGCCGTGGGGAGTAAACGCTCGAATGAAGCGGTTCCGTCCGGGAGAGTGATCTGCCGACGTTCCGTTACACCCATAATGCCAAGAACACGCGCAGCTTGTTCTTGGTCAAGGTTTTCTGCAAAGCCAAGATAGCGACCGGAAATACCCCCTTCTGCATCGTGCCAGACCGCGTAACGCTCAATTGGAGGTAAAGGTTTCCATTGTTTGCTATCGGGGAGATTTGCGGCATCGAGGAAGAGTTCTCCTGGTAGATTGGACCAGTCGGTTCCTGAAATAGAAAAAGCGATGTCGGCGGCGGGTAGTGGGTTTGGAGATTTGGGTAGTGTGGTATCGCTTTTTAAATTTCTCCCATCCCAATGCAAGAGTATTGAGGTGGAAGTTGTGAGTGTTTCCACGCCAAGGGTTTTTTCCAGAGCGCTGCTCTCTAGTTTAATCGTTGGTTTTTTTGCCAAGCCTCGCCAGGAAAGAGCTTGAGCGTAGTTGATGGTGTTCTTTTGAGTTGTGACATCACCGATGCGTGTAATCAGACCGGCGTTATAACGATTTGCGGATGGAATAGAAAACCAGCGCGGGAGGATGGCGAATGTTTTACCAGAAGAGGTGAGTCCGCAAATCACGGGCCAGTCGGAATCAGAGCTCAGCAAAAGCCGACAGTTTTCAGGAAGCATGTTCCAAGCTTCATTTGAAAAAAGTTGCTTGGCTGCACGAGGGGAGATGACCCCGATGATGGCCGTGTCGTCTGGGATTGGAATCGGCCTTGAGAGAGCAAACCATAAGCCGCCAAAAACCAGCGCGAGAGCAAACAGAATGCCAAGTGCAAGCAAATTCCAGAAACTCCAACGACGACCCCGACCTTCTGCCAGGATAATGCTGCTTTCACGATTGAGCGTGATCTGGATGTCCATGACGCGTGCAAACTAGTTGGAGCCGCGCAGAGGTTTTTTATCTTTTTCTGTTGCGACGTAGTCAGGATCGAGGCGTTTCATGGAGAGGTTGATACGTCCTTTGTCATCGACCTCGTACACAACGACTTTAACGGTATCGCCAATGTTTACAACGTCTTCTACTTTTTCTGTACGACCTTGCGCCATCTCAGAAATATGCACGAGGCCATCTACTTTTGGAAGAATGTTTACGAAGGCGCCAAATGGCATGATACGTACAACTTCACCTTCAAATACTTCACCCACGGCGACTTCGCGTGTGAGTTCTTTGATCCATTCAACGGCGCGACGCATTGATTCTGGGTTGTTTGAAGTGATCATGACGAGGCCGTCATCTTCAATATCGATCTCGACTTTGAGCGCGTCGATAATTCCATTGATCATCTTTCCGCCTGGGCCGATGACATCGCGGATTTTTTCTGGATTGATACGGAAGGATTCGATACGTGGTGCAAAAGGTGACATCTCTGCACGGGGAGCGGAGATTGCTTTTTTCATCTCATCCAGAATTTGCAGACGAGCTGTTTTTGCACCCTCGAGTGCTTCTGCCACAACGTTCCAAGGTAAGCCCGAGGTTTTGGTATCGAGCTGTATAGCTGTGATTCCGTTACGTGTTCCTGCAACCTTGAAATCCATACCGCCATTTCCATCTTCTAAGTCTTGGAGGTCAGTAATGACTTGATAGCGGCCAGCTTTTTCATCAGAGGCCATTCCCATCGCGATACCAGCTACAGGTTCTTTGATCGGAACTCCGGCGTCGAGCAAAGCGAGCGTGGAACCACAAGTTGCGCCCATGGAGGAGGAGCCGTTCGAGCCAAGAACTTCAGAAACGACGCGTACCGTGTACGGGAAGTCTTCTTTTGCAGGGAGAACGGGCATGAGCGCACGTTCTGCGAGTGCGCCGTGACCGATTTCACGACGTCCTGGACCACGATTGCCTTTGGTTTCACCAACGGCGTAGCTTGGGAAATTGTAATGATGGAAATAGCGTTTGGTACCTTGGAATTCCATGGTGTCGAGCGTCTGTTCCATGCCTGGGGAGCCGAGTGTGACGCTTGAAAGTACTTGCGTTGATCCGCGTTCAAATAAACCGGAACCGTGTGTGCGTGGAATGAGTCCGACAATGGCTCCGAGAGCGCGGACTTCATCGAGAGCGCGACCGTCGGCGCGGCGTTTTTCATCGAGAATCATTTTGGTGACTTCAGAATCGACAAACTCTTCCAAAATGGATTCAGCTTTTTTGCGATCGTCTTTGGCGATGCCGAGCGTCGCCATGTTTTCTGCGAGTTCTTTTTTCAAACGGGAAACGCCTGCCTTGCGATCCGCTTTGGTCGCAAGCGGTTCTGAAAACAAAATGCCACGCTTGGTTTCAAGAAAGGCCCAAGCGATTTTTTGGATTTCTGCGACCGCTGCTTTTTTTGCAGCGTCTTCCTCGTTTTTAGGTTTCGTTGGATCGAGTTTGGTTTTGCCGATTTCTTTAGCGATTTTGTTGATTAAATCGATTATTGGACCCAATTGCTCATTGGCGAGTTTCATCGCATCAAGCATTTCGGATTCTGTGAGCTGGCTTGAAGCTGCTTCAACCATGATGGTTTTATCTGGCGTACCGGCGACGACAAGATCGAGGTCACCAAGATTGGTTTCTGCGTAACTTGGCTGGACGATAAATTTGCCTTCGACACGACCAATGCGAACAGCGGCGATTGGGCCATGCCATGGGATGTCGGAAATAGCGAGCGCACAGGCGGCGCCGATCAAACCAGGGACATCAGCGTCGTTGGTACCGTCATGCGAGAAGACGGTCGTGACAATGGCAACTTCATTGTAGAGATGGTCTGGAAAGAGAGGGCGGACGGCGCGGTCAATCAAACGGCCGGAAAGAATCGCTTCATCTGTTGCGCGACCTTCACGTTTAATAAAGCGCGAGCCTTTGATGCGGCCTGCGGCATACATGCGCTCCTCGTAGTCGACCATGAGCGGAAAGTGACTCATGATTTCTTTTCCTTCACCGAGAACGGCGGTACACAGAACGACTGTGTCGCCGTAGCGGACGGTACAAGAGCCATTGGCTTGTTTTGCGAGCTGACCGGTGCCGATCGTGAGCTTTCTGCCGGCCCAGTCGATCGAAAACTCTTTGGCGTTTTGAATCGCCATAAGGGAAAAGCTTCCCCGGAGACGAAAGCTGCGTTGCAGTCTCAACGTCTCAGGGCAAGCGGTTAATATGTAGGAACCTTTCTATTTAGTACGTAATTCTGACTTTTCGCAAGGGTTCACCCTCGGTGCCCTCATTTGGACGCGGAGTGATCTTACGACGGGATGTTTTGGTGTTTTCCGTCTTTTCTTGCTTGCGATGTGTGTGATACCCGATCAAAAAACGTTCCGGCTCGGCAGAAAGGTCCAAAAAGGCATCCGCGACCTCGCGGAGTTGAGCATTTGTGGATTCTGCGAATGCGGCAACCTCACAAATAACGCCATGCGCCTTTAAGTATTCTACGAGTGGCACAAAGTCACCGTCGCCTGTAGCGAGAACGATCACATCCACTTTGGAAGAGATGGAAATAGCGTCCACGGCGATGCCGACATCCCAGTCGGCCTTTTTGGCGCCACTAGCGAATTCTTGAACGTCTTTGATCTTGAGCTCGATTCCGTTGGCGAGCATCGCTTCAAAGAAAGCTGATTCATCACCGCCTTTGGATTTTGCGACGTAAGCAATGGCACGGCTCATCATGCGTGCACCAACGACGGCTTCTACGAGCGCAGAGAAAGAAACTTTGGCATTAAAAACATGCTTGGCGCTGTGATACATGTTTTGTGTGTCGATAAAAACAGCAACACGCTGGTCAGGACGTTGGATCATCATACAAAGTAGAGAAATGAGGAACCGTGTGTAAAAAGACGATAAACACGGTTGAAAATGATTGAGTGATTTTAGTATACAATAATTTAAAGGCTGTCTCTTATACACATCTCCGAGCCCACGAGACTAAGGCGAATCTCGTATGCCGTCTTCTGCTTGAAA
>ENA-ORBV01009826-ORBV01009826.1-microbial-mat-metagenome-genome-assembly--contig:-NODE-9826-length-15534-cov-8.767937_pt1 | contig 15534 bp, 19 predicted proteins | sample MGYA00237777_ERZ505514 | MGnify/ENA primary metagenome ERZ505514 (study PRJEB26160, sample SAMN06269048) | microbial mat metagenome | isolation source: Oligotrophic lake microbial mat | place... | reverse complement strand
ATTGTTCAAAGGGAGTCGCGGCTGCGCCGCTCCTAAGGTGCTTCGGTCGCGCCCTACCGCCCTACCCCACCCTGCATCACCCCATTCCACATGCATCATCCCGTACTGGAAGATGACCGAGGGACATCCATCACAACCTGCAGGTAAGGCACTGTTCGGCAACACATTGTATCGATCGACTGCGAGCGGCTCACAAAATGCTTTTCTATGGGCCAGGAAGTCCAATGCACCAATCCATTCACTGGGAGTTCAGATCATGAAACCGCTCCGATTCGCCACCGCGGCCCTGGCCGCCACGACCGTGCTGGCCGCCTGCAGTGGCGATTCCAGCGGTCCATCGATCGCAGGCCGTCAGGTCGCCTTCCAGCTGGCGACCAAGCCGAGCACCGCCGCCCCGAGCCAGGCCGCGCTCGTCGGGCAGGAAATCATCGTCGCCGGCAGTGACACCATCGTCCTGACCAGCGTGCAGATCGTCCTGCGTGAGATCGAGCTCAAGTCGGTCGGCGGCACCGTCTGCGACAGCGCCCAGGGCCATGATGACTGTCAGGAGATCGAATTCGGCCCCACCCTGCTCGACCTGCCTCTCGGTGCCGGCGCCGAGCGACAGTTCACCGTCGCGATTGACACCGGCTCCTACGGCAAGATCGAATTCGAGGTGCATGCCCCCGAGAGCGGCGATTCGACCGACTCCGCCTTCGTCGCCCTGAATCCGGCGTTCGATGGCATCAGCATCCGGGTTGTCGGGACCTACAACGGCACCGCGTTCACCTACACCTCCGACCTCGACGTGGAGCAGGAGTACAGCTTCAACCCCCCGCTCACCGTCACCGAGACCACCGGCGCCAGCGTCACCCTGTTCGCCGACCTGAACGGCTGGTTCCTGAACCAGACCGCCGATGGACTCATCGATCCCCGGACTGCCAACAAAGGCTTCCCCCTCGAGGGTGAAGTGAAGAGCAACATCGAAACCTCGCTCAACGCCTTCGAGGATGACAATCACGACGGCGAGGACGATCACAGCACCGGCAGCTGAGCCACCCCTGAGGGAATCGGCTCACGGGAGGGGGGGGGAGGGGAAGCCATCGCTTTCCCTCTTTCCTTTTCCCTTTTCCCACCGCTACAACCTGCCACCTGCTCCCTGCCACCTGCTCCCTGCCACCTGCTCCCTGCCACCTGCCCTCTGCAACCTGCCCTCTGCCGCCCGCCAACTGTCTCCCCTAGCTTCCCCGCATGACCACCCCCGCCTCGCCGGCCGTCCGTGCGGCGCGCGCCATCCGCACCGCCCAGACCGGGCTGCTCATCAACGCCGTCCTCGCCAGCATCAAGCTCGTCGCCGGGATCGTCGGCAACGCCTATGTGCTGATCGCCGATGCGGTGGAGTCAACCGCGGATATCTTCTCGTCGCTCATCGTCTGGAGCGGGCTCCGGATCGCCATCCGCGATCCGGACGACGCCTATCCGTTCGGGTACGGCAAGGCAGAGCCGCTCGCCGCCGTCGTGGTCGCGCTCCTGCTGCTCGCCGCCGCCGCGGGTATTTCGGTCGAAGCGGTCCGGGAGATCCGCATCCCCCATCACACCCCGGCGCCCTTCACCCTGTTCGTGCTGGTAGGAGTCATCGCCGTCAAGGAGGTGCTCTTCCGTCGCGTGCTGGCCGTGAGCGAGGAAGTCTCCAGCACCGCGGTCAAGGCCGACGCCTGGCATCACCGGAGCGACGCCATCACCTCGGCGGCCGCCTTCATCGGCATCAGTGTCGCCCTGATCGGCGGACCTGGCTGGGAACAGGCGGACGACTGGGCCGCGCTCCTCGCCGCGCTAGTCATCGCGGTGAACGCCATCCGCCTCATGACACCCGCCATCCACGACCTCATGGACCGCAGCCCCGCCACCGAGTTGCTCGATGAGATCGCCGCCGCGGCCAGCGGCACCACCGACGTCCGTGCCATCGAAAAGCTCAAGGTCCGAAAGGTCGGGCTCAGCTACTTCGTTGATCTCCACGTCCAGGCCGACCCCACCCTCTCCCTGCACGAGGCCCACATCCTCAGCGGCCGGGTGAAGAGCGCCATCCGCCAGCGGGTACCCCTCGTGGCCGGGGTCCTCATTCACATGGAACCGCATAAGCTGTAACGTTATGATCCAATTGCCTCGGAATGGATCGATGCGAGAATGAATCAATTTCATGAAAACATCTGCAGGATAAGGAGTTACACTTCCGAATCGGGCGGCACCTAGCTTGCTTTTTAATGGGCCGACAGCACCAGTTCCACCGACCCGAAGAAGGAGTAACCCCATGATCCGCACCTCCCGTCTTTCAGCCCTGGTGGCCCTGACCGCACTCGCGGCGTGCAGCGGCACTTCGGCAGGTCCCAGCACCGGGACGCAGGTGACTTTCAACCTCGGCACCCGTGGCAACAGCCTCGGCGCGCTCCGGGGCGATACCCTGACCTCACCCAGCAACGACACGCTGGTGATCGATTCCGTCCAGCTGGTGCTGCGCGACATCAAGTTCCAGCGCACCAATGAGGATCTGTGCGACGTCGAGGACAGCCTCGAGTCCGGCTCCTCGCGGATGGCCTTCGCGCATGATGGCGACGGCAACGGCGGCACCAGCGATGACGACGGCAACGATGGCGAACATGATGGCTGCGAATCGTTCAACGCCGGCCCGTACCTGCTGGACCTGCCGCTCGGCGGGGGCGTGACGCGCGGCTTCAGCGTTGGAGTGGACACCGGCAGCTACGACCAGCTCCGGATCAAGATCCACAAGCCGGAAGACGACGGCGACGCAAAGGACGTGGCATTCGTCGCCGCGCATCCCGAGTTCAACAAGGTGAGCATCCGCGCGGTCGGTACCTTCAACGGCCAGCCGTTTGCCTTTGTCACCGATCTGAACGCCCAGCAGAGAATGGACCTCGTGCCGCCGGTTGTGGTGGCGGACTCGGTCACTAACGTCGACATTACCATCGACGTGGACCTGACCAGCTGGTTCAGCGATGGCGCCGGCGGGCTGGTCGATCCCAACACCGGCAACAAGGGCGGAGTGAACGACAATCTCGTCAATGACAACATCAGGGACTCGTTCCATGCTTTCCGCGATGAAGACCGCGATGGCCACGACGGGCCTGGTGACGAGGACTGATCGCACACGCCGGAATCCGGTCGCGGCAGTTCGGTAGCGGCGGGTCTCAGACCCGCCGCTACCGGATCACCCCGAACCGGTGCCCGGCAGAAATTGGAGCTGAGCACTGACCCCGACCACCTGGATGATTACCGCCGTGCGCCTCACGGACAGCTTTCGTACCACGATCGCCGACCTTGCGGCCGATCTCGGGGCCCAGCTCGTCGACTGGCGGCCAGGCGAAGGGGAACGGGCACCGGCCGGGAGCGCCTGTGTCCTGCTGATGGCCGGTGGATCGGAGAGTGCGGCCCTCGATGTGCTCGGCACGCTCCCGCCCGGTGGCCCGTCGCGATACATCGTCGGGGCCGGCGCAGATCATCGACTCGCGGCGGTGGCACTGCAGCGGGGCGCGCGCGACTACTTCGCACTGCCGGGTGATCTCGGCCTGTTGCGTCGATCGCTGGAGCGGGAGCGCCACGAGGCAAAAGGCCGGGATGCGGCGGCGACGTTCGCCGCCGAGGAGCGCAGGCTTACCGGCTTCGATGCCATCGTGGGCAGGAGTCCGGCGCTCCACCGCACCCTCGACCAGGCCCGGCGTGTGGCGAAGCACCGCGACGTCACCGTGCTGATCGGCGGCGAGACCGGCACCGGGAAGGAACTGCTCGCCCGCGCGTTGCACTACGACAGTCCGCGCGCCGCCGAGCCGTTCGTCGAGATCAACTGCGCCGCGATTCCGGCGAATCTGCTGGAGAGCGAGCTGTTCGGCCACGAGAAGGGCGCCTTCACCGGCGCGGTCAGTGCCAAGCCGGGCCTGATGGAGCTGGCGCATGGTGGCACGGTGTTTCTGGACGAAGTGGGCCATCTGCCGCTCGACCTGCAGCCCAAGCTGCTGCGGGCGCTGGAGAGCCACGAGATCCGCCGGGTGGGTGGGCAGCAGACCCGCAAGGTGGATGTGCGGGTGATCGGGGCGACGCATGTGGACCTGGCGGCTGCGGTCGCGCGCGGAGAGTTCCGCGAGGATCTCTTCTACCGCCTGAACGTCGTCGCGCTGACACTGCCGCCGCTCAGGGACCGTGGCGAGGACCTGGAGGTACTGGCCGAGTCGTTCCTGGCCCGGTTGGCCCAGCAGTACAGCCTGCCGCTGCCGGAACTCACTCCCGGCGTCCGGGCGGCGCTGCAGCAGCACAGTTGGCCGGGGAATGTGCGCGAGCTGCGCAATGTGATCGAGCGCGCACTGGTGCTCTCGCCGCCGGGCAGTTTCGAGCTGGTGGACCCACCGAGCCGCCGGGCGACGGCGGCGGAGAACCAGGGGCCGCTGCCCTTCCCGGCCACCCTGCGGCAAATCACCACCGCCGCAGTGGAGGCAACACTCAAGCTGGTGCATGGCAACAAGAGCGAAACTGCACGTCGGCTCGGTATTTCACGGCCCAGGCTGCAGCGGATTCTGGAAGGAAAGATTGACGACGATGTCTGAGTACCACATGGACGGGCGCCCCTTGCGGTCGCCCAATCTGACGAGGAGCACCCAATGACCCGCCTCCGCCCCGCATGCTCGCTGTTGGCTACCGCACTCCTCGTGGGGGCCATCGCCTGCTCCGACACGGTGACGGACAATGGCGGGAATCCCGTCCCGGCCGACTCGCTCACCTTCTTGCGCCTGGCTCCCACCGCGCCGTTGCTCTGCGCCGACACGGTGAGCGCTCTGTTCACCAAGGGCGTCGGGAAGGAGATCGCGCTGACATTTCCTGAGACCGGCAATCCCGCAGATTGTGGCGGCAGCGGTGAGGACGAAGACTTCGTGCGACTCAAGCTCGACGGTCAGAGTCTGCTCAACTATCCCGATGGCACACCCTTCCAGAATGGCGACACCGTCACGATCACGATCGCGTGGGTCGGGAGCGACAGCATCCTCTTCCACCTGGAGCCGACCGGACTCAGCTTCGATCCCGGCCATCAGGCCGAGCTGAAGATCGAGTACGGTGAGGCGGGCAGCGACCTGAACCAGGACGGGAATACGGACGCTGCGGACGATCAGATCGAGCAGGAAATCGACATCTGGCGCCAGCCAACGCTGGTGGATGACTACACCAAGGTCGGCACGGCGAAGCTCGAGGCCACCAACGAAATCGAAGCCAAACTGAATGGCTTCAGCCGCTATGCCATTGCGTACTAGGAGCGCTGTTCGGCCTCAGCTGCCGGCGAAGCTGTCGATGGCTGACAGCCAACGGCCAACGGCTAAGGGCTAACGGCTCATTCTATGACCACACCCCCCGACCTCCCCGATCCCTCCCGCGAGCTGCGCCAGCTCGTGGAGGCGGGGTGTTTCCGGGAGGCGCTCGATGCCCACTCCCGCTGGGGTCCCGAGACCGCCGGTCGGCCGGAAGTGGAGCTGCTCTCCGCCACCGCCGCAACCCGCATCGGCGAGTACGGCCTCGGGGTCACCTATGCCGAAGCGGCGCTGGACCAGTTCCGCCGCCGGGCGGACAGCGATGGCCGCATGCGCGTCATGAACCTCCTCGGCGCGATCGCCTTCGAGCAGGGCCGGCTGGACGATGCCGAGCGCTGCTTCGGCGAGGCGCTCGACCAGGCGCGCATGCTCGAAGATTCCCGCATGGCCGCACATGCCTCGAACAACCTGGCCTCGGTCGCCCACCTGCAGAGTCGACCAGATCTCGCGCTGAGCCTCTATCGCTCTGCGCTGCTGGAGTACCAGCGCCTCGGTGATCGCCGAGGCACGGCGCAGACCTATCACAACCTGGGTCTCGCGTTCCGGCAGCGGGCCGATTGGGAGGACGCGGACGACTCATCGCACCAGGCGGTCCGGCACGCCGAACAGGTGGCTGAGCCTTCGCTGCTTGCCCTGGCGATCATGGGGCGCGCAGAGCTCCATCTCCATCGGGACGAACTGGGCCTCGCCGAACGTGAACTCACCCGCGCCGAGCGGCTGGCGCTGGAGGCGATGGACGATGTCGGGCTTGCCGATGCGAGCCGGCTGCGTGGCCTGCTGGCGTTGCGCCAGGGCAATCCCGCCGGCGCCGAAATCGCCGCGCGAGAGGCCCGCGCCATTGCCGAACGGATTGGCAGCGTCCAGTTGATGGCGGAGTGCACGGCGGTACTGGCGACGGCGTTGCATCGCCAGGGGCGGGAGTCGGAGTCTGCTCCGTATCGCGCCGAGGCGCGGGCCATCTTCACCCGACTCGGCGCCACGAATATGCTGGAGGATTTCGAGCGGATGCTGATGTGACTCTTCCTATTCCTTCCAGATGAACATCATGGCATGCGCTACCGTCGCCAGCCCGATCGACGCGACGGCGGCTTTCTTGTGCGGCGTCCATCCACCCCGCTTGCCCGCCGCGATGCGGGCGTCGATATCCGCGGTGCTCGGCGCAATATGCGCGGCGTAGATGAAGCCGGCGCTCGAGGCCAGCATCAGGATCGAATGCACCAAGCGACGGTTCTTCCCGTTCTCCACCTTTCGGGCATCCACCAGGTTCCACACCCCGGTGACGGTGTTGAAGGTGAAGATGCCCGCGAGCGCGTAGGCGATCGGCTTGTGTGATTTCTCCGCCCAGAGCGGCGAATCGCTGCCTTCCTTCAGCAGCTTCTCGCCGGCCAGGAATTCCGCGAAGAGCAGTGGTGGTACCGCGTACCCGACCCAGCGGTGCAGGTCGAGCCGGCGATAGTAGCTGTACGACAGGCGGACGGCGTGTCGGCGTCGGACCGAATCAGCGGCGGCTGGCAGAGGGAACAGTACCGCCATCGCATGATCGTTCAGCGCGGGCGCTGCGGCTTCCGCCTCGACGGCCGGCAGCTGAGCGTCGTACCTGGGGAAGGTGGCGAGCCGGGGCGGCAGGCTCAGCAGCGTCTGGGCAAGCAGGAGGGCGGGCAGGGACATGGAATGAAGATGGCCACCTCGCGGTGGCCGATCCAGCCCTCAGACCGCGACTTTCGCGGCAGCCCACGCCGCGGCCTGCTTGTCGCTCTTGTACATGGCGGCCACGTCCACGACCAGCTTGCCGGCCTGCTTGCGGATGGCGAACCGGTCGAGGTTGCGGGTTGCTCGGCCGGTGATGAACGTGCCGTCCGGCTGGTACTTCGACTTGTGCTTGGGACACTGGAAGCGGCTGTCTTTTCCCAGCCACCGGAGTGCGGTGTTCTGGTGCGGGCACGAGAGGTTGAAGGCATAGACCTGCGCCTGCCAGCGGACCAGGATGACTTCGTTCTTGTCGTCGATCGTGACACCGTCCACATCCGGAACCGGATAGATCACGTCGTCACCCAACCGACGGAGCGCAGGCAGCAGGCTGAGGGGAAGCGCGGCCGCCTCACGCGGACTGATGGCAAGTGAGCCGAACGCGACGGTGAGAGCGGCGGTGACGGAACGGAGAAAATCGCGGCGACCGGAGGGGTCACAGCTGGTACAGTCGGACATCACGGACCTTTCAGACGACGTTCGGCAGGACGGCGCCCGCCAATACCACGGCAAACCAGAGACCCAGACTCAGCAGGGAAGCCCGGCGCAGCTGCTGCCACAGCTTGCCCTCGGAGGGATGGCCCTGTTCCAGCCGGCGCTCCGCCCGCACCATCATCCCGCCGTTGAGCAGGAGCAGCCCGACCAGCGCCATCTTGACCCAGAACATCGCTGATCCGGAGAGCGTTTCCAGGTCGGCGGCAAACATCAGGAGCCCGCTCGTGGCGGTCACCGCCAGCGCGCCTACCACCAGCGGGTGGATGGATGCCAGTTCCTTCAGGTGCCGACGGTGTTCCCAAGACTCGCCCCGCATGGCCCGGATGGTCGAACGGTCAGCGGAGAGCGCCAGGCCGCCGGCGGTCATCATCCCGCCAAAGTGCCCGAACGCCACCGCCGACTGGGCGACGGCGCTGTGGTTGTAGAAATCGGCCCACGGCGCCACGGCCACGGCCAGTTGGTGCACGATCGTCATGGTTTCAGTCCTTCCAGAGGAACATCATGCCGTAGCTGACAAGTGCGACACCCATCGAACTGATGGCCACGGCCCTGTGCGTGCTGCGTCCCGATCCTCCACCGCCGTCATCATCGGGTGCGGTGGCCCCGGTGACCACAAAGCCGGCGTCGGCCGCCATCATCAGCAAACTGTGGACCCAGCGGCGGGTCCGGCCCGCCTTTTCGTGACGGCTCTCGATCAGGTTCCAGACGCCCGTCACGGTGTTGACCGCGAAAAGACCAGCGATGCCCCCGGCCAGCGCTGCATGCAGCCCTCGGTTGCCGCCATCGCCAGGATCGTTGTAAAGCTGTTGCCCCACAACATATTCTGCCGCGAAGAGCGGCACTGTGAGGTAGCTCGCATATTTGTGGATGGTCAGCCGGGTGTAATACAGATCACTGTATCGCACCGCCCTGGACCGCCGCGTGCCGGGATCCGGGTCCGTGTCCACCGGAAACATCGGCAGATCGTTCGCCGGCACCACCGATCCCAGGAGGGACAGGTTCTCGATGCGCGGTGCCAGACTGACCGCAGGGAGCGCCTGACTGGAATCCGCGAGCCAATCGGCTGACACCATGGAGCCACTGTCCTGCGGGGCCGCCAGTAGCGTGAGGGAAAGGAGCAGCGGGTTCATATGGCATCTTCGTCCAGCAAAGCCAGAGTACGACGGAAGAACATTTGAGATAGTCTAACTCTGATGGATGGACACCCCATGAAAGTGGTTGCAGACTTCTCACTGCAACACGACGAGCCAGGTGGCTCGCCGTGTTGCAGCGGGTCAACGCACAACCAGGGAGGCGCCATGCACCCCGCCTCAGGCCTCCGAATCACTCCATCATGGACTCGATTCGATGACGACGGCCGTTCCATAGCAGAGGACTTCCGTCACGCCCGGGGCCAGCTCGCCGGCATCATAGCGCACGCCGATGAGTCCATTCGCCCCAACTTCTTCCGCATGCACCAGCATGATGTTGAAGGCTTCTTCACGGGCCCGCTCGCAGAGCCGGGTATAGATCGTGATGTTGCCGCCCAGGAAGATCTGAAACCCGGCACCGATGCGGCCGACCACCGACCGGGAGCGGACCGTGATTCCACGCACCACACCCAGCGTCTGAATGATTCTGCAGCCCTCGAAACTGAATCCTGTTGTCGTGAACCGTGAATCAATGGCCATGGGAGCTCCGAGGAGAAACAATGGCAGGGAGAGGTGCCCGCCGAAAAACCCGGTGGTAGATGAGGCTGTTGATGATCACGACCGCCACACCGATGAGCAACTCCATCCCGCGGGGCGGCGCGGCAGGATGCATCCACTCGGGACGGAAGCGGTCGACCAGATTCAGCGAGTAGCCCCGCTGCGCCCCCTGATCGCGCAGCCACCGCTGTGTGCTTTCGAACGGCCAGTGCCACCCGGCGAACGCGAGGCCGGCACCGAGAACAGCGGCGGGCAGGTGAACCCACCGGATCCACCGCCAGCGGAGCACGCCAAACCCGGCCGCCGCGACGAACTTCATGAAAGTGAAATGGACGAACAGCAGCAGGTCAGCCAGAATTCCGCAGATTACGTCCGCGGCGCTTTCGGGATGACAACCCAGAGCACCAGGTAGACGAAAATGCCCGGGAAGGCGACGGAGAGAATCGACACGATCACGTAGATCACCCGCAGCATGGTCGGGTCGAGATCAAAGTGCTCGGCCAAGCCGCCGATCACCCCGCCGATCATGGAGTTGGTCGTGGAGCGCCTCAGTGTCGTAGCCATTCAGGTCCCCCTCGGGAGTGGTCGGAGGAAATGTACCCAGACTCCTGAATGGGCCGCGAGACGATACCCCCGCACGGTGTGCTAGCGAGAATGGCGCCGCACAAGTCGGATACAGCCAACGAGGACAGCCGGTGGCTGCCCCCGTTGCGCCGCTGCGCTGGCTGCTAGTTCTGCCCAAGTACCGTCACCTCCGCCCGTCCCTCCCGGCCGCCCCGAACGCTCTTGTAGGAGAACTCCACCGATCGGATGATTCGCGACTCTCCCGGGAGGTCAATGACGCGCGACCGGGTATCGTCGCCGAAGTAGAGCCGCGTCTCCGGCGAATATGTCTGTCCGTCGCCGAAGGTGATTCGGACATTGAACATCTCGAGGTCGCCGCTCTTCACATCGAGTCTGAGCCGCCGGAAGCGCCCGTCGCCCAGACCCGAGATCACATCATGCTCCGAACGGAAACTCACCGAACGGCTGCCGAGCGATCTCCATTCGCCGCGATCACCGTCGGGCCGCCCCGCGATCGGACCATCATGCGGACGCTCATCCCCGCGCCGGTCGCCGCGCAGACCGAAGAGATGGACCACCGCACGTCCGCGCCTCACCCGGCTTTTGTAGCTGAATTCGACCCGCTGGATGATCCTCGCCTCTCCGGGCAGATCGATGGCTCGGCTCCGGCTGTTTTCCGCGAAGACCAGGCGGGTTTCCGGTGAAAAACGCTGCCCGTCGCCGAAGGTGACCTGGACGTTGAACATCTCGAGAGTGCCCTGATCGACCTCGATCTTGATGGCGCGGAAACGACCCTCGCGCGCCGTCACAGCGATGACATCCCGGTCCCGCGCGAAACTGACTTCCCTGGTGCCGAGGGATTCCCAGGCCTGCGCTGCGAGCGGGGCGGGGGCGAAGGCCAGGACCAGCAGGGCCGCGGTCAACCATCGAATGCTGCGAATATCACTGCGGCGCATAGGACGCTCCTTGACTGGTGGGTGATCTGATCCGGTCAAAGATGACGCCGCCGGCCTCCAGGTGTTAGTTCGGCCGGTTCATGGTCCTGCAGTAGCTCGTTCGATCAGGATCGAAGAGATGAGCTGGGCGATCGGGACCGGGATCAGCGGCCAGCCATCGGCGCGCTGCTGGGCCGCCAACGGAAGAGCTACAAGGCTGAGGGCGCCGACAAGAGCTAAGCGAATCATGGAGCCTGTGCGGTTGAGGATGCGCCCGAACGACGCAGTGGGAGGCAAGGTTCCCGGAAGGCACGATCATGGGGTGGAAGGCTTGGCTTGATCGGGGCTCGTTCCGCCGCCGCAAAGCAAGCGCAGAGGCGGGACCCGTCTTGCGCGGGATGGCGAGGCTGCGCATTATGTAACTATATGGTTACACACAATCGCCTCGCCTTTCACGCCATCGCGGATCCAACCCGGCGCGGTATCCTCGACGCCCTGCGTCAGCGGGAGCGCTCCGCCGGAGAGCTGGCGAGCCTCTTTCCTGTCAGCCGTCCAGCCGTCTCCCGGCATCTCCGAGTCCTGCGGGGCGCCGGCCTGGTGCGGCAGCGGCAGGTGGCGCAGTCCCGGCTCTACTCCCTCGACCCCACACCGCTGCGCGAGGTCGAGCGGTGGATTGAACACTATCGGGGGTTCTGGACCGCGCGGCTGCACGATCTCAAGCAGTTCGTCGAGTCTACCGAGGGCCGCATCTCCACACCGGGGGAACACCCATGAGCTGGACCCATGAACATTCCTGCACGCTCACTGCGACACCCGCGCGGGTTTTCCGGGCCTTGGCCGATCGGACAGAACTCACCAGCTGGTTCGCCGAGCATGCCGCACCCGGTACGGCATCCGGTGAATCCTTCCGCTTCTGGGGCCGCCACACGCTCGGTGCACCGAGCGCGGCGGAGGCGACGCAGCAGCTCACCCGTTTCGAACCAGACACCGCCGTCGCATTCACCTGGCGGCTGCATGACACGGACACTGAAGTGACAGTGACGCTGGCGGCCGAGCCGGATGGGGCGAGCACGAAACTCACCCTGCGCCATGAGATCCGGGGCGAGCTCGGCGTCCCGCGAAGCAGGGAACTGATCGACGATCACTGGCGGTTCAGTCTCGGCAATCTCTCCTGCCATCTCGCCGGGGGCGGGGGGATTGTGTGGCCGGACTACACCGACCCGGCACCGGAGGTTCGCATGGTGATCACCATCGAGGCCCCGCCCGAAGCGGTGTTCCGCGCCCTGATCGAGCCGGAGCAGATCAATCGCTGGTTCGGGACCACATCGGCGATTGTCGAGCCGAAGGTGGGAGGGCGCTACGATCTCCATTGGCAGTACAAGGTGGACGGGAAGGAGGTGCATGGCGGGCCGACGACGATCCTCGAGTTCGTCCCGAACCGGAAGCTGGTCCTCGACTGGCCGGACTGGCGGGGCGACACGTCAGTCACTGGCCAGACGATCACCTGGCTGCTCGAGCCGGCGGGGAGCGCGACGCGTGTCACGTTCATCCACGCAGGATTCAGCCGCACGACCGACATCAGCGACTACCCCTTCGGCTGGGTCTGGTTTCTCGACCAGCTCAAGAAGGCAATGCCCTGATCACCTCCTGACTGTGGAGACGGCGATGGGCTTCAATCTCCTGGCGCGGCTGGCCGGTGTGGCAGTATTGGTCATGGTCGCAAACATCCTTTGCACCGTATTGTACATGGTCGCCTATGGCCACCTGATCAATCCCGGCCACGACGAGGCGTTCTATCAGGCGCATGTGCAGATCGCCGCGCCCTACTGCAGCATCGTCGCCGGTATTCCGCTGATGTTTCTTGCGGGGTGGTGGGTGGCGGGGTGGAAGGCGCATCGTTCCGCCATCGTCATGGCGCTGGCCGTCTGGGGCGTCTACGCCACTCTGGACGGCGCCATCCTGGTGGCGAGCGGGGCGAGCAGGACGATTCTCCCGCTCTTCACGGCATCGTTCGTGACGAAACTCGTTGCGATCTGGGCCGGGGCCGCGCTCCGCGGTCGGGGAGCCCAGTCGGTCTGACCAGGCGTCGGCTCAGCGATACCCCGCCGCCTGCAGCCCGAAGAGCTCGGCATACAGGCCGCGGGTGGCCAGCAGGGCGTCGTGGGTACCCTGCTCGACGATCTCCCCTGCCGTGAGCACGAGAATCCGGTCGGCCATCCGCACCGTGCTGAAGCGGTGGCTGATCAGCACCGCCATCCGCCCCACGGTGAGCTCCGAGAAGCGCTGGAACACTTCGTACTCCGCCCGGGCATCAAGTGCCGCGGTGGGCTCGTCGAGGATGAGGAGCTGCGACTCCCGAAGATAGGCTCTGGCCAGCGCGACCTTCTGCCACTCGCCGCCGGAGAGATCAACGCCGCCTTCAAACCTGCGCCCGAGTATCTGGGCGTAACCGTTGGCCAGCCGTGCCACGACGCTGTCGGCCAGGCTCCGTTCCGCCGCCGTCGCGATCGCCGCCTGATCCTCCAGCTGGCGGATGTCGCCCACCGCGATATTCTCCCGCAGCGGAAGATCGTAGCGGAAGAAGTCCTGGAAGATCACGCCGACATGGCGCCGCAGGCTTTCGACGTCATACTCCCGGAGGTCATGCCCGTCGAGCAGGATGCGGCCCTCGGTCGGGTCGTACAGCCGGGCGAGCAGCTTGGCGATCGTGGTCTTGCCGGCGCCATTCTCTCCGACCAGCGCGAGGCGCTCCCCCGGCACGAGCCCGAAGCTCAGGTGCCGCACGGCCCAGCGTTCGGAGCCGGGGTAGCGGAACCCGACATCCTCGAAGGTGAACCCCTGGCGGATCGGCGTGGGAAGCTTCAGGGCGCCGGCGCTGGCGCGAATCCGGGGCTCCAGCGCCAGAAAGGAGAACAGGTCATCGAGGTAGAGGCTCTGCTCCACCAGTTGTGAGGCGGAGAGCAGGGTTCGCTGAATGACATCACGGCTCTGGCGGAACGAAGCCGCCAGGAAGGTGAGCACGCCGATCGTGAAGGGGCCGGCGGGGGACTGGTGACCCGTCACGGTCAGCCAGATGATGGCGCCATAGGCGCCGTAATATCCCAGTGTGCCAATGAGGGCCAGCAGCGAGGAGACAACCGCCCGGCGGACTGCCAGCGCCTTGTTGGCTTCATAGAACTCGGACGACAGGTCGGTGTAGCGCCCCACCAGAAAGTCGGCGAGGCCAAAGAGCTTGACCTCCTTGGCGGAGACGTCGCTCGCGCCGATGTAGCGCAGGTAGTCGAGCTGGCGCCGTTCCGCCGTCCAGGAGTAGAGCAGCGAATACGACAGCGCCGCGAACCGGGTCTCACCGAGAAACGACGGCAGCACCGCGAGGGCGAGCAGGATGAGGAGCCAGGGGACATAGAGCGTGAGCGCGACGGCCAGCGTGCCCAGGGTCACGAAGTCCTGGACCGAGGCCAGCACCCCTGTCACCAGCCCGATCCGGCCGACCGTCTGGCGGCGCGCCCGTTCGAGCTTGTCGTAGATTTCGGCATTCTCCAGCTGCTCCAGATCGAGGCTCGCCGCATGCTTCATCAGGTCGATGCTCGTCCGGTTGGCGACCAGATCGCCCAGCAGGCCTTCTACCAGCGCGGAGAGCCGGGCCAGCAGCTCCCCCAGCACCGCCAGCCCAAGCTCGATGACAAGCAGAATGGCCAGCGCCCGGATGTTCGTGTTGTGCAACCAGCCCGGCCCCGCGCCCGCCGAGCCGCTCTGCACCAGGGCAACAACGCCATCGATGATCAGCTTGCCGACCCACAGCACCCCGACCGGCAGCAGGGCACGGCTGGCGCGCAACACGATCATCCCCGTGGTGTAGCCGTGGTGGGTGTCCCAGACCAGACGAAAGAGTCTCGGCAGGTGGCGGGTGGCGCGGAGCCGCTCGCGCCAGCTCGGCGGCGGCTCGAGCGGCTTCGCCGGCCGGCGGCGCGGCCGATCAGAGGGGAACACGGTCATGGGCGGAAGGTAACGCTGATGCCATTGGCCGGACCTGTCATGCTTGCCGGTCCCGATCTTCCTTCGGGGCGACCCCACGGATGTGTTTCAAATTCCCTTGGGCGACCCTGAGGGTCGCCCCTACGAGTGTAATCCCAACCCTCTACTCCCTCCCCCCCATGTCTCCTTTCTGGCACACCCTGCTCGTCCCTGACGAACCGGTCGCCGCGAAGATCCTGCGCCCGATCATCATCTATCTCTTCCTCATCCTGGGCCTGCGGCTCGCCGGAAAGCGTGAGCTGGCCCAGCTCAATCCATTCGATCTCATCGTCCTGCTCACCCTCTCCAACACGGTGCAGAACGCGATCATCGGCAATGATACCTCGATACTCGGCGGCATCCTCGGGGCGACCACGCTGCTGGGAATCAATTACCTGGTCGTAATGCTGGTGTTCCGGTACAAGCGGGTGGGCGCGATCATCGAGGGCGGGCCCGATGTGCTGATCAAGGACGGGCGCGTCATTGAAGCGCGGCTCGCCAGCGAGACCATCACGATCACCGAACTGGAAGAGGCGGCACGCAAGCAGGGATTCGCCTCGCTGCGCGATGTGGACCAGGCGATCCTCTACCCCGGCGGCAGCTTCTGTTTCATTGCCAAGGTCCCGACGGGAGAGGCGATTCATCATCACCAGGTCATGGCCGAGCTGCACCGGCTGCGGCAACAGGCTGTCTCTTATACACATCTGACGCTGCCGACGAATAGAGAGGTGTAGATCTCGGTGGTCGCCG
>ENA-ORBV01009824-ORBV01009824.1-microbial-mat-metagenome-genome-assembly--contig:-NODE-9824-length-15535-cov-38.610622_pt1 | contig 15535 bp, 16 predicted proteins | sample MGYA00237777_ERZ505514 | MGnify/ENA primary metagenome ERZ505514 (study PRJEB26160, sample SAMN06269048) | microbial mat metagenome | isolation source: Oligotrophic lake microbial mat | place... | reverse complement strand
ATGCAGTGAGACGCTGCCGATCGCGGGGTCAGCAGCGTCTCACCATTTTGCACGAAATGGAAATTAAATGATTTCTCTATAATTATCCCTATTTGAAAATTTACCGTTTTCCCTGTGAAGACACTGCTGGGGCGTGCTGGGGTGAGACGCTGCCGATCATTGGGACAGCAGCGTCTCACCAAGGAAATGCAAAGGCAGTGTCTTCACTCCTATTAAATAAACATGCAGTGAGACGCTGCCGATCGCGGGGTCAGCAGCGTCTCACCATTTTGCACGAAATGGAAATTAAATGATTTCTCTATAATTATCCCTATTTGAAAATTTACCGTTTTCCCTGTGAAGACACTGCTGGGGCGTGCTGGGGTGAGACGCTGCCGATCATTGGGACAGCAGCGTCTCACCAAGGAAATGCAAAGGCAGTGTCTTCACTCCTATTAAATAAACATGCAGTGAGACGCTGCCGATCGCGGGGTCAGCAGCGTCTCACCATTTTGCACGCAATGGAAATTAAATGATTTCTCTATAATTATCCCTATTTGAAAATTTACGTTTTTCCTGTGAAGACACTGCTGGGGCGTGCTGGGGTGAGACGCTGCCGAACGATTTTCCGTGTGAAGATACTGCTGGGTCGTGCTGGGGGTGAAACGCTGCTAAGGCAAAATATATCGACACCTTAAATTAGAATCTACCTGAAAAAATCCAGTACAATTTTTGCACAAAGATAACTTTCGAGCCATCTTTACGTTTATATGCAAATGATCAGATACACCTTAACTGCCCTGTTACTGGTAATTTTTATAGAGGGCTTTTCCCAGCCGGTAACGCAAGCCAACGCTTCTAAAAAAGCCTTAAAATATTTAGATGAAGGCGTACAACGCGCAATGGCGAAATACCTCGATAAGGCTGTGGAAAGTTTCACCAATGCCACACTGGAAGAACCTAATTTTGTTACTGCATGGATATATCTTGGTGATACATACCGCAACTTAAAGAACGATTCTATGGCCATGGAATCCTATACACATGCAGTTGATCTCGATCCTGATGGCGATATTTGGGTATACACAAAACTTGCAGAAGCAGAAGGAAATGTGGGTATGTATGAGGAAGCTCTGGATCATATTGTATTATTTCTGTCAAACCCTGAAGTAACGGGCGACCCCAGAATTAAAGCGAACAGACTTAAAACAAATTTCACCTTTGCAAAAGCGGCTATTTTAAATCCGGTAGATTTTAATCCTGTAAATATGGGAGACGCCATAAACAGTGAGTTTCCTGAATATTTTCCATCACTTTCTGTGGATGGTTCTGTGCTTGTAATGACGCGAAGAATACCGGTTTTACCGCCAGTTACGGATCCACGAAATCCGAATGTTGATCAGGAAGATTTTTATATCTCCAATTTTAAAGATGGCGCATGGACGATCGCGGAAAATATGGGTGCACCTATCAATACCTCCTTGAATCAGGGCGCGCAAAATATTTCAGCGGATGGCCGTTATTTGTTTTATACTTCCTGTGATGACTTGGAAAATGGCTATGGAAGCTGCGACCTTTACTATTCTATTAAAATAGGTAATGTCTGGTCAAATCCCGAAAATTGTGGGCGTGTTATTAATTCCAGCGACTGGGAATCGCAACCTTCTGTGTCAGCAAATGGCCAGCATTTATTTTTTAGCAGTGCCCGGTCTGGAAGCAATGGCAGTTACGATCTCTGGATGTCAACCATGGGTGACGACGGATATTGGGAAGAGGCTGAAAATCTTGGAAAAACAATTAATACGCCTTATTCTGAACAATGCCCCTTTATTCATCCTGATGGGACTACCTTGTATTTTTCCAGCGAAGGTCATCCGGGAATGGGGGGTTCAGATCTGTTTTATTCGAAACGCGATGAAAATGGTGATTGGTCGAAACCGGTAAATCTCGGTTATCCTATAAATTCAAAAGACCGCGAGATCAGTTTATCTGTTTCAGCAAACGGAACTACTGCATATTTCTCAAGCGATAGAGGCAAAAAACTGGGCGAACTCGATATTTATACCTTCGAATTACCCGCAGACGTGCAAGCCGATCCTGTTACTTGGGTAAAAGCAATAGTTACCGATAAAATTACACGTCTCCCACTTAAATCAAATGTTCAGTTAGTGGATATAGAAACCAGTACAATAATTGCCACCTCTATTTCTGATCTTAAAACCGGCGAATTTTTAATCGTACTTCCCATTGGAAAAGATTACAGTTTATTTGTACAAAAAGAAGGTTATTTATTTCATTCGGAAAACTTCAGTTTATTAACTGCAATTCCAAATAAACCTTTTATTATAAATGTAGAATTACAGCCAATAAATGCCGGAGAAATTCTCACACTTAAAAATATTTTCTTTGAAACTGCCTCTGCAGGATTATTATCTGTATCACAAACCGAATTAAATAAGGTAGTGGAAATGATGTTAAAAAATCCTACAATGAAGATAAGGGTGAATGGGCATACGGACAATATTGGTGCTGAATCTGATAATTTAAAATTATCACTTGACAGGTCGTTGAGTGTAAAAAATTACCTAATAGAACATGGTATTGGAGCCGAACGTATCACAAACAAAGGATTTGGTGAATCAAAACCAATTGATATTAATACCACTGAAACCGGAAAGGCAAATAATCGCAGAACAGAAATAGAAATTTTAAGTTTATAATATCATATAATTATTAATTTCACTTTCATCAACCAAACGACAATAAACAGCCTCTTAATTTTGTAACCTCTAAATTTACCGGCTATGAAAATAGATGTGACAAGATCAATCCCTATTGTTGACGGAGAAAAGATAACGAAAATTGAATTTGAGTCAAATTATTTAAAAACACAACAACCCGTAATTCTTCGTGGCTGATGGAAACAATATCCCGCTTACACCAAATGGAATTACAATTTTTTCAAGCAGATAATGGGCGCTACAGAGGTTGGGCTTTACAGCAGCTCAAAAGCTGACCCCAGCCAGACCTTATCAGTTCCAACTGTAAAAATGAAATTTAGCGAATACCTGAATTTAATAGAAACTAAGGCTACAGATTTGCGATTATTTTTGTTCCCCATATTTAAATTTAAACCTGAACTACTAAAGGACTTCGGATACTCCTCAATAACAAAGGGTTATATCAAACTTCCATTCATGTTTTTCGGTCCGAAAAATTCTGTTACACGCATGCATCAGGATATTGATATGAGCAATGTTTTTCTCACGCAATTTGAAGGAAAAAACGTGTTATATTATTCGCACCCGATCAGTAGGATCTATTATATAAACTTCCATTTAATGAGTAGCAGTGGGCAGTTTGTAACATTGGAGCTAATTCGTTCCAAGGCAAAATATATTAAGCATTTTAATATTATCAAATTACGGAGTGGAAGCTGTAATTATTTGCTAATCTGCATTTTCAACATTTTTTTATCCTTTTTTTATCCGCCCAATCCGCGTCATCCGCGTTCCCTTTTGTTTCCTATTGCGCAAGGACTGAAACAAGATGGGTCGTTCTTGCAGGATTAAGGTTTACTGAAAATGAAAATTAGGTTCTATCCACATCTCACGCCATTGTTGGTGTTTCTCACCAACCACCGAATGGCGTAGTTGAACCATCATGCAAAAATAAGTCCCAAGTAAACTACTCCTAAGTTGTGCTTGGGTGGACTATCCTATAAAACACGCGTATAAGATCCTTTATGTTAAGGCGATTTTCCACTCTTTTTGAGTATTTTTGTACAACTTCGGCAGAGACTTGAAAAAAGCTATTTATTATTAATAATGTATAAACTTTCCACCTCCATTCTAACGCGCTTATGCATCTTTCTGGGGATATTTTTTTATGCCGGCATTTCTTTTTCTCAACAATTCCATTTAAAGAATTATCGTATTAGTGATGGTTTAGCCGGCATTTCGGTTACTTGTTTGTTACAGGATTCGAGAGGATACATCTGGATTGGCACAAAAGATGGGGGAATTTCGCGTTTTGATGGGAAAACTTTTGTCAATTACAATAAACAATCAGGAGTTGGCGATAATACCATCAATTGTTTATTTGAAGACCGTTCCGGTAATATATGGATCGGAACACAAAAAAATGGTGTCACAAAATTTAACGGATTTGAATTTATCCAATACAATAAATCAGCAATAAAAAGTATCGATAAAATTTTCAGTGATAGCACCGGCACCATATTATTATATAGTTTCCCGAAATTATATAAACTGGAAGGAGATAGCATAGTTGAAAATACAGAAAGGAATTCCAGCGGACTGCAGAATTTTTTCAGAGCAGGCGGACCTAAAGCTTATCAGTCGCTTATCGATAGAAACGGAAATAAATGGATCGCCACTTATAGCGGTATCTATACGATTAAAAAAGAATTTGTAGATAAGGAAGATGCAATTGACCATAAAACACAATTTATTTTAAATGGAGAAAATAATGAAATTTCTGCATCCAGTTTAATGCAAGACCGGGAAGGAAATATTTGGATAGGCACCGATTTTAACGGACTTTACATGTTTTATGATGGTGCATTTTCCAATTTCAATAATCTAACCTCCCTTAAAAATATTTATATTACCGATGTAAAACACATTGATGATGCAATTATGCTTGGAACTTCAGAAGGTCTAAAAAAAATTAAACCCTCAGCAACCGGCAATGATTTTAATGAAGAAGTATTAAATATTCCGGGATTTAAATCCACCGCACAAATTAATTGTATATACTCCAACAACATTAACTTTCTGATCGCTGCTGATGAGAACAACAATTTTATTCAATACGATGGAAAACTGAGCCATTTCCGTTTAAAAGAAATTCCGGATCAAAGCCAGATCACCGCTATTACCCTCGACAGAAATAATAATATTTGGATTGGGACAAATAATAACGGAGTATATTTAAAAACTAAAACAGGTATAATTCATTATTCAGAATATGATTCTATTTCTACAAATCTGATCACAGAACTCGTAATGGATTCCAAGGGAAATATCTGGATAGGTACAGAGGATAAAGGTGTAATTAAATATGATGGAAATAGTTTTGAAAATTATACCTATTTCGATAATGGATTAATCAATAATAATATTTCCTGTATCACGGAGGACAGAAACGGACTGCTTTGGTTCGGAAGTCCTGATGCGGGAATGTGCAGTTTTAACGGGGAGGATTTTTCTTTTTTTACAGCTAATGATGTTCTGAGTTCCAATAATGTTTTTTCTATCACCTTCGATAAAACAGGAAATTTATGGGTAGGATTAAATGACGGTGTTGATCAATTGATCTTTAATGCTGACTCTACTATCACAACAAAACATTTTGATGCTTATGATGGTTTTACAGGAATTAAAAACAATAAAAAAGCAATTTACTGTGATGAATTTAATAACATATGGTTTGGAACAGTGAGCGGTTTGTTTCGATACAATCCGAAGGAGGATATAGTAGGCCGCACACAACCACTGGTTGAATTGCGCAATATCCGTTTATTTTATGAAACCGCAGATTGGGGGCCTTATTCCGATACTACATCAGGCTGGTATAACTTACCTGTTAATTTAAAACTTCCTTACGATCAAAACACCTTGACCTTTGATTTCAGTGCATTATTTTTTTCAGTACATGAAAAAATTACCTATTCTGTAATGTTGGAAGGTGCTGAAGATACCTGGACGAATATTGGGAATACGGCATTTATGACCTATTCCAATTTGAAACCCGGTTCTTATAATTTTTTGGTAAAAGCTCAAAATGCTGATGGTGTTTGGAGCAATACTGTCTTCTATTCTTTTCTAATAAAAAAACCATTTTGGGCAACATTATTATTTCAGATCACTTGTGGGATTTTAGGACTTTCACTGCTTGTGCTTATTAATTATTTGCGCAATCGGCAATTGAGAAAAAGAGCACATCAATTAGAAGAAACAGTTACACTGCGAACAACAGAGTTAGAGCAACAAAAAATAAAAGCAGTAGAATCAGCAGAGAGAGCGGAACGTTCAGAAAAAGCAAAGGAAGAATTTTTAGCCAATATGAGCCATGAAATCAGAACTCCTATGAATGCGATTTTGGGAATGACACGATTGCTCTTAGATAAAGACCCATTACAAATACAACTAAAATATCTCAATGCAATAAAGCAATCCTCCGATAATTTATTATATATTATAAATGATATTCTCGACCTTTCGAAAATTCAGGCCGGCAAAATGGAACTGGAACAAATACCGTTTAATATCAGAAGTCAGTTGATTAATTTTAAGGAGATCATGAAATTTAAATCGGAGGAAAAAAATATTGGTTTTGATATAAATATTGATGATGCTATTCCTGAATTTATTATCGGAGATCCTGTAAGATTAAATCAGATATTAATAAATCTGACAGGAAATGCAATAAAATTTACGGATGTAGGGCATGTTATTTTAAAATGTAATTTAATTTCCACACAAAATAATATTGCAACTATTGCCTTCGCGATTGAAGATACCGGCGTTGGAATTCCTGAAGATAAACTCGATAGTATTTTTGAAAATTTTTCTCAGGCAGATAAAGCTACAACGCGTAAATTTGGCGGAACGGGTTTGGGATTGAGCATCAGTAAAAATCTTACATCACTTTATCATGGAAAAATTCATGTAACCAGTGAACCCGGTAAAGGATCAGTTTTTACCGTTACGATTCCATTCGAAATTGCGGATGCATCTCAAATGGAAAAGGAGGAAGTTTTAACAACAATTTCCGACAACGGATTACATAATTTCAGAATTTTGTTGGTGGAGGATAATATGTTTAACCAAATGGTAGCGATCGACAGTATAGAAGGTATGTTTAAGGATGCAAAAGTGGAAGTTGCGGAAAATGGACAAATCGCAGTAGATAAACTTAACTCCGATAACTACGACATCATATTAATGGATGTTCAGATGCCGGTGATGGATGGATATGAAGCAGCGAAAACAATTCGAAAACTTTCTGATATATCCAAAAGTAAAACACCAATAGTTGCTATGACGGCAAGCGTAATTAAAAGCGAAGTGGATAAATGTTATGAAAGTGGAATGGATGATTTTATTTCAAAACCATTCGAGCCGGAAGACCTCCGACAAAAAATTTTAAAATATGCAACAACTAAAAATACCCTTAATTAACACGCAGCTTATTATAGAGCCGCCATCATGGCAAACATGGTGGATCTACAGTATTTCTGTGATCGCAATTGCAGCATTTATTTATTATATCATCCGCAAACGAATTCGCGATACGGCGGTTGATCAGCGTTTATTAAGAGAACGTGTTCGCGAGAAAACGAAAGAACTGGAAGCACAAAAAGAACGCGCGGAATATTCGGAAAGAGTGAAGGAACAATTTCTTGCAAACATGAGTCATGAGATCAGAACACCTATGAATGCAATATTGGGCGTAACCAGGTTATTATTGGAAAAAGAACCACGCAACGATCAATTAAAATATTTAAATGCCATTAAACACGCTTCTGATAATTTATTGGTAATTATAAACGATATACTTGATCTTTCTAAAATAGAAGCCGGAAAAATTAATTTTGAACGCATTTCTTTCGATCTTCGCAACGAAATTTTATCGGTGATTGATACCATCAAGGTAAATGCTGATGAAAAAAAATTATTGCTCAAATATGAAATGGAAGAAAGTATTCCTTTCAATATTTCTGGAGATCCATATAGATTAAGTCAGGTATTATTGAATCTTGTTGGCAACGCAATTAAATTTACGGAAAAAGGAAGCGTTACCATTCGTGTTTCCAAAATAATGGAACAATCCAACAATATTGAATTGAAGTTCAGTATTGAGGATACCGGTATTGGAATTGCTAAAGATAAACTTGATTTTATTTTCGACATGTTCACACAGGAGACGAGCAGTACAACACGAAAATTCGGTGGTTCCGGATTAGGACTTGCAATTTGTAAAAAATTGGTAGAATTGCAGGGTGGAACAATTCACGTGGAAAGTGAACCCGGTAAAGGTTCGGTATTTAGTTTTAAAATTCAATATCAGATAGAGAAAAATAATCCCGTTTCTGAAATAACAACAAAAGAAGAACCGACAATTAAAAATAATTTAAAAGGTTTGCGGATATTACTTGCAGAGGATAATGAATTTAATCAGATGGTAGCGGTTGATACTTTAGAAAGTGCCATTGAGGATGTAACGGTGGATGTTGCAAAGAACGGTAAAGAAGCAGTGGATATGCTGAACACAAAATTTTACGACATTGTTTTAATGGATATTCAGATGCCGGAAATGGATGGACATGAAGCTACTAAATTAATACGGAGCAGTCACGATAATAAAATAAATGCAATACCAATTATTGCAATGACCGCAAGTGTGATAAAAGTGGAAGTAGACAAATGTTTTGAAAGTGGAATGAATGAATTTGTTGGAAAACCATTTTCCGTAGATGAATTATTAGAAAAAATTTCGAAAATGATCAATCAAAAATAAAAAGAGAACATGGAGAATTATAAACGGATCAATTTAGCTTTTTTGGAGAATTTTACAAAAAATGATACCGGTAAAATGGTTCGATATATCAATATGTTTTTGCAGCTCGCTCCTTCCAGTATTCAGACTATGAAAGAGCAACATGCACATCAGGATTGGAACAACCTTAAAACAACAGCACATTCCCTAAAGCCGCAATTAGCATATATGGGAATAGAATCACTTAAAGAAAATATCCTGCGCATTGAGGAATATGCCGGCGAATCGAAAAATCCACAGCATATTGAAATGCTTATAGCAGTAGTGGAAGAAGGTTGCAATGAGGCATTTGTCGAATTAAAAGACGTTATTCAAAAAATATCTTAATATTGCAAACCAAAAATCTATAACACATTATGAAAAAAGAAGTTGTTTTTATTGTTGATGATGAACCCATGCATGCCCAAATGATGGAAGATCATCTCAGAACAAAGTACCCAACATTTGATATTTACAAATACAGCAGCGGGGAAGAATGTAACGACAATATGGATAAAAATCCGTCTATCGTTATTTTGGATTATCACCTTGATGCCGTAAATAAAAGTGCAAGAAATGGAATTCAAACACTCGAGCATATTAAAAGAAAATATGACGGTGTAGATGTTATTATGATTTCCGGTCAGGATAAAATTGATGTTGCAATTGAGTGTATGCGTTCAGGTGCCTACGATTATATTGTAAAAAATGAAACAAGTTTCATGCGCACTGAAAATGCATTGGAACGTTTATTTCAACATCGTCACGTATTATTTAGCCTCGCAAAATATAAAGCATTAAATAAAATCCTCATCTGGGGATTAGTAATTATAGTTGCCACAGCAGCCGCCTTATATTTGACCGGTGTAATTGATTAATAAATTTTTGCTAATATAATTTAAAAGGCTGAATTAATTTTCGGCCTTTTTTTATTCTTGGTAGCCAGATTGTTCCATTGGGGATTTTTCCTCCGCAATGAACACTTTCAACCCCTGCAAACCCTTTCATCCCTGCCCTATTTCTTCAAAAAGTCCTTCTTCGCGGTTTTTGCGGACATTGTTCCACATAAAATACCGGCCGTTCATGGTGACATAAACACCATTTGGTAGTGTCTGAACAAAGGCAAGTGCACAACCCATATTAAATAACCCATCGGAGCTGCCAAATTTATACGGTATCATTGCTCCTGTCAAAATAATTGTTTTGCTGATCTCCGCTTCCGCAATTAATTGTGCAGTTTCTACTATGGTATCCGTTCCATGAGTAATGATGATCTTATTATTGTCGCAATTTTTACATTCTGTAACAATGCTCTCTCTATCCTGAGTTGACATATGCAAACTATCTATCATCATCAGTGTTTGAATATCAATTTCCAGAGTACATCTTCCCAACCGAAGAATTTCCGGTAAATGTGTTTCATTAAAATACAACTGACCCTTTATTTCATCGTATTCTTTATCGAAAGTTCCACCGGTAACAAATATTTTTATTGGCATAACAGCGTATAATTTTAATCTTCTTCCTTAAAAAAATTCACCACTGCCCGAATCAGAGATATTAAAATCAAAGATGAAAAAAAACAAAATATCAATGCCTCAAACGCGGGAAATCCCTCCTTATAATCTAATAAACTTTTTCCGGAATACAGGTAGATCAATAATACTACCAATATCAGGTTAATTACATAAAAAAGAACTGTTTTTCGTAAATATAATCCGATTTTTTTTACAATAAGGCAGCTGAAGGCATTTAGCAACATATACAGCAACAATTCTATCCCAAAAACCGTCCATAAACTCTTAACCTCGCCAGTTACAAAAAAAACGATTCCCATACCTATAGCTGCAAACCCTAACAAAGCAGACGCCAATAGCATGGGGTAGTTTTTGGAATCTACTAGGTCTTTGGTTTTAAGTTTGGATATTGTCATTAGATAGGGGAAAAGGGTAGTTAGTAGTTAGATATAATTGCCGATAATTTTTTTTTCAAATTTTCATTTTTTTATAATCTCATTATGTTTAATAGATTGCCGCTATTGTCAATTGTCAATTATCAAAAGTATTGCTATTATAGCCAACAAAATTCCGATCAAATTTGTTTTCGTCAATTTCTCCTTAAATACGATTGCAGCAACTAAACAAGATGCTGCAACTACTGCAATATTATTTATTGGAAACACAACCGAACTTTCCCATCCTTCTACATTTAGTGCTGCCAATAAAAAAGCCATGGAACCATAATTGGGTATTCCCAAAGCAATTCCGTAACCTATGCTTTTAATATTTAATTTTTCTTTGAGATAAAAATAGCGATAAGATAAAATGATCCATCCTATTGCTGCTGCCGTGCCAAAAACAAAGATCAAAAATAAGTCAAATTCCGTATCTTTTAAAAAAAATTCCTGATTCCATTTTGTAAAGGTATCAATAACTCCGCCACCCAGCAGCACAAGTGCAGGATAAAAATAATATTGAAAATTGTGTTTGTGGTTTTCACTCTCCTTTTTATAGGCCGCAAACACAACAGCGAGCAATGCAATAATAATTCCCAGTATTTTTGAAATCGTAAAATCGTCCTGATATAAAAAATAAGCTGCGATCACCGGAATGATAAGAGATAATTTATTTGCGATAGAGGCAACAGCTACACCGGAATATTTTACAGTTAGCGCCGTAATATAAAACACACTTATAAATAATCCCCCTATCATCAATGCATGGGTAAACCAATCGTTGTAAATAATACCACTTACCGGAGGAAAATTTCCCTGAACAAATAATCCCATGACCACACATACCGTATAATTCACCACTATTGCCTGCAAAATATTCGCCTGATTTTTTGCTATCAGTTTGAACATGATAAATATGCAGGTGCTGGTAAATATGCTGAGCAGAAGGTATATCATACGTTAATTCGTGTAATTAAAGTATTGTCATAAATATTTTCGGTTCTGATCTCTTTTCCCGACATCAATGGCGCTGAAATTCCATTTGATAATTTATTTTCTGTGATAAATATCTTCATCTCATCCCACAATTTCAATTTTATAATCGTATTAATTGTATCCGCACCACCTTCCACCAAAATGCTGTTTATTTTTTTGTTAAACAAAATAGTTATCATTTGTTCGAAAACATTTTCTCCTCTTGTTATTTTTAGAAATTCAATATTCCCAAAAGTCTCCGATTTCTCAAAATTAAAAATAAGACTCTCTGCATCCGCATTAAAAAGAGCTAAATTTTGTGGGAAATTATTTTGCGTATCCAACGAAACCCGCAAAGGATTTTTACCACTTCCAGATCTGTTTGTCAGTTTAGGATTATCTGACAATACAGTTCTTCCCCCAACAAAAATTGCCTGATGTTCGGAGCGCATTTTTTGCACAAAATGATCGGAATACGAATTTGTTAAATGTATGGGAGTATAATTTTCACCTGCAATAAAACTGTCGGCACTCTGCGCCCATTTTATTGTGATAAATGGTCTTTGTTTTTGATGAAAAGTAAAAAAGAATTTATTGAGATCAACACATTCTTTTTCCAATACGCCAACAATAACTTCAACACCTGCTTCCCCTAATTTTTTCATCCCTTTTCCATTCACTAAATTATTTGGATCAGGCGTTCCTATTACTACTTTTTTAATATTGTAATCCATGATCAATTGTGTACAAGGTGGAGTCTTTCCAAAATGATCGCATGGTTCCAGATTAACATATAAGGTAGCATCCTTAATTAATAGTTTATCCTCATCCTTTACCGAATTTATCGCATTCACTTCTGCGTGCGCGTCTCCGATTTTTTTATGGTAACCCTCTCCTATTATTTTGCCTTCCACCACCAACACTGCTCCCACCATAGGATTGGGTGCAACAAAACCCGCACCTCGGGATGCCAGTTCCAAACAACGTTTGATATATATTTCGTGATCTTTCAACAGAGCAAAAGTAAACTACATTAATTGACAATTGATAATTGACAATTTTCTTCAACCTGTAATTCAACTTCGAACTCCAACTTTAACTGTGACTGAAACCGCCACTTATCACTTTTCACTTTTAACTGCTCACTGCGACTGCGACTTTTTTAAGATAAGAAGTTTACTATGGAGAAAATAGCTTCACTTTGTTTCTCACTGCCCACTGTAACTGCCACTCCTTACCTTTACCCTCCAATGCAAATAAGAACCTTCCTCTCCAATCTCAGCTCCAAACTTCAATCACTTTATGAAGAACGGGAGGCATCGAATATTGCGCTGTATGTAGTTGAGGAATTATATGGAAAAGATTTTGTGCGCTCCAATCAATTACTGGATGTTAAACAATTGGAGAACCTGCAAAAAATTACTACGCGATTGCTGCAACACGAACCTGTCCAATATATTTTGGGGGAAGCCTGGTTTTACGGAAGGAAATTGAAGGTGAACCCCTTTGTTTTGATCCCTCGCCCCGAAACAGAAGAATTAGTAGAACTCCTCCTGAAAGAAAATAAAAAACCGGATCTAGTGATTCTCGATATTGGCTGCGGAAGCGGATGTGTTGCTGTCACACTGCAACTTGAAATGCCAAAATCAGAAGTTTTTGCCCTCGACAGATCCCGTGGAGCGCTGGAAGTTACCCGTAATAACGCTGCTTTGTACAATGCCCATCTGCACTTACTCGAAGCTGATATGCTAAACCCCGAACCCTGGGAGGCCCAACTACCGCATTTCGACATAATTGTCAGCAACCCACCCTATATTTCCCCTGAGGACAAAAAAACCATGGAAAACAATGTTTTGCTATTCGAACCCATGTCGGCATTATTTGCAGAACATGCGGATCCATTGGTGTTTTACCGGGAAATTTCGCGTTTTGCGACAAAAAAACTAAAACCGGGCGGAAAGTTATATTTTGAGATTCCACACAACAAAGCAGAAATTATTCACCAGGCCATGAAATCAAACGGATTTAGTGACATCGAAATTCATCAGGATATGCAGGGAAAACCCCGTATGATTGCCGCAAAATTATCGTAACAGAAACAAAAATATTATCCATTGTTTGTGTGAATAAATATTTTTCCCATCCCAAAATCCTTTATCCACAATAGTTTCAGCGCAAAACCACAATTTTTATTTCCCGATATTTCTCATATCCGCCTAAAGCACCTATATTTGCACTCTCTTAAAAATAACCAATACGGAGTGGTAGTTCAGTTGGTTAGAATGCCTGCCTGTCACGCAGGAGGTCGCGGGTTCGAGTCCCGTCCGCTCCGCCAAATACGGTGTAACCCCTTGATTTTCAAGGGGTTTTGCTTTTTGTGTCGAGCAGGTGTCGAGCAGAATATGTATTTGGTGGTCTTGCTTTACTTTAATTTCCGCATATTTCTTTAATTTAACCGCGATAACAAATTCAACGCTGGACTTTTAATCATTAATAAGTGTAGGAAAGGAATCAATTGAATGCTACGCATTCTTCAATAATATATGACAACCCATGAATCAATGGTTAAAAATACTTGAAGCATTTAAAGAGGGAAAATTCCCCCAGTACTATTATGGTCTAACGCCTCGATTCATTATTGGAGCCTGCCAAATTCCAATTGGAAAAAAGTTTGAAAATAAGGAGGCAGCTTACGAAGCTACAGAGAAAATGTTTAATGAAATGCGATTGTTCAATTCAGACGAAATTATTGTTGTTTCGAACCAATGTGGCATTCACAATGGCCCTGTCATGCGCTTGTCAGAACAACATTGGTATAAAGGGGAAATTGCAACAACATTTGAAGAAATCTGGTACCGATATGGTGACGAAATAGTAAAGGGTGATTATCAAATTGAAGCAACTGAACGTAAAATAATTGAAAAAATATTCGCAGTATAAACCATGTTCTACCAATCCGTAAAATTCCATATATTTTAATGCGCCCTGAATTAAAACCTAACATAGAACCGATCTTATTTTCACTTGCCTATCTGGAGCATTTGGGTAAGCAAGGCCCTGAGTTTAAACGAACGATAGAATTACTACCTATTTTAAACCGATTTGAAAACATCTGGGATGAAATTTCACGGATGAAATCAACATTTGAACTCGCTATCGAAATTCCTGAATACAAGTTTTCGGAAATACTCACAAAAAAGCAGTACGAAGAGTTGAAAATAAAAGCAATAAATGATATACAAAATCGGTACTTGAACGTATCTAATAATAAATTAAATGAAGTTGATAAAGATAATATTATCAATGGGCTGAATAATTTTTATCAAAACACCGAGTACAGTCTTATACCTTTCTACAATCAATATCGGGCGACAAAGCATGATAGAATTGCCTATACGGGTCTGTCATTTCTTTATTTATTTAGTCAAATTATACAACTCTTTTACCTTGTTCAGGAAAAAAAGACAGCGACAGAAGATAAGTTAATTGACATAACGAATAAAATAAATTCAATTAACAAAGTTTTTGAAATTGAAGAATCTGAGATGGATAAAACATATTCTGAAATAAAAAAGGCAGGAGAGAAAATGCCTCAGGAAGGATTTGACATGATAAAGAAAATATTAATGGTAGCACCTGAAAAACAAGATGAATTGGATGATAGCCAGTTGTTTTCAGGATTTGATCTTGCCGCAGTATTTGATGAGGATTTTAATCTTGACAATAAAGCACTGGATTCACACTATATTAAAATCATTTTTAGTGAGATTGAAATGACACTTCCTAATTTTACACCTCACAGGCATTATATATTGACCGGCTATGTTGCTCTAAATTTTGGGATCATAAAAGAAACAGAATATCAGCCCGCATACAGTTCCTACAATTCTTTAACCCACTTCCTGAGAGACAGGGTTAAAGGGATTTTAAAAAATGGTTAGGGGATTTTGGTAGTTCTCAATTCACATTATCCCCTAAGGGATTTTTACAATTCTATACGCCATTTTCTCCCTGTCTCTTATACACATCTCCGAGCCCACGAGACTAAGGCGAATCTCGTAT
>ENA-ORBV01009823-ORBV01009823.1-microbial-mat-metagenome-genome-assembly--contig:-NODE-9823-length-15536-cov-4.239602_pt1 | contig 15536 bp, 13 predicted proteins | sample MGYA00237777_ERZ505514 | MGnify/ENA primary metagenome ERZ505514 (study PRJEB26160, sample SAMN06269048) | microbial mat metagenome | isolation source: Oligotrophic lake microbial mat | place... | reverse complement strand
AGGCAAAGGTGACTTTTGATTCGCTGAATGGCTGAATTTATCCGCGCTATCCGCTTCATCCGCGTAATCCGCGGTTGAGTGGAAAAGCTTGGGGCGATTGGTATTAGTCAGGAGAGGGGCAACCTCCGCGGGTGTAATTGAAAGTGAAGTCAGATGAGAGCAGGCCGGCGTGGTGGCACAGGCATTCCTGCCTGGGTGGCTTGAGCGCCGGGCCAGAATCCAAGCCACAGACAGGAATGTCTGTGCCACCGACACTCCGCCCGGTTCCTCCGGACTAAGAATCTTTTCTCGCCGTGGTCGCGGGCGGTCGCCCATTTTGAAGGCGAATGACACTTATCCACGCCCGTGGGGTTTCTGCGTCGCGCCAGCTGCGGCGTCATTTTTCGTCGTGCGCCGATTAGTTGAGGCGGTTGCGCCGCGTTGTCCGGAGTGTCGGCTGCCGTCGCGCTGGTGTGTGTGCGGGGCGCGGATCGAGGTGCGTTGTGCGTTGGCGGTCGACGTGCTGGTGCATCACCGCGAGTGGTTCCGTCCCAGCAGCACGAGTACGCTCATTGCCCGGGTGATGCCGGAGGCGCGGGCACACCTGTGGCGGCGGGAGCGCCACGTCACGGTGGAACAGGTTCGCCAGCCGGGGCGTGAGGTTTGGCTGCTGCATCCGCACGGCGAGCCGGCGCCGGAACGTTCGCCCGAGGAGGTTCAGGTTATCTTGTTGGACGGGTCGTGGCCGGAGAGTTCCGGCATGGTGCAGGAGGTTGGACGTTGGGGACGACTGGTCAGTCTGCCGATGCAGGGGGAGAGTCGCTATTGGCTGCGGGCGCAGCAGGACCAAGGACGATTTTCCACGGTCGAGGCTTTGTTGTTCGTGTTGCGGCAGCTGGGACTGAATGACGCGCACGCGGCGCTGCAGGTTCAGTTTGAATTGCAGGTTTACGCGAGCTTGCGGGCGCGGGGGAAAAAGCAACTGGCCGAGGAATTTCTCGTGACCTCACCCATCGCCGCTGCATTGCCCGAATTTTTGGCGCGATTGAACGAGCCGCGATCGCGGGCGCCAGCTGGCGGGTAGAAGCGGTGCGAACGCAGGGCCCGGGCCCCTGGTGGAAAGGCGCTTTATGGTTCGAGGGCGCGGCGCGCTTCAGCGTCGACGTCTTGGCCGGTACGTCGCAGCAGCGTGTAGGTATTCGTATGTTGGATTCGGTCGCCCACCTTCATCGTCGCCAGTGGGCCGAGGGTCTCCAATTCTACGTACGCCTTCGGGTCCGGGTTGGTGTAAACCTCCGTGCTTGCGCCGCGATCGGGGTAATCGGCTCCGGGATTACGGGGCGCGGAAACAAGGCAAAGCGTGGTCTCTCCCACCCACAGCATTCGGTCCGCGTCTGAACCCAGCTTGTGGCTCGCGATCGGATCTCGCGTCAGGCGCAGCAGCTGCCCTCGGGTTGAAACTCCGGGCCACGGCTTTTCTCCGAAGATGAAGTGACCACCGGTAAAGCGTGAGTCGGGAATGATGGGAACGTAGACCGCCACTGGATCCACAAACTGGGTGATCACCCAGATGCCGATGCGGGCGGGCTCGCCGGAAACGCGTTCATACGTCGTTTCGATCCGCATCACGGCGGCGTCAGGTTGAAGGGAAACCCGCCGGATCGTGCGGATGCCATAAAACGGATCAATCGGTGACGTGAGGATGACGTCGGCGCCGTCAACGCGCGCATTCACGGCCAGAGCGTCGAAGGCCGGCGGGGGCATCCAGCGCGTACGTTTCGTGTGGATACGCCAGTCAGCTTCGGGCGCGGGCCACGTCTTGTCGCCACCGAAGTTGATCCACGCCGCGCCGGTGGCGTCGCCCTGTTTTCCGTCCAGGCTGCGATCGGTCCAGAAAACATTCTCACCATCGGCCAATCGGAAGCTCATCACGCGACCCACTTGAGGCACGACCACCGCCTCGACCTGGCCATTGCTGAGCCGCAACGCATTTTTCCAGCCTTGGAAATCCACCCGGTTGACGCCCGTTACGGCGCTTTCCGCCGCTGGAACATCGAGTACCAGGAGGAATCCGGTTATCGCCACGAGCCACAGCCCAAGAGCCGACGGGCGAGTGGCAGTGGCCCGGCGGCGTGATCTAACGGCGGGGAATAAACGCACGAACTATTCTGGCGCGTGGCTCCGCCGCCGGCGAGTTGTTTCCTATGTTCCAGACCAGGTCGCCCACTGCGGTGCTCGGCTTCAAAGCTGTTTCTGAATCGACTGATATACCTTTTGGGCCAGCGCGAGATTGCCCGGGATGCCATAGCGAATGCGGACATCACTGCGATTCGGGCCGATCTCCTTCACCTTGATAGTGACCTGAGCATCGGCGGAGTCGCGTCCTTTGAGCTCGCCTTCGGTTACCTTCTGTTCATCGCCGGTCTGGAAAATATTCGAATCTTTCATTCCCTTTTTCGCCGCTTCGTACGTGGCCGCAAAGCCACGGTCCGCCACCACCTGCAGTTCACCCATGCGATATTCGCCCAGCGTGTTCGGCGCGACCTGCACCTGCGTACAGCCGCTCAAACCTCCGACCAAGATCAGCAGACCGAGCAGCGAAATAGAACGAAGCGGGCGGGATGATTTCATGACAGATCGAACTGAGGGATTTCATCGAGGGGCGCAACGTTGCAACGCGGGCGAAGGCAGAGCGGTGAGGTCGGGCGAAGATTTTTACCGTGATGTGACGGTGCCTCCTGCCTCGGCGGCAAACGCCGACTCCAGCGGGGGTAATTGAAAGTGAAGTCAGATGAGAGAAGGCTGGCGTGGTGGCACAGGCATTCCTGCCTGTGTGGCTTGAGCGCCGGGCCACAGTCCAAGCCACAGACAGGAATTTCCGTGCCACCGCGGACTGACTTCACTTTCAATTACACCCGATTGCGGCCCAGACGTTGCCGTAACATTGACCCGGACGCCGGGGAGGACGTAACGTTGCGGATGCATTTTCTCCGACGTGCGGGCGCACTGCTGGGTGGATTAGCTGCCGTGGGCGGATTCAATTCCGCTGTTGCGGCCGACGCTGAACTTGCCGCGGTGATGGCGCGAGGTGAGTCGCTCTTTTTGGCGAACTGCAGCCTGTGCCACGGAGCGACCGGCGATGGCGTGAGGGGCGTTTATCCGCCCCTGGCTAAATCCGATTGGCTCGCAGCCAATCGCTCCGGGGCAATTGCCGCGGTGGTCTCGGGACTAAAAGAAGAGATCACGGTGAACGGACAGATCTATCGTGGGCAGATGCCGCCGATCATGATCGATGATCCGCAAGTGGCCGACGTGCTGACCTTCGTGATGAACTCGTGGGGCAACGCCGGGGCGCACGTGACTGCCGCCGAAGTGACGGAGGTGCGCGCGACGACTGGATTCAAAACGTTTGCGGACCTCAAGAAGGCGGGTGACTACAAGCCGTTGCCTCCGGCGCCGGCGGGATTTGAAATCCGCGAACTCGTGCGCTTGCCCGATTTCGGCACGCGGCTGGCGAGTGATGGCAAAGGGGGAAAGCTCTATGTGTTAGGCCAGGCTGGCGGGGTTTGGCGGTTCGATCCGGCCAGCGGCAATTTGAAGCAGATTATCTGGGACAAGGATTTTCCGGGACTTCGTCCCCTGGCATTTCAGACACTGGGAATGGTCCTGGACGGGGAGGGGCGGCTTTGGATCACGGTGAATCAGCGCGTACCGACGCGGCCGTACGAAACCAATGAGGTCGCGATTTTCCGCACCTCGGCTTTCGACGCGGACGGTGAACCGATCGCGCCACGGCCGTGGTTTCAGACGAGTTATCCTTGGGGAGTTGGCTATTACAATCACGGGATATCCGACATTCGCTTTGGACCCGACGGGCTGCTATATGTCAGCAGCGGCTCGCGCACGGATGCGGGTGAGATGGGCAACGTCGATCACTTTGCCAAGATCGGAGAGACGGACATCACGGCGACAATGTGGCGTTTCGATCCGAAAGCGAAAGAGCCAAAACTGGAGGTCATCGCGCGCGGGATTCGGAATGCGTACAGCTTCGGCTGGGACGGTGCGGGAAATCTCTTCACCGTGTCGAATGGTCCGGATGCGCACGCTGCTGAAGAGATGGATCATATCATTCCGCCGCGGGCGGGAGAGCCGCCGCGCCATCATGGTTTCCCGTACCAGTTTGCGGATGCCCCGGCGGAAAAGAAATGGTATCCACATACCCCTGACGCGCCGCCGGGCCTGAAATTTGTCCTGCCCGTGGTGAACCTTGGGCCCGCTGGACTGATCGACGGAAAACCCACCAGTACGTTCAACCCGCACAGTTCACCCGCCGGAGTCGTCTGGCTCGACCGGACGTGGCCCGAGTCCGTACGCAATGGGTTTCTCGTGGGGAGACTGGGTAGCTTTCTCCTCGGACCTGCCCCGGACGAAGAGCATGGCTTCGACCTGCTGAACCTGAAAATGGAACAGCGTGCCGATGGCTCCTGGGCAGCGCGAACCACGACGTTCCTGGCGCCGCTGGGGCGACCCATCGATGTGCACATTGCCGCCCCAGGAAAACTCTACGTCCTCGAATACACCCGTCCGCCCAGCCTGAAATACGGAGCGGGCTGGTTGCCGGGGCGTATCCTGGAACTCAGGACGACGCGGCGTTAGCGTGGGTCGGATGGGTCGGAACGGGCGAGCGCGGAAAGACCGTTGCGAAATTTTTTCCCGAGGAGTTTCGCGGGAGAGGTTGACGGAAACCGAATCACGAACGCTCTCGTAAGAGTTGGAAGACCACGGAAAGCAGAAAAAATTTCCAATTGATCTCGCCCGGGCCGGTCCGCCCACGAGCGGACGTGGCGGATTCGAGGCTCGGAGGTTCATTCCCGCTGGTGGCATAAACCTAAATTCCTCAGAATAAGTAACCACTGATGAGCACTGATAAACACCGATCAAATAGATCCAGATCGATGGGATAGAACTTCCCCGCACTTACCGGGTGAACGGCCTCCATCGCGCAGCTCTCTTTGCATCAGTGGTCATCAATGAGAATCAGTGGTTCAACTGCGTTTTTAGGGATAAACTCGACAGCCGGACGGCGGCGGTCGGAATGCGCAGTTCATGCACGCGCTCAAGACTTCGCTCGGTCGTTTACGCCTCGTTGGTTGGTGGGAAGGGGTGTCCTTTTTGTTGCTCCTCGGCGTGGCGATGCCGCTCAAGTATCTTGCCGACTGGCCTCATGCGGTGCGGGTGGTGGGCATGGCTCATGGCGTTCTCTTCGTGCTGTACGTTTTCGCGGCCCTCCAAGCGGCACTGCAGCACGGTTGGACGTGGGGCCGCACGGCGCTGGTGCTCGCCGCCAGCGTGCTGCCGTTCGGACCCTTTGTGGTGGATTCCCGGATACTGCGCGAAGCGGAGGCGGCGCATGCAGGGGTGGGCGTCCGTTAGGTTCCTCGGGGGAAGCGGCCCGATGCTTTTTACCGCAGCCGGCCGGACCCACGGGTGGGCTACGGCCGACCGCCCTGGATTTAGACCATCGGGAAGAGTTTGGCGGCCACCATGACGATGAGGCCACCGGCGACGCCCATGATCGAAAACATCACGGAAATGCTACGCAAAGTTTCCCGCTCGGTCAGGCCGCTGGTTTTTGTGATCACCCAGAAACCGCTGTCGTTCATCCAGGGGAAGATCTTCGAGGCGCAGCCAATGGTGAGCGCCAGATAAACCGGATGAAAGGCGAGTGAGCCGGCACTGGTGAAGGCACTCAGGATGCCGACACTCGTGACCATCGCCACTGTGGCTGAACCTTGGGCGGAGCGGATGAGCGCGGTCACGAGGAAGGCAAGCGGCAGCACGCCCAATTGGTAATCGCGGGCGAGAGCTTGAATGCGTTCGCCGACGCCGGTCTCCTGCAGGATTCCGCCGAAAACCCCGCCGGCGGCCGTGATGAGAATGATTGAACCAGCATCGGAGATGGCGCTTTGGGTGACGGTGCGAAGTGCTTTGCGATCGCCCCGCCGCTGCCAGGCGACCGTTCCGAGAGCGATGGCGGCCGCGATCCCCAAGGCCACGTTGGGATGACCCAAAATGTTCAGTGAATTAGCCAATGCGGTGGGAAACTTGAGCAGCGCGCCGGCGGTGGCGCCGGAGATTAAAATCACCGGGAGGACAATGGGCGCGAGCGCAAGCCAGAGTGGCGGGAGCTCGTGGTCTGCCCGATGCACGAGCGCAGGTATGGCGTTTCCGCCATCATTAGGAGTGAGCGTTTTGGGCCAGCGCCGATTCGCCCACCAGGCATACGTGAGCCCAATGCTCGCGGTGAACACGCTCAGGATCAACCCGGCGACGATCATCACGCCGATGTCGACCTTCAGCGCATTCGCGGCGAACAACGGGCCCGGAGTGGGCGGCACCAATGAGTGCGTCATCGTGGTTCCAACCGCAATCGCGAGGACGTAGAGCAGGTAGTTGCGTTTGGTGCGTTCTGCCATCGCGCGGGCCAACGGTATTAATAGGAGAAAGACGGTGTCGAAAAAGACCGGCACGCCCAAGACCAGGCCGCTGGTGGCGAACACGACGGGCGAGCGTTTCTCGCCGAAAAGGTTGAGCGTCGAACGGACAATCCGATCGGCGCCACCGCTGGCCAGCAGGCAGGCGCCGACGATCGAAGCCATGGCGATCAACACGCCCAAGTTTGTGCAGGTGCTGCCAAACTTGTTCGAAAGCTTAGCGCCCAGAGATTCATTCGCTCGCGCTGTTGCCTCCGCCGCCGGCCGACCCTGGGCGCGCACGGCACTCTCGATGTTTTCCCGGGGAGTGAGCGTGGAGACGACGATGGCCGCGGCGAAAAGCGCCACGAAGGCGTGCAGTCGTAGCCAGACGATACTTCCGATGACGACGGCGACGCCAATGAACAGCAGCAGAAATGGATCCATGAAGCGGGGTAGGGGTAGGCCCGCCGGAGAACGGCGGCGGGAGCGAGTCAGCCGCGCGAATGGCGTGACGCAAGCCACGACTGCGTCAGGCGGATACAATGAGTGTAATGGTTCCTCGCTGTTTTCAGTGGGTAAAGAGCTGAAGTGCCCAGCAACGAAAGACCTCAAGGCTGCCCGAGGTGGATCGCGTTGTCCCTGACACGATGGTTTTAACGCCATTACAATCTGGGCGCGGCGAGCCGCGTCAGCGGCTTGAGGACAAGCCGCTCCACCTCTCACTGAAAACAGCGTCGAACCGCTGAAGAATCCTGAGGGAGAGGCAACGCCCGACCCTCCTCACTTCACGCGGGCCTCGGGCTTGGGCTAAAATCCGGCGCCGCTTCCTAGTTTGGAAAACCTTCAGTGGACAACCCGGGGAAGATCCGGAGCGCATTCTTGTAATACAACTTCTTCAGTACGTCGTCCGGCAACGCCAAGCCATAGAGTTTCCAGATCCCGTGGTATTTCCGGATCGGGTCGAAATAGTCGTCGTCCGTTTCGAGTAGCCGGAAGTACACCGCGTATTCGGAAACATTGTACGCATCCTTGCCGAAGAGAACACGATCCTGGTATTTCGTGAAAAACCTCAGCGCGGCGCGGGGCTGCCGGCCCAGTTCGCTGGTGATGGCGCCAATCTCCGCGTAAACGTTGGGCAGACGGTCGAGCAACTCGCCGAGCTTGCCGAGATCGTGCCCCAGCCAGCCCAGGTGAGCATTGATAAAAATAGTGTTCGGATTTTTGGCGAAAAGACTGTGTTGTTCGGCGATAAGTTCTTCCCAGGTAAACTTGGTTTGTTCGGATTGATTGCGGCCGGCGCGCAGCTTCAGCTCGAGCCAGCGCTCGTTGGACTTGTCCATCGGCTGAAACAAACCCCAAGGATCCGCGGTGTGGATGAGGACGGGGATTTTGTAGTTGGCGCACACGGCCCACACGGCGTTGAAACGTGGATCGTCGACCTTGATGCGACCTTTGCTGTCGCTCAAGGTCATGCCGAGGTGTTTCCAGACCTTAAGTCCGATCGCGCCCGCCTTGATGTCAGCCTCCACCTGGGCCGCCGCGCGCGCCGGATAATCGGCGTCTTCCAGATTTGCATAGTCGATATTCGTCATGACCGCGAAGCGCTTGGCGTCGCGGGCCTTCATCGCTTGGTGCGCATTGGCGACCCACGCGCCATGGCCGCCGCCCACGGGCGAGTTAATCATGATCCGCATGTTCAGGCTGTCCATGTCCCGGATGAGCTGGTCGAGCTTCCCGGGCGCGACATCCCGATGATGCGTATGAACGTCAATGAACGGAAATTTTGCGCGTGTGACGGTGTGCTGAGGTACTCGGAGCGTCGACTTGGGATCGTACTCTTCGATCGAAATTGACTGTGCCGATGCCGCGATCGCGACAAACCACAGGGGAATCAGAAAGGTTCGATGCATAAGCAGGGAGATTAGTGGGGGACCAAAGGGAGAGGCACGTTTCTGTAGTCGTCCATGACGAACCACATTATCCACGTGAGGCCCACCGTCGCGACGATGATGCCCGCAATGCCGTAGGTGAACGTCATCGGATTCTGAGAGGGCCCGAAAGCGACCGTCGCGAAGAAACCATTGAGCGGAATGAGGATCAGCCAATAGTCGCGCTTCCGTCGGGATGGCCGCCGGGTGGGCGTATGCACGTTATTGATACCCGCGGCGTTGGCTCGATCCAAATTGTCGCGGAGCAGTTGCTGAACGTCGTTGAGCGGCGCCGGCGCCGCCTGATTTCCGAGCAACGGTTGTCCGTTCATGGCCTGACGAGCCAACGTCTTCGCCTCGATTGGACCGTCCGCGGGGCGGGAGTCGGCGCTGCTCGCCTCGGGAGCAGTCGCATCCGGCGGCGGTGCATTCACCCGCTCGAACGCTGTCGGGCGCAGCTGATAATGCTTTTGCGGCGGGTCCGCTTCATCGCGCATGAGTCCGGACAATGGTGAAAAGGCTTCGCGAGTAAAGCGGTAGGACGGACTTTGCATCGCGGTTTCAGACGTGTCCCAACAGCGTTGAGAAACTGAGCGATTGCGGCCCGGCGGGGAACGGTGGAGAACGGCAGCGTGAATGATCCCAGCCGCTCCCCTTCGAAACCCGACGGGCTTGCGCGCTTGGTGCGGCCCGTGGCGCGGTTGCGGACGCCGTTCGCGGAAAAGTTTGGTGTACCGCGGCAGAGCGGTTTGGTAGCCGAAGCCGAAGGTAGGGTGGAATTTTTGCCGGAGTTTGCCGCCCCTGAGTTTACGCGCGGGCTCGAGGGCTTTTCGCATATTTGGTTGCTCACCGGATTTCACGAGAATCCGATTTGGACGAGTGGCGCCACCGTTCGTCCTCGCCGTTTAGGCGGCAACGAGCGGCTCGGCGTTTTCGCGTCGCGTGCGCCCAACCGGCCGAACGGTCTCGGACTCTCGCTCGTTCATGTCCTTGAACTTGGGCCCGGATTCATCCGGGTAGCCGGAGTTGATGCAGTCGATGGCACGCCCATTTACGACGTGAAGCCGTATTTGCCGTGGGTTGAAGCCCACCCCGACGCCACCACCGGGTGGGCCGGAGGTGCACCCTTTGTGCGCCAGCCCGAGGCCGTGATTCTACCCGAAGAATACGCCCTGGTCATGGGTGATGTGACCGCTGTGCTAGTAAAACGGATACTCCAGCTGGACGTGCAGCCGGCGTATCACGACGATCCGGATCGAACCTACGGGATGACAGTCGCGGGCTGGAATGTGCGGTGGCGTACTGGACCCGACTCGACGCTGGTCGTCTACGAAGTGACGCCGAGGGAAACGCCGAAATAGACCGAATCGAGGTCGACCATCCGCGCTGGTGCGAGGCTACAACTCGCAGAATCCGCTCGCTCAGCCGGCCTCGGGCCCAACGCTGGGGCAACCCTTATTCCATCATGAAACAGAAATCCGTTTTTCTCGCCGAGAATACCAATCTGGAAATCGAGACGTTCCTCAAAACCCATCACACGATCTACATTCCGGTCGGCGCCATGGAGCAACACGGTCCACATTCGCCGGTGGGAACGGATGTATTTATTCCCCAGGAAATCGCGCGGCGGGTCTGTGGGCAGCTCGGGAACGCCCTCGTGGCGCCCGCCTTGCCGTATACGCTATCGTATCCGCACCGCGGATTCACCAGCGAGTTCAGCCTTAGCATCGAAACCTTCATGGCGGTCGTGCGCGATCTGGCGCTCTCGTTCGGCCAAGCCGGTTTCAAGCGCATCGTATTTCTAAACGGCCATTATGATAACACCTACGCTTTGGCCTACGCCTGTGCCCAGGCCGCGGAACGTCTGCCCGCAGGCGCGAAAGCATTTCCCTTCAACTATTGGGACGGCATGACGGCGGCCCAGTTCGGCGCGATGAGCGAGGGCGGCAAGGGAATGCATGCCGGTGAAGGCGAGGTCTCCATGCTGCTCACTCTCAACCCAAACCTGGTCGACATGGAACTGGCCAACGCGGAATTCCCGAACTTTCCGGAGACCATCACCAAGTCGCCCGCACTTCATACTGCCTTCTTCTTTTCGTCACCGGGCAGCGTGTATCGGATGTCCAAGACGGGCACGTGGGGTGATGCCACGAAAGCGACGGCGGCGAAAGGCGAGCAGTTGCTGCAGGCCGGAGTAGACTCGGTCATCAACCTGATGAAGGACATCGAAAAGACGTTTACCGAACTGACGATCCGCTAAGGCCACGTTAGAACCCGTAACGCGCTTGGGAAGGTAGGGCCGGCTTTCCGCAGCCGGCCTGCTGGCCCGGATATTTCACACTCTGATATGTCATCGCGAGCCCGAGGAACGAGGGCGTGGCGATCCAGCCAGGTGGATTGCTTCGTCGCTGCGCTTCTCGCAATGACAAGGTAATAATAGACGTACCCAGGTTGGAAAGCGTTCACGCCAGAGAGTGAAATATTCCGGCTGGCGTCAAACGCGCGGTTTTACCTTCCGATGTCGGCGGGCACGTCATTAGATGCCCCATGCCGACCGTCAGCCATTTTTGGGAGTTGGTTCTCGGTACGGTGATCGCCTTGTTGCCGGTGATCAATCCGCTCGCCGCCGCTCCGACTTTTCTGGCCATCACCGACGGCGATACGCGGGAGCGCCGTCTGCAGCAATTGCGGATGGCGTGTATTTATATGGTCGTGATTCTCGTGGCGTTTCTGGTCGGCGGGACGTTTATCATGTCATTCTTCGGGCTTTCAATTCCGGGACTGCGAATCGCAGGTGGCCTGCTGGTTGCGGGCATTGGCTTCGGCATGTTGATGGCGCCGGCCAGAAGTCCCACCAAAGATCCGGACGAGGCGGCGGCCCGTGCCAAACTCGATGTCTCGTTTTCACCGCTCGCCATGCCGATGTTAAGCGGACCTGGCTCAATCGCTGTTACCGTCGGGTTTACCTCGCTCGCGCAGCAGTGGCTCGACTACGTCGCGATCATTGTGGGAATCCTGGTGGTGGCTGTCATCAGCTACATCACGCTCCATCTTTCCGAGCGGGTGGTGCGTGTGATCGGCGCGAATGGAATGAATGCACTCTCCAAAGTGATGGGTTTTCTCATCCTTTGTATTGGTATCCAGTTTGTGGTGAACGGGGTGATCGGAGTCGCAACCGAGCCGGCATTGCTTCGTCAGATCCGCGATGCGCTGACGTAGGACGAGTTAACCGCTGGCGAGTTTCACCGGGATCGTAATCCGGACGTTTACTGGAAATCCAGCGGGGCTCACGCCCGGATAATATTTCCATTTGGAGATGGTTTCAACCGCGCGCTCCCGGACCTTGCGATCGATCTGGTCGAGAACGGCGACGTCGTAGAGGGAACCATCCCGCAGCACGACGAATGAGACTTTGATATAAGCGGGAGTGGATCGCGGAATGCGGCCAAGCTGCAGCGGCATAGTGAGGTATGGCCGCGGCGGCGTTCGGAGCTCTGCTTCGCTGACTAGTCGATCTACATCCAGTAACTTGCCTTGCAGCAGCACCTCACGCCCGCCGACAACGGTTCCTGTCACCTTCAACGGCTCGTACCCCTCCGAGTTCAGCTCGTACCTGGCGTCACCCGGAGGCACGTCCCGGAGGGTCAGCGGAGTTGGGCCGAGAGCCAGGCCGTTGTGGCTAACCTCCGCAACAGGTTCACTGATGATCGTGACGGTCCCCCCCTGGTACGTCGTGCCCACCGCGGCGGCGACACCTCGATCGATGGTGACGCGCTCGCTGCGTTCGGCCCAGCCGGCGCTTTTAAAGTGCACGACATAATTGCCGGTGGGCAGATCGGCCATCTGGGCCGGAGTTTGCCCACGCCGGATCGGGATACTATTGGCTGGCGTGTTGGCCGCTCGGATACTGAATTCAATCCCGGCCGGCCAACTCGATACGGCGAGGGATCCGGTGGCGCGTTCGAGCGTGATCACGCCCAAGTCGGTGACTTTGGAGCCGGTGACGTCGGCCGTGATCTCTTTGGGAACATGGCCGGCCAACGTGATTTTCACCGGACGTGGGCCGGGTGCCAGGTCTGCGATCGACACCGGAGTCCGTTGCGCCGGGCGGCCATCGACCTCAACGTCCGCTCCCGCCGGATCGGTTGCGATCTTGAGTTCGCCGGGAACAGTCGCAGCCCGCGCCGCGGCCATCGTGGCCTCCAATGACCGTCGCGTCTGCTCCTCGGCTTCACGGCGCGCTTCCGCGATATCGGTCATTCGAGCGGTATCCGCTTCTTGCCGGATCTTTGCGGCGTTTTCCGCGTTCGCTTGGGCCGAGGCCCGAGCGCGCTGATCGGATTCCTCGACTTGTGCGGTGGCCCGGCGCGCGTGTTCCTCAGCGGCCACCTTTCCCCGTTCGGCGATCGCGATTGTATTTGCTGCTGCTAGACTCGCCTTTTCTGCGGCGGCTCGGGTTGCCTCGCTATCGAGATAGAATTTCCACGCGAGCGCCGCGCCCACCAACGCCAGAAACAGTCCCGCGTGGAGCCAGTATCCGCGCTTGCGCACGACGATGACGACCGGCTCGGGTCTTTTGATGAGGGTACCTGCCGCGAATTCGCTTCGCACCGTCGGTTTGGTCTCACTTCCGGAGGGTTCCGGCGAGCGGGGTGGAACAGCGGGTGGAATTTGAGGGGGTGGTAACGTGGCTGGAATGCCTGCGCTCGGGCGCGCGGGAGCGGGGGGCACGGATGAAGCGGCCGGAGGCAAAGGCTGAACGGGAGCCTCGGAAAGTTTATCCGGATACGATGCACTTTTTTCTCCCGTTCGTGCGACGCGAGCCGTGGCCACTTCCGATGTGATGTGCGCACGTGCCGTGGGCGATGCTTCGGGCGACGCGACGACTGAGGGAGCACGAGCTTCGGGGGCGTCGATCGAAGACATGACTTCCGCAGTGCCAGCCAGGCCGGAGCCTGACGGCGACACCGCCCAACTTGTTTTTTCCGCCAAGAGATCGCTGGGTTCCGGGGTGCCCGGCGACGTCGCCATGCGGCGCGAGATTCCTCCCCACGTGGGGTGCCAGAGGGTGGTGCTCTCATGGGGAGCGGCGGCGAGATGCAACGCGCCGAGCATGGCGAGCGACGGCGCGTCAGGCGAATTCACCGGAGGTAGTCGAAGCTCCAGCTGGCCCAGATATCGCGCGAGGTCAGTTGTCCAATGCTGCAGTCCAACGGCGGACGCCATTTCGCGGCTGAACCAAGATTGCTGCGCCGTCAGTCCCGTGCAGGCTAATGTCACCGGCCCGGGGGCGGCGGGGGCCGCCTGCAGGGCGGTTTCAAGCTGCGGCTTCAGGGTGGCGGCGAGTCGCGGTGCAAAGGCCGGATCGGCTGGTGGCCCGCCCATGAATATTCCGGCTGCCTCCTGGGCGTTCTTGGTCCCGAGCAGCTGGTTGACCGTGGCGAAAACCGATTCGAAACCGATCGCGCAGGTGGTCACGGCTTCGACTCCGTGTATTCCAACGGTGAATACATGGGATTGTTTCCATCCGATATCCCACAACCGCACCGTGCCGCCACCATCGAGCTTGAGCGCCGTGGTCAGAGCCGCGAGACAGTCGAGCGTCGAGCTGCCGAGAGCTGCGGTGACGATTCCGCGTTCAATGGCTTCCGCGGCCGCGCTGGCCAATGCGGCGCCTGGCGTCACTCCCAACAGCCACGTAGTGTTCTCGTGCGCCGAGATGGGCAGCCCTGAATCCGCGGTGCAGCCGATCACTTCCAGCGGCGTTCTGAACCCGTGGGGGAAACTTCCGGCGAAGCGCTGGACGTCGCGCTCTGAACGCAGCAGACGGGCGTCCTCCGCTTTGCCAACGTGCCACCAGAGTGGTTGCGGGGCGATAGCGACCGTGGCCGAAACCGATGTGCCTTCGGTCCACTCGTGCACAAGTTTCCGGGCTCTGGTTTTTTCCGCCAACGCACATTCGGCCCAAAATTCGATGGTTCGTCCCGCCATGCGCACCGCCTGCATCGTGTGCGGTGTAACGGCGATGGAGTGGCGTTTCGGCTTAGTAGGTGGCGGCTTAGACATGGCTCATCTTCGATCGCGCGGACTTCGGGAGTTGCAGCGCTTCAGGTCCAAGGCACGAAGACCCGCAGCCGCCCGGAGGGTGCCGTTTTTTTCACCGAGCCCCCGCGTCCAACGGGGGGGTGCGGTGATGCGAGACGCGGGAGATTAATCGGCAGCGCGATTCAAGGTTGAGCCCACCAGCGGTCGATCGCGGCCCCGATTTGCTATTCGATTTGCGTCAGACCCCATTGATCCTAGTAAGCAACTACGATGCCCATTGCCCGTTCCCGCCGCGCGATCAGGCGCCTGCTCCTTGGGCTCGGGGGGATGGCGGCGGGCGGTTTCCTTTTCGGCCAGGGCCGTTTTTTCGGGGGTGGACAAGTCTATGTTGCGCCGGATGTGAGCACGGCTCGGGAGGTAGGCACGCGAAGTGTGGGCACGCCTTGGTGGGAAAATGCACCGGGTTTCGAAGCTGACGTGTTTACGTTTGCCCGGTTGCGGTACGACGTCGCGCCCCGTCCGGCCAATTCCCACCGGGGCGGCTGGACCACCGACCTTCCGGATGCGGACCTTAATCTGTCGTACCGACTGCAACAGATGACGGCCCTGAAGGTGGATCCGAACTGCCGGATCGTGCGCGCAACCGATCCTGATCTTCGGCAGTATCCGTTTCTTTTTGCGGCCGCACCCGGGGCGATGAGGCTGACGGAACTCGAAGTCACTGCACTCCGGGGCTATCTGCTAAACGGCGGATTCATGCTCATGACGGATTACTGGGGGGAGGCGGATGATGCCTACGTTGAGCGGATCTTTCAGCAGATCCTCCCGGGACTACGATTCGAAGAGCTGCCGATCGAACATCCTCTTTATCACGTCATCGTGAACATTCGGGAGAAGGCCGCCGTCCCTAATATCCGCATGGGTACCAAAATACCGGGGACACAGGTTCGGCACCGGGCCATTTTTGACCGCCAAGGGCGGCTGGTCAGTTGCGAACATGGGATGCGGCGCGTCACGCGCACGGAATGGGATGGGATGGCAGCATATCGTTTGTCCATTGCAACATCCTATGCCCTGAGGGCCGTGGGTGTTGCACTTGAAACTTGAG
>ENA-ORBV01009822-ORBV01009822.1-microbial-mat-metagenome-genome-assembly--contig:-NODE-9822-length-15536-cov-13.992108_pt1 | contig 15536 bp, 11 predicted proteins | sample MGYA00237777_ERZ505514 | MGnify/ENA primary metagenome ERZ505514 (study PRJEB26160, sample SAMN06269048) | microbial mat metagenome | isolation source: Oligotrophic lake microbial mat | place... | reverse complement strand
GCTAAGCGCAGATATTCCTCTTCTTCTGCTTTTAAATCAGCTTCTATCTCTTCTCGATTAGCATGGTAGTAAGTCAGTGCAGCATAAACCTGTACCAGTGCGATCCCTTCAAAATCACCCGCAATTTCTTCAGGAGTCATACCCTGTTTATACAGAGAGACAATTCGGCGGACTGATGTTCCAGTACCAGCGATTATCGGTCTCCCATTGCCAATTTGTGTCGATCGAGAGATCAAAATATTAGTGCTATTCACTGTAAGCATAGTTGCAACCTCAAAACTTAGCTATAGCCTTCTTCCATCTTAGCATTGCATCAAAGGGCAATCAGATAACTCGATCACCTGTTTATTTCCTGTTTAACCCATGCCCGAAATGCCCATATTACAGATATTTAAGAATTTGGAGATGGGAATTATTGACTCGTAATTTTTGTGGTCAGAAACTGGTGAATATTTTTGTGATAATCAATCTGCGATAATCGATCGACTAATATATTTCACTAAGGTCTTTTGAAGCTTATGACTGTTGCGACAAAATCTCCGCGTTTGGCATCTCGTTTGATCAATGGCATCTTGTCAATTAAGCCCCTCGCCAACTTCGCTAAACAAAGAGCGCGGCAGATGATGATCGATCGATCCGATTCGATCGGTGTGCCATGGTTAGAACGTGTGGCAGAATTACGATCGAAAGACCTAGAAGCCGATCTAGAACAGGTGAAAAACGCTCAAATTACTTATCCCGACTACTATCTCCGCCCTTTTCACGCCTATGATGCTGGTAACTTGGGCTGGGAAGCGGCAACAGAAGTCGAAGTCGCGGCTTATGCTGTGCATTCACGCATCTGGCAAGATGCAGGTGCAGATGGCGATCCGAAGCTGCGCCGTAGTTATCATGAAATCCTCAAGCAACAAATTCAGACTGCACCCCTAGATATTCTCGATGTTGGTTGCAGCATTGGTATGAGCACGTTTGCCTTACAAACTAACTTCCCCACCGCCAAGATTACGGGTTTAGATCTGTCGCCCAATTTCCTCGCAATCGCCCATCGCAAATCTGTCCCTGATCCCAACGACATCACTTGGCTGCACGCCCCCGCCGAATCTACAGGTCTACCCGATGCTTCATTCGATCTGGTGTCGATGTTTTTGATTTGCCATGAACTGCCCCAAGCTGCCACGATCGATATCCTCCGAGAAGTACGTCGTTTGCTGCGTCCAAATGGCTATCTGGCAATTATGGATATGAATCCCAAATCTGAGCTTTATGCCAAGATGCCGCCCTATATTTTGACTCTCCTCAAAAGTACAGAGCCATACCTAGACGAGTATTTTGCTTTGGATATTGAAAGTGCGATCTCTCATTCAGGCTTTGCGACACCGACAGTTACAAACAACAGTCCCCGTCATCGCACGATCGTCGCTCAAGTTACCGATCGATAAGCAATTATCGGAGTTAATCTCGTAAATTTAAGATTCGTGATGCTAAAAGGTGGCAAAAGCACGCCCAAGCTAGAATTATCTAATCTTTATTTATGTAATTAAACCCTGATGCTGCAAAGCGTTGAGTCTTCTTTTAAAAAACCAGATCAAAATACTAGTGATGTTCCGTCCAAACGCAAATTGTGGATGGCGGCGATCAAGCCTCCTATGTATAGTGTGGCGATTATTCCGATCACTACTGGTACGTCGATCGCTTTTTACCAAACGGGTGCGATCGACTGGCAGATCTTTCTCACTTTTTTATTCTCAGCAATTTTAATTTTAGTTTGGGAAAATCTCTACAACGATGTGTTTGATGCCGATACAGGGGTCGATCGACACAAAACTCATTCGATCGTGAACCTCACAGGCAAGAAAAATCTGATCTTCTGGGTTGCTAACGCTTGTCTAGGTTTAGGCATTGCGGGTGTGTTTTTGATTTCTTGGTGGCAGCAAGATCCTATCGTGGTGGTTTCGATCGCTCTGTGCTGTTTGCTTGGTTATACCTATCAGGGTCCACCGTTTCGGTTTGGCTATCGCGGTTGGGGCGAAATCATTTGCTTCTTTTGCTTTGGGCCAATTGGGATTTCTGCGGCTTACTACAGTCAAACTCAAAACTGGTCGATCGCCGCACTGGCAGCATCAGTGATTGTTGGTATTACGACCAGCTTGGTGCTATTTTGCTCCCATTTCCATCAAGGAGAAGACGATCTAGCAGCAGGAAAGCGATCTCCAATTGTCAAGCTCGGTACAGCCAGAGCAGCACAGCTTTTACCTTGGTTGAGTGGCAGTATTTTTGGTTTGACCTTACTGTTGATTTCGATCGGGATTTTTCCGATCTGGACAGTACTAATTTTCCTTAGCTTATCGATCGCCGTGAAGTTATCAAAATTTGTCGGCGAATTTCACGATCGACCAGAGCGGATCGTGAATTGCAAATTCATCGCGGTCGGCTTACATTTTTTCAGTGGTCTCCTTCTGGGTATGGGTTTTGTCTTAGCCCAGCTTTCCTAAGGATGATCCGATGTATCGACAAGTCTCAACTTATTGAATAACTAACATAGAGAGTTAATGAATCCCGACTAATTTAATCGGGTATATTTGACCACACTTGACAAGTTGTGCTATGTTTCAGACCAATCTAGTTCGTCACACAAACTTTTCTAGAAAAACACATGACTACTGCAACTGCTTCTTCTCCTTATTCCTGTAGCAAGGTCGAATCGACTCAAGATAAAGCCCCAACTACTCAAACATTCAGCCACCTCAAATGCAAAGAATGTGGGACAAAGTATGAGCCGATCGCCATGCATGTGTGTGAACTTTGCTTTGGACCTCTAGAAGTAGACTACGATTACGATTTGATCGCACGCACAGTCACCCGTGAAAGTATTCAAGCAGGCCCCAATTCAATCTGGCGTTATCGCGCCTTTCTCCCTGTCCAAACCGACGACTATATCGATGTCGGTACAGGCATGACTCCATTAATTAAAGCGAATCGGCTGGCAAGAAGACTGGGTATCAAAAATCTCTACATTAAAAATGATGCAGTCAACATGCCAACGCTCAGCTTTAAAGATCGGGTAGTATCAGTGGCACTCAGCCGCGCCCGTGAACTAGGCTTTAGTACTGTTGCCTGTGCCAGTACAGGGAATTTGGCGAACTCCACCGCCGCGATCGCTGCCCATGCTGGTTTAGAGTGTTGTGTATTCATCCCTTCTGACTTGGAAGCAGGGAAAGTGCTGGGTACGGTGATCTACTCACCCAAAGTCTTTTCAGTTCAAGGCAACTATGACCAAGTAAACCGCCTTTGTTCTGAAGTCGCCAACACTCACGGCTGGGGATTTGTCAACATCAACTTGCGTCCCTACTACTCCGAAGGCTCTAAAACCCTCGGTTACGAAGTGATCGAGCAGCTCGGCTGGCAATTACCCGACCACATCGTCGCACCGTTGGCATCTGGTTCGCTGTTCACCAAGATTTACAAGGGCTTCCAAGAGTTTGTCAAGGTTGGTTTGGTTGACGAGAAGCCCGTGCGCTTCAGTGGGGCACAAGCTGAGGGTTGCTCTCCGATCGCTACAGCTTTCCGTGAAGGCAGAGATTTCATTACTCCTGTCAAACCTCAAACAATCGCCAAGAGCATTGCGATCGGCAACCCTGCTGATGGCATATACGCCCTCGATATCGCCCACAAGACTAACGGCAACATCGAATCTGTCAATGATGCTGAAATTATCGAAGGGATTAAATTACTGGCAGAAACCGAAGGCATTTTTACCGAAACCGCAGGTGGTACAACGATCGCTGTACTCAAAAAGCTGATCGAAGCTGGCAAGATTAACCCCGATGAAACCACTGTTGTTTACATCACTGGTAATGGTCTCAAAACCTCTGAAGCAGTTCAAGGCTATGTTGGCGAACCACTGCAAATTGAACCAAAACTAGACAGTTTTGAACGAGCTTTAGAGAGATCTCACACACTCGAACGCTTAGAATGGCAACCTGTTTCCGTCTAAGTTTCAGATTCAAAAGGTTAAGAGCGAGAAATCTCGCTCTTTTTTTATAAAAACATAAAAAACAGCCAGAACCCTATTAATTGGAATAGAGTTCTGGCTGTTGCCGATCCTAAAGTGACCTTTAGAAAGTAAAGGTAGTACGGACAACTCCAACTGTTGCAGTGGGATTGCTACTAAATCCTTCAGGATTAAACACAAAGAATACACCTGGAGTAATACTGATGTTTTTACTCACCTTGAAGTTAAAATAACCTTCTAAGTGGTATGGCGTAGCAGTTTCAGGTCGAACTCCCCGACCGCCGACAGAACTGCGATATAGTGGCTGACCGAAAATAATCCCTGCTGTGTTGCCCTCCTTAAACACATCTTTAAATTGCAAGCCAGTCATCCAACTTGTGAAAGTAGTAGAAGCATTGATATTAACTAGATCGGCGAACAACCACGCACCCGAGACATTAAAAGCGACTTGAGGTGTAATCCGCCAAGTTGCCGTTGCCCCGATCGAATTCAGTCTAATCGCCTGAGTCGCAATTGTTCCTAACCCACTACCACTGCCGATCTCTGCCGTTGTGGGATTAAACAAAACCGATCCGATATCAGACGAACTCAGACCCGTACCAAGGATATTGATTTGGTGATAGCTATTGGCATAGTTTAGACCGACATCAACTGTGGATGATGGTTTAAGCGTTAACTGTGCGGCAACAACTGTACTGCCACCAAAGAAACCCGCGCCCACAGGAGTAGCACCTGCTGGCCCAGTGAGATTATTCCCAAGTGGAACATTATTCGGCAAAGAAGCGTTAATGCTGCCATATAAAGCCCTAAAATCCACTTGGTCAGAGGGAGCCCAAATAAGCCCAACTGCTGCGGCTTGCCCTGAACCAGATGTACCACCAGAGATGCGGTAGGCGGCATTATAGCCCTGCCCAAACCTTGAGATCGCTCCCTGTCCCTCACTGGCAAAGGGGCTAATCGCGGGGAAAGCATCAGATACTTCGGCGTTTGTCCCTGCAAATAAAGTTAACTTGTCAGCTACGGGGAAAATATACAGGAGTTTATAGAGGTTGACAGAGTTAGATGGCACAGCAGAAAGATTCTGCGGGTTGACACCTGGGAACTGTGGCTCAAAACCTAACTTCACATTACTGGCACTCAGTCCAAGCGGATCGGCATATCCCAATGTTCCCTGAAGGCTATTTGCGCCTCCACCAATGTTATAAGCTTGCAACCCAGTAATCAGTAAGTCTTTGCCTGAAAAGCTGGTCAAGAAATTCAACCGCACGCGATTGTTAAACACAATATTGGAATTTCTGCCCCCATCAGGGTTAGCTCCACTTGCGCCAGCGATCGACATGATCGCTTCCCCAGAGAGTTTTGTAGTTGTGGAAAACTGTTGCGCTTCTAGCTGAGCTGTCTTCGCTTCTAGAGAATCAACTCGACCTCTTAAGAGTGCCAACTCTGCGGCAAACTCTTCTTGGAGCTTTTGTAAGACAGCTAGGTCTTCCTTGCTAACCTTATCAGCTAAGCCCGCACCAATAATCTCGTTGATCTTGTCTAAACAAGCATTCAATCCTGCGGCAAACTCATAACGAGTCGTAGCCCGCTGTCCTCTAAACGTTCGATCGGGATAGCCAGCAATGCAACCGTAGCGTTCAACTAGGGACTGCAAAGCTGTAAATGCCCAATCAGTTGGTTTGACATCAGAAAGTTGGGATACAGAAGTTACCTGAGCTGTTGTAGGAACTGAATTAGATAACTCGTTCTTCCTAACTTGGGTATACAATTCAGATATAGATGGAGATGTTTGAAGTTCTGCGCTAGGAGTGACAGAAGTAGCACTTGGCACAGAGGAATCAAACGTAGTTGATATTTCAGGTTGTAATGGCTGTAATTGAGAGATGGGAGGTTCAGCCGCAGATAAAACTCCTGGAGTTAGAAAACTTGCAAACAGGCAAAGCACACCTGTTTTAGCGGTCATAAATCGTCGATCGATCATCATAAATCCTCACACGACATGTGCAAATGTTAAATGTATTTTTTAGTTCAAAAACCAGAGATTTTGCTTAAGGAAGCCTAATATCTATAAAATTCAACTAGTTAACTTAAAGATACATAAGAATGATTGATAAAAGTAAATTCGATGCTAAACAGTTCTTATGATCTGCATATAGAAAAATCTATCTTTGGTTTAACTTTAGGTGGGACTTATCAATACATATAAATGCCGAAGTAAACACTAATTAATGGTTCAGACATTTTGATTTAATTGACCCATTTACAATGCTTTACAGTAGCTGGGATGGATAAAGCAATTTTTGGCAACAAACTCTTAGCTGTGAGCCTGCACTTGTTTTAGTCTTAATTTTGGGGAAATATGGGTTGCCCGGGATTTGAACCCGGAACAAATCGGTTAAAAGCCGAGTACTCTACCGTTGAGTTAGCAACCCAGAATTTTTCATGCTTGTCTAGAATACCATAACATTACAAATGTGAGTCTAAAAAAGTTTTAGTAGTTTGAACAAATCGGCGACAGTCCCACAACTCGTACCTCTAATAACAGAAGCTGACATTTTTTATTTTTAGTCACCTTAATATTTCACAATGTCAGAATACTGATCTAGACTAAGGATATAAACAAACTCTGAATTCGGCTTTATTTGTCATCTGGTTTGATTAAAAATTATAAAAAGCTTACTCATGGCTAGCAATATATTAGACAGCATTGATATGAGTAAGTTAGGGGAACTCCTCCAACAAGCTCGAAAAAAGTGTGGTGTGACTCAAGCTGAGGCAGCTAAATTTATTGATGCCGCACGCACAACTATCGTGGCGATCGAAAAAGGAGAGCGCCGTCTGAAGCCTAACGAACTGATCAAACTAGCTCGTGCCTATGGCAGATCGATCGGTGACTTTGTGCAGTCTCGTTCTGAAGTGCAGCCATTTGAGGTTCAATTTCGAGCCACTCATCGACATAATGAAGATGAAGAAGCAAAAATCAGTCCAATCATTTCACTTTTGGAAGAAATGTGCCGAAATTATCTCACTCTTGAAGAGATTATGGATGCCCCGCTTCCTCGCAACTACCCTCAAGAATATGAAGTAACAAATATGCCAATTGAGGCAGCAGCAGAAAGTATCGCGATTGCAGAACGGCAACGTCTGGGGCTAGGCGACTCTCCCATTGCACATCTAAGAGATATTTTAGAGCAGAGTGTTGGTCTTCGTATTTTTTATATCAAGATGCCTCCCAAATATTCTGAAATATATAGTTACGATCGGAAACTTGGCGGTTGCATGGCAATAAATGCCGATCATCCCGAAGAACGTCGTCGTTGGTCATTGGCTCATGGATATCTTCATTTTCTAGCCCATCGCAGAAAACCAGTATATGACTTTGAAGGTCAGTACCAAAGGCTCCCAGAAAGCGAACGTTTAGCTGAAGCTTTTCCTAAATATTTTCTGATGCCAACTAGTAGCTTACTCAAGCAGTTTAGCGATATGCATCGTTCGCACGGTAAATTTACTCCAACTAACCTATTCACTTTGGCGCACTATTACGGCGTGTCGATTGAAGCACTCATTTATAGACTAGAAGAGATGGAATTACTACCAGCAGGGACTTGGGATCGTTTGCGAGATCGTGGTCTAAAAGTACGGAAAGTCCAGCAAGAAATGGGATTAGACCCAATTGTGCAGCGAACCGATCTAACTCCTATTCATTACCAGCATCTATCGATCGAGGCGTTAGATCAGGGGTTAATCACAGAAGGGCGCTTTGCAAATTTCCTCGGTGTTGACCGACTAGAAGCTCGCCGTATTGCGGAAGTATTGCGTGAGCACTCCAGTGGAATACATGAAGAAATTACCCATTTAGACCTGCGTCTGGCTTAGAGGTTTGGGTAATTATGAAAGTTAATCAGTCCCATCTTATTCTTGATGCCTGCTGTGTTTTGAATTTATGTGCTTCAGGAAACTTCCTATCTATTTTAAAAACTATTCCTGCTAAAGTTGTAGTCACTGAGATTGTCAAACAGCAGGAGTTAATAACTCTTCAAAGTCTGACAGCCCAAGATAATGATGGAGCGATGCAGTTAGAGAAAGCCATTCAGCAAGGTCTATTATTGGTGGTTGACTTTGAGTCAGATCTAGAGGAGGAGACTTTCATCAACTATGTTTTTGAGCTTGGTGATGATGGTGAATCTGCCACCTTTGCGATCTCATTTCATCGAAGGTGGTCAGTAGCAACTGACGACAAGGCAGCAATCTCATTTCTTCAAAAAGAGGAGCCTGATATCCAAATTCTATCTACTTTGGCAATCATGAAGCATTGGTCTGATCTAGAAAATCTCAGCTCAACTGATTTAAAAAATGCTCTAAATGCAGTCCGAGTTAAAGGGAGGTATTTGCCTGCTCCAAGACATCCGTTGTTTAGTTGGTGGCAATCATCCATAAGTCACGATCGCTAAAATTCGGTCAGCAAACATCGATTTAGAAATTACAGTACAGCCTAATATTTAAAATTATGAAATACCAAGAGTTAGAGCCAGAAGATCTCGATCGAATTATCGAGATGGCGTGGGAAGATCGCACCACCTTTGACATTATCGAAGAGCAGTTTGGCTTGCCAGAATCAGAAGTAATTGCCCTGATGCGTAAAACGCTCAAGCGATCTTCTTTCTTAGTGTGGCGCGAACGAGTCGGAGGACGTAAAACCAAACATGCTCAGACCTCCAATGCTGAACGATTTAGGTGCAGCAGCCAAGGCAAGCCCCGTTGAGACACTCACGATCGACTCCTCAGTTTTAGCCCTAGAGTTGTCGATCTGGCAAGCATAAATGCCGTTAAAGCCAGCCAGAGTAAGTGGTTGTTTTGGGATTGCCAAGCTAGAATTGCCAACGGAGTAAATCCTACTAAAGCGGCGATCAGAGTTGATTTCCGCAGAATGCTGCCAGCAGTTAAGCCTAAAAAATAGCCGTCTAGCATATAAGCGATACTACCGAACCCAATGACTGGTATAAGCCACAAGACATATGCGCTGGAATTAAGCACTACTTCCAAATGACGTGTGAGTAAGCTAAATATCGGGGTTGGGAAAATTGCCACAATCATCCCGATCGACAAGCCACAGATCAGACTCGCAGACCCAGAAGCCCAGACCAGAGGAGGCAGTCGATCAGCTTCACCTTTGCCATAAAATAACCCAGCAAAGCTCTCTGTCGCAAAAGCTAAACCATCAATAAAATAGGCTGCTAGCGTCACAATCTGTAAAAGTAAAGTATTACTGGCTAAGACAACCGTGCCAAAGGCGGAACTGATGTTGGTGAAGATTGCAAATGTCGAAATTAGAGCTAAGGTGCGGATTAGAATATCGCTATTTAACCCAAAAACTGCTTTGAGAGCTTGAGGATCGATCGCACTTTGAAGTAGTAACCTAACATCCCTCCCTTGAGATTGAGAGATCGATCGATATATCAAAACCAACCCGATCGTCGCCATCATATATTGACTAGCAGCCGTTGCCACTCCTGCTCCCACACTTTCCCAACCATATTTAACGATCAACACATAGTCCAGAAAAATATTTGCGCCATTGCCCACGATCGATAGTAATAGGACTTGTTTACCCATGCCCGATCCTAGGAACCAACCAAAAATCACAAAGTTAATTAGAGTTGCAGGTGCTCCCCAAATCAGAGCATCAAAGAATAACCGTCCTGCTGATTTCACTTCTGGGGTCGCACTTAACAGAGCAAAGCCAATCTCTCTAAGGGGATGTTGGAATAATAGAATTACTAATCCCAAAAACACAGCTAGGATAGAATTACGCAATCCGATAATCAAAATTTCGGTATGGTCATCTCTACCAACCGCTTGAGCGATCGATCCTGTAGTTCCCATACGCAAGAAGCCAAATGTCCAATAGATGTAGTTAAATAGAACAGTTGCTAGAGCTACACCTGCTAGATGACGGATATCCGCTAGATGCCCCAGAAATGCGACATCAATTAATCCCGCCAACGGAACCATGAGATTGGAGAGGATATTGATGCTGGCAAGTCTGAAAAACTCAGGCAAGAAATCATATTTTTTCATCTTTGAATCGTCATCTTTGAAGCATCATCTATAAAACGTCATTGCCATATTTCGCCGAACCTCACAAACATAGCATATTGCCACTCTAGCCTCACTCTTGGTACTTTAGCCTCTAGAAATTACAAATAATCTGGTCTAAAGCCGCGATCGAGATCTTAAAATGACATAATGGCAATTATTCAGACTTTACCAACAGCAGTCGTGCATCTCATTGCGGCAGGAGAAGTGATCGACTCACTTGCTGCGGCCACCCGCGAATTGCTCGAAAATTCGATCGATGCTCAGGCAACAAGGATTAATATCTCGGTGTGGACGGAGACGCTGAGCATTCAGGTGAGCGATAACGGCTGTGGCATTAGTGTCGAAGATTTGACACTGGCTGCCACACCACACACCACCAGCAAAATCCATACCGAGCAAGATTTGCACCAAATTAATAGCCTAGGTTTCAGAGGTGAAGCTCTCCAAAGTTTGGCGCAACTAGCTGACCTCCAAATTTGCAGTCGGTTAAACAACCGCGAGGCTTTGGATAACTCAGGTTGGCAGGCAAATTATGACCATATGGGCAATGTGCAAGAGATCGGAGCTGTGGCACTCTCTCCAGGGACAGTTGTGACCGTGCGTCATTTATTCGCTAACCTTCCTGCTCGGCTCGAAAAACTACCCGTTATTTCGCAACAGCTCCGCAAAATCCAGCTAGCAATTCAACAGATGTCGATCGCGCATCCTCACATTACTTGGCAAGCCGATCTCGACGATCGAAACTGGTTTGCAATTTGGGCAGGTACAGGGATGCACGACATCCTACCGCAAATAATTAGCTCGATTAAGTCTGGCGATTTGGTGAATGGGGAATCATCGATCGATCCCCATTCTTATATTCAACTGACCCTCGGATTGCCAGATCGGATTTCTCGTTACCGTCCTGACTGGGTAAAAGTTGCAATTAATGGCAGATTTGTCCAGTTTCCTGAAATGGAACAAACAATTTTCGCGGCGTTGGCACGAACTCTCCCTTCACGGCGTTATCCCATTTGTGTCGCACATCTGCATATCTCGCCCGATTGCGTAGATTGGAACCGCCATCCTGCTAAAAATGAAATCTATCTGCATGAGCTAGATCGATGGCGCGATCGACTCAGTGCCCTAATTACCCAAACCCTCCAAACAGGAGGAATATCAAGTTCTGCGGCTGTGCATCAACTCCTGCGGGTGGCTGAGCCGACGCAATCATACAATCCATCTTCTCCATCTCAGCCATTGCAACCAGTTAAAGCGATCGCTCAAGTTCACGATACATACATTTTGGCGGAACATCCTGCGGGGCTGTGGCTGATCGAGCAGCACGTTGCGGATGAGCGGATTTTGTTTGAGCAGATCGAACATCAATGGCAGATCATCGCGATCGAAGAACCAATTATTCTCAAAAATCTATCGGAACTGCGGGTAGAAAGATTACAGGCTATATCGATCGAGATCGAACCGTTTGGCGAAAATTTGTGGGCAGTTCGATCGATCCCTCAAATCCTGATCGATCGAGCGGATATCCCATCCATTCTGCTCGAACTGAGTTTGCAAGACGATCTGTTAGCCGCTAAAGCCACTGCCGCATGTCGGAGCGCGATTCGTAATGGTACTGCTTTAGATTTACTCGCAATGCAAGATATCGTCGATCGATGGCAAAATACGCGCAATCCCCATACCTGTCCGCATGGTCGCCCGATCTGTCTCTCTCTGGAATCAACTCAACTCGCTCGCTTTTTTAAACGCAATTGGATTATTGGGAAGAGCTGACTGTTACAAACTATTTTAATTTCCAATGGTTGGATTTAGTTGAACGAGCCATACTTCACCTCTATTCATAATCGCAAAATTCTTCGCCATCAAGAACCGTAAAAGCGGTTAGCTCTCGATCAAGTGGGAGGTTGAAATAGTTTAGAAGGTAAAAAACGGATGCCACCTTCATCTTCCCGACGGATTAGCACTCCTAGTTCTTCCATGGATTTTAGCTTAGGAAGCAGTGAAATATAGGTTAGAGCATCAAGTTTAGCTAGATCTTCATCTTTAATGTCTTCGCTTATGCCTCCTGTTTGGTGGGCGACATAGAGTAAATGACGTAATTGAGGAGGAAGCTCAAGAGTGTAGTTTTGTTGAATCACTTGCCAAACATCGTTAAAAGCATCTAGATCGATCTCGTCATATCCTTTAGATGCAGCTTGGCGTAATACTTTCTCACAGATGGTATTAAGCTGTCGAGGAAATCCTTGAGCATAGTCAGTTATTAATGACATCACTTCTTCGGTGAAAGGATAACAATCATCACGATGAGACATCCTGACGCTATTGAGATAGTTGATGGCTATGTGTCGTAAGTCTTCTTGAGTCATCGGGATAAGGTTTATATCTTCGGAAAAAATGCCTAGAGCTTTCAAAGTTGCTTCTTGAAGATCGGTAAAGCCTCTGCCTGTAATGATAAATGCTCGACGCTTACTATTACGAAAGAGATCGAGGCTGCCTTCTAGAATAGTTTGAACAACGATCGGATCTTTTTTGTCAAAGTCGTCGATGGCAAAGACAATACGATCGAATGTCTGTTCGGCTTTATCCAATAGACGCATGAGTAGAGGATAAGGATCGGCGTTAGTATTAGGAGTAAGTGGATTGGAAGGAGATTCATCTTTAACGCTAAATGATATCGCCCATAATTGCACTTTACCTTCGGTGGAGGTTTTGGTGCGTTGGATGGAGTAGCCTAATAGAGTGTTAGCAATATCTTGGGCTTCGGAATCTTTGTCTTTTAAGCTATCCGCAACAGCCATTAATAAGGCACGATAGAAGTCTACAGTTTTTTCTCCTGGGATACTACTGAGGTAGAGGACGAGCATCTTTTGATCTAATGCCGCCACTTCCTGCTGTAACTGATAGATCAAGTTGAGAATTAAGGAAGTCTTGCCAATACCCCAAGCCCCTCTTACCAAAATATTCCTGCCTTCATAGAGGGTGGGAATAGCAATATCTAATTCTTGATCGCGTCCATAAAATATCTGTGATAATAGCTCTGGATCGTCGGGTGGTGTTGCCCGAAATGGATTTTCTCGTAGCTCCCATTTTTGTAGAGATGATAGGTGGTTGCCAAGTCGAGATTTATTGGGTGACATAACTAAGCTACCTGTAGGATTTGGAGTAAGTAATTAATTTCTGCTAAGCGTTCGGAATTATCTTGAGTTTGATAATAATTTTCGGCTTCTCTTAAATGGATTAAAGCTTGAGGGATTTTGCCGATTTGCATTTCTAAGTTACCCAAGGCTAATGTCGCCGCCGCACTTTTTTCTGGATCTTGTAATCGCCTAAAAAGCCTTAATGAGTCTTTGAAATATAGACGTGCTTCTTCTAATTTTCCTGTCAGGTGATACAGACGTGCCAGATCGAATAAAGACAGAGCTAAGTTAGGAATGTCATTTAGCGTTTGAGAGATTTGCTCACTGACTTGGAGGTTTTCAATTGCTTCGGTGTAGTTTCCCAACTCAAAAAACACTTTTCCTAGCTGATAATGAAATTTGAGAAGACGTTGTCGATCTCCTATTTGCTCAAGTATTTCAATCGAATCTTTATAGGTTTGGATTACGAATTTAATACTTTCAACCTTTTCCGAAGATTTAGAAAGCTCTCTAAAAAATAGCAATAATTTTTCAGTTGCATCCCATATAAGTTCTTCGTCTGGTTTAATTCGTAGAGATTGAAATAAAGATATAATTGCTTCTTCGTATCTGCCTAAATTCCATAGGGCAATACCTCGGCTGTACCATGCTTCGTGGTAGTCAGGTTTGATTTGTAATGCTTTGTCGTAGGAGTCGATCGATTCTTCATATCTATCTAAATCCCATAGGGCAATGCCTCGGCTGTACCATGCTTCGTGGTAGTCAGGTTTGATTTGCAAGGCTTTGTCATAGGAGTCGATCGCTTCTTCGTATCTGTCTAAATCCCATAGGGCAAGGCCTCGGCTGTACCATACTTGGTGTAAGTCGGGTTTGATTTGCACGGCTCTGTCAAAGGAGTCGATCGCTTCTTCGTATCTGCCTAAATTCCATAGGGCAATGCCTCGGCTGTACCATACTTGGTGTAAGTCGGGTTTGATTTGCACGGCTTTGTCATAGGATTCGATCGATTCTTCATATCTGCCTAAATCTCCTAGGGCATTGCCTCGGCTGTACCACGCTTCGTGTAAGTCAGGTTTGATTTGGATTGCTTTGTCATAGGAAGCGATCGATTCTTCATATCTGCCTAATTTTTTTAGAGCAATGCCTCGCATGTTCCATGCTTCGTTTTTGTCAGGTTTGATTTGGACTGCTTTGTCATAGGAGTCGATCGATTCCTCATATCTGCCTAAATCCTTTAGGGAAATGCCTCGGTTGTACCATGCTTCGTGGTAGTCAGGTTTGATTTGCACAGCTCTGTCATAGGAGTCGATCGATTCTTCATATCTGCCTAAATCCTTTAGGGAAATGCCTCGGTTGTTCCATGCATCGAGGTAGTCAGGTTTGATTTGCACTACCTTGTCAAAGGAAGCGATTGCTTCTTCATATCTGCCTAATTTGTCACAAAGTATTGCACCTCGATTGTTCCATGCAAGGTGGTAATCAGGTTTGATTTGCACGGCTCTGTCATAGGAGTCGATCGATTCTTCATATCTGCCTAAATTTCCTAGGGCAATGCCTCGGTTGTACCATGCTTCGTGTTTGTCAGGTTTGATTTGCACGGCTCTGTCATAGGAGTCGATCGCTTCTTCATATTGTTGGTTAGCAATAAAAATATTACCCTTCTCAGCTAAAAGAGATGCTCTTTTAGCATTATCGGGATTTGCGTCTAGATAAGATTGGATTTCTGCAATTTTGTTTAAACGTTGATGAGGTTCCCATTTTAAGTATTCTTCATAACTTTCTCCGATCAGTCGGATCGATTCTTGTTCGATCAGTTTGCTATCTGTGGGATATTCCACAACGCCCGTTCCCCAATCAAAGAAATCGGGAGCGCGGCGAATCATGTACTTGATCGCAAATTGAGGCAAGAGAAAGATGAAACAGAGGTGACGGAAGCGATCTCTGTAGTTTTCGCGTTGCCAGTTAAGATGGCTGAGGATAGGTGGAACCGTATCGAGGTTGTAATAATCGCCTTCGCCTCCATAGCCAGGTCGAATATATTCGACCAGAGATTTTTCTAACCCAACGATAAATAGAATCTTGAGATTTTCGACATTAGGGAATGTTTCGACTAGATCGATCAAATTAGAAATAGGTTCTTTGAGTTCTAAAATACCAACTAACTTTTGCGGGATATCATCACGAACTTTTTCGATTAACTCCAGACCACCCACAGGCGTACAGCGCACAAACACCAACCCAAAGCCCTTGCGCCGTTTGAGCGACCTCAACATCGATTGGTACTCCTC
>ENA-ORBV01009819-ORBV01009819.1-microbial-mat-metagenome-genome-assembly--contig:-NODE-9819-length-15538-cov-6.668844_pt1 | contig 15538 bp, 12 predicted proteins | sample MGYA00237777_ERZ505514 | MGnify/ENA primary metagenome ERZ505514 (study PRJEB26160, sample SAMN06269048) | microbial mat metagenome | isolation source: Oligotrophic lake microbial mat | place... | reverse complement strand
TTTCAAGCAGAAGACGGCATACGAGATTCGCCTTAGTCTCGTGGGCTCGGAGATGTGTATAAGAGACAGCCCCGAACACAGAAAACAGAATTCAGGAATCAGAACCGGGCAATGGAGAATGACTGGCGACCCGCAACCCGACCTCAATGAGGCGGTTGCGCGGGTAGACGAAGTAGTAGCGGTACGCCCCGCGCACGCTTTTTTGGTCACTCCAATAGGCTCCGCCGCGAATCCTTCGGCCAGTATCACCCTCCAGATAGGCCTCCGCCCACTCGTTCTCAAGCTGATAGGGATAACCTTTGCCGTGCTGCGTCGCGCACCACTCCCAGACATTGCCGGCCATGTCGAGGGCAGCATAGGGGCTGGCACCCCCAGGATACTGGCCGACGGGGCTAGTCTTCTTGAGCCCAGCCTCCTTACTGTTGCAGCGCCCATCCTCCCAGGTATTGCCCCACGGCCAGATGCGTCCGTCAGGCCCGCGCGCGGCCTTCTCACACTGGGCCTCGCTCGGAAGGCGGAACTCGTGACCGGTTTGCGCGCTTAGCCAGCGCACATAGGCCACGGCCTCGAACCAGCTCACGTTCACCACCGGGTAGTCGGCGCCGTTCCACGTCGCATTTTTCCAGTGCTCAGGCCTGACAATACCCTCTTGCTCGTGCCACTGCCAGCCAGACTCAGTCCAGTAGGCCTGGTTACGATACCCATCGCCTTCCACAAAGGGCCGGAACTGCGCGTTGGTCACCGGGGTCTTGCCGATCCAATAGTCCGGCAGCTCCAGACGGTGCTGTGGCTTCTCGTCGCTATCGGCAAGTGTGTCCGAGTCGGCACTGCCCATCAGGAAGGGGCCGGCGGGGATGTGGACGAGCGCTGGAGTGATGAGCGACAAGTGACAAGTGCTGATTCGCGAGCGCAGGGATGTAGCAGTCTGTCGAAATGATTGTATTTCGGGCTTCTTTGGTGCTTTGTGCTCAGCCGATGCAGCTTCAAGTACTGCAATCTCATCAGGTGACAGACCAAGTGCTTCCAGCGAAAATGGGGCTAAGTTTGAATCAATATCAAGGGTATCCGATGCAGCCTCAAGTGCTGCAATCTCATCAGGTGACAGACCAAGTGCTTCCAGCGAAAATGGGGCTAAGTTTGAATCATCATCGACTCTAGTCGACTCGACGACAGACACGTCCAGCCGTGATGCTGGTTCTTCAGACGCCAGGCTCCACATCGCCTCAACCCGCGCGATCTCATCGGCCAGTTCGTTGCTGCGCCGCTGCTGGCGCACCTGCTTGGCGGGCGAGCCGGCGCGCTCGATACCGCTGGTGACGGCCCGCTGTTCGAGCTGCAGCTCATGCAGATACTGATCCAGCGCGCGACCACGCACGGCCTCGGCCGCCGCAGGCATCGAGGCACCAGCGGGCATCGGCAGGCCCAGCCACTCGGCCAGGGCCACGCCCAGCAGCGGGCTGCGCGGCGCCCAGTGGCGCCCGGTGCGCCGGGCCAGGCCCAGCAGATCCAGGCGCTCGGTCCCGTCGTCGGTGCGGCTGGTGCGCTGGCTGGCGCTTAGCAGGCGCCGGGCCGCCTCCTCCAGCCTCAGCTCGGCGATGCTGCGCCGCAGGTGCTCCAGCAGCGGGTCGTCCTGCTCCAGCAGCGCCCAGGCCAGCTCCTCAACGACCGTCTCGTCCGGCTCATCGCCGGCCAGTTGCCGCGCGGCCAGCAGCTCGCCCAGGCGCTGCGTGAAGTAGGGGTGGCCGCTTACGCGGGCGTAGACGGCCTGGCCCAACGCGTGCGCGCCGGCGGGCTCGACGCCAACCAGCGTAAGGCCGTCGGCAATCACGGCGACCGCATCGGCCTTGTCGAGATCCCCCAGGCGCACGATCTCGCAGACGTTGCGCAGCGCCGAGGCCTCGACCACGGCCAGACGGTAGAGCTCGATCCCGCCCGCCAGCACGAACTGGGCTTTGGCGAGGGCCGGGCTGCCCAGGCGGCGGGTGTGCAGGGCGCGCAGCACGTGGGCCAGATCCTCGCGGGTGGCGTCGGGCAGTGTGCCGAGCTCGTCGAGCAGCAGCACGAGGCGCTGCACGCCGTCGCCGGCCAGGGCATCCTCGAGGAAATCGCCGAGGGCCGGCGCGTCCGGGGCATCGGGCGGCGGCGGCGCCTGGGGCAGCACCCGCGCCACGCTGCGGGCCAGGTGGCGGTACGCATCCGGCGAGCTGGCCCGTGGCAAGCCCTGGAAGTCTACCCGGCAGACGCGCACCCCGTCGTCGCGCCGCGCCTTGAGCTGATCTTCCAGCCGCAGCAGCACGGTCGTCTTGCCATTCTGGCGCCCGCCGTAGACCAGCAGGAAGAAGTCGAGGTCGCTCAGGCAGGCTTGCTCGAGCCGGGCAAGCTCGCTCGCCCGCCCACGGAAGAGCGGGTGGTTCAGGCGCAGCGCGCCTGAGCGCGTAAATGGGTTGCGTGCCTGGGTCATTGGGGTAGTGTGATGAGCAATTGTGATCAGCCTGCGCGATCAGCCGTCGATCTAAGCTCAATGGTACCATGCTTCAGCCACGGTGGCGCGCCCCAGGTGCGACGCGCCAGGCCGTGGCTCGCGTGCCCCATCCCGACGTTCGACCCGCGCGGGCCTACTGGCGGGGGGAGGGGCGGTTTGTCTTCGGCTACGCGGCGTGCTGCCCCGCAGCCAGGGACCGGCCTGTCATTCTCCGCTGGGGCCGCGCCGCCGCCCGTGGGCGACGGCCCTTGCTGGCCCCGGCGACCCGCCGAATGATTGGCGACCCGCAACCCGATTTCGTTGTTGCGGTTGCGCGGGTTGTTGTTGTTGTTGCGGTACGCCCCGCGCACGTTCCACGGCGGAAGACCCTCCCGCCGCGCCACCCGTAGGTGGGTCGGCCGGCCCCTCTATCTCACGGCCCGGAGGCCGGCGATAGCTCGTCGGTGCGGCGCAGCCAGCCGCCAAGCAGGCGACCGATCTCGCTGCTGCGCCGCGCGCCCTCCTCGTACTGCTTGAACGAGATTGCCTGTAGATCACGGGCAAGCCGCAGAAGCAAGCGCAGCTCCGCCAGGCTTGTGTCAGCCTCGCGAAGCCGCGCTGACCGCTGCTCTGCGTCCTTCGTGGCGGCGATCAGCTGATGCTGAAGAGCAAAGGCCACCTCGGGGAGGCGCCGCGCCAGCCCGCTGCGATGCTCACGGGGCAGCTTCCCCGCCAGCGGGAGCAGCCAGCGCAGCAGGTCGTAGGTCTGCGTGAAGATCGGCGACTCGCTGCTCATCAGGCGCTCCGTGCGGCAAAGGGGTGCGCCCGCAGCAGCCGCGAGCGCAGGCGGTAGGTGTCGGCGTGCTTTGCGTGGGCGATCCAGCTCTGCAGCGAGGCCCGCAGTTTGTCGGCGCTGAGCCGTCCGGAGCGATACGCGTGCTGCTGGCGCCGCAGCCGCCGCACGAACAGGCGCACGTTGCCCCGGCGCAGCCGGCGGTGGTCGCGGAAGAGCCGGTAGCCGACGAACTCGACGCCCTCCTCGGCGGCGTAGATGCGCGTCTTGACCGGGTGCAGGGTCAGGCGCAGCGCGGCAGCCTGCTCGTGCAGGGCGGCGAGGGCGGTGTGCAGGGTCGCTTTCTGGTCGGCGAAGACCAGGAGATCGTCGCAGTAGCGCACATGGGGCAGGCGCAGCTCGCGCTGGAGCAGCGTGTCAATGCGGTTCATATAGACGTTGGCCCAGAACTGGCTGGTCAGGTTGCCGATGGGCAAGCCGCGCGGGCGCAAGGCCGCGAAGAGGTCGTCGTCGGGGAAGAGCTTCAGCGTGTACTCGCTCGCCAGGATGCCGTCGCCGCTGGCCATGATCCGCCGGCACAGCTCCACGGTTGGCCGGCAGGCGATATGGCGGGCCAGCAGGCCATCGAGCACGCCATGGTCGATGGATGGAAAAAACTGGGCGATGTCGGCCTTGAGCACATAGCGATGGCGGCGCAGCAGGGCCTGGGCGCGGTCTGCGGCTCGGTGCGTACCTTTGCCCAACCGGCACGCATAGGATGCGCTCGAGAAGCGGGATTCGAAGATGGGCTCAATGACGCGCACCAGGGCGTGGTGGACCACGCGGTCGCGGAAGGGCGCCGCGCTGATCTTGCGCCGCTTCGGCTCGCGGATGAAGAATGAGTGATAGCGCCCCGGCCGGTAGCTACCGTCGAGCAACTGCTGCTCTAGCCGCAGCAGGTTCGGCTCCAGGTGCCGCTCGAAGGCGGCCACGTCGGGCCGGCGGCGCTTGCCGCGCCTGGCCGCCTCCCAGGCCGCGAAGAGGTTCTCGAAACTCGCGATCTGTGGGAACAGGTGGTTGAAGCTTTTCGGCATCGTCACCCCAGAAAATATGCGCGATCCGCGCTGCGCGCGGGCTTGCCTGCCACCGATCGCCCCTCGCCCGCTTGCGGGCGAGGGGAAGGGGGTGAGCGCCACCCGAACACAGAAAACAGAAATCAGGAATCAGAACCGGGCAATGGAGAATGACTGGCGACCCGCAACCCGAAATCGAAGTCGCGGTAGCGCGGGTTGTAGTAGTAGTAGCGGGCCGCCCCGCGCACGTATTTTTGCTCGTTGTACAACGACCCGCCGCGCAATCTCCGCGCTGTATCAACCTCCAGATAGGCCTCCGCCCACTCGTTCTCAAGCTGATAGGGGTAACCTTTGCCGATCTGCGTCGCGCACCACTCCCAGACATTGCCGGCCATGTCGAGGGTGCTGTAGGGGCTAGCACCACCAGGAAACTGGCCGACTGGTGTTGTCTTACCCACGGTCTGCTCGCTGTTGAGCTTCACCGCATCCCAGGTATTGCCCCACGGCCAGATCAGCCCCTCCGGCCCACGAGCGGCCTTCTCCCACTCGGCCTCGCTGGGCAGGCGAAACTCGTGGCCGGTTTGCGCGCTCAGCCAGCGCACGTAGGCCACGGCCTCGAACCAGCTTACCCCGACCACCGGCTGGTTGTCGCCGTTCCACTGCGCGTCCTCCCAAAGTCCTGGCTTGACAATCTCTGCTTGCTCGCGCCACGCCCAGCCCGCCTCAGTCCAGTAGGCGCGGTTCGTGTAGCCATCACCCTCGACGAAGGGCCGAAACTGGGCGTTGGTCACCTCGGTCTTGCCGATCCAATAGGCCGGTAGTTCCAGTGTGTGCTGTGGCTTCTCATTGCTTTCGGCCAGTGTGTCCGTGTCGGCGCTGCCCATCAGGAAAGGGCCGGCGGGCACTTCTACCAGGGTGGGCACCCAGGCGGGAAGCGGTACTGCCGTGGGTACAGGACTTAGCGCCGCTGTAGTCGGGGCCGCTGCCGGGACGGTGCCGCCAAACCTGGCCCACACGATTAACAGGGCGATAGCCAATAATGCTGCCAGGGCTCCGAATGTGACATTCCGTGGAATGCCCGTCTGCGGCTGTTGTTTCGCCCGGCTTGCGCGCTCGGTACTCGATCCAGGGTTCACCGGCTCGCGCTGAACCCATTCGTCGGCTGCGATTGATACTCGTGGCGCAGGAGGCCTGGGTTGCGCGGTTGGAGAAGTGGCGGGCGCAGCACTGCCGGTTTGAGGGCTCACCTTGGGCTCGGGTTTGCCCTGGGTACGAACCGGCCCGCTTCGCACCGGGGCAGGAGCCGCCGACCGCACCGGCGCGTCAAAGGCCTGTCGGGGCATCTTGTCTGGCGCTGGGCTCTCAAGAGGAGGTTGTGCAACGGCCAGTGGTGGAGCCTGCACACCCAGCAATTCGCGGAACACCGCAGCGAGCAAGGGATTACGCGGCGCCCAGAAGGCGCCGTCGCGCTTTGCCAGGCCGATCAGCTCCAGGCGGGCGAACGCATCGTCGAAACGGCTGAAGCGCGGCGGGTCGCTCAGCAGCCGGCGGGCAGCGTCTTCGAGCGCCTGTTCGTGGAGGTCGTCGCGGATGCGGCGCAAGAGCGAGTCGTCGGCCTTGAGCTTGGCCATGGTCGCGTCGATCGTGCCCTGGCCGGGCAGTGCGCCGCTGCGAACCGCTTGCTCCAGCTCACGCCCGAGGCGCTGGGTCAGATACGGGTGGCCTACCACCTGTGCGTAGACCACCCGGCCAAGCTCCACGCTCCGCTCCGGGTCTACCCCGGCGTCACGGAGCCCGTCGGAAACCAACTCCACAGCCTCGGCCTCAGTCAGGTCGGCGAGGTACACCGGTTCGCAAATCGCGTGTAGTGAGGAGGCGTCTGTCAGCATCAAAGCGTAGAGCTCGACCCCGCCGCTGAAGATCACCTGGAGCTTCGCCAGCTGAGGCTCGTCAAAGCGAGTGTCGAAGATCGCCCGGAGCGTGTTAGCGAGGTTCTCGCGCGTGATCTTCGGCAGGGCGCCCCACTCGTCGAGGATGAGGACAAAGCGGCCGGCCTCAGGATGGGCCAGGCGCTCGTTCAGCAACTGCTTCAGCGCCGGGCCATCCTGAACCAGGGCCGGCTCAGGGCCAAACGGGAGGCGGCGAGCGATCTCAGCGCCGACATAGGCAAAGGCGCTTGTCGGGTCGGCGCCCTTGATCAGCTGGAAGTTCACCCGGCAGGCGCGCACGGTTGTCCCCAGAGCAGCCTCCAGCCGTCGTAACAGGCTGGTCTTGCCGTTCTGACGCCCGCCGTAGAGCGCAACGTAGACGGTGACCTCGTCGTGGCAGAGCTGCAGCAGGCGGGCGAGTTCCGCCTGGCGGCCACGAAACGCAGCGCTCCCCGGCCCGAGGGCGGTGGTTGAGAAGAAGGCCATAAACGCTGGCTGCCCTCTTGAGCAGAGCTGGAGGATACGCATCACAGTATAGCAGCGGAAAGTGCGTAAGAAATGCTCTTTGCATACCGCAACAGCCGCCGCATCAGTACTGCTCACCGATTGCGGCGCCGGTCCAGCTGGACCGGCGCCGCACGCCAAGCACATCCCGCAGTACCGTCGGCTCTACGCCATTGTGGCGAGCTGGGCCGAGGCGCAGCTGCGCATACCCTGGAACCCGGAGCCGCTAGCTTATCTGCATGGGCGCGGGTTTGACCTTTGAGAACCCGCCGCAAACCGTGGGGCTTTAGCCCCTGCGGTTAGGCGGGTTTCTCGTGGTTGGCTTGAGCCAGAACAGCGGAAGCAGTGGCGCTCTTTTCTGCTACCGCCGCTTTGATGCACGCCTTCATGGTCATGTCGGCTTCGACCGCAGCACGTTTTAACGCCTTGTGTTCCACGTCGGAAAAGTCTATCGGAAAGCGCTTGCTCATCTGTGCGCTTTATGCTATACTCGTAAACGTAATAGGATAAATATACCATTGAGCACGATGCAACGCAAAGCCTTTCTGTAGCGCCTGTACCCCTCCCGCGCCCAGGCGCGGCGGCTTGCTGCAATCCTGGAAACCTGCCGCTTTTTCTCCAACGACTGCCTTGCCGAGCGCAAGACGGCCTACCAGGAGCGGGGCGAGACGGTGGGCACGTACGACCAACTGCGGCGGGTGAAGGAACGCAAGGCGATAAACCCGTGGGCGAAGGATGTGCATAGCCACGTCTTGCAGACGGTCGTGCAGGATCTTGCCAAGGCGTTTGATGCCTTCTTCCGCCGTGTCAAGGCGGGTGAGACGCCAGGCTATCCGCGCGTTAAGGGACGCAATCGCTGGCGTTCGTTCGGCTTCAAGGCGCATGGCAACGGCTTTCGCGTGGACGGGTGCCCTATCTCGCGATCGACGCGGAAACGGCGCTCACACTCTTCAGCGAACCCTTGGCCGAATACCTGGTCATCGATGAGCAGGTGCTGTTGATCATCGTCGACATTACAACGGAAAGGATTGTCGAATGGAGAAGCTAGCGCGCTACAGCGCCATCCTTACCCAGCTCATTGCGCAGGAAGCCCAGCGGGTCTCGACGCATCCCGAGATTGAGGTCTGCCAGATCTGTGATCCGGTGCGGCATCACTATCAACTGCTCTATCTGGGCTGGCAAGGGGTGAAGCGGGTCTTCACGCCGATGATCCACCTGCGCCTGCATAACGGCAAAGTCTGGGTCGAGCAGGACGGTACAGAGGACGGGGTTGCCAATCATCTGCTCGCGGCGGGTATTCCGCGTGAGGAGATCGTGCTGGCCTTCTACTCGCCGCAGAAGCGCCCCTACACCGAGTTCGCCGTCGCCTAAGCTGCTCCGACAGCCCCCATACGCGCTTCGGCGCACCACTGACCCCTGACGCCACCCTGGCATCAGGGGTTTTGTGTTTCCCCAACGCCACGCACCCCAGCGCTTTCCTGTCGCCACGCTCCTGCTGAACACGAAGAACCGAACCATATCGTCAAGGCTCACCGCGTCTACCAGGGCAATCTGCCTGACTGCGAGGTGCTAGACCATCTCATCCTGGGTAAAGGCCGCTGGCTCTCTATGCGAGAGCGAGGATTAGGCTTCAGCAAGATCCGTGTACCCAGCACATCTGTAGGGCCAAAAGTGGGCCGGAAATCTGCATCGTCTGTGGACAGCAGGCCCGGCGCGTAGTAGGCGCTGAAAATATGATCATATTTGGCAGTCAGGCTGGTCATTGCGCCGTCACGCAGGTGCGCTAGAATGCAGCAGAATGGTTTTAAAACCGAAGGCCTCCCGCGTCGTGAAGCAACCGCGCCTCTATCTCACCCAGCAGTTTCCCGACCTCGTAGCCCAGGCTGGCCTCTCACTGCGCGCCTTCGCTCGCCGTGCAGGGCTTAGCTTCTCGACGATTATGGGGCTGCTGCACCCCGAGCTCCACCCCGGCCGTCGGGGCGGCATGCAGCGCCGGACAGCGTGGCTGATCGCAAAGACATATGGCGAGCTTATGACGATTGACGCCCAAGCAGCCTTTCGGCTGCTGATCGTTGAGCACGCCGATGCTGCCTCGGAACAGCCGCGTACCAGTACGTTCCCCGAACCAGGTGACCAATGCGCGTAACCCCGTACCACGCCACGTATCTTGCGTATAGCCTGACCCGCCGTTTCCCCGCCGGGAGCGATGAGCGCCTAGCCAGTGCGGTCGCGAGCGCTCAGGTTGACCTGAACCCCCACCAGGTTGACGCCGCCCTGTTCGCCTTCAATTCGCCGCTGTCCAAGGGCGTGCTGCTCGCCGATGAAGTCGGCCTTGGCAAGACCATCGAGGCAGGCCTCGTCCTGTCGCAGAAGTGGGCCGAGGGCAAGCAGCATGTCCTGGTGATTACCCCCTCGAATTTGCGTAAGCAGTGGTTTCAGGAGCTCACGGAAAAGTTTTTCTTGCCCTGCCGCATCCTCGAGTCGAAGTCCTACAGCACTGCTGTGAAGCAGGGCGACGCCAGGCCATTCGAGGGACGCGACATTATGATCTGCTCGTACCAGTTCGCCCGAACCAAGGCGAATGACATCCGCGCGGTGCCATGGCATGTCGTGGTGATTGATGAGGCCCACCGTCTGCGCAACGTCTACAAGCCGAGCAACGTCATCGCCAATACGCTCAAGCAGGCCCTCGCAGGTCGGCACAAGCTCCTGCTCACTGCTACACCGCTCCAGAACTCGCTGCTCGAACTGTACGGCCTGGTCAGCTTTATCGACGAGCACACGTTTGGCGACCTGAAGAGTTTTCGCGATCAGTTCGCCAGCCTGAGCCAGGATCAGGTCTTTCAGACGCTCAAGGCACGCCTGAAGCCGATCAGCCATCGCACGCTGCGTCGGCAGGTCACCGCCTACATCCCGTACACGAAGCGGCTGCCCTTGGTGGAGGAGTTTACGCCCCAGGCGGACGAGGATCTGCTCTACGACCTCGTCTCCGAGTACCTGCGGCGCGACGATCTTCAGGCACTCCCGGCCAGCCAGCGCACGCTGATTACGCTGGTGCTGCGCAAGCTGCTCGCCTCATCTACCTTCGCGATTGCCGGCGCCCTGACCTCGATCGCGAACCGGCTTAAGTCCAAGCTTGCAACGCGTTCACCGGGCGCCACGCTCGTGGATGAGCTCGACCAGGACTATGAGGCGCTGGATGCAACGGCTGAGGAGTGGCCGGATGATCCCACGGCCCCGGCGCTGTCTGCGGAAGACCGTGCGGCCATCGCGCGTGAGATCGCCGACCTCGACGCTTTCGCCAGCCTCGCAACCTCGATCACGCACAACGCGAAGGGCACCGCGCTGCTCAAAGCGCTCCATATCGCCTTCGCGAAGGCCCAGGAGCTTGGCGCGGCGGAGAAGGCGATTATCTTCACGGAGTCGCGGCGCACCCAGGACTATCTGGTTCGGCTCTTGGCCGACAGCCCATTCGCTGAGGGGCTCGTGCTGTTTAATGGCTCCAACGCCGACGCGCGCTCAAAGCAGATCTACACGGAATGGTCGCAGCGTTACAAGGGCACCGACCGCATCACCAGCTCGCGTACGGCAGATATGCGCTCGGCCCTCGTGGATTACTTCCGCGATCAGGGCCGGATCATGATCGCCACCGAGGCGGGCGCCGAGGGCATCAACCTGCAGTTCTGCTCGCTGGTAGTCAACTACGACCTGCCGTGGAACCCGCAGCGCATCGAGCAGCGCATCGGCCGCTGCCACCGCTACGGCCAGAAGCACGATGTGGTCGTGGTCAATTTCCTCAACCGCAAGAACGCGGCCGACCAGCGGGTCTTCGAGCTGCTCTCCGAGAAGTTTCAGCTCTTCGAGGGCGTGTTCGGCACCAGCGACGAGGTGCTTGGCACGATTGAGTCGGGCGTGGACTTCGAGAAGCGCATCGCGGAGATCTACCAGCGCTGTCGGCGCACCGATGAGATCAAGGCGGCGTTCGACCAGCTCCAGCGCGAGCTCAGCGTGGAGATCAACGCCTCGATGACTCGGACGCGCCAGCAGCTGCTGGAGAACTTCGACGACGAGGTGCGCGAGAAGCTAAAAATGCGCGACGAGTCCTCGAAGAGCTTTCTCTCCCGCTACGAGCGACAGCTGATGCAGCTCACCCGCTTCGAGCTGCATGGACACGCCACTTTCCGCGACGACGCGAGTTTCCAGCTGCATAGCCAGCCCTTCCCTGAGCACGCCAGCGCGATTCCGCTGGGCTTGTATGAGCTTCCGCGTCGCCCCGGCGAGGCGCATCTCTACCGCCTGAACCACCCGCTCGCCGAGGCGCTGATCGCGCAGGCAAAGCACCGCGAGCTGTCTATCGGTGAGGTTCGCTTTGACTACACCCACCACGACGGCAAGATTACGGCGCTCGAACCTTTGCTCAACCAGGCTGGCTGGCTCACGCTCACGCTGTTTAGCGTCGAGGCGCTGGAGCAGGGCGAGGACCACCTGGTGCTGGCTGCGGTCACGGACGACGGGCAGGCGCTCCCCGAGGAGACGGCCAGCCGGCTGATGACCGTCCTGGGGACAACGGCGCCGGGGGCGCCGATTGCTCCGCCAGAACCGCTCACGGCTGCGCTCGTAGCGCTGACGGAGCAGCGCAAGATCACGATCCAGCGCACGATCTCCGAGCGGAACGCCAGCTTCTTCGAGGCCGAGGCGGAGAAGCTCGACGGCTGGGCCGATGATCTGAAAAGCGGGCTGGAGCGTGAGATCAAGGAGTTCGACCGCCAGATCAAGGAGGCCCGCCGCGCCGCTACGGCCGCCCTGAGCCTGGAGGAGAAGCTGGCCGGCCAGAAGCAGGTCAAGGCGCTGGAGGCGCAGCGCAACCAGAAGCGCCGTGCGCTGTTCGACGAGCAAGACCGCGTAGACCGGCAGCGCGAAGCGCTGATTGCGTCCATTGAGGTGAAACTGAGCCAGAAGCCTGCGTCGAAGTCGCTTTTTACAATCCGATGGATACTGCAATGAGCACACCACCCAGCACCGAGACCCCAGCACAGGCCCTCGCTCGCCAGATCATGGAGCGGCTGGTAGCGAAGCGCCTGATCAGCGCCGACGAAGCGACAAAGCTTCAGCCCAAGCTCGCCGAGGGCAAGCTGAGCGCCGAGGACTGGCGCCTGGCGGTCGAGCTCGTGCGCGAGCAGGAGGCCACCCCATGAGCAATACTGCACTGAAAAGGCTTGTGGTGGCCCACCTGCGTGGCAGCGTCGAGTCGTTCGAACTGCCGTTTGAAAAGGGGCGCAACCTGACCGTGATCTACGGCGAGAACGGCACCGGGAAATCGACGATCTGCGATGCGCTCGAGCTCCTCAGCAAGGGCAAGATCAGCTCGCTCGATAACCGTGGCCTGGGGAAGACCAACAAGTACTGGCCGACGCTGAGCAAAACGTCGACCGATATATCAGTCGTCTTAGAGACGGCAAGTGGCAGCTGCCGCGCGACCTTTGTGAAGAACGATGTGGTCGTTCACCCCGCAGAGGCGCGGCCACGGGTCGAGGTGCTGCGACGCGGCCAGATTCTCGGCCTGGTAGAAGCGCTGCCTTCCGAGCGCTACACCACGATCAGCCGCTTTATTGATGTCTCCGGCGTCGAAAAGTCTGAAACGGCGCTCCGCAAGCTGATTAGCGACTTGAACAATAATCGAGAGATCGCGGTCGCCCGTATTCTGGAAAATATCGGCGCCATCGAGCAGTTCTGGGCAGCCGACGGAACCCCTGGCACCAGTGCGATTGTCTGGGCCAAGGCCGAAGTGGCCCGTGAAATCCAGGCGGATGACCCCGAGCTCGCGGCGCTCCAGGCGCTTCAGCAGGCGTACACGCGGCTCAGCAGCTACCCGGCACGGCTCGCGGAAAGCGCGCAGGTGCTCCAGCGCGCGCGCGCTGCCGCCGAGGATGCACAGCAGGCTGCGACATCCTATCTCCAAAGCGTGGCGCAGGACGCGGGCGAGGTGATGGCGGTGCTTCAAGCGGCCCGCGACTATCTCGGCAAGCATGCTGGGCCAAGCGTCTGCCCGCTGTGCGAGAGCACCGCTGCGGTGCAGGGTTTAGCCCAGCGCATCGAGCAGCGCCTGCAAGCGTTCGCAACGCTTTCGACGATTCAAGGCAGGCAGCGATCGGCAGCCGAAGCGCAGCAACAGGCCGAACAGAAGGCTCGCCTGCTCGCGGAGGAGGCCCAACAGGATGCGCTTGCCTTTAATGCGATCCGTGGGGGCTTCGCCTGGTCGCCTGAGCTTGTGCTGCCGTCCCTTCCTGCGCCCGACGCTGTTGCGCGCCTCGAACTTTGGCTTACGGCGACCGCCGAGCTGCCGGATATGTGGCGGCAGGCGGCAACCGCGCGGCAAGATCGGCGCCAGTTCCTCACAACCCTGCGCGGGGCGGTCCAGACGTTTGAGGAGAATGTGCAGGGCCAGGACGAGCTGAGTGCGCTGCTGCCGAACTTGCAGCACGCGCTGGAGATCGTCGAGGAGACGCGCAAAACATTCACCGACACGCTCCTGCGCGCGATCGCCAGCGACGTTGGCCGCATGTACGAGGCAGTCCATCCCGGCGAAGGGCTCAATCAGATCAAGCTGGCGCTGGACGCAGGCCGTCGGGCGTCGCTCGAGATCGGCACAACCTTCGGCGGCAAGGCCGACCTGCCGCCACAGGCGTACTTCAGCCAGTCGCACCTCGACACACTGGGCCTGTGCGTGTTCCTGGCGCTGGCGGCGCTGGACGAGCCGAGCACGACGATCCTGGTGCTCGATGACGTACTCGCCAGCGTGGACGAGCCGCACGTTGATCGCTTGATCCGCATGCTCTACGACGAGGCGGCGCGCTTCCGCCATTGCATTATCACAACCCATTACGGCCCCTGGCGCCATAAGCTGCGCTGGGGGTGGCTCAGGAACGACCAGTGCCAATTTGTCGAGCTTTCGCGCTGGTCGAGGACCGCCGGTATCTCGGTGATCCGCAGTGTCCCGGAGGTTGAGCGCCTGCGCGCCCTGCTCGCAGAAAGCCCGCCAGACCCGCAGCTCGTCTGCGCCAAGGCCGGGGTGATCCTTGAGGCAGCGCTGGACTTTCTGACCCAGCTGTACGAGTGCTCCGTGCCAAGGCGTGCCGAGCCACGCTACACGCTCGGCGAGCTGCTGCCTGCGGTCAAGGGCAAGCTGCGCAAGACGCTCAAGGTCGAAGTGCAGAACGGCAACGACGCCGCAGGCGCGCCAAGCTACGCGACCGTGCAGCTAGAGCCGATCTTGAACGAGCTTGACCGGATTGCGCAGACCCGCAATGTGGTGGGCTGTCACTTCAACGCGATCTCGTTTGACCTGCTCGACAGCGATGCGCTGGTGTTTGGCCACTGTGTGCTGGCGCTGATCGAGGCCCTGGCCGACCCGGCCGCCGGCTGGCCACGCAATTCCAAGTCGGGCATGTATTGGGCCAACGCCGGCGAGACCCGCCGCCTGCACCCGCTCCGGCAGCCCTCCTGAGCTGTGCGAGCCATTCGTCGCCCCGCATTCCCCACAGGGTATAATGGGCGCTATCGCAAACACAAGGAGGAGCGGCCATGCATGCGGCACAGGCGCTTGAGCTGCTGACACAGGTGAAGCCCATCCTGATGCAACGCTATGGCGTTACGCGCCTGGCCTTGCTCGGTTCGACCGTGCGCGACACCGCGCGCAACGCTAGCGACATTGATGTTCTGTGTGCGAAAAGCGAGCAAGTCCCATGACGAAGCACCAGAAGCTGGAATTGACCTGGATCGGTAAGGATCAGCGCCCACGTTTGGAGCCTCGCATCCTCCTTGAGGACGCTGAGCTCAGCTACCACGCCGCCCAGCGCGTGGGCGACGGCGATAGCTTCGACAATATGCTCATCCAGGGCGATAACCTGCTTGCGCTCAAGGCCCTGGAGGCCGAGTATGCCGGCAAGGTGAAGTGTGTCTTCATCGACCCGCCCTATAACACCGGCAGCGCCTTCACCCACTACGACGACGGGATTGAGCACTCGCTCTGGCTCTCGCTGATGCGTGACCGGCTGGAGCTTTTAGCAAAACTTCTATGCGTTGATGGTAGCATTTGGGTCAGCGTTGATGATAATGAAGCCCATTACCTTAAAGTGTTGATGGACGAGATCTTCGGGCGAGCTAACTTCCTTGCCAATGTAGTTTGGCAATCAAAGGACACTCCAGGAAATAATTCGTCTAACATTGCTCAGACTCATAATCATGTTCTTGCCTATCGAAAGTCAGAGCAATTCCTTCCGAACCTTCTGCCACGAAGTGAGCAACAACTCGCAACCTATTCAAATCCTGACAATGATCTACGCGGCCCCTGGCTCGCAACTCCACTAACAAGAGTTGAATTTCGAGAACGTGACTATTATGCGATACCCCGGCCCGACGGAAAATCTATATTTCCGCCGAAAGGTAGTAGTTGGCGGCGACCGCCAGATAAAATGAGGTCTCTTCAGAGCGATAATCGGATTTGGTGGGGACGCCAGGGGAATGCTGAATTTCCTATGGAGAAGAAGTTTCTTTCAGAGGTAAAAGAGGGTGTTGTAAATCAGACCTGGTGGCCATACGACTTTGCGGGCAGTACCCGGAACGCGAGTGCGGAGATGAAGCAATTATTTGAGGGTGTTAAATCATTTGAGACGCCTAAACCTGAAAAATTGATTTACCGTATTCTCCAAATCGCCACGAACCCCGGCGACCTCGTGCTCGACTCATTCGCGGGCAGCGGCACCACGGGCGCGGTGGCGCAGAAGCTGGGGCGGCGCTGGAT
>ENA-ORBV01009818-ORBV01009818.1-microbial-mat-metagenome-genome-assembly--contig:-NODE-9818-length-15538-cov-7.765798_pt1 | contig 15538 bp, 11 predicted proteins | sample MGYA00237777_ERZ505514 | MGnify/ENA primary metagenome ERZ505514 (study PRJEB26160, sample SAMN06269048) | microbial mat metagenome | isolation source: Oligotrophic lake microbial mat | place... | reverse complement strand
GGCTTTGGCGGCGGCGGCGCGTCCGGGCGGTGGTAACCATGAACATCCAGCGTATCTGGCGCCATATGGCGACGACCCAAACCACGGTCAACCGCGCCTTCCCGCGCGCCTGCCTTCGCGTCATCGAGCAGGCCATCACGGCGAGTGAATCGAATCACAGGGGCGAAGTCCGATTTGTGGTCGAGGGTGGGCTCGACAGCGCTCCGCTTTTTGCCGGTCAGTCGGCAAGAGAACGTGCCATCGAATTGTTCTCGCACCTGCGCATATGGGATACCGAGCACAACAGCGGCGTGCTGATCTACCTGCTGCTGGCCGACCGCCAGGTGGAAATCGTCGCTGACCGGGGGATTCACGCCAAGGCCGGCACCCACGCATGGGCCGGAATATGTAGCGCCATGGAAGCGGCATTCAAGAAGTCGAAGTTCGAGGATGGCGTGGTCCAGGGCATCCAGGCAGTGACACGTCAGCTTACTGAGCATTTTCCGGCGGACGCCGGCAACCGCAACGAATTGCCCAACACACCGGTGGTTTTATGATCACTCGACGAATGCTTTTTCAGTTCTCGGGCGCGGCCGCTTTGGCCGGTGCCGCAGGTGCCGCCTGGATGTACTTTGGCGGGCATCGCTTCAGTGCGGCTGGTACGGCACCCAGCAGCCCTTACCCGTTCGATCCGATCAGGGCAGAAAACTTCCAGCAAAAACTGTTCATTCCTGGAGCCAGCGGGCCGTTTGGTGTCATGGACGTAGGTGGACCGCTGCAAATCCGTGCCACTGCTGCGAGTTTCCCGATTCTCAAAGGTCAGGTATCGCCGTTCCTGCTCTACCAGACCGAGCAAGCGGGCAAGGCATACCAGAATCCCATTCTCAGAATGGAAAGTGGCGCGCGCTTTCAGGCCACGCTGCACAACGCGCTGCCAGAGCCGACCATCATCCACTGGCACGGTCTGCACACGCCCGCCGCCATGGACGGCCACCCGGCCAGCACCATCGCCCCCGGCGGTCGCTACGACTACGACTTCACCGTGCGCAATCGCGGCGGCACCTATTGGTACCACACCCATGCGCATGAATTGACTGCCAAGCAGGCCTACAACGGACTTGCGAGCTTTTTCCTTGTCGAGGACGAAGACCAGCGCAGGCTGAACAAGGCGCTTGACCTGCGGCTCGGCGAAACCGATGTGCCGCTCGTCATTCAGGACAAACAGTTCGACGCGGAAGGAAGATTACGTTACCAGCCCAATATGCAGGACGCCATGATGGGCTGGCTGGGGGACGTCATTCTCGCCAACCTGACTCCCAATGCCTACTTCACCGTCACGCCGCGCGTGTACCGCTTCCGCTTGCTCAACGGCTCCAACGCGCGCATTTATCGCCTCGCCTTCGTCAAGGGCAAGACGCCGCTGAGCTTTACCGTCATCGGCACCGACGGCGGTCTGCTCGACCAGCCGCAATCAGTCACTGACGCATATCTTGCGCCCGGCGAGCGGCTGGACGTGCTGTTCGACGCGGGGCAGGCGCAGCCCGGCGAAGATGTTTTTCTCAAGAGCCTGGCGTTTGACCCAATGGAGAACGAAGGCTCCGCAGGACACATGGGGGGAATGATGGGCGGTATGGGTGGAATGAGTTCGTCGCGCCTTGCGCTCGGTGCGGAGTTCAATGTCCTGAAACTGCCAGTGACGCAAGGGGAGCGCCAGGCTACGCCACTGCCGGCGAAACTTTCCGACATTCGCACTATTCCCGCTGAAGGTGTGCCCAAGCGCAAGATCGAGCTGTCCTTGGCGCACATGCGTTTTTTGATCAATGGTCGAAGCTTTCGCATGGACGAAATCTCCTTCGAAGTGAAGCGCGGTGCCGTGGAAATATGGAGCATCGGCAACCCGACGCTTGGCATGCCGCACCCGATGCACATGCACGGCTTTTCGTTCCAGGTCGTGGAGCGGCTGAACAGTCCGCCCCAGGTATCCGCAGGCGCGCGCTTCGGTCGTGGTCGCACGGTGAGCGACCTCGGCTGGAAGGACACCGTGCTGGTGTGGCCAGGCGAAACGGTAAAGATCGCCGTCGATTTCAGCCACGATTTCACCGGCAGTCAGACCTACCTGTTCCATTGCCACAACCTCGAACACGAAGACGCGGGAATGATGGTGAATTTTCGTGTCAGTGCGTGAGGCAGTACCAATGAAACAGATCATCGGAATGCCCTGTTACCGTCTCACCCCATGTGTTTCTCCGCAGTTCATCATCAACCACGGAGAAATGGAGGTGCTGCCGGTGCGCAGGCGCATGTTCGTTGGCGCACAGACCATGGCACCCGATCAAAGTAAATTTAACTTTCCCCATTTCACAGCATCCACAACCCCTCAGGAGTTCACCATGACCGCCATTCGTACACTCATTGCCTTGTCTGTTGCCACACTTGCCACAGCATGTGCCAGCCCGGGTGCCATGAACGCTGCACGCACTTCGCCCGGCATGTCCGGTATGGCTTCACCCATGGCTATGTCCGCGATGGAGCCCCGGATGAAGGCCATGCAGGAGATGCACCAGAAGATGATGGCTGCCAAGACGCCCGCAGAACGCCAGGCTCTGATGGCTGATCACATGAAGGCCATGCAAGGTGGCATGGCGATGATGAAGGGAATGCACAGCGGCATGCAGGGCATGGCCGGCATGGGCGACGCAAAAGGCATGTCGGCCGATATGGCCAAACGCCATCAAATGATGACCGACCACATGGCCATGATGCAGATGATGATGGACATGATGGCCGACCGGATGCCCGCCGCGCCAGCTTCCTAGCAAGGTCTGGTCGACTCGTCTGCGCGTCGAATGAAGTGGCGTGTCTGGCCTCGTTCGGTCAAGTCGCTCACGCCGACTCCATCTCGCTACGGTATTCGCCACGGCGGGCCGCCCGGTTCAGCTGCGCCCGACGATTCAACGCCTGTTGGGCTGCGGCGGCATTAGCGTTGTCACCGCGCCATGTCTCCAAAGCCAGCCGCTGCAACGCACGCGCAAAGGAGAAGGAAAGGGCCCAAGGTAGTGTCGGTTTGAATCGCGCATGCATGGCGTTCAACCGCTGGGTTGCCAGCTGGCTCGACTGCCCACCCGACAAAAACGCAATCGCGGGAACGGCGGCGGGGACACTGCGCCGCAAACACTGCACGGTGGCCGATGCAACGTCGTCAACCAATGGCTGCTGCGGACAGTCAAGACCTGCCAGCACCATGTTGGGCTTGAGCACGATGCCTTCTAGCAGAACGCGATGTCGGTACAGCTGTGCAAACAAGGCTCGCAACACTTCCTCCGTGACTTCGCTGCAGCGCGCCAGCGAATGATCTCCCTGCATCAGAACCTCGGGCTCGACGATGGGTACCAGTTGGGCTTCTTGGCACAAAGCCGCGTAGCGGGCAAGCGATTGCATGTTGGCATCGATGCACGTGCGAGTGGGCAAGCCGGTGCCGATGGTTATCACCGCCCGCCACTTGGCAAAACGTGCGCCCATGGCCGCGTATTCGGTCAGGCGGTCACGCAGGTTGTCCAGGCCTTCGGTGACTTTTTCACCCGGATGACCCGCCAGGTCCTTGGCGCCGGTATCCACTTTGATACCCACAATGATTCCCGCCTGCGCCAGAGCGTCGACGAAACGGATCCCGCTTCGCGTGCTCTGACGGATCGTCTCGTCATACAGGATCGCGCCGCTGATGCTTTCACCAAGACCCGGTGTGGTGATGAGCAGTTCGCGATAGGCGCGCCGGTTTTCCTCGGTTGGCGCAATGGCGAGTGGGGCAAAGCGTTCGTTGCACGTCCCGGTGCTCTCGTCCATGGCCAGCACGCCCTTGTCTTCCGCGACCAGCGCTTTGGCAGTCTCGAAAAGCGTTTGCGCGTTCATTCGGGCGTGCTCCATGTCCAGTTGCGGATTTCGGGCAGGTCCTGACCGTTCTTGTTGATGTACTGCCGGTGCTCGATCAACTTGTCTCTCAACTGCTGCTTGAGGTAAACGCCACTGGCTCCGGTCTGGGGCAGCCGGTCAATCGTGTCCATCACGAGATGGAAGCGGTCCAGGTCGTTGAGCACGGTCATGTCAAACGGTGTGGTGATGGTTCCCTCTTCCTTGTAGCCGCGTACATGGATGTTGTGGTGATTGGTGCGGCGATAGGTCAGCCGGTGAATCAACCATGGGTATCCATGGAAGGCGAAGATGACCGGCTTGTCTTTCGTGAACAGGTCGTCGAACTCGGCGTCGCTCATGCCATGGGGATGCTCGGATTGCGACTGCAGCTTCATGAGATCGACCACGTTGACCACCCGGATCCTCAGCTCGGGAAGTGTCTCGCGCATGATGGTCACGGCGGCGAGCGTCTCCAGCGTGGGTACATCGCCACAACAGGCCATCACGACGTCGGGCTCGGCGCTTTGGTCGTTGCTGGCCCAAGGCCAGATACCGACGCCGGCTGTGCAATGCTTGATGGCCTGGTCCATCGTCAGCCACTGGGGGGCAGGGTGCTTGCCCGCAATCACCACGTTGACGTAGTGGCGGCTGCGCAGGCAATGGTCCATCACCGAGAGCAGGCAGTTGGCGTCGGGTGGAAGGTAGACCCGAACCACCTCGGCTTTCTTGTTGACGACATGGTCGATAAAACCGGGGTCCTGGTGGGTAAAACCGTTGTGGTCCTGGCGCCACACGTGCGACGCCAACAGGTAGTTCAGCGACGCGATCTTGCGGCGCCACGGCAGGTGCGAGGTTACCTTGAGCCACTTGGCGTGCTGGTTGAACATCGAATCGATGATGTGGATGAACGCTTCGTAGCAGTTGAACAGGCCATGACGCCCGGTGAGCAGGTAGCCCTCCAGCCAGCCCTCGCATTGGTGCTCGCTGAGCATCGAATCCACTACTCTGCCGGTTGGCGCGAGGAATTGATCGTTCGGCTCAATGTCGGCGTCCCATTGCCGATCTGTCACTTCAAAAAGTGCACCCAGCCCGTTGGACAGCGTCTCGTCCGGCCCGAACACCCGAAAGTTCCTCTGCTCCTCGTTGCGCTGCGCCAGGTCGCGCAAGAACGGCCCCAGCACACGGGTATCGCCAATGCCTTTGATGCCCGGCGCAGGTACGTCGGCTGCATAGCTGCGGAAATCGGGCATCCGCAGATCACGCAGCAACAGTCCACCATTGGCGTGGGGGTTGGCGCCCATGCGGCGATTGCCTTGCGGCGCGAGTTCGGCAAGCTCCGGCTTGAGCCGGCCCTGCGCATCGAACAGATCTTGCGGCCCATAGCTTCGCAGCCATTGCTCCAGCAACCGAAGGTGCTCGGGATTGGCGGCGGGATTGGACAGGGGAACCTGGTGCGCGCGGAAGCTGCCCTCGATCTGCTGGCCATCGACCACCTTGGGCCCGGTCCACCCCTTGGGTGACACCAGCACGATCATGGGCCAGCGCGGACGTGCGCTGGGGCCGCCGCTGCGGGCGTCGTGCTGGATCTGTCGAATCTGCTCCACCACCGCGTCGAGCGTGGTTGCCATCGCCTCATGCATCAGCGCCGGATCGTGGCCCTCGACATAGTGGGGTGTCCAGCCATAGCCGCGCAGCAACTGGTCGAGCTCTTCGCGGCTGATGCGGGCCAGGACTGTCGGATTGGCAATCTTGTAGCCGTTCAGATGCAGTATCGGCAGCACCGCGCCGTCGGTTGCCGGATCCAGAAACTTGTTCGAATGCCAGGCCGTGGCCAGCGGACCCGTTTCGGCCTCGCCATCGCCGACGACGCAAGCAACGATCAGGTCCGGGTTATCGAACACCGCGCCGAATGAATGGCTGAGCGAATAGCCCAGCTCGCCGCCTTCGTGAATCGAGCCCGGTGTTTCCGGCGAGGCGTGGCTCGGAATCCCACCGGGAAAGGAGAACTGCAGAAACAGCTTCTGCAGCCCGGCCTCGTCGCGGCTGATGTCTGGGTAAATCTCGCTGTAGGTACCTTCGAGATAGGTGTTGGCGACAACTGCCGGCCCTCCGTGTCCGGGTCCGGACACGAAGATCATGTCAAGGTCGTACGCCTTGATGATCCGGTTCAGGTGCGCGTAGATGAAGTTCTGACCGGGCGTGGTGCCCCAATGTCCGAGCAGCATGTGCTTGATGTCCTTGAGTTCCAGCGGGCGCTTGAGCAAGGGATTGTCAAAAAGATACATCTGGCCGACCGACAGGTAGTTGGCGGCGCGCCAGTAGGCATCTAGTTTTTGCAGCAGGTCGGGGGTAAGTGTTTTGGTTTGTTCCATGGTTCAAATCTCCTGAGTCAATTGGGTATCAGCGATAGAAAGCCGGTCGCGGTCGCTTTCGTTTGGCTTCGTAGTTCAACGTGGTGCTGGAGCTGGTTCATCGATAGTCGCCCTTGTTTTTGTCGGTGGGATCGCCGCCCAATCTGAATACACGGGTCGTTCCGCTGGCGAATTCATAGATCTGATCGTCTACGCACAACGAAATCGGTGACGCCGTGCCGTCACGCCCGCGCACGGTGAGCGAGTCGCGCGTCAGTCGCAAATCGAGCGAGTGCCCACGGTAGCGCACCCGCATGTCAAGGCGTTCGAGGTCCTTCGGCAATTCCGGATGGAGCCGAAGCACATCGCCGTTGGACTCGATACCGGTCGACACTCGCTGCATCAGGTCGACGGTGCCCGCCATCGCCCCGAGATGGACACCCTCGGCCGCTGTACCTTGCTGGATGTCGGCCGCGTCGCTTTGCAAAGCCTGCTCGAAGAACTGCGTCGAGCGCGCACGGTCGGACCGGGCCAACACCCAGGCATAGACGACGCGGCACAGCGTCGAGCCGTGCGATGTTCGGTCTACGTAGTAAGCGATGTTTTTCGGAATGGTCTCGTATTCGAACGGATAGCCCAGACGTTTGAACAGTTCGCCGAGCTCTTGCGCCGAAAACAGGTAGAACAACATCAGCACGTCCGCCTGCTTCGCCAGTTTGTAACGGTTGGCGCTGTCGTTTTCTCCCTCGAGGATGAGATCGAGACGCTGAATATTGCCGTACTGGCTCCGGTAGCCGTCCCAATTTAGATCGAGCAACTTCTCGTAGCCTTCGAACTGGCTGATGATTCCTTCGCCATGGAACGGCACGCGCATCCTGCAGCTGATATCTTTCCAGCGCGCGAATTCCTCAGCCGACAAATCGAGCTGCGCCACCAGTTCGGCGCGACGCATGTCGGACAGCAAGCCAACTACCTCCAGCGCCCGACACAGCACCCAAACGGCCATGATGTTGGTGTAGGCGTTATTGTTCAAGCCAGGCGCGGCCGCATCCGGGTAGCCGTCGTGAAACTCGTCGGGGCCCATCACACCGCAGACCTCGTATCGCCCGCGCTCTTTGTCGAAGCTCGCGATGCTCGACCAGAATTGCGCGATGTCCAGGATCAGTTCCGCGCCATGGGAGTTGAGGAATTCGATGTCGTGTGTGACCTGGAAATACTGCCAGACGTTGTAGGCGATGGCACTGCCGACATGGCGCTGCAGGTAGGAGTTGTCCCGCACCCAGCGCTGCGATCGAGGATTCAGATTGACTTGCTGGGTCTCCTCTTGACCGTCACTTCCGCTCTGCCACGGGAACATCGCGCCCCGGTATCCGGCCGATGCTGCGGCGGCGCGCGCCTCACCCAGACGCCGGTAGCGGTACATCAGAAGTGATCGCGTGATTTCGGGCATGCGGTAGTTCAGGAACGGGAAGATGAACAGTTCATCCCAGAACACATGGCCTTGATACGCTTCGCCAGTCCAACCCCGAGCGGGCACGCCGAAGTCCAGACCAATCGAGTTGGGCGACACGGCCTGCAACAGGTGGAACATGTTCAGCCGAAGCAGCATCGGAACGTTCAACTTGAGCGCGGGGTCGACCGGCTGCAGATGCACGTCGAAATGGCGCCACAGGTGTTTCCAGGCCAGTACGTGGTGCGCCATGACGACATCAAACCCTCCCGCGCCGTCGACTGCCTTGCGTGCCGCGAGTGTGCATTCCGATATCGCGTGGTCGCGTGATGTGTACAGGGCCCCCAGTTTTTCCAGAAGCAGCGTCTGGCCTTGTTTGATTGCGATATTGAATTCCTGTCCGATATACCCCGCCTCGTTGATCGGCCGGCGCGGCACTTCAAGTTGTTTTCCGTCCACGAACGCGCGCGTGCGCACCACTTGCGCTACATGAACTTTTGATTGGCTGGTGCGCACAAGCAGGCACACGCCGTCGTCGCCGACGGCCTGGCCCGAAAGCGGCTCCAGGTGCTTGTTGTTGAACTTGCGATAGAGCTTCGCACCCGAGTTGACGACGCGACCGTCGATCGCCGAGCGCACCGTGATACTCCCCGACCAGTTGTCGGCCGTCAACGCCAGCTCGAGCCCGCCCAGATGCATGTCTCCCATCGAGACCAGGCGCCGCTCCTCGAGCGTGCTGCGCCGCCCCTGCCCATCCTCGAAGCGCAAGCTGCGCAGCAGCATGGCGCGGCGCAGATCGAGTTCCTGGCGGTAGCACAGGAGCTTGACGCCTCGCACATCGAACCAATCCTCCTCGCCGACGCGGAACTCGAGCGACAACCAATTCGGAAAATTGACGAGATCCTCGTTCTCGACGATGCGCCCGGCAATGTCGGTGCGCAGCCGGTTGTAGCCCCCGGCGAGGTAGGTTCCCGGATAGTGAACGTCGTCGGCTCGCGTGCCCACACCAGCACCACGGGTCGAGAAATAGCCATTTCCGAGCGTGCACAAGGTTTCGCGGACACCCTCTTGCGCCGGGTCAAACGCTTCGAATACCAACGACCAGGCAGCAGGTGGCTCAACGGCCACGCGCACGTGTGCCAGGTCAGTCACCACCACGTCAGCGCCGCCGTCGCGGAGCGCTTGCGCTTGCCCGATTCGGTCAACGCCGATGACCCGGCCGAAGCGGCCCGCATGCCCGGCTTCGACACCTGCGATCGCGTCTTCAACGACTACAGCGCGCGAAGGTTCCACGCCCAGTCGCCGGGCCGCTTCCAGAAACGCATCCGGAGCCGGTTTGCCCGCAAGCCCGAGCCGGGTGGTGTCGATGCCGTCCACCCGCGCATCAAACAGCTGAGCGATGTTGGCCGCTTCCAGAACTGCCGCACAGTTGTTGCTGGAAGACACGACGGCGGTCTTGATGTCCTGCGCCCGAAGCATGCGTACCAGGGCGATCGCCGACGCATAGGGTTCGACGCCGTGCTGCTCCAGGAGCTGCAGGAAATACCGATCCTTGAGATTTCCGAGCGCGCGCACGCTTTGCACGTCGGGGCCATCCTCAGGCGATCCCATCGGCAATTCGATTCCGCGCGATTCGAGGAAAGACGTCACGCCGTCGTAGCGCGGCTTGCCATCGACGTAGCGCGGGTAGTCGGTGCCGATATCGAATGGGATGAAGGACTCACCTGTTTCGCAGGAACGTCGCTTCAGAAAATCGTCGAACAGTCTCTTCCAGGCCGCAGCATGCACGCTGGCCGTCGGGGTCAGCACGCCGTCCAGATCGAACAGAACGGCGTCATGGTCGCGTGGAGAAATCGTGACCAGAGCCATCACCACTTGTTCATCCTGGCCAAGGTCCAGCCTGGCGCATCCAACCCCGCGGTCATGCTCTTCTCCCAGTGATGTGATGTGAACGGTCAGGTGCCAGGCAGGGTGCGACCCGTTGCCGTGCTCTGTTGTGGCTGCTTTGCGCAACTATCTTCCCTGCCAGGCTCGGCGTCTGTTCGCCAGCGAACAGACGCCCTCGGGCGTCGCAGGCAATCCTCTGGAGACGCGGGTAGTCCATCGTCTTTCCATAAGTGCGCTAACCCACAGACGATCCGGCACTGAAGGTGCAAAGTGGTTGCTTCAACACCAAAGGAGCACATTATGTTGCGCAGTGCGAAGGAAATGGAAGGGTATGCCGTCAGTGCCACCGATGGCGTCATTGGCCATGTCAAGGATTTCTACCTGGACGACGAGAAGTGGGTGATCCGCTATCTGGTCGTCGAGACGGGTAGCTGGCTGTCAAGCCGCAAGGTCCTGATCTCGCCCATCGCCGTCGGTACTCCAGACTGGCAGCAAAAGCTGCTTCCGGTCTCTATCAGCCGGGACCAGGTCAGCAAGAGTCCGGATATCGATACCGATCAGCCGGTGTCGCGCCAGCATGAGATGACCTATTCGGGCTTCTACGACTACCCGTACTACTGGGGCGGCGGCGGTTACTGGGGCGGCGGGATGTATCCGTACCTGATGATGCCGGGCTACTCCGGGCCCGGTGACCCCCATTCCGCGTCGGGCGAAGGGCGAAGTGAAATGGCGCGACGAGAATCGGTCCGGCACGAGGACGACGATCCGCACCTTCGCAGTTGCAACGTGGTTGTCGGTTATCACATCCATGCGAGCGACGGCGACATCGGTCATGTCGCGGGCATGCTGATCGATGAGCAGACTTGGGCCGTGCGTTATCTCATCGTAGATACGAGCAACTGGTGGCTCGGACACCAGGTTCTGATTTCGCCGCAGTGGATCGAGTCCCTGAACTGGCTGGACGAGACCGTTGCAATCTCGATGACACGCCAGGCCATCAAGGACGCCCCCGCCTACGACCCGCAGGCGGCCATGAGCCGTGACGCTGAAGATCGGCTTTACCAACACTATGGTCGGGCCGGCTACTGGAAGGGCTATCCGGTGCGCGAAGACGAAATTTCCGGCGTTTAGGCGCACACGCGAGCATCATGCAACTGGAAATGATCAGTCTGGGACGGATCGGTGCGAGCACGGCGCGGCGCCTGATGCAAGCGGGCCACGATTGCATCGGCCATGACACGCGGCCTGATGCGGTCGCCACGGTGTGCGGGCAGGGTACCGCCGGCGCGGCCTCTTTGGCCGAGTCGGCGATGCGGCATGCCTTTGGCGGCCACCTGGAGAAGCGCGCAGGGGAAACGCGATGACGGCCGACGTGGTGTTTCTGCTCGACGTCGACAACACCTTGCTCGACGGCGACCGCATCGTCGACGACCTGCGCGAGCACCTGGAGCGCGCCTTCGGCGTCGACTGCGCGCAGCGCTACTGGGCGATATTCGACGCGCTGCGCGAAGAGATCGGATATGTCGACTACCTGGGCGCCTTGCAGCGCTACCGGCTTGACGTCGAACAGGGCAGCGCCCACGAGCAGCGGCTGATGATGATGTCGTCGTTCCTCATTGATTACCCCTTCGCCGACCGGCTTTATCCCCGTACGATGGAGGTCATCACGCACCTCGGCCGCTTCGGTCTGACGGTGATCCTTACCGATGGCGATGTCGTGTTCCAGCCGCGCAAGCTGCAGCGATCGGGCTTGTGGGACGCCGTGGACGGCCGCGCGCTGATCTATGTGCACAAGGAAAAGGTGCTGGACGCCGTGCAACGCCAGTATCCGGCCCGGCACTATGTGATGGTCGACGACAAGCTGCGCATTTTGGCGGCGATGAAAGCGATCTGGCAGGAGCGGCTGACCACCATCTTCCCACGCCAGGGCCACTACGCACTGGACCCGCAAGTGGTCGCCGCCCATCCGGCACCCGACTTGACGATCAAGAGCATTGGCGAACTCGCCGATCTCGATCTCTGTGCACTGATCAAAGCCGCCGAACAGGCGCATGCGAAGCCGAAGAAGCCATGAACACCAACACCAAAAAACTGCATGACCTGGGCCAGAGTCTGTGGGTCGACAACATCAGCCGCGAAATGCTCGTGAAGGGCGTACTTGCGCGCTACATCGCCGACTGGTCCGTGACCGGATTGACGTCGAACCCGACCACCTTCGAGCACGCGATCGGCCATGGCAGCTTCTATGACGAAACAATTGCCCGGCTGGCGCGGCGCGGCGGGCCCACCGAAGAACCGTTCTTCGCACTGGCACTGGAAGATCTGACTACTGCGGCCGATCTGCTGCGCCCGGTCTTCGACGCCACCGATGGGCTCGACGGCTGGGTCTCGCTTGAAGTGTCCCCGCTGCTGTCCGACGATGCGGCCAGGACCGTTCACGCCGCAGCGTCGTTGCATGCGGCGGCGGACAGGCCCAATCTTTTCATCAAGATACCGGGAACACCGGCCGGAGCCCGAGCCATCGAGGAATCGATCTTCGCCGGCGTGCCGGTCAACGTGACCTTGCTGTTCTCGCGTGAGCACTACCTAGCGGCGGCCGAGGCTTACCAGCGCGGGATCGAGCGCCGTCTGGATGCGGGACTGGACCCGAACGTGCGCTCGGTGGCATCGTTGTTCGTCAGCCGCTGGGACGTGGCGGTGAAGCAGGAAGTTTCGCCTCCGTTCCACAATCGTCTGGGCATCGCGATTGCCCTGCGCACGTACAAGGCCTATCGCGACCTGCTTGCGTCGCCGCGCTGGATGAAACTGGCGAAGGCGGGTGCCCGACCGCAGCGGCTGCTGTGGGCCAGCACTGGCACCAAGGACCCTGCGGCGCCCGACACGCTCTATGTGGCGGCGCTGGCGGCGCCCGACACCATCGATACGATTCCCGGAAAGACGCTACAGGCTTTTGCCGAGCACGGCAAGGTGGGTGCCGTACTGCCGGACGATGGAGGTTACGCCGATGCGGTGCTGGAGGAGTTCAGGCGCGAGGGAGTCGACGACGAGGCTCTGGCCGCACGCCTGCAGCGCGAGGGCGCCGATGCTTTCGCCGCATCGTGGCACGTGCTGCTCGCGCGGATCCAGGAAAAGCGCAAGAGCCTGGCATGAACTTGCCCGATGCGCCAAGGTCCACGCGCTACCGACAACAGCGCCGGCTCATTGCGCCCGCGAACCACTCCGGAGGAACCGCCTATGCCGACCCTGATCAACCCTCTGGCCGGCAAGCCAGCGCCGCGTTCGCTGCTGGTGGACGTGCCCCGGCTTGTCACCGCGTACTACACCGGCATTCCCGATCCGTCGGTGCCGTCGCAGCGTGTGGCCTTCGGCACTTCGGGCCACCGCGGCTCGTCGTTCGATGGCTCGTTCAACGAACGGCACGTGCTGGCGATCACGCAGGCCATTTGCAACTACCGCCAGGGCCAGCACATCACCGGGCCGCTGTTCCTGGGCATCGACACCCACGCACTGTCCGCGCCGGCCTGCGCGAGCGCGCTTGAGGTGCTGGCCGCGAACGGCGTCGACGTGATGCTGGCATTGAGCGACGAATACACGCCGACACCCGCCATCTCGCACGCGATCCTGACCCACAACCGGGGCCGAAGCGCGGGGCTGGCCGACGGCATCGTCGTGACGCCATCGCACAACCCACCCGACAACGGCGGCTTCAAGTACAACCCGCCGAACGGCGGTCCGGCCGGCGGCGACGTCACCGCCGGCATCGAGGCCGCCGCGAACCGCTTTCTGGAATCCGCGCTGGTTGGTGTCCGGCGGGTTTCGTACGCCCAGGCACTGCGTGCAAAGACGACGCACCGCCACGACTTCCTGTCCGCCTACGTCGCCGATCTCGCCAGCGTGATCGACTTCCACGTGATCCGCGATGCGAAGGTGCGCATCGGCGTCGATCCGCTCGGAGGTGCCGGCGTGCACTACTGGGCGCGCATCGCCGAGCAACACCGACTCGACCTGACTGTGGTCAGAGACGTGGTCGACCCGACCTTTGGCTTCATGACGGCGGATTGGGACGGCCGCATCCGCATGGACCCGTCGTCGCCGTATGCGATGCAGCGACTGCAGAGCATGAAGGACCGCTTCGACATCGCGGTCGCCTGCGACACCGACCACGACCGCCACGGCATCGTTACGCCCACAGCCGGTTTGATGCCGCCGAACCACTACCTCTCGGTCGCAATCGACTACTTGTTCCGGAATCGGCCGTTGTGGAGCGCGCGCGCTGCGGTCGGCAAGACAGTGGTCAGCACGAGCCTGATCGACCGCGTCGCCGCGAGGCTGGGTCGCAAGCTGTGCGAAGTGCCGGTTGGCTTCAAGTGGTTCTCGGCTGGCCTGCTGGACGGCTCGCTTGGCTTCGGCGGCGAGGAGAGCGCCGGAGCCACATTCCTGCGCCGCGACGGAAAAGTCTGGACCACCGACAAGGACGGCCTCGTGCCGGCGCTGCTGGCGGCCGAGATCACGGCGCGCTGCGGGCGCGACCCGGCCCAGGTTTACGCGGATCTGGTGCAACAGCTCGGTGAGCCGTTCGCCGATCGCGTCGAAGCACCGGCGGCGGCGGCGCAGAAGTCGCAGCTCTCCGCGCTGGCGCGGGCACGCATCAGCGCACTCGAGCTAGCCGGCGAAGCGATCACGGCTGTGCTCGATCATGCACCAGGCAACGGCGCTGCGATCGGCGGTATCAAGGTCATCGCCAAGAGCGGTTGGTTCGCCGCCCGGCCGTCCGGCACCGAGGACATCTACAAAATCTACGCTGAGAGTTTTATTGGCAACGATCACCTGCAACGCATCCTGAAGGAAGCGCAGGCGATCGTCGACGAGGCGATTGCTGCGCCTTGAATGCGGTAGCGGCCGATCCGGCCTACGACGCCTTGCTCGATCGGGGCTGCGTCGCATGTTGATGTTCTGTGGTCTAACGCACAGACCATGCGCAAGCCGGTTGCTATGGTTGGGATCTCTCCTTCATGAGCGGCTGTTCCATGAGAATTCCAGGCGGCGAACATTCAGAGCCCGGGCGCCTGCGGACTGCGGTTGTGTGTCGGCCTCAAGCATTGGAAGACCAGCGCCATCGGCGCCTGGCGCTCTAACCACCACTCATCAGCAGGAACCCTCATGAAAACCAGTGTTATGGAAGTGCACGACATGCTGTCGGTGTTCAGCGTCGATGAAGTCGAGAAGCGAATTGGCGAGGTCCCTGGGGTCCAAAGCGTCACCGTGAATTTCGCGGCTGGAAACGCCACCGTGCGTTTCGACGAAACCCGACTCGAAAATGCCGATATCAAGTCGGCGGTGCGCCAGCGCGGATTCGATGCGGCGGCACCGGTCGACGGGTCGCCAGGCGACGACCACGAAGGCCATGCAGCAGCAGTCGCGCCGCCTGCTGCTGCCGCAACGCCTGCGTCGCCATCCACGCTGCCTGCTCCTACCACTGCGAGCGACACAGAGCCTGACAACACAGCCTCATCTGCGACGACCGGACCCGCCTCGGACGAGACGCCTGCCGCGCCCGCCACTGGCGAAGGCGACAGTCCGAAGGACCCGGCAGCGTCGGAAAAGAGCTAGGGTGATGCTCGACTCGCGCACGCCCATCAGCGAGCGAACGCCGCTGTCGGGCTCATATGCACGTGGCAGTGACCCAGCCACTTTGAATGGGCCAGCAACCGCTTTTCAGGAGATCACCATGACGACAGCGACCGTTTCACAAGGTAACGCGCGTGGCTTGCCACCCGCATTGAGAACTGCCCAGACAGCCATGCAGTTGTGCGAAGTACACGAGATGCTGCGCAGGCTGTCTGCGCACGGGCTGGGCATCTTCATGCCGCACATGCACGACGAGCGGACCGGTGAGTTCCAGTCGCTTCCCGATCATGTCACGCAGGTGGAATCTGGCTTGGAGGTGTCGTTCCAGTCAATCAGA
>ENA-ORBV01009817-ORBV01009817.1-microbial-mat-metagenome-genome-assembly--contig:-NODE-9817-length-15540-cov-6.075276_pt1 | contig 15540 bp, 14 predicted proteins | sample MGYA00237777_ERZ505514 | MGnify/ENA primary metagenome ERZ505514 (study PRJEB26160, sample SAMN06269048) | microbial mat metagenome | isolation source: Oligotrophic lake microbial mat | place... | reverse complement strand
GTTTTGGTACGTCTTTATTTTCGTCTCGCTCTCGTAACCTGCTTCTCTTGTTTCGGCTTATGGTGCTACAGCATCAGAACGGTTCTTGCCACCTCCAATCATTGGCACTATTTTGATTAGGAGTCGTGTCGGGTTGTTTTGGCTCGTGTTTTTGGTCCCGTTTCTTGTCTCTCAACAATTGGTATTGTTATTTATTGGTATCCATTTCTCAAGACGTCCAAGATCGAAGATATCCAGCAGCAGTTGGGTGGCATCCTTCGATGGCGTTCCTCCAAGAAAAAAATACCGAATTTGGCATGACCAGTCCGTACCGTACCAAAGCAAGTCGTCCCTCAAGATTGGCCCAGCCAAACGACACACGACTCTGGATTTTCGTGTTCGTGGATTGCGGACCCTCAAGTTGGCGTTGGTTGGCATGACGCCACACGGTCATGTTTCGCTTGTCAGTCCAATTGGATTGGTCTGACGGGCGCCATTGCATGATGGGTGGGTGGTTCGCTGCTTTTTTCCTTTTTTTGGTGCGCCCGCGAAGATGCTGCTTCTGGGATCTTACGTAAGTGTTGGATCGTTCCAATGCTCATGTCGAATCCCGGCGGCAGAGCCTTCGCGGGCGGCGGCACAAAAAGAAAAAGAGCAGAGGACTTCCCACCATTCAATGCCGTGGCATGCCGTTGGTCCCTTTTGTGCGTTGTCGTTCTCCAACTTGATGCTGTTGGAATTCGGCGTCAGTGTTGGATCGTACCAATACTCCTGTCGAGTCGCACCAGCATACAGTTCGCGGACGGCAACGCACAAGAGACAAGTGAAACGAAGGACCGTTGATCCTCTTTTCTTTTTTGTCGGTTCTTCATCCACGCAGTGCTTGCAAGGTGGCTTGTATAGAAGTGTTTGGTCTTGCAAATGCTTTTGTCGAAGCCGACATTGCAATCTTGCGCGGGTGGACAACCGACAAAAAAGGAACCACGGACCGACGATTTTCTCTCTTTGTTCCACTCATCCCTCGATGTGGTTCCTTATTGGATTCCTGCTAGAGTGTTTGATTGTGCAACCACTCTGGTCAATGTCCCAGCAGGAGGCACTTTGCGGGTCAAGCGGAGGAAAAAGAGAAATCGTCGACGAAGGATGCTCTCGTTTGTTGGACGCTCATGTGACTCCACTTTTCTTTTCTGGTACACTCTCCTTGCGATTCGCGTTCATGCAAATGCTCCAATAGAAGCGCAAGGCAGGAGCACGATTTGAGTGGACCGTAGAAGAAAAATAAACGATCACTGTCACGGTTCATTTGTACGTTGGCAAAGCATGGGCCTCCACCGCATCGGTACAAGACGACCAACAAGAGCGACGATTTTTCGAATTCTTTTTCACGTGTTTCTGTCTACCTTCTCGTCCCTTGAAGAGCTACTGGCACTTGTTCTCGTATGCTGGATCTTTCGAACATTCGTTACCAAGTGCTGTGGCTAGTCAAGACACGAGATTGTCGGTGGAAATGCGCGAGACCCCCAAGGAACGAATCGGACGGATGCGGTGATTCGGAAGGAAGGACGAAGGAATCACCGCTTTCGCGTTGATTATTTATGCTGCTGCTCTCTCTGGTTTCTGGAATGATCGCTTGGCCTTTCAACCGGTCTTTCTGGAACCCTGAGCCAGTTGCTTCATGGGTGATCAGCCGCAAGCGGAGATATCCTGTGTCCTTTTTCAGATCACCCATCTGGCTGGACCACAAGTAAGTCGCTGCGTCCTTTTGAAGACTCTCGTGCCAAGGACGTTGCTGGATTTTGGAAAGAACGAATATCATATCTACGTTCTTTTCAAAATCGGGGCTCACTTCTCGGCACCAGTGTCTACAAAAGGACAGCTACCTGCTTCCGCTCGTTTCTGTGGCTGCCGCTGCTAAGCGAAAAACACGCTGTCATGCCTGCTGTAGATTTTCGTGATCCCCCTGGCCAACGTTGCTTTTGTGGTTGCCATTGAGGCACCGTGTCGTTACCATTGCGTCGAGTGATCTCAGAAACTGGGCGACTATTGTCATCTTCTTTTTCTCTTCTTCGCCCCATTTGGTTTCTCTCTGCATTTTGAAAGAATGCAACATGCATGGAGAACCCCATTTGAAAGCGAAGACGCGAAAAAGAAGCAGACATTGTGGACTAGCTAGCCAAATGATGTTGGCTGAAAATCCAAATAATATACAGGACTTGATTGCTTATATTTAACGATACTTGCGTTGGTGTATCTATATCTTCTTTAGAACACACTCTTTCACCACAAGTCGTGGCAAGAACACTGCCTTGCTGTTTCGTTTTTACGTTGCTGTGCTCCATTGTCCGGAACGACGGTTTTCTTCTTCAAAAACCAATATAAATCATTATCTATATCTCTTTTAGCTACCCCAGCAAGTGAATTGTACAATTTTGCTAGGTACATTTACAGACTAGAATTGCCCCCAAAATCCAGTCAACAAGAGGTTGTAGCTGCACTAATAATCATACCGAAAATGGAGCACAGGAACCACAAAAAACATTACGGCGAAAACCAGGAAGACAAGACGCTCACTCCTCCTCCGAATCATCACCCGAATCATCATTCGAATTCTCATCATCGTCGTCCGAATCGCTATCATCTTCATCGTCACTATCCGAGTGGCTGTCAGAAGATTCCAATTCTACACTTGACTCCTCTGAATCAGACTGGTCAGCAGCTGTAGAATTGGCTTGTACGGTGGCAGTAGCAGTAGTACCGCTTTGTACAGAATCCAATCCACCAGGAATCATTGTTGATTGCTCTTCTTGTTCTACTACTATTTCCGTGTCTGTCTCCATCCGCACATAACCAGCGCCGACCAGATTTCGTTGCAAAAAGGATTGCGCACGATCCGGCCAGGTACATACTTCGTACCAGGTCGGAGCTCTGGTACTCGTACCGATGGTGCATCGGCCATATCCATGTCCTCCCTTGGGATAGACATGCAATTCGGATGGAACATTGCCTTGTTGTTTGAGGGCCAAATAATAAAACAAGGAATTTTCCACATGGACCGAATCATCTTGGGTTTGAATCAACATTGTGGGCGGTGTATCCTTGGTAATGTTCAAGGCAGAAGCTCCCTCGGGAGATTCATGGACGGGGGGTTGTACGACACTGCGCCAAGGATATACCATGATAGATGCGTCGGGTCGACACGACTCTAAATCAGCCTTATCCACTTGCGGGTACCGACGCTGTTCCCAAGCCACATTTAAATGTCCCGTCAAGTGCGCACCCGCCGAAAATCCCATGAATCCAAGTTTGCTGAAAGTCTGACCATATTTGTGACGGACCAACCCCATGGCACGTTGAGCATCCATGAGGGGCGCTTCTCCAAAGGGTAACCACGAACGTCCTGGAACACGATATTTGAGAACAAAGGCAGAAATCCCAATGGAATTGAGCCACGCGGCAATATCGGTGCCTTCTTTATCCCACGCCAGCAAATTATAACCTCCCCCGGGCGCAACAATCATGGCCACGCTATTCGCTCCTGTTAGGGTGCGACGCTCTTCTTCGTCGTCTCGGGCGAGTAAATACGGTGCCATTTCTGGTACCGTCACATTCCAAAGGGAAATATCACTGCACTTGTCCATGGGAAACGTATGGGGATTGCATTTCTTGGTTTCATCGCCAAAGGTAGCAGGACGCTCGCCAGGAACTTGACCTTCAGGCCAAAGAGGAATCATTGGACCGGTCGGCTTGGGGGCCATAGGGTGCCTATGGGCGACAACCACAACAGGAGTTGCAAACGAGACCACGACGGCAGAAACATAGATCCAAAAGTGTCGTAAACAAATCATGATGGGATAAAGCTAGCTAGTCAACTAGTAGGCACAGTGCTTCTTGGTAGATGACAATGGTTTGTCGGATGAATACTTGAAGCACAGTGGTGGCCCCCTTTGGGTTGGGTTACTGTTGCTGTTGGCGTCTGCCAAGAGAATGTGGACCTGCTGGTACGACGTACTGGATGATGTCTCATTACAAAAGATCCATGAATGAGGCTTCATGCACGCACACTGTCTCCAATATTTAAGTTCCACTCTTCGCAAAACGCGGCGGAGCATTTATTATCGCGTACTGCGGCTGAATAAACACGCCATCTCCGTTGACCTTGTAGCCACAGTAAGCAATAATCCAGAATTGAATTACATGTAATAACAATTAATACCAGTAAGTCGTGCCCTATATATATTGATCTATTCTTTGCACAATTCTATCTAACTAACTACGAATTATTACTGAATCAAAAAGACATTTTCAAAACCATGCCGCCGAAACGCAAAAGCCACCAAATCGAAAAGGCTCCGGCCGTCATCCTGCAAACTTGTTCCGAGTGCCGTCTTTGGTGTGCCTCTTGGTCGGTGGACTATTTGTGTAAAGGCGGAGTCAAGTACGACGGTGGTCGCCATGCCCATCGCATTTGGGATTGCTACCATCAAGACTACGAGTCCGACTTGGAGTCCGACGAAGACGGCGACGACAAACCAGAACCAACCGCGATTCGTCCCGAATACCACGGATGCACGATGGATCAGCGGGTTGCCTTTTTGTCTTGTGTTTACAAAATGGCTGGGAAAAGCGATGACTTTTCTAGCCTTGCCAATCCAGTATTTCTTCAACAGCATTTCAAGGAGCTTATTTGTGATGAGAAGGTCATTCGATTTGCGGTTCTTTACAGCTGCAACAAAATTTCCCCAGAGTGCCATGCATTGCCCCGCCATCACGGGGTGGCGGAAATTGAAAATCGAGTTGGAGAACTGGCGGTCTTTCAAGGCTACGGAGATGATGATGATGATGATAGCGACAATGTAGGATGGGGAGAATGTCCTTGTGCAGTTGCGAGCATTGATGCAGACGAAGCCGAACACTTTGTTCTCACGCGAGAGCAGTGGAAGAAGCTTCGCAATGAATATGGCTGTGTTGGATGTACGCTCTATTTGAGTGTGTTGACTTTCCGAAACAGGGATATTATTGATGTAAAATCGGACATCTTGGAATCGATTGAGATTTGTTGAATGCAGTAGTCGGTGACAGAAAAGGAAAACCCAAAATTTGGGACATACTATAAGCAAGTACATCACCCCCGGGCACGACAAAAGGACAGTCCTGCTGAAAGAGGCATGCTGAACACAAGCTCATCTGCATGTATGGATTGTGGTTCCACTTTTCTATGCAAATAGCTACAGTAGTAATTACAGAAAAAACTTAGCACGAAATCACAAGCTAGTTGTTTGAAAAAAGGCAATGTCATATAAAAGTAAAATCAAAGAACCTTGGCTCTTTCCCGGCGCCATGGCCTCGCGAATGAGAGCGAAGCTTTCATTCTTCTGGGTTTGGGTTGAAGTTGTTCACATATTCAGAGACCAGGTGCCAAATCACTTTTTCGTCGGGAACGACCTCCAGGGACGTGCCTTCCTCCTCCAAGAGAAGGATATGTGCTGCGTGGGGGGCATTTCGAACTTTCTGGACACATTCGGGACTATTCTGTAGAATCAGTCCTTCCTTCGAAGAATATTTTGTATACTCACTATGAGAAGGCCTGCATAAAGTAATAATGATTTTTCTATGCTCTGTAAAAATTAAATTTGGCGCAATCAGCCACGGGTTTGATTTTAGAAAATTGTGGTGCTGTTATCTTTTTCAATCTCTAGAGACGATAATTCATATCTTCCAGGAAACGTCATTCATTTCACAGCACCTCGTTCCATAAAATTAACCCAGTGCCGGTTGTGCACCCATCAGATTAGAATAGAGACTAGCTTTTGCGTTAATTGTTGAACAAGCTTGCAAAGATATTGCCGCCTGCTGGTTTCTTGGCCTCGGCTTCCTTGGCAATGCTAAGCACGTTGTCGATATCGGGATGATCTCCGGGCAACCGATCACTCCATCGGTACAGGATATCATTTCCCTTGATGACAAAGGTTCCACCCAATCGCAGAACACCTTCGGGTACCTCCCCAAATTTCATATCCTTGGGAATGGGGGACACCTTGCCCACGGCGGAGAAATAACCCAGCCACCCCTTCCAGCCACCCAAATCGGGTGCTCCCATGTTTTTCATGGCACTGTTGGCGACTTCCTTGTCTTGTTCATCGAATCGTCCAAATCCAGCACTCTTGTACGCCTCGAAATCATATCCATCGACCAAGATTTGGTCGCGTGGAATTTTGGGATTTTGTTTCAAAAAGGCCGAAAGTTTGTCTTCGTCGCCAATGGAAACAAACAATGGTCCGGCAATTTTGCTGTCGGCCATTTGATTGCGCTGGAGCTCACACCAATCATTGGCATAGCTCCAGCAGTAGGGTCATCCAAGATGACGCAAGAAAATAACAATGGACGTTCCTTGCCCCATTTGGTCTCCCAGTCGGATCTTGTCGCCATTGGCATTGGTCAACATTGCCGAACGTAATCCTTGGGCTGTCACGGATTCGGGAATGACATCATTGGGCATGGCACATGGAGAACTTTCATCTTGTTTGTTGTTGGTGGAGACGGCGAATAACTGACCAGTTCTAGTAATAGTACTGCTTTGGGACAAAGCTGTTGGATGGACGGATTGAAACGCACTGGTGGGGGTGGCAAACCCCATCGCGGCAACGGCCGCAGCCACAAGGCTTAATTTCATGCTTTTTAACTTTTAAGAAGAACTTAGTTTCTCGAACCTCAAGTCAACTTGTGAGAGCTCATGCTGCAGAACGGCGAAGTGGCTTCCCAGAGCACAAGCTAGCCAGTAGTAGTGTAGCATAGCGCAACGCATTGTTGCAACTTTAGCTGACGGCGACGGCGGCTGACGGCAGAAACTGTATCAGTTTGTTTCTGTTGTTGTTGCAAGTTGGTGCGTGGTGAATAATTAAGGTGGCTGACTCAGTCATGGGAAAAAATGAGGTGCCACCCGGGCAAGATTACGATGACGGAACAACCCAATTATTTTTCAATGCCCACATGTGCAGGTCCCTGGTTGGAGTTTGATCAAAACTTGAACCAAATGTACAAATTTTGTGCTTAAAATTTTCAAGGATCATTGTCATCTTTCACGGTTTGCTTTTATAATTTTGACTTCTTTGATGATTGTGAAAACTTGAAATGTGAACACTCAAAACCAAGACACATTGCATTGTCAGTTGTGAACGACACAAGAACTTGAAACACAAAACGTTAAAATGTCATGACCTACCTAAAAGTGCACAAAAGCAATGAAAAGAAATCTTGAAAAAAATGATTTTTTATGTTTTCTTCATTCATGTTTGTTACCATGTTTCACAAAAATAATTCTTCATCCAAAAACCTGTGAATTTTCTCTTGCATGCACAAGTGTCAGCACGCATGACAAAAGATTGATAGGTAGCAGTGCATCCAATCTGCTGCTATCTGGGTTGGAATGAACAGAAACAAGCACACACAGAAGCAGATAAATGTTTTGCCTGACTAGCAAAAACTCTACATTTTAATTGACCGGTGACACCATGATCCCCACGTGTCAACATGTCATGTCTGAGTCACCAACTTTGGCAACAAAAATTGTGGACTCAAAAAATTTCAGACAAATCTGGTGTTTCCATTTGTGGCAAGCTGACATTCACATTGGAAAACCGTGTCAAAAATGAACAGTTGGGTTGGTCCAACAGAGAGCACTTTGTGATCGCTGCAAAAGAAATCACATGTTCAATGATGGTTTCCAAAAGACCTCTTCTGTGGCATGAAGAATTACAGAAAACATGGCTGCTCCTTAAAATCATCATGCTAAATCAGGGGTAACTTGAGCAACCATTGGTGTGTGACCCCCCCCCCCTCAGGTGAGAGGATTTCAAATGTTCTCCATTGACACACACAACCCCCTTTTCAAAAAGGGTTTTGAAAATGGCACAAGGTTTGTAAAAACCCTCCAAGGGAATGCTGATTTGTCTTGGATGGCAGGGTGAAGAATTGTTTGGCTTTGTTCTGTTTCATCAAATGCTGCAGAAGCCCAGTGTGGTGGAGTGGCATTGAATGAAATCTCCCAAAACTTCATTCCTAAGGATAGGGCTAATCGGCAGCAGGTGCAAGGTAGTCGTCGAAGGAAGCCCCGTGTCATGGGAGGAAGCACCGAGGAATCCAAAAAGTCAAAAGCTGCGACAAAAAGTGTCATGTGGAACCTGCGCAGAGCGAGCGGAGTACGCACTATTAGCACTGTAGTAGTAGAAGAATCACCAGTTGAGCAATGACAACTCTGCTCTGAGATCGATACCGTATAAACTGTACAGTACAATGACTTGCTGGCTGATACTGGGTCCCACTCTCGAGGTGTTCTTTGGTTCTTCCTCCGTCGAGTGTACAATAGTTGCATAGTGCTCTCAACCGCAACCAAGAATCAGAAGCCTTCACTGGACATGACCTCTCAATGGCCACAATTTGGCTAGTAATGAGCAACTAGTAATAATGAGCTAGTCAAGTAAGTCAACGTTCCTCAGGATAACCCGACCGGAACTCTACACAACAGCCCAGCCAGCTACTAGCTAAAACTCTTCATTACAATCATAAAATTCAGAGCAAACCTTCAGACACAGCATAAGACTATGCGCATCTTGACCAGCATGGAGACGCTTCGCAGCATGCAGACGCTTCGCAGTAGCAACATCAACAACAATGGCAACAACGACAACAAAGCTCAAACAGAAAGGCTCAACACTTTGTTACGAAAATATGGTGACACAGATAAAAGATGCTCTCTAACTGAAATGAAAGAGTTGGAGGCTTCCGTACGAGCCTTGCAGCCTCTAAAGGATGGCAACCAAAATTCTAAGATTGATCAGTTATTTGAAAAAGCCGAGAAGTTGTTGTCGACCTTGAAACGAACCGCCAAGGCCAAAATTAAAGGCAAGAAAGCAAAAGCCCCTGCGGAAGACAAAATGAGAGAGGAATCGGGGGAGGAGGACGAAGAAGAAGAAGAAGAGCCATTTTGGAGAAATGACAGCCTCTTGTTGGAACTGCAAAAGCAGAATCATAGGCAGCTGGCTACGAGGGCTTGTATTGCAGGTCGAACGAGCGCTACCAGTCCTACACCAGATGGTCCTCGTCGGGGACGCCCCTCGCGTCGCAAGGACTCGCCCAAACAACAGCAAAAGAGCCCTAGGCGTCCACAAAGCTTGCATCGAAGATTGGTCGTCGATATCAGCAATGGCAACAAGGAATTGTCCTCCTCCCCAGAAAAAGCAAGCAACTTGAGCCGTCGTTTCAATTCAGACCCCAACGTACTAACAAGGCTCGCCAAAAGCGAAGATGAACAAGGACAAAAGAATGCTACCTTTGGTGTGAAAGACAGATCACCCAAAACAAGAAGACGCCGTTCCCGGTCAGCACGACGGAGGCTATTGGATCATCCATTGGTCGCAGAAGACAACAACGCTAGTGTGTCAACCAGCACAACGGAGGAAACAAGTTCAACAAGAGAGGACCCGGAACCTGCTACTACCTCTACTATGCGACGCTCCAAGTCGGCTGGAAGACGGTTCGATGAAGGTGCCGTTCGTAAAAGCAAGAATATGGAACACAGTCCACGTCAAGGTAATAGTAGACGACGCTCGCGGTCCAGCAGCAGGTTGCAATTGGCTCCAGCAGACGCAGCAGCAAATGCAAAGAGTGGAAAAGGTACGATGGTGCCGTCAAAAGTGATAAGCCTAGAGGACTCGATTAACATGGGTGGTTCGAATTCAGAAAGTCATCTTTCTCCTGTCCCTTTGAATGCATCCTCATCGGATTCATTCTCATCCCGTCGTGAGAGCAGAAGAATTTCCAACAGAAAAAGTCCCACCACTGCTGGTCATTCCCCTCCAAGGCGTACTACCTCCGCTGCTCGAGGCCTACTTCTAGACGACCATAACCGTTTGTTGGACGATGCAAGCCTTTCTCGTCGCGCCACTGGAACCAGGTCGACGGGAAGTTTGTGGACATTGGCCCAGCACTCTGGAGATCCCAAGAAAGAAAAGCGCAGGAGTAGCCGTCGCATGAGTTTGACACCCCCCAAAGGGAATGAAACTTGGGTGCCCAGCCACTCTTTGACTGGACAGGTCAAGACAATGCCAACCATGACTACACAGAGGTTGCCTCCAAATGCATTGGGCAGCCTGGCCGCAAAAGTACCAGCCCTATCGGCAACAATAGCTGCAGATGCAGTCCTTTTGAAAGCTTCAGCAAAGCACAATAGTTCCAACAGACTGTCGAGCTCTCCTGGAAGTGGCCCGGCACAACGGCCCTGCCGTGCTTCCTCCACGCCGGACCTGGAAGCATTGTCCGGTCGGATGACCTCAAGATTACAGCAGCAGAGCCAAGGCTCCGAGAATAAGAATGCCACATTTGAAGCAAAGACCAGCAGTACCAACGACGGTATGCGAAACAACGAGATACTTAAAATTATGCAGCAGCTGAACCACTGCATAGAGACAGCTACCATGCAAAGGTCCGATGACATGCACCACCAAATGGCATGACCTGTTGAGGAATGTTCTTGGTTGTGGTATCGTGATTATTTTCAGCGATTTGTAACAGCTGCAAAAACAAACCGTTTTTCATTTTAACTAGGCCAGATTTCTATTCAGATGAGTGTGCGTTTGGCTGTACCACCAGCGATATTAGTCCAAGCAACCAAGGCGGCACAACTCGCATGTTATCAGTGAACTTTACAATGAGAGCACATGACGAATTAGTAAAGATGCATTACTGTAGCGCAGCAGTTTGAAAAGAGCAAATAAACATAGTTGAAATTGATGTGCCTAAATGTGTCAATGTTCACGGTTCAGCACCTTGCACAGCAACAGAAACTGGTGATGTTTTATTGTTGTGGGTTCAGCAATCTTTAGAACTGCTTTCATTTTATCATGCACCGGCTTCATGCCTGTGCGGGTAGTCCAGTAACCTAGATGTTCCAACAGAGAACGTGCGAAGAATGACTTCGTAACGTTGACCTTAAGTCTTGCTTTCTGCAGCCTCTGCAGAACAAGTTCTACTTTTTTGAGATGATCGCTGAATGAACGCTTCGTCAAACATAGAAGGTTATCAATGTAAGTTCGAACAAACGCTAGTCCGTCCAGAAGTTCACTCATTTTCTCTTGGAAAATGTCAGGGCCATTGCACAACCCCATCGGGATTGCCTGGCACTCATGCTTGCCAAAAGGCAGCACAACAGCACGCAGCTGTTTGGAAGCTGGATCCAATCTGATGTGGTAGCACCCCATGTTCAAATCTAGACCAGTTGCCCATTGAAGCCCTTCTGGGTTCTGAAGCATGTCCTGAATGTTTGGAACAGGATGTGGTTTCCTCAATGTCCTTTTACTCAGTTCCCGAAAGTCTGAGATGAATCTTGCTGATCCATCTTTCTTTGGAATGACAAAGGTTGGTGCTGCCCATTCTGAGTGGTTCACCTTCTTCAGAACACTACCTCGGCTTTCAGTGTCTGTGTGTGGCATCGTGGTGTGTTGTAGGCTCGGGCATGGCATGGCTTTGCTCCTTCCTTTAGTTTGAGCTTCACCTCCTGGCCATGTCAGCACCCCAACTTTCCATCAAACAGCGCTTTGCATTTGTGAAGTGACACTGCTGATTGAGTTTGCTGATCATGTTCCAGTTCAGCTTGTTCTTGACAGATTTTTTCAATGTCTGCTTTTTTCACATTTGGCATCGAGAATTCTCTTGGCCCTGTGTGCAGCGTCTTCTGCCGGTTTGCTGTCTGTCACACAGTGCGCTTCTTTTGCAGAGGCGCCTCCATCCTTGAAGGGCACATCTGCTCTGTCCCATTTGATAATTTCTTCTGAAAATTGCACATTGATTTTTAGGAATCTTAGGGTGTCTCTGCCAATGATCATGTCATGTGGTCCCAATGACTTAGTGACATGCATGTTCCATTTGATCGTGTGGTCATTGTGCAGTGCTGGCACAGCGAATTGAGCTTCAACCTTCTGCCCAGTGAGCATGTCTCCTGCAGGTGCAGTCCACACCACACCTGAGTTCTGAGTGTTCTGAACTCGTAATTTCTTAGGAAACTGCTCGTCTGCTGCAGTGTCAGAAGCGTCACTGTCTGGTGGTGCTTTGACAGTCACTGGCTTTGCCTTGCCCAGTGAAGTGTTGGGCATAAGTCCTATGTCTTTTGTCTTTAGGGTGATTGGCCTCAGATAAGATTAGCCATAGCAAAAGTTTCTGTCTGGCATGACTGATCAATTCAATCATCCAGACTGGTGAACTTCTCTGTGGAAGACTCAGACATGCAGTCTTCATCTACTTGATTTTCAAACACAAAAATCTCTCAAGTTTCACTATCGCTAACAGCTTTAACAAACTGAGTTGGTGATAAATTTTATGTCTGATTTATCTTTTGTTACTGAAAGAGCTTTCACGCTTCCCTTCTTATCCTGGCCTGCCATTCAGACAGAGACTTCATCGGAGATTTCCCCCAAGACAGAGAAGTCCATCTCTCCATCTTCCTTTTCGTTGTTGGATCCTTCCTTGAGATCCAACTTATCAAGATTGCCATAGTTGAAGTCTTTCAACTCAGCATTGAAAGAGTCGATTCTTCTTCACTAGGCCACTTGACCTTGTGCTTCTTCATGGGCTCAACCTTCTTCGTCGACTCAATTGCGTTGAGCTCCTGCTGCTTGATCAACTGAGTTGCTTTCTTCACCAAAGCGGCTAACTCTTTCTTCAAGTCATCAGTTTTGTCCTTGGCTTTGTTCTTCCAGGACTTGTTGTGGCACTTGTCATTCTTTTCAGAGCTGACATTTGTTGTTGCCCTTCAACTTCTTAGCTTGCGCTTGAAGTGTTTTGTGCTCAGAGTGTCGTTGGTGTTGTTGTTGCCATGCAATACACAATGGTACAAACCTTTTGATCTGTTGGACTTGCTAGGTTTCTTTTCACCTTTGTCAGAGGCAGCAACCTTGGTTGTCTTCTTGTCAGAATTGAACTATTCTGCGGTTTCGATCCATTCCACAAATGCAACGACGTGCATGGGAGTCTGCGTCAAAGGATCAAATCCTTGACGATCCATCTCTCTCTGCCAACTCTTGGGAGTTCCGCAGAGGAGGATGTCCACAATCTCGTCTTCAGCTAGAGATCGGGTTTCGGCAAAGTGCGGTGGCAAACAAGGAATTTCTTCGGAGCCTGAGTTGATGCGCACGATGTTCATGTGGCAGCTCTTGATGTTCATGTCAAAGGGTTTCCTAGCTTCCGTTGTGTGGCAAATGATGTTTGACGCGTTGCAGCACCTTGTTGTGGCATCAACTTGTTGAGAGTTGAGCCCACCATGCATGCTCCATCGCCAGCATCCGTTAGGCATGCGTCCATGTTCTTGGCTTGCGCATCTGTCAATGTTTGTGCCAAGTTGGCTGTCACGTTAACATCGGTGCCTTGACAGGCATCAACCGCTCTCTGAGCGTCAGCGAGGACAGATGTCTTCCCATTGCGGTGCAACTGGGTAAGATTGCCACAAGCATGAGCATGAGCACAAAACTCTGCCCTCCAGTGCTTACCAATGGAACGTCCAATCAGTGCGCTTGCTCCACTGAGAGGCCATCCATTGGTGAGACACAGCATCCCAAAGGATGTTGTGTGGAGCTTGGCAACTGGCCAATTAAGGTCCAATTGGGGTCCACCAACAGCAAGGGTTTGCATGTGCTGTTCCAAGGGTCCCACCAGGGATTGCTCCTAAATGATCAGTTGCGCTATTCACTCTAAGCCGGCGCCATGGGCATGCCCATAGTCCCAGGCAATTCGTTCCGACAAAGAGATTGTTGTCGTCTTAGCAATCAATGCGATTTGAATTCAGGTCTGTTGCCAATCTGCATCATGAGCCCACACTCACTGTCAAGCCAAGCGCCCGAACATGCAAACTGTCGTGCCTTGATGTCAAGCCCATCAGTCCAAGCCAAACCAAGCCAAGCCAAACCAACAATCAGCCAAACAGCCCTCCATGACTCTGTGACCAACACTCGAAGCAGGCCCTGCCTCGTGAGCTGCCATCCGCTGCTGCTGCTGTGCCTCCCTGCAGAGAGACACTCAGCAGGCGGGTGTGGGGTGTTCTCCGCCACCTAAAAGCTCATGGTCATCAACAGTGGGATGAGCAACGGGATGGAAGAGAGCAGATGGATGGATGGATGGATGGAGACGGGGATCAAAAAGGAGGCAAAAAACGGATGGATGACAGACTTGCCCAGCAGGAATCCTACAGCCAAGCCCAAACGCGAACCCCACCAACAACAGCATCAACGCAGTTGACAAATGCTTGCACCTTGTTGTCTCTCTGACCTCCGCTAACCTCGCCAATGTCATTGGACCTCCGCAACACATGACACAAACACAACTGACAGTCGACAGAAGCTTTCAGCTGCATTGCATTGTCCACCGTGCTCGGTTAGCTAGACCGAGGGGTGAGGATGCTCTGTGTGGGTCCTGCTCCAGGCATTGGAGGATCATTGACATGCTTCATGGTTTGTTTTGCAGTTTTTGCATCTTTGACAATTGTGAACTTGAAACCATGACCTGGGATGTGAGAACTTGAAACACAAGACATGAAAAAATTGTTTGCTGCACAAAAGTGCACCAAGAAAGAAAAAGGAAATCTTGAAAAGTTAAAAATTCAAAAAGTGAAAGTTGCCTTTTTCATGTTTTCTGCATTCATGTTTGCAGCCATGTTTCACAAGAATGATGTTTGCTCAAAAACTCATCAATTTTCTCCAATGTGCTTGAGTGTTGACACACGTGATAAAAGATTGATAGGTGGAACAACACATGATTTGCTACCACATAGGTTGGAATGCACAGAAGCAAGCACACACAAAAGCTGAAAATCATCATGCCTGACTAGCAAAAACCTTGCATTTGATTTGGCCGATGACCTCATGATTCCTGCGTGCCAATCTGCCATGTGTAACTTACCAACTTTGGCAACAAAAATTGTTAACTCAAAATGTTTTACACAAAAAGCTGGTGTTTCCATTTGTGGCAAGCTGACATTCACATTGGAAAGTCATGTCAACAGTTGGGTTGGTCCAACTGAGAACGCTTTGTGATTGCCACAAAAGCAATCAATTGTCAAATGATGGTTTCCAAAAGACCTCTTCTGCAGCACGAAGACTTATAGAAACCAGATCTGCTCCACAAAATCATCATGCTGAAGCAGGCGTGAGGTTCTCCATTGACCCCCACAACCCCTTTCACAAGAGGGATTTAAAAATGACACAGGGGGTTATGAAAAACCTCAAAGGGACATTTACCCCTTCATTGTGAATGCTGATTGGTCTTGGATAGCAGGTGTAAAGAATTGTTTGGCTTTGTTCATTAAATTAAATGCTGCAGAATGAAATCTCCCGAAACTTCATTCCTAAGGATAGGGCTAATTAGCAGCAGCTGCAGCTTAATTATCGCGCGCATTGACTCGTAGGTCCAGCAAAAGGAATGATCCCCGCGTTTTTTGTCGTTGATTCTTTGGTCGTGGAAGTTAATCAGTTTTGCAGCGGCATCACGATTTCTACAGTACTATTTAATTACGTGGTTTACATG
>ENA-ORBV01009816-ORBV01009816.1-microbial-mat-metagenome-genome-assembly--contig:-NODE-9816-length-15541-cov-4.717538_pt1 | contig 15541 bp, 9 predicted proteins | sample MGYA00237777_ERZ505514 | MGnify/ENA primary metagenome ERZ505514 (study PRJEB26160, sample SAMN06269048) | microbial mat metagenome | isolation source: Oligotrophic lake microbial mat | place... | reverse complement strand
TTTTTCAAGCAGAAGACGGCATACGAGATTCGCCTTAGTCTCGTGGGCTCGGAGATGTGTATAAGAGACAGTGAATGGTCTGTGGAGATTCATCCTCCTCTTTGGACAATTTTTGTTCTTCATTGTCGACACAATCCTGACACTCACCATGTTGTTGTGTCTTGCTTGCAACTTTTGGTTCCACCAAAACACTGACAATTGAGCTGCACAACGAGAAGCAATCCAAGATGACCATGGAAACAGGGTTGTTTCCATGCAAAAACGAAGCCAGAGGAAGGAGGGAAGCACCCAGAAACGACAGCAATCCCTAACCCTTTCGACATGGAACAAGAATGATGTCATCCATTTCCCTTGTTCAAATTTCATTCGTTTGAAAGAACAACCGAGGTGTCAACAAAGCCAAACTGCGTAGCTCGGATGGATGCATCAAATCTGATTCTTTCTTTCTTTCCTTTAACCACTAAAGACGACACATGCACGAGATTGTTCATAACAATGATGATGAGAAGGAAAATGCACTGCTACTAGTAGTCAGCTGCCAAAACGAGGAGGTCAAAAGCAGAAATCCAAAAGGGTCCCAAGGCCAACTCGTCTGGCCAAGTCAAAACGCACAGACGATGACAAGCCAACAACAACGGGGGCACCTCGGTCTGCTACCAGCAGTAGCAGGCGGCAGCGTGGCGCGACGACGAGCACCACGAATGTCATCCTTCTCATTCATGCAGATTCTGCTGCCGCTCTTGCTGCAAACCACCACTATCGTACCTACCGTCAATGGATGGATGATGGTTCCAGGTTCCATGGAAAATGCTGCGTCTCTTGTTACTCCTTCGATGTCACTTTTACACGCACCTTCACTACTACTGCTGCTACACGATCCTAGTAGCAGTATCAGTGTCAGTTCTGCAGCCAGTGCCACTACCACGCCCTCGTTGTTGCACATTCCCAATTTTTTGGATGGATACATGCGTGCCTTGACCAGGTTTCCTTTGGCGACCAAAATGATGACGGGTGCTACCTTGGCCTGGACGGGTGATTTCATGGCGCAATCCAGAATGGCTGCCACTACTACTACTACTACTAGTAGTAGTAGTAGTAATAGTAGTAGTGAGAAGGATTCAATCTATGACAAGAAACGAGGTATTTCCTTTGCCTTGTTTGATGCTTCCTATCGTGCCACACAACACTACCTGTACCCATTAGTGGTACAAGCTTGTCAAGGAACCGTTTTGATGGGACTGTTACCCATTCTAAAACCCGACATGGCCTCGGCCATGGAACAAACCTTGGTGGCACAATTGCTCATTGTGCCACTTTTGTATTATCCCGTCTTTTATGCCGTCACCTCCTATGTTCAACAAGGCTCTTTGGATTTGGCACAAATCCAAGAACGTGCTCAACGTACCTTTTTACCATTGATGAAACGCAATCTACTCTTTTGGATTCCCGTTCAGTTTATTCAATTCTCGTTCCTACCCGAAGAATGGCAAATTCCATTCCTAAGTGTGGGAGGCTTGTGTTGGACCATGATCCTCAGTGTCTTGGCGGGATCCGCCGTTCATCAGAGTAGTAGAGAAGACGAAGAGGACGCCTTGGATACGGCAATCACCACGACAACAACAACAGCAACAACCGTTATCACTATCAATACTAAAGAGCAAGAACAAGAAGAGGAAATTGTGTATTGTGTCACGGGAATGGAAGAGGAATGTATCCTTCCACCCGATGGACTCTTTCCCGAAACGTCTCTGAAAGATGTCGCCCACGAGTTGCAAGATATGGTTCACGACGTCCAAGAAGTGGCCGAAGAAATGGTGCATGACCTTGCGGAGCACGTCACCCACGACCTGGAAGAAGTAACCCAGGAAGTGGCCCAGGAAATGGAAGATTTGACACAAAAAGTCACGCACGAATGGGAAGAGTTCTTTCACCAGAAAGACGACAAGAATCACAATAATGACCGACAAATAGCCGACAGCAACGAAGTAACAAAGGTTACCGAGGAAGCACAAGAACAACAAGACAAGAAAATGGAATCATCATCATTGTCACTTCGAAAATAAAATTATTGATTTAATCATGGACTATAATAAACGTTAACGCTGATATGATACACAGTACATATATTTCACATGGAAAAGTAGCGCGTCCCGAGAAGTCACGGAGCCTAACTCAGCCGCTCGATTGCCGGTTACTACCGAAGCATTTTTTTTGTGAGATTCGACCTGATTCCACTAAAGACGACACTCGAACCGAACCAAAGCGAATCGAATCAGCTTTACCACAAGCATGTCCTTGTGGTGGATGATAGCTGACGGCGGAGCGCTGTCGATACACTCCAGGTCCGTTCGTCTCTGTGTGAGTATATACTTTACATAGTTTTGATAGACAGAGCCACGATACATTTGCGCTTTTGTTCACACTTGGCTTCTGATGCTCTCCTGGACAAGACAGGAATCGCGGACTGGCATGCGACTTTACGTTCGTCTCGACTCGCTTCCTTTGCTCCCCCAGTTATCAATTCATATTATTGGAGCAACTCAAAGACTGCGACTTGTCCAGTGTTGTCCGTTTTCGTGAGGCCATGATTGTAGGCACCCACAACAATCATTCTTCCATCGGCTGAAATACTGACAGAAGCACCAAAATTGTCATAGTCATTTCCATTCGCCAAGGCGGTATCTACCAAACCCCATGATTCGGACGCTTCGTCAAAATGGTACACTTCGACATAGCCTGGCACCGCAAAGCCTCCTGCCCAGGCTCCGACAATCAGAGTTTTACCGTCGGCCGACAAATCCAGAGCATGGCCCAATCCTTGATGCTCCTTCTTGCCATTGATCATTTGTCCCATTTGAGGCCAAAGATTGGATTCTAGATCGTATTGAAAGACATAGGCCCGACCAGCATCCAACAAGCCACCTGATTCGTGCCCTTCCGCGCCCACGGCCAAGATGGATCCATCGGCCGAGAGTGCCACACTCGAGCCAAACAAGTCCATGTCATCTTGGCCAATGATTTCCAAACCCAATTGTTTCCAACTACTGGCGCCAGTGGCGTCGATTCGTTTGTGAACTTGACAATATCCCGACGCCGGATAATAGGAGGCTTCGGTGCCACAAACAGCCAAGGTAAGACCATCGTTGGACAGCGCAAGACTGTGACCAAAATGATCTCCTTCCATATATCCTTCTAGTGGTGGTCCGACCGAATTCCATCCCTCAGTGTCTTGAAACTCATAGACTTGGACCAAACCTGTCAAATTGGCATGATTCGAGTCACTAATGGCCAGAATGCTTCCATCGTAGTTCAACTCGAGAACATGTCCAAAGAGCGACTTCTCCTTTGCCGTCCTGGATATCGTGACAGCATCCGTACTACCAATATTGGTAATGGCATGGCCCTGCAACTTCCACGAATAACTTCCATCTTCGAATGGGACACGACGAAAGACATGGACTTGACCACGTACTTCTCCTCCTCCCAAGGCCAGCGTCGATCCATCTCCCGACAATGTCAACCATCCACCTTGGCTGCCATCTTTGGTAATTTGATAGACCAAATCATCCAAATTGACCGGAATCCATACCTGTTGATAACCCGCTGCGGTGTGTTCCAATCCACGTTCGTAGAGAAAGATGGACGTGGACGAGCCCGACAAGGACGAAATGGCCAACCAGTCGGTGGAATCGGACAGTTGTACCTTATAGCCCAAGCGTTCTCCGGGCGCCGATCCCACAAAGGGTGTCCCCATGACGGACCAGGAAGGTGTCACTCCACTACTACTACGAGTGGTAGTAGCATCACTACTAGCTTTGGTTTGGACAGGCGCAGCTTTGGCATTGGCCGACAGGGCTTCTGTTGTCTTGGTCGTGGACGTTGACTTTATTGTCGTGGACGTGGATTTCGCAGCCGTCGTAGTCGTGCCGCCTGGAGTGGGGCTGATGGTGCCGTTGCCAAGAGCCACGGCGGGGGTACTGCTCGTGTTGGCCGTGGTTCGATTGTTGGTACTCAAAGGGCCGGAGGAGGAGGATGTATTATTGGCGGCGGATCCAATGGCACTGAGAATAGGATTGGCGGTGGCGTTGGTACCAGGAGGAAGTGGTGGACTGGTGATATTCGCCCCCGGCGAAGGACCGACCGTGGCCATGGGCAACGGCAAAGTGGTCGTATTGCCAGGTGTAGGAGGCAGTGGCGGGGTAGTAGTCGTCGTGTTGGTGACGTTGGTAGGAGCGGACGTGGTATTGGAGCCTGGTTCTATGGTATACTCAATGGTAGGGAAAAAGGTAGGTGCATGTGTCGTCGTCGGGATGCCACCGTCTCGGGTCGATTTGGCCTTGCTTTTGGAGGACATCATCATGTTCATGTTCATGTTCATCATGGTCTTGCTGCTGCTACTACTGCTACTCATTTGCATTTTTCCCTTGCTACTACTACTACTGCCCGACTTGGTAGCCTTGCTTTTACTGCTGGGAGTGTAATAGGCATAATAGGTGGGTTTGGCATCGGTATGATTGGAATCCATAATAGAAGGGGCGAATGTGGGAGGCTCTGTCGTAGCATCAATACTGGGTACTTTGGTCACATTGCCAAAGGTCGTGTTCGTGTTGTTGGTGTTAGTGGTCGTGTGGTTGCTCGTCTCTTCGGTTGCCAGTGTCCCATTCTGGGGACGAAGTGGCAGAGTAGGAATGGGGTGAACGATAGGAGACAGTGTAGGAACCGTGTTTTGGTTGATCATGGTGAACTCCTTGTCGCCATAGTACTTGCTCTTACTGCTACTACTGCCACGGCTCATTTTGTGGAGCTTTTCTCGACTCTTGTCCTTTTTGTCGCTGTGTTTTTTGCTCTTTTTATAAGCTTGGTGTTGTTTGGTGGTCGTCTTGGAGTCGCTCGTATACTCATAATCGTCTTCTCCAAAGTTCTCTTCAAGCTCTTCTGGTTCCTCCTCTGCGTCCGTTTCCAATTCATTGTTGTCCATATGGCCATCTCGTGACGCCAACGATTGAAACATGGACATGCGAAATCGACCCGTCAATGGTGCGCGTCGTTTGTTGACAAAATTCGCTCGCTTGGGGATCAAGTCTTGTCCGGCGACTCCATTTGGGAGTAGCAAGGCCACTTGTACCAAGAGTAGAAGAAGCATGATGGACGGTTGTTGTGGACGTTGCATCAAATGTTCTCTCTTGGATGCGAGCTCACTTTTTGCGTAATTTGACAGAGATCAAAGGGCAAAGGAGGTATGAACTACGATACTACTATTATCGAATGGGTGAATTCAGGAGGAGGGTGAGTTGCCCTACTACAGTATTGTTTTGTGCGGTAGAGTATTACTATGGTCGACATGGTTGGACCAAGTGAAGTGGAGTAGATGAAAGATGCGCGCTAAGCAAGTTCGTGCCAACGGCTCAATCTCTAAGTACCCAAACATCCGTAATTACGAAACGAGGGTTGGCCGTTGAGATTTTTTGCGCAATTTGGAAGCAGTGTGCATCATCATTTGTTTCTGAACAGGAACAGTTTGCTGATGATGTGAGGGTTGATTGTCAGCAAAAGCAGTTCCATTTCTGGAGCTGCAGGGAGGGGTGGAGCATAACATGGCTGGATGGTAACCTTCACGGCCAGTTGGCTCACTCCTCATGTTGCCCCCCTTTGAGTCCCGACTTGTCTTTTGCATCACTTGTTGCAGACATTCGGTTTCTGCAGGAACCAAAAGCAGAGTTTGAAATGTCTTTTGAACTGCATTTTTGTGTGGTTTTGTGCTAGCATGCTTTAACATGGATTAAGATGTGACATTTTTTGGTCTTGCTGGATTTGTCAAATGTCCCCTTGCACGTTGTTGTTTTGCAAAGTGAGGGCATGTCAAACAAACAGTGAACTGCCCCCTTGACAAGTCCTTCACATGGTTGTTCCAAAATTGAGCAGATTGCCAAAATAAATGTAGAGTGTTGGTTGCGAAAAAAGAAAATGAGTCAAAATTGAATGTCTGAGTTGAAAAATTGTGTGTTGTTCAAAACAATTCAAGTCAATCTTGGACATTGATGCATGGACATGACGGACAATTTTGAGTTCTGGAACTCACACTTTGGCACTTTGGCACTTTGGCACTTTTGGTCTTCCCAATTGATGTTTCTCTTGCGAAAGATTTCTGTTGTTTTTTGGCATCAATCATGACTAAATGGAAAGACAACAATGTCAAAAATAGGTCAATTGTCTGAAAAACAACATTTCAGCTTTTTGCAGTTCTTGTCACAACATTGTGAGAAAATGAATCATTTCGTGTTGTCATGTTGATGTGTTTGAACAATGAGAATCAAACTCATTTTTTGTGCCTTGATTTTTTTAAACACATTTTCACTAAAACATTGTGTTGAAATGTTGATCAAACAAGTGTTGTGGCAGCAATCAAAGCGAATTTTGTTGTCAGATGCTGTGTTTTTGCATCTGCAGCAAATTTGTTGTTCGTTGCTTGTGACATCTTTGATGTTCATTGCAAAACCATGTTGATCAAATCATGCCAACTGTTTGTTTTCTTTCAGTCATTTTTCCAACATTGACATTCTGCAGTCAGTTCATTGATCAGCAACATTTGTGGTCCAATTGTGGAGCGCTTCACTGAAAGTTCTTATGTTTCTGTGCAGGAGCCAAAACCCCTCTCATGGAGTCAGCAAGTGGAGTCAATTGTTCCAACCAATTGAGCCATTGGTGACACAGCAGATGTTTGATGGAGCCATGTGCATCTAAAGCCCAGAGCAAAACAGCACCCAAAAAGAAGCCAAAATGGAACCAAAATGGAACCAATGTGCGACATTTTGTCTCCATTGGCTGTGTCAATTGGCTCTGATCATTGGCTGCCTGAGAAGGGTGTTGACTCCTTCGCACTGGGCCCGTGTGGAGCCTATGAGCTTCCTGTCCTACAGTGAGGGGGCAGTTCAGTAACTGCAGAAGTTGCTAGTTATGAGTTTTGTGGATGTTTTGTTTGTCAATTTTGCTGTTTGAAACACTGTGTTTTTGCCACATGTGGGCTCGCACAGAAAAATCGCTTTCGATTGGCCAAAATAAATGTCGTCATCAATACGATCTATCGGACAAAGACCGGACCCGGCATGAGGCTTCTTTATTCCAACGGCGACTTAATGGTGTCCTTACTAGTACTGTACGAAATGAGATCCTGTGGTTTACTCAAGGATCGTAGTTTCTGCAGTGTTTCGAACGACTGTATGAACAAACAAATTCACTCACTTCATAATTCATGGTCCGGAAAATTTGAATGACGTTTGTGTTGCCACCGGTCTAACTATTGCCCTTTGCAAGTTGATATGGTACTCTAGCCAGTAGTAGGCCACCGGGTAAATCCCACTTCCGTGATGGGCAATACATAACATATTATCTGAGTCATAGATAGTAGTTGCACGCCAACTTCGAAGCTACAGTAGAATCTTTGCACGACAGGGACACGGACAAGTACAAGCCTGTACTAGCTAGTACATCGAAATCCAGGCTGCACAAGCTGGCATCATACGTACAGTGTGCAGCTATTCCACAGCGACAAGCACAAGCCTCGAAAGCCTAGCCGCGTACCGTTTCCATAAATTTGAATTTCCTTCGCCAGCATTAGTTTTTCTTGCAACCAAACAAAACTTCTACCCTCTTTCCAACATAGAAGACAGCATCACCATGGACCATCATCCCAACAGCAACTCTACCAAGACCAATTCCGATGCTAGCAATGGAAGCGGCAATTCCTTTCCTCTTCAGTACGCCCGACGCGATCTGGAAGGCAGCAGGAGCGGCGGTAACACTCCTACGAGCAGCGGTTACAAGATGGCGGAAGAAGACGAAGACGAATTTGAACTCATGATGGAGGACGACGAGCAGGAAGAGGATGAGTCCACTGATCAGGGCCACGACGAAGACATGCCTAGAGCACAGCGTTTGCTCCACCATATTCAAGAAGTCTTGTCGATTATCGACGACGAAGACTTTTCGGAGTGGTAAGAAAAGAAGGATTTTTCGGTGTGTAAAAGATCTGTAGGGGAGGAAGGAACGAACCGTGTCAGTCATGTGCAAAATCAAGCAAGAATCCGATCAGCAATGCTACTAGCCAGACTACTGAAAACAAAGAAGAGCAAACGAACGAACAATACATACATATAAATTCACGCACACACCCTGGCGCAGAAGACATTTTTGCTGCTAACTACATTTGAAACCGCCGAAACCACGTTGATAATCTAACAACTTTGAATTGTACTCGGCTAACGAAACCATGTTATTACAATTGTCAAATATTCTACTCCTCTAGCTAGCTAGATGCCGGTAGCTACTTGCTTGAGTAAAAAAAAAACTAGTCGATGGAGAAAAGTTGCAGTTGCGAAGATACCGGAAAAATATCAGTTGGACATCTTTAAGTACACTGCAGTACGAAGCACACCGCATGGGATGTTGGATGCATTCCTTCTGGGATTCGGGGAAGCCGAATTCTATCGCGAATTCTATCGCGCAATTGCCTTTGTGACAACACCAAAGAACGCAGGCCAGACACTTTTGCTTGAAAAACCTGAATGAGGCAGCGGAGCTGGATGGCTCCACTGGAATCTGGCTTTGCACTCCACAACAAACATCAACAGAAGCATTGACATTTTTAGCTGCAAATCAACAGTTGTCTGATGCCATGCACCCTAACTAATGGGAAAGCAGCAGACACCCCCACTCGGGCAACCTGTTTCATGCAGGCCCTTCCGTGGTCAACAAACCCAATTCAAGCAGCTTGTGGCCAGCACAACAATGACAACAAGTTCAGGAGGGGACAAAGTGGGAGCAAGTGTGGCACCAGGCAAAAAAAAAGCAGTGGGGTTAGAGTTGATGGAGCAAATGTGCCCAAAAACTGTCTGACAAAAAAAAAGTCATCCTCCTTCAACGAACCTCCTCCAGAATCTGCAACTGCGTCCAGCGGAGTGAACAACATGAGTCAAAAGATCTTCCGTGTCAATGCTGCTCCGACTGAGTTAGTTTTGACAGTTGGTAAAAGAAGCGCAGAAATTCGAATGTTCCTTTGAATGCGAAGCAAAAGCAACAAATGGCTTCTTGTCGGAGATTTCAGTGTTCTCCAAAGGCGATTGGCATCATCACCAATTCAAAAACCAACAGCATTGCCATCGCGTCACAGTGAAGTGCTGCTTTCGATTCTGGCTAGCGCAAATGCCCATGAGTTGCATGCTCTCATCCAAACCCCCAAATGGACAATCGCCCCTCTGTCCTTGAACCTTGCATTGAACAGTGATGAGCTTCATGCCTAGTTCACTCCCAGTCTGTCTGTCTTTGACAAAGATGTGTGGATGGTGTCATCTTGAATTTGTGTTGGGCATTGGTTCATTTCAATGTCACAACAAATCAATGTTGATGTTAACCACATGTGCACTTGATTGCATTTTCCTTTTTGGTGTTCCTTCCTTTGGGGGGTCCAAAAGGAGAAGGAAAATCCAATGTTGTGCGTTTTCCTCTTTTTCTGCTTCTTTTCCTGTGTTTCCTCCTTCCTCGGAAAGTGTCAAATGGACAACCAAATTTGAGGAAAAGTGAAGGAAAATGACTTCTGGCTAAACTTTCGATTTTTGACATTGACTCACAACATTAGTTGAAGTTTCTTTTCAACATCAAACCATTCAGAAATCTTGTTTGCAAGTCCACATGCCAGCAGCCAGCAACAGAAACAGAAACAGAAACAACGCTGTTGGATAGCCACTTCATCCAGGACTGATGTCAGTTCAACAAGGATGCCAACTTGCTTGGTTTGCGAATCTTCGCGCTGATGGACACCACAACCTTGCCAAGTCGGGTGATCTCATTGAATCCAAACAACAAAAAAAGGTTCACAATTTGCTGATCACTTTGCAGTTGGATCAACAATGTTGACAAACTTTTTCAAAGCAAATTATTCAAAATTGTTCAAAATTGTTCAGATCTGAGTCATGCTTCCTCACAGGAAACGGAGGAAAATGCTTCCTCGTTTTCCTCAAGAAACAAGGAGCTGGGAAATGGGGTCCAAAAGGAAAGAAAATGGAGGAGAAAATGATTTCTTTGAAGAAAATGCAACCAAGCATGTGCAACATGAGACAGTTGTGTTTGTGTTAACTTTGTTCTTTGAGGCAAAAGGGACAAAATGAACATTGTTGATCTGGTTAGTCATGTCAGCATTGAGTCCCACTGTTGCCCCTTTTTTCTCGCAACTGAAGGTCATGTTGCATCAGAAAAACACATTGATGTGCATAATCCATCACTCCCAAAGTGTGAAAAACGATTGTTTGCAGTGCCACAGTGCATGTTTCTTTGAGTTTGCCTGCTGGAAGGAAAGGACATCAATGCATTTCCAGCTTCGCTTCTCCAATTTTTCACAATTTTCAGCTTTTTTGCATTGGTGAGGCCTCCACAGTCAACATTTCTGAATGCTCCAACTGCAGGCTGACTCCTTGTCATCATGACAGGAATGAGAAATCCAACATGAAGAAACCAAAAGCTGTCAAATGGACAAACAAACAAAGGTCAAAATCACATGCCAAATGACTCAAGGCATCACCTCAGTGTGCAGCCACTGAGCCAAACAAATGATTTGATGATCAAGCAGTTTCTGATCAATTGCTCTCCATTTTTGTAGATCAAAGTGATTTCATGCGGGCTAACTTTAGCATCCCATTTGTCATCTTCTTGCCTTTGTTGATTGAAAGCATGCTAAAGCGCTAGAAAAACTAGCACTTGGTGAAGATGAACACCAGAGTTTCATTTCTATCTTTGGGTTTGAAGTGATACACACCATTGCAGCTTCACATGCTCAAGTTCATCAAACACATTCTTACTAGTGCAGAATTCGATGGACTTCACTTGCCTTCCACAAACAGCTGCAAGAAAAAAGACAAACCAAATCAAAGCATCAGAAACAATGTCTGCATCACCTTAGAAGAAGAAGGGCATCTACAACCAGACAAATCCAGGCTGAAAACAAGTCTTAAACTTGTCAAAGAAGATTAACCTATCAGCTCCAGGCAAGAAAAGCTATGGATTCCACCAGAGGAATTGTCAGTAGGAACAAGCAAGTGACAAGGTGAATCCAAAAGATGCAAGAAGCAAAAAACGACAAATTCATTCAGAACAGCATCCAAATCTAACTGCTGCGAATGGGAAGTTGGCCGCCTAGGATTGTCTAATGAGTTCAAAGAGCAGAGCTGAAAGAAACCAAAGAATGGACCAAACAGATGCTAAGCGGTCCTCTGAGACAAAAAGAAAGGTTTGCAAAACAGAACACCAACTCTGAGGCTATGTCATCCCTGTAATCAAGAACCACACACATCATGAGCAAGAAGAGAACTTCCCCACCAAACTGGTGGTCCCAGCCGCTCCCATTTCACTTTGAACTTCCCAATGATTTGCTGCCTGGGGATAAAAAGAATCCTAGAAGCAGATGTCATGTCGAAAACAACAATTCTAGCTTCTGATCACAAACACCAGCTAGAGAATCAAAAATGAAATAACAACAGCTCTGGGGTTGCATCAGTTGATGCTAAAAAGCTTTGCCCATCAGTCAGACTTGAACAGTGCTTCAAATCCACTCAGTTGATTCGTCTTTCAAAAGCACATGCTCTCTGATAGGAGAGTTTGATTGCAGAGACTCAAAATTTCTTCACACTTGTGTTGTGAAAATGCATGTTTAGGGTTGAGAGAGCCACATTGATTTGCTTGAGTTCAGTTGTGTTTGATTTCCATTTGCACTGCTTTTGGTTGACATGTTTCTTCTGGTTTGTTCAAGCAGTCAAGAGAGCCCCAAAGGTTAGCAGACATTTGCAAATGTTTGCATGCCAATTTTAGAAGAAACTCCTGGAATTCTGAAACAGCAAGGAAGGCACCTGTAGCAAAGATGAGGAAGAGAAGACAAAGAAGCCAACAAAGAGGAATGGAAAAGTTGTTGCAGCACAAATAAAAATATCCAACAATTTATCTCCCCCGAAAAGACCTAAAGCAAGACTGACTGAAGCATTAAGTCCAAAAAGAAATGACACGCAGAAGCTGGATGAAAGAAAAGGACCATGCTGCAACCTTTGAAAGGTCATCAGATCCCCATGTTCAGTAGGGTAGAATCACTAAACTATTAGCTAGTAATACATTGCTAGAACACTTCTATACATGTTTAGATTACAATTCGGTTTGGTAATGCAGGAGTTGTTGTGCTAGCAAACTTAGCGGAACGAAAAAGTATCATCTTTCTTCTTTTTAGAAAATAGGCATACACACATCCGCACACTGCTGGATCTTTCACAAAACAGGGTACGGTACCATGGATGACGACACACTCATACAGTCTTTCGGACGTCAAAGTGTATTACAGTGTATATTTCCTGACAATACATATATATATGTATATACATATCTAACGTTCTAAAACCATGGTGTAGGGATATCTCTATCCAGAAGGAGCATGCACGATACTGTACCATCACCATCGTCATCTTGTCATTAATAAATCAGAATGCAAGACACCAATTAACACGCAAGGAAATCGAGACATGCAACCTCTTCTGCAAAGCTGCAAAGTATGTTCTCTTTTGAACCGCAGCTATTTTGTGGCAAAACTTATGTATGGCGGAGATAAGCCGGCCAGCCGAATCATTCCCTACCAGTGCGGTCCCTCTGTCATCGATCAGCGTTCGACATCCGTCGAAGTAAAGTAGTTGTATTACCACTTGGCATCGCTATCACCACGGCTGGTTAGCCCTTGACGATGTTTGAAACGGACGACAATTGAGAATGAATGGGCTGCTCCACATCTTTTGAGACGTGGGCACTCTACAAGTGGCCAGACATATCAGATCTCGGCTTTGGTTGCTTGAAGCATCATTTCCAACTCTTGGATGCGTCTTTTTCGTTCCTTGCTTTTCTCGTCCTCGTCGTGAAATTCCTCTAGATGACTACCACTGCAATTACCAGCGCCCTCAGTACTACTACAATCGTCGTCGTCGTCGCCGTCGTCGTCATCCCTGTCACCTCCACCCTCGCCCTCCTCCTCTTTGTCATCCTCTGATCTCCTAGAAGCACCCGCACCGCCACCAAAGACCTTGTCCGCGATATTGGCATAATCGGCAACATCCAGCTTACTGCTAGTACCCCCACCGCTGCTTCCTTCATCATCATCAGCAGCAGCAGAAGCAGCATCGTCGTCGCCATCACCATCATCATGCTGAGTATTGATGCTGAGAACACTAGCAGCGTGCTCATCATGATCATGCTTATTATTGCTGCTGACATCGCTCGCAGCGCGACCAAAGACATTGTTGGGGAAGAATGACAATCTCTTGAAGGGATTGACACCCGCAGCAGCAGTTGCAGCTTTGGGGGTAGTATCCGTCAAGGGAGCCGGCAAAGTAGATGCGCCACTATCGTCTTTAGTATTTGCATCGTCACTGGTTGCACGTTCCACATTCAATGCACCGCCATCGCCACCACTGCCACTACCTTCATCAGCAGCTACATGTGGGTTAGTCTCCTCCTCTTTCGCTACCTTGTGGGCGAAAAACCTATTGAAGGGATTGACCCCCACTGCGGATACCGCTTTTGGTGGTGTATTCGTCAAGGGAGCAGCCGTAGTAGTGTCATGGACCGCTTCACCATTAGCGGCCGCATCGGGTTCCTTCTCCTCCTTCTCGTTGTCTTGATTGCTATGATTGCTATTGCCACCACCAAAGAGAGCCTTGCCGGAAAAGAAGCTCGCGATGGGATTGTTTCCCGCACTGGCAGCTGATTTGGACGACGTATCCGTCATGGGTGCAGTAGTATCCTGAATGGAAGAGTCACCGCCGTGCTTAGAGGTGGATAACTCATCCACCGTTGCTAATTCACCGCTACCATTGCTATCATCCCTCACTTCGGCAGCGGCATCATCATCCGTTTTTTCCTCGTCAATCTTCTCCTCGTCCTCGTCCTCCTCCTCATCCGGATCCATACTGTTGCCACCAAAGAGACCAAAGAAGCCCTTGTTGTTCTTCATGGGATTGGTACTACTGGTAGTCATTTCCGACATGTCCGTCAAGGGATCCGTCTTGTCATGACCACCAAAAAAGGACGCAAATGACGGCCCCGACGCCCCGGAACCACCCGTGGCATGAGATTGTTGCGATTCAAAACTGGTATTTCGTTGCATCAATTTCCGAAAGCGAGGAGATTGGGCAGGAGTCGTGTGACTTCTTTTGCCATTCATGCCGTGAGACGACGCGGTTCGTAAACCGTGTTGCGAAAAGGACGATAACGAAAAAAATCCACCACCACTCCCACCACTATGATTCGAATCACCTCCCATGGGTGCATGGACCTGTGCTTCTTGCAATTGAGTTTCGAGCAAATCGACCTTGGCCCGACACTCGGCCAACGTCAGACTCATATTGATGGAGGCAGTGACCACCTTTTCACGTTCTTTGATCAAAGTCCGTTCGGATTCTTGCAAAGCTTCCACCGACGCTGTCAATTGGGCATTTTCCGTCAATAAAAGCTCAAAGGGATCATCGTCCAACAGGGTCGCACCTGACGAATTGTAATTGAGCGACGACAAACTCGTATTGTTCAATTCTTCCCGGCGTTTCATGTCAAAGGCGAACTTTTTGGACAATTCCGTGGCGAGTTGCGTTTTCTCTCGATTCAACCCGTCCACTTGCTTGAGCAAATTTCGATATTGCAATTTCGTCGTCGCCAACTCATTCTGCAAGGACGAAATTTGAGACGTTTGATGCTGGTTTTGTCGTTCCGATTCCGCGGTAAGTTTGGTATTGGCGCGTTCCAAGGCAATGACCTTGTCTTGTAATTCCTGAATGGTTTGTCGTTGTTCGGAATTGGACATCTTCTCGTCTTCTTCATCCTCATCGTCATCTTCATTGTCCTTTTCCGAATTGGACCCCAAATTCTTAAGACTGAAAGTCCTAGTCAACTCGCCTAACCCCATCGATCTACTCCTCCCAATGGGTCTCATGGGAGCCGCATTCTTTCTCAGTAACGAATTGCGTTTTTGTTGACCGAGTCGCATGGTGAGAGACTCTTGAATCATAGACATGCGTTTCATTTCATCCTTGAGATCCAGTTGATCTTCTTCCGCCACAATGGCCCGCTCATTGGCATCTTCGTACATTTCTTGCAATTGCGAATTTTCCGACTCCAACTGAACCACACGTGCCTGTAATTCTTGCAATGGCAAATACATTTTGGAACAGGACGACGAATTTTCCTCCAATGCCGTTAACCGTTCCTGGGGGGGAAAGGTCCGGGTAAATTCACAAAATGACAACAAATGGAGAATAAATGAGTTCCGAAAAAAGAGTGCAGTATGAAAATTCAAGACACAAGGGAACCCCAAGAGATCGTGCTTCTACACAATGGAAGATAGATTCCATCCACATTACAAGCAAGTAAAAAGGGGAGCAAAACAAAAACCCCTCCTCCGAATCCCAAACAAAATTCTTTTCACAAGACCAATCCAATATATATATATATGTATATATTCCTGTCTCTTATACAC
>ENA-ORBV01009813-ORBV01009813.1-microbial-mat-metagenome-genome-assembly--contig:-NODE-9813-length-15544-cov-6.149673_pt1 | contig 15544 bp, 23 predicted proteins | sample MGYA00237777_ERZ505514 | MGnify/ENA primary metagenome ERZ505514 (study PRJEB26160, sample SAMN06269048) | microbial mat metagenome | isolation source: Oligotrophic lake microbial mat | place... | reverse complement strand
AATGATACGGCGACCACCGAGATCTACACCTCTCTATTCGTCGGCAGCGTCAGATGTGTATAAGAGACAGACATGAAACTTAAAGACAAAAAACGTTTGAATAAGACTTTAATTGAATTAGATAAATTAATGTTGAAAATTAAAAAATTATCATAATGGAATTTAAATACGAAAAATTACCTGAAATATTTGAAGGAATACGAAAAAGTACTTCATTAATGGGAACTAAATATATTGTTTCGGAAGCAAGAGGTGATGTTGCCGAAATTAATTATTTAGGTAACGGTGAATGGAGAATATTCATTGATAACTTTCCTAATCAAAAGAAATTTTACACTTACAATTTTCCAATTGATTCAACCGAACAATTTATTCAGGACATGAAACGCATTGGTTTAAATTTGAAATTGATATAGTTTTATGCGTAAGATTGATAAAAAAAAATTAAATAAGTACGTTGAATCATTACAAAGACAAAGGCGAACATTTTTCGTTGAAGGTAAAAGAAAAGTAAGCGGTATAGTCATAAATGGTAAAACCACCATTCTTAATAAAGAAAAAAAGAAGGTAAAGAGTAATAAAAACCATAGAGAGATACTTAATTTATATGCACAGGTCGCTAAAAGCGTTAATCAATATATTATTAATAATGGATTAGTAGTTCCAAAAGTTCGTAGTAAACACAACTCTACTTACACCAATAGAAAACTTTATAAAGATATGGCAGACGGTGAGAGATTTTACTATGTAGATATTTCACATTGCTTTTGGCGAATCGCTTTCCTTAAAAAATATATCACTTCAAAATTATATGAAGACGTTTTAAATAAAGAAGAATTTAAACTATATCGTAACATGGCTTTATCTATGATTATTGCTCCAAAGTGGCGTGAATATTATGTATTGGGTGAATACATGGGCAAAATAACCGAATGGAAAGAGTTTCATCAAAGGATTTACGATAATATCAGATTAACAGCCTATAATCTAATGGGGGATATTATGGCTGAAATTAACCGATACTGCATCGCATACCGTACAGATGGTATAATGATAACCGATAACCCTAAAGTCCTTAAACGGGTGCAGGAATTTATTACAAAAAAAGGGTTTTCACATAAACTAACAGAGTGCTATAAGATAGACGAGTTATTTTACCAATACGGGGACGGGGACAAGAAAAAACGTATGTAGGACTAAAACACCCTAAAACGGCTATTTTTTGATACGTTTTTATTAAAATATTGTTAAAAATATGACAAATACAAATTTTTAACATTTAATTTAAGAATTTTAATATACTGATTTATAGTATTTTAGCTATTAACAACATAATTGTTCAAAACTACAACTTACAAAAATGTAATCATACACGAACTGTCCTTATATTTGTATCAGTAAAACGAAGTTCTTTGAATAGCCTGACCAAACGATATGACAACTGAGTATATTTGTAGTTAGGGTTTCTCCCAAAGAGAGGGAAAAAATGAGGTGGTAAATAACCCACTTAATTGTAAAGCGGAAGCAGAGCAATTAGGTTTCAAATCACCTACCAATCTAAGTGTACACAAAGATTGGTTTCATTGACAAAGCGATATTAAGAGAGGGATTTCTTAATATGACTGAAAAAAGCGAATTACAAAGTATTAAATAATACTGCGAGAATCCGAGTTTACGGTCTGAGTAACAAGTAAAGTTAAGTTTCGAGAAAAATTTAACCGAGATGCGAAAAGAACTACTAATTAACAGGTCAACAGCAAAAGTTGACTACCTGAAATGATTAGTCGAAATACAAAAACGTAAATAGCATCGGGGAGCAGACAATAAAAATACTTTGTAACCAAACATTAGTTTGGAAGTGCAGAACGCAACTGCAAAGTGAGTGAATCAAATTTAATCAATAACTCGTGGGTGGGTGAGATTTAATAGTGATAATAACCTTGCGTAATTCAAACGAAAGTTTGAGTTATTAATCCAAAAAGCAAATCAAAAAAAATATAGGTGGCGCAATGCACCTCTTAAAAAAATTGCCGTCCGTATGTACCGATAAAATACTTCGGTCATGCAGATAACAAATTACAAAATGACTTACAAGTTAGTGTTTACTGTTAAGAGGAAGATTTAAACACATATTAAAATCTCTATTTCGTCCAAAGGCGAAAAAACAATTTTGATGGGGTTGGTAGTTAAATCTACCAACTTAAAAACCATAGAGTGTTAGGAACGTAACAGAATTAAAAAAACTAATCATAAAATTTGGAATTTAAAGATATTAAAGATTAAAGACTAAAATTAAATATCAATATGAAAATTAAAAACGGAAAATTATTAGAAATAACAGAAGCAGACATCCATTCAAATGGGATATTTGAAAATTCAGAAATAACCGAATTAGCTGATAAATGTTTTAATAGCATTAATAATGTAAAAAAAATTATTTTACCTAATTGTACCACATTCGGTTCGGGCTGCTTTCGACATAACCCTAAATTGACAAGCGTAACGCTAAATAAAGCAACCTCATTCGGTTCGGACTGCTTTTACTATAACAATTCATTGACAAGCGTAACGCTAAATAAAGCAACCACATTCGGTTCGGACTGCTTTCGCTCAAACGATAAATTGACAAGCGTAACGCTAAATAAAGCAACCTCATTCGGTTCGTACTGCTTTCACTCAAACCCTAAATTGACAAGCATAACGCTAAATAAAGCAACCACATTCGGTTCGGACTGCTTTAGCTATAACCCTAAATTGAAAAGCGTAACGCTAAATAAAGCAACCTCATTCGGTTCGTACTGCTTTCGCTATAACCATTCATTGACAAGCGTAACGCTAAATAAAGCAACCACATCCGATTTGGGATGCTTTCGCTTTAACCCTAAATTGACAAGCGTAACGCTTAATAAATTCAAGTTAAAAACAAAGAGTGTAGATGGATATTGTTTTGTAATTGAAAATACAAAATCAACCAAAGGAATCCATATTTATACAGGCTATAACTTTATAGAGCTAAAAAAAGGAAAAATTGTAAAACAAGAATGTTTTGTAGCTGAGAAAGGAAAATTTACAGCACACGGAGAAACTGTAAAAAAAGCAATTCAGGATTTGGAGTTTAAGATTATTTCAGAGAAGTTAAAAAACGAACCAATTAAAAAAGATACCATTATTACAATTCAGTATTACCATTCAATAACTGGTGCTTGTGAATTAGGAATAAAAGATTGGATGAAGTCGAATGGTATTAAGGATAAAATTAAAGCTATTGATTTATTACCCATTCTTAAAAAAACAAATGCCTACGGATTTGAGAAATTTAAACAACTGTATTCAAAATAATAAAATACCTGATGTGTAACAGTTGCGGTGATATTAGTAAGCTACATGAGGAAATCCTGAAACCAAATAAAGGTGAACAGTTTTCTATCAATGCAAAAAACTTAACTGATTATGACGTTAAACAAATAAATAATTTTATAAGTTTTGTTAGGAACGTAACAGAATTAAAAAAACTAATCATAAAATGATGATTGCTGATAAAAATAATTCAGGAGTAATTGAAAAATGTGATTTAACAGAATTAGAAAGTCATGTTATTGATAGCGATAAAAAATTAATCGTTAAGCCTTATTCATTTTGGAAAGGTAGATATGATAATGAACGTCGTTACTTCATGTACATTCACGGTATCTATGTTCTACCTACAACAGAACTAATAGAATTTTTACGCTCACAAATTATTGGCAAGGCTATTGAAATAGGAGCGGGTCATGGGGCTATTGCACGTAGCTTGAATATCCCTATTACAGATAGTCGTATGCAGGAACAACCTGAAATTAAGTTTATTTATCAAATGGGTGGTCAGCCACCTATCACTTACCACGATGATATTGAAAAGTTGGATGCTATTCAGGCTGTAACAAAATACGAGCCTGATACAGTAATTGGTGCGTTCATCACACATAAGTTCGATGTAAAAATCGGTAACGGTAATGCAATGGGTGTTGATGAAGAAAAGATGTTCAGTAAAATTAAATCACGATACATCAATATTGGAAACAAACACACACATAAAGATAAACCTATTTTAAAACTGAAACACACCGAATATCAATTTGATTGGATAATCACACGTTCAGTAAATCAGTACCAAAATGTAATTTTTGTTTTTGATAAATAAAATTTATAAATTAAATTATGAAAACAATTGAAGTTATAATACATACAAACGGAATTAATGCAAGAGAAGTAAACTCTTATAGCGAAATAAAACCAAAAGATGATACGGTTTATACTAAGGGAGAAGAAATAATTAAAGGTAAAGAGCGTGAGTATTTACATAACGCAGTTGTAAGTCAATGGGAAAAAACAGAAAAGGAGTTAAGAGTTTTTGAAATTGATTTGCAGGAAGAAGAATTAAAACCTCACGGTGGAAATGAAGAGTTTGAAAAAGAAGGTTCAAAATTAGTTTCCGCTCATATTATATATGAACCAAACTCAAAACAAAAAGCTATTATATTACCGAGTGGTAAAATAAAAATAATTCCTAACAATGGTGAATTTCACGAATCATTTTCTAAAAAAATGAATGGGGTTACTGTTATTGAAAATAAAATTTATTTTGGCTACACAAAAATTGGTGAGCCAAACTTTATAAAGAAGGAAAGTAAGTTTGCCGACAAATCAAATTCAATATCATTACAAGATTGGACAGCCGATGAATTAGAAGCTATGGCAAAGTTTATGCGTGAAAATCCATTAACAAAATTATTTAGCGACGGTAGCGGGAATGTTTAAAATAAAAAAAATGAGCATCAAAGAAAACAAATCTGAAAATCTAATACCTAAAAAAACAAAAGAAGAAGTTTTTTTGGAAATGATTAACGGGCTTACAATTGACACAGAAACATTTAAGAAAAGTCATCCTAATTCTAAGTTTTTTATTAAAGATAAAAAGTGTTTTTTAGAATTAGAAAAATCGGATTTATGGTGCGATTACGATAATATTTGGTCAGTTTTTGAATCGCAATTTGGCATGAACTACAAGCAAATACAAGGCTTTATAAAGGATATGGTGGAAGAACATCTTAATATGAAGGGGGTAACACCCAGCTTCTTCTTCAACATTACTTGTCAGGCGGTGGAAGAACATCTTAATATAAAAGGGGTAACCCATTAGAAAATAAAAAGAATTTCAAAAATATAAAATAGATTATTAAAAAAAACGAAATACATGAACCAAAAATTAACATTACAACAGAAAATATCAAGGATAACACTCGCAAATAAAATTATCGCATACGCTGATAAAAAAGGTATAACGATAACAGCAGCATCAAAACATTTCAGCAAAGATAAACGCTTTGTTTATGACGTATTAAGACGTTGTGTTAAGAAGAATGGTAAGGATGTACCTAAAGACCTTGTAAAGTCATTTAAAAAGGTTTTCAAGCCTAAAAAATTAAAATATAAAGAGAAGGTTGTAATTTCAAATAACACAGAAGCGTAAGAACATGAGTGAAGTAAAAGATAATACTAATCGGGAAAAACACATCGTTAAAGCACGTAAGTTACTTGAACTTTCTAAGAGAGGTGTAGGCGGTGAGAAAACAAATTCCCAAAATAAGTTTAAGGAACACATGGAGAAGTACGGATTAGAAATGGGAGAGATAGATGCTTCCTCTAACACCCGTAAATTCAGAGTAAAGTCTTTAGATGATTTAATAATTATTACAAATGTAATTTTATCTGTAAATCCTTTCACTCAAACAATCCAATTAAAAGATGCTATTAAGGTTGATTTGGATAACGAAGATTATTTTGAAGTGATTGAGAAGTTTAAATACTTTTCAAAATTACATAAAATAGAAAAGCAATTACTAATGGATTCTTTCTTTCATAAGCACAAAGATTTTTTTCAACCTGATGAACGTACCCGTACAAAGTGGCGTGATAAACATCAAGTTAATGAGGACTTGCAAAAAGCTCAATTAAGGGTTGATAAAATGGAAAACAAATTATCAAAAGCCGACCAAGATAAAATGAGTAAAGAGTTGGAGGCTCATATAATAAAAATGAAACGAATGGAAGGTGTATCACGTTTTCTTTTAAATGCCGAATATGCACGTAAACATCAAACGATAGGAGAAAAATAAAATGACTAACGAAGAAACATTAGAAGGAAATAAACTCATATCGTGTTTTATGGGTCAAGAATGGAAACAAAACATACCTCATGCACCTATTCTTAACTCTCAGTATAATCCTGTTCAATATCATATTGACTGGAATTGGTTAATTCCTGTTTGCAAAAAATGTGCTGACATATCAATGAACCAACACGACAGACCAACCGTAAACCATTGTAGTAATTTGGATTGGTTAGAAAGTGAAATCGGAACTTATATGCGTGATTACGAAATAGACAAGGTTTATTTAGCGGTGATTGAATTTATCAAATGTTATAATTCTAAACAAGAAAAATCTGCATGACAAAAGAAGAAATAAATCATTTATTAACGTACACTCCAAAAGAGCAAGTAGTTTATATGATTATACGCCAATCGTTTTTAAATCATAAAATGGGTTTTGATATAACTAAATTTGAAGCTGCTTATTCTCAACCGCATCGTCATTATCATACTTGGAAACACATCGAGGATATGGTAATGTATTTGGTTGATATGGAACAAACGGATGATGAAATAATTATCGCTACCGTTTATCACGATTACGTTTATGACCCGAAGGCAAATAATAATGAAGAAAAATCTGCCGAACAATTTAAGAACGATTGGAAGGGAGAAACAGCAGAAGGAATGGTAATTTACGATTTGATTATGGATACAAAAACACATAAACCAAACAATACACGAAATAAAACGTATTATTGCCTTTCAATATCTCTAATTAATGCAGACCTGCATATTTTTGAAAAATCATTTTCGGAAATAATAGAATACGACAAACAAATTTTTAAAGAGTATCAATTCGTTGATTGGAACACATACCGTACAAAAAGATTAGAAGTATTAGAAACACTTGCAGAAGGTTTAAGGAACACATCTAAGTACACAGGCATCTGTTATTTAATTGAATACTTCAAAACATTAAAACCAAAGATAGCGGTGTTTGCAGGTAGCTTTAATCCATTTCACATTGGACATAAAAATATATTGGACAAAGCCGAACAAATTTTTGATAAAGTAATTCTTGCTCGTGGTATCAATGCGGGTAAAAATAATGGTGATTTTACTATGTTACCAATGTGCTTAAATCATTATCAACAAGAAATGTATCACGGTCTTATTACTGATTACATAAAAGGATTGGATTACGACAACCTAACATTGGTTCGTGGTTTAAGGAACGCTAAAGATTTAGATTATGAATTAACCATGTGTCAATACATAAAAGATTTAGGTTGTAATATACCCATTGTATTTATTACCTGTGATGGTAACTACAATCATATTTCAAGTTCTGCAATAAAAACATTACCGAAAAAAGAACAGGAACGTTATTTGGATTTTAATAAAATTAAATTAAAAGAGTAATTATGGAAACATCAATCATAGGAGCAGTAATTATCTCCTCAAAAAACGAAGAAGGTATTATTATTGATAAGGCTCGTGGATATTGTAACAATGCAAGTCCAACCATTTACATTTGTATGGATAAAAATGGTAAAGTTTTTCAAGTTTCATACAATGAAATTAAAGAAATAAAAAGTTTCATAACTCACCCGAATAACTTAGATTTTTCTATTTACTTAAATAGCTATAAAAAAAAATAATTATGGAAAGCGAAAGAAATATTGCCGAGATTGCAAAAGAGTATGCTGTAAAATGCCATACTGAAACAAACCACACGTATCAAGACCAACCATACACATTCCATTTAGAAATGGTTGATGATATTGGAGATACGTTTATTGACTTAATTCCTGCAACGCATCAAAATAATGTTCGTGGTGGTATTTGGACACATGATTGTTGCGAGGATTGCCGTCAAACATTTAATAATGTTATGAAAGCAACTAACAAACAAGTTGCTGAACTTGCTTATGCTGTAACAAACGAGAAAGGTAAAAACAGAGCCGAAAGAGCAAATTCAAAATATTACAGAGGTATCCGTAGAACTCCATTTGCTAAATTCATTAAGTTAGCTGACCGCATAGCTAACGTAAAATACTCTTACGAAAAAAGACACGCATATAAAGGAGAGAGTATGTTTGTTAAGTACAGACAAGAAAATGCTAATTTCATTTGGAAATTAATTAAGCCTGAATGGTATGAGGTTCACCAACACGTAATTCACTTATTAATGGGCAGTAAAGATTATTTGAGATACCGTAAATCAGGTGATAAATACGCTCCAATGATTATGTACTTAGAAAACTTTTTTGATAACAACTAAAAAAAAATAAATATGAGAAAAATTATTATTTCGGGAAACCTGACAGCAGATGCAACAATTTACACTCCACAAAATTCAGAAACAAGAGCGTGTATTAATTTTACTGTTGCTGTAAATGAACGTTTTTTGGATAAGCAGGGAAATAAAAATGAGAGAGCTTATTTTTTTACCTGTGCTTACTGGAAAGAAAAAGGAAAGACGAAATTGGCTGAATACCTAAAAAAAGGAACATACGTTGTTGTTGAAGGAGTACCCGATATACACGCTTATACTGACAAGGAAGGTAAAAATGTTTCTCAAATGAAAATTGAGGTTAAAGAAATTGAATTAGGTCAAGGTCAGAAAAAAGAAAATCAAAGTAACGATAATACTAACTCAAATACCACTACACCAAACAATAATAACGGTGGCGGTAATAGTAACCAAGATAACAACGACAACTTGCCTTTTTAAAAAAACCGAATTATGGATAATAGCGATTTAATTTACGTACTCAGAATTGGAAATATTGTAAAATGCAAGATTTCAAACGATAATAATATTTATACCGTTGTTGCTATTGATGGCGTGAACCATAAAGTAATGTTGAATGGAACAAGGTATAAAGAATGGATTAGTATTGATAAAATAAAACCAATAAAATTAACCAATGAATTTATTTTAAAGATTGATGATGTTATAGGTGATTTTGATTCACAGTTCACTAAAAAAGTATCACCTTCATTCACCTTATCAAAAAATAAAAGAAATGGTGGTTATTGGGATTATAGTAATCAGGGTAAAACTGTTTGTCAAATAGATTATTTACACGAACTGCAAAACATTTACATTGACCAACACAAGGAATCGTTACCAATTGAAATACGCTAAAAAAAACTAAAAAAAATAAAACGATGGAAACAATATTTATAAACGGGTTCACTCCAATAACCAATAAAGATGGAGAAGCAATTGAATCTGCATTAACCTCAGAGCAATTTAATTTCTTAGGTGGGGAAGTCCATGTTAAGATTAAAGACAGCGAACCTAAAATTGAAACAACCGCAGTAACTATTTACGCTCACGCTAATAGCTCGGATGATTTAATTAGTATCCTATTAACTAATGATGCTCTAAAACGCATGGGTTACGAAAAGATTGACTTATTCATGCCATATATGCCTTATGCCCGTCAGGACAGGGTTATGGTAGATGGTGAACCATTCTCATTGAAGGTAGTGACTGATATGCTTAAATCATGTGAGTTCCATAGAATTTTTGTTCTCGATGCTCATTCGGATATAACGCCTACTCTATTAGAACATAACATTCATGTAATAAGTAACAAAGCGTTTGTTTATGAAGCGTTAACTCACATTGTTGGTCTTCATGGTTACGCACAAAATGATAAAGGGGTTAGTGAAAATGAATTTAAAGCCACTCTAAAAGGTAGCCCGTTATTTGTTTCTCCCGATTCAGGTGCTTTCAAAAAAATATTTAAGTTAGCAGGTGAATTAAATTACAAAGACGATATTATCCTATGTAATAAAGCCCGTAATCTTAATGACGGAAAAATAATAGCTTATACCGTTGATAAACAGGATTTGGAAGGACGTGATGTAGTCATTATAGATGATATTTGTTCTAAGGGCGGAACGTTTATTGGATTAGCAAAAGAATTAAAGAAACGTAATGCAGGTAAAATTTATCTAATTGTGAGCCATTATGAAAATTCATCAGACGTAAACTCTTTAAAAGATAGCGGTATTGAGCGTGTGTACACAACACCATCAATAGGCAAGGTAGAAAATACAATCGGTACTTACGGAAACTTAGTTACAGTAATTCCATTTGGAGATTTTATTGATTTGTATGATTAAAAATAGCGTCAATCACCACTACCCTAAAGCGTAGGGGTTTTACGCTCAAAAAGATAAAATAAAATGGAAAAAGAATTACAAGAATTATTTGTGAGTTATAAAAATGCTGTTTTAGCTAAGAAGCATGGATTTGACGGTGAGTGTCTTGGTTATTACGAAAATCAAGATAAAAAACTTATTTTAAGTTTTACCAATAATACATTACCTCAATGGGCAACAGCAGCACCAACAAATGAACAATTAATTAATTGGCTGAAAAAAAAATACGAAGTTAATTTATGGATTGCTTACCGAAAGGTAACGTGTTATTACCCTATAATAAACAGATTGGCTTATCACGAATTAAAAAATAAAAACAATTATAAGGCTAATCAAATCGGAATAAAAAGAGTATTTAAATATATTAATGATAATAAACTAAATAAATAATTAAAAAATAAATATTTATGGCAAAGAGTAAAATTGACTATGTTATTTTAGAAAGTTGTGATGGACAACTTGAATTACACAGAGGTCGTGGTGGTTATGCTTGGAAAGGACAAAAAGGTAAAAAAGTTGAATGGATTTTGCCAATAATAGTTAAAGACAACGCAGACGAAGTTTTAAAAATTATTTACAACCTGCCCGAATGGAATAGTGTAGGCAAAGGCAAAGAATGTAGTTATGACAGTAAAGAATTACGTTCTGCAATTTGGCAAAAAATATTTCCTTTGATTTCGATAAACGATTTGCCACAAGTTAATGAAAGTGGTAGTTTAACAGATTTAGAGCGACTTAACAAAACAAGAACCAAAGGAAGATACAATGATGATGATGATATGGTTTCTATTGAAAGCGATGAATGTTATACTTTCTATCAAGATGTAGAAACAATTGTAGAGCATTTTGGAACAGATTATTGGAAAAATAAAGTAATTTATATGAACTGTGATGATGCAGGGCAATCGGCATTTTGGATTTACTTTTACAATAATTTTAAAAAATTAAAATTAAAACAAATTATTTCAACACGTTTTGACGGCTCTAAATTGGACTTTTCGGGTTCTCTTTTCAGTAATCAATGGAATGAATACGATGGATTTATTGTGAAATATGATGGCAAAAAGATATTAAGAATCCCGCCTGTTGGAACTAAGTCAAATTTTCACGGCTCATATTCTGACAAAGAATGTATGAATATTGCAAATAATGAAGCTGATATTATCATTACAAACCCACCGTTTTCAAAATTTGAACATTTTTTTAAATGTATGCAATCAACAGGAAAAGATGTTATTTGCTTTGGAAATGGGGCAGCAGTTCAATATAAATGGACAAAAGAACTTTGGCAAAACAAAAAAATATCAGTTATTCCGTTTGAATTTAATTGGTTTTTAACACCAACATACAAGAAAAAAAGGGCTAAAACTTACGTTTATACAAATAAACATCAAAAACACAAAACAGACAAAATAAAACCTTTGAAAGAAATACCCAAACAATATTATGATGAGAAAGGTATGCTTGTAGTGGACAATTTTGTTCCAAGTGATTATTACAAACCATTTGCAATTTCGGTTAGTCCTATAAAAAACGGCATATTAAACAGTGGCTATAAATTATTACAATGTAGTTATCGCCCTGTCGTGAGTAACAAATATAAATTTAAGAGAACAATAATTGTAAAAGAACTCAATGCCAAAGGGAAGCCGAGCGTTGAATTTGATAATTTAAATTTTAAAGAAGCAAAAATACAAAAAACAAATCAAGGAGGTTTATTTGATTAATAAAGCAATAACAAATTATTTGAATTTCTCTTGTCCACGAAAATCCCAAAAAGTAGGGTAAAATGGTTTTAAAAAGCCAACTAAATGAGAAATTTAAAGCCTTGTAACCAACATATAACTAAATAAATAAAAATGAGAAAAGTATTTACAGCCCCCGACTACATTCTGAATACAGAAAGAAAAGGTATCTTCTTAGCAGGTACAATTGAAATGGGAAAAAGTGTTGATTGGCAGCAAATAGCCATTTACAAATTAAGCGGATTAGATTATGATATTTACAATCCACGTCGTACAAATTTTGATAACGTTAATTCTGATGAACAAGTTAATTGGGAAATAGATGCAATGGAAAAATCAAAATATATTTTTATGAACATATTACCCGATAGTAAATCACCAATTACGTTATTGGAATTTGGTATGCACTACAAGTCAGGTAAGTTGATAGTTTGTTGTCCTAAACAATTTTACAGGTCTGAGAACATACACATCATGTGTGAAAGATTTAGTATTCCTCTTTTCATTGATTTCGATAAAGCAATTGAATACACACAAAAAAAATTACACAAAGAACAAGACTAATGGAGGTAAAATTCGCTATAAATTAATGAATCAATAAAACAATTAACAAAATTAAAAACCAATAAAAATAAATAATATGTTTAGACCAAACTCACTCTACTATTCCGATGGATATAAAGTAGGACACAAAAGAATGTTAGCACCAAACACTAATTTTCTATACGGTACTTGGATACCAAGAAGCATCAAACACGCTAACAAAGGCATAACTAAAATTTTATCATTCGGTCAACAATTGACTTGGAGATGGCTACATGATGAGTTTACGGAAAATTTCTTTAAACTACCATTAGAACAAGCAATGAAATTCGGTAAAGACATGAGTTTATATCTCATGCAGGATTTTAATGCTTCACATTTTGAAGAATTACATAAAGTCGGTTATTTGCCTATTAAAGCAAAAAGTTTACCCGAAGGAATAGAAACAAACCCTAACGTACCACACATGACTTTTATAAATACAAAAAGTGGTTTTGCGTGGTTAACATTATACTTGGAAACAATTGTTTCAAGTTTAGCTTGGGTTTCATCTACATCAGCAACAACGGCTTTACAATACAGAAGAAATGCGAAACATTGGGTTATGAAAACAGACCCTACAAATGCTTGGCTCATTGATTATATGTGCCATGATTTTAGCGCAAGGGGTATGTCGCCATTTGATATGATTTCAAGTGGCATGGGTCATGCAACAAGCCACAGGGGTTCTGATACATTAATTGTAATTCTTGCAGCAAGATATTTCTACGGTGAACCCGAAGATAAAGTTTGTATTAATTCAGTTAACGCTTCTGAACACTCTGTATCTACCACAAAGATATTTACAGTAGGAGAACAACAAATGATAGCAGATTGGTTAAAAGAATTTGATAAAGGTATTTTATCTATCGTAGCAGACACATTCGATTTGTGGAAATTAATTACCGTTTATTTGATTGCCTTGAAATCTGAAATTATGGGTCGTGATGGTAAATTAGTTATCCGTCCTGATAGTGGTAATCCTATTGATATTATTTGTGGACATGAAGAATTTATTGTAGAAGATGGAAAGTATTTTACTTTAGATAATAGATTTATGAAAGACAGTCCAATAGCTGATAAGGATATTCCTGCCTGTAAAGGCGTTATAGAATTACTTTGGGATATATTCGGTGGTACTATAAATAATCAAGGTTACAAAGTTCTTGACCCTCACATTGGCGTACTGTATGGTGATTCTATAACCTTAGACAGACAGATTAAAATTTATGAAAGGTTAGCTGCTAAAGGATTTGCTTCAACAAATATTGTTTTAGGTGTTGGTTCTTATACATACAGATATGTTACAAGGGATTCACTAGGTTTCGCTGCTAAAGGAGCGTGGTTTGAAGCCGATGGTAAAGAGTACGATATTTATAAAGACCCTATAACTGATGACGGAACTAAAAAATCTTTAAAAGGATTGATTCAGGTTACAGAAAACTATGAGGTAAAAACTCAATGTACTCACGAAGAAGAATCTAAAGGTATGCTTAAAGTAATTTATGAAGATGGTAAATTTTTTAATGAAACTACTTTAGAGCAAATACGTGAACGAATAAAAAAATTAGATTAATGTTTGATGACCACCGCCATATACGGGTAACTTCAAAGTCAGTTGCAACAGTCAGTCCCAATTGTTCACCTGAAACTTTGGAGTTGCTTCGTAAGATGGCAGAAGCAGTAGAAAAAAAAGTTGATAAAATTACAGAAGCAATGGAATCAATAAAAATATTTCCTGTTAGGAATAGAGTTAAAGATGGTATTTACAAAAAGAAGTTTGATTCAGGTAATAGTTTTAAACACTTATTATCTGTTATGAATAAATATCACTTTGCTTTAAATGCAGCCGAATACGAGTTGCTTAAAAACTCTATGGATTCTAACACGGAAAAAATATTTCCTAAAACAGAAAGAGAACCTTTGGATTATGGTAACGAATATGTTGGTGTTAGCAAAATGGCTTTCTTTGGTTTCATTAAGTCGGTTAAAAAATACCATCAAGCACTTTCACACGCTGAATATGTTTTTATTAATAATAAACTAAAAAAATAATGGAATCTGTAAGACCAAAACATTTTAATTGCAAACATAAAAAAAATACAAAATAAAAAATTTACTGATTGGTTTAACGTTTTAAAAAAAAAATTAACATGAGAAAATTTATATTCAATTTTATTTTTAATGAAAAAGAAAAAACGGCTATAATAAACGCATTATACCGCAGAGTTGATGACAAAACAACTGAAAATATTTCAGGCGAAAAAGAACTCACTTCATTATGTAGTAAATTAGCAAAAGAATTTATGATTTAATGTCAAAATATGAAAACACTAAAGCCGTTTAAATTAGAAATATCAGGTGACTTCTGTGATGTACCACACCCTGACCGTAAGATGTTACTATTTGTTGACGGTGAAGAAAAAGGAAATGAATTAACTACCATTGATGTATTGGTTATATGCCACGAGATATGTATTAACATCCGAAACAGATTGCAAAAGATTATGCCAAAATCCGAACAAAAAGAACAAGGTAAAAAATTTGATAAATACTTTTTCGGTAAAGTAACCGATAAGGATAAACTAAGGAAAGTAAAAATTATAATTACAGGTATTTACTATGAAGAATTTACTCCTGAACGTTATTTGAAATACACCATAGACAACTTAACGGAAGGTCAGGCGAACTTAATTTTGTTTGATACTGTTTGTGTCGCACGTAATCAATTATTAGAAACAATGACCCGTGATGAAATTTCAGATATTGCTGAGAAACATAAGATTTATAATTTCGGAATGGTAAAAAACGAATCACCATTTGCAACAAGAAGTTAATTAAAAACTAAAACGATTTATTAGCAGATGTTATTATTCGGGTAATAAAAAATGAGTGTTATCA
>ENA-ORBV01009812-ORBV01009812.1-microbial-mat-metagenome-genome-assembly--contig:-NODE-9812-length-15545-cov-26.284846_pt1 | contig 15545 bp, 12 predicted proteins | sample MGYA00237777_ERZ505514 | MGnify/ENA primary metagenome ERZ505514 (study PRJEB26160, sample SAMN06269048) | microbial mat metagenome | isolation source: Oligotrophic lake microbial mat | place... | reverse complement strand
AATCGGCTGCGCGGCGTCAAGGATCGGCTGAGGGCTGGGACCATCAGCAACGATGAAGCGCGGGCGAAGGTGCAGGCTTGGCGAGCACATGCTGATTTCGCCAATGCAGAACACCTGCAGCGCGCGATGCTGGCGGACGTGGTGCTTGAAGTGCGCAAAAGACCTCGCCGGAAACGGAAAAAGTAAAAAGTAATGCTGAGATTGAGGAGAAACGTCCAGGTTCGGATGTCTAACAGCCACTCGCCCGTCTTCGCTCTGCGGCAGGGCCAGCGATGCTCAAGCCGCGATTTTCTTACGAAGGGCTAAGTCGATACATTCCCGCCGCCGGTAATGCTGCGTTCGCTCAGGCACGCCATCGCCGGAAGCAGCCAAAGCGCCTCCCAGATTCAACGGCCGGAATGCGCGCTCAACTAGCCGTTAGCGCGTAAATGACGCCGCCGTCCCGGCCTGTCAACGCCGGACCAAAAATACATTCGCTCCGCAGGCCTCCGTCACCCGCCACGGACCCCATCAACGGGGTGGATTGATGGGCAGTACACATGTGTTGCGGCCACGCGGAATCGATATCCCACAGCGCGCGCGACCGCCGAAGGTCGCAGGCGGTGACCTCGGTTTGGGCGCTTGCGCACCATGCGAGAAACCTCCGTGCCCCACTGTTGCCTCAGTTGGAGCTCCGGGATCATCTGTAGTGGTTGATTATCTTCGGTTTTGGGCTATCGGGTCCGCCAGCCAAGACGTGTCGGCGATTGCCGAGGTTTGGTGGATCACGTCGCTGACGCGAGCCAACATGCAGGCGCACCGAGGCAACGGCAGTGAAGGGTGGTATTCGAGCCGCTACACTCAGCGAGCCCTTCTGACGCCTTTCGGCGATCTCCCGACGGTTTGCGGCTTGGCAACTGGGTGACCGGACCGAGGTGACCTTGCCGGTCGCCGAGTGGGACCAAGCAGGCCTTCACGCTCCGCCAGTGAGGCCATCACCGACAGGCTGTCGCCCGAGATCATCCGGTTCGACCAGTGCTGATCGTGCTGGTAGAACTCGGTCTTCGCCTCCATGTCCGGCAGGCCGTTGAAATCCGAAAACAGGTCCAGCATCTGGCTCGGCGCCGCCGCCTCCGCCTGCGCCTTGGACTCGCGTTTCAGGTCATCAATCAGAACCTGCGGATGCACCTTCTCCTGAATGTAGAGCGGCGGGGCCGAGACCATCAGGTCCGACCAGTCCTGCTCATCCCTGCCGCGCCAGACCAGCTGCGGATCAAGATCCCGGTTGCGGCGCGCGTAAGCCAGCTGGACCGGTTTTTTGTCCTGCTCGCGCATCAGCGATTCAAACTCCGCCGTCGGAATATTCTTCCGCTTGGCATCATGCTTGTGCGCGGTGATTTCGATGGGCTTCTTGGCCATTATGCGGCTTCCGTCTGGTCTGTTGGGAGCGAGAGATCACACACGGGTCGAACGGCCGCTTCGGGCCAGGTCTACTCCCCTCGTCCGGTTTGGGGACCGGCAGGGTCACCCCAGTTCAGTCATAGAGATCCTGCGCCGCTACGGGGCGGGACTTTGCCGATAACGGCCATCGGTTGCCTATGGCCGAACAAAAAAGTAGCGGCAAATTCTCCAAATAGTTGCGGGATCGATCGGGGCTCAGGTCAGTCTCCATAAACAGTGGCTGTCGATATCTCGGTTCGCCGAAACGTCGATCAGATAACTACCTCAATGCTCGTGCAGCTGTGGTCCGACTCTGACTGAACCGTCCTTTGGGGGAAACGGATTGATCGGTTCCTTCACGAGACCTGCAGTTTCCGCCCGCATCTTTTCGACAGCCGCCATCAACTCCTCGACGATGTCAGGATGTTCTCGGACATAACTGAAGCTCTCCTGAGGATCACGTTCCAGATCAAACAGCAGAGACGTCCCAAACCGTTCGAATGCGACATCGAATGACTTGTAGTAAGTATGGAGCACCAACCTGAAGCGAGGTGTACGGACGGCAGCGATGTCATTTCCGTTGTAGAAGAAGAGAAGGTCGTGCGGGGTTTGGGCACTTCCTTTGAGGACCGTCAGGATATCGCGTCCATCGATTTCGCGATCTGCCGGAGGGCTCGTGCCCGCAAGCTTCGCGAGGGTCGGTAACAAGTCGATGTTCATCGCCATAGCATCGGACTTAGTCCCAGCGGGAATTGCTGCAGGCCAGCGCGCCAAGAAGGGCACACGGAATCCGCCTTCATGGGTCTCACCTTTGCGGCCGCGCAGGTCGCCTGCACTGCCCTCAAACCAGGGGCCGTTGTCCGAAGTCAGGATCACGATCGTGTTGTCTGCTACGCCAGCTTCGTCCAAGGCATCAAGGATTCCGCCAACGCCGCGGTCGAGATGTTCAACAACGTCGCCGTAAAGACCGGCCTGCGACTGCCCTGCGGCCTCGTCGGGCACGAAAAGTGGAATGTGCGGGAACGTTTCTGCATAGTAAAGAAAGAAAGGGGATCCGGCATGTCGCTTGATGAAGTCGCGCGCTGAACCCATGTATTCGTCGGTCAGCTTTTGCTGGTCTACCGGCGACTCGACAATTGTCTTGTGATGGTAGAGGTCGAAGGGCTGCATGTCGTTCGAATACGCAACACCGAAAAACTCTTCAAAACCATGAGCGGTCGGCCAGTACTCGTCAGAATGGCCGAGATGCCATTTGCCAACCATGCCCGTCGCATAGCCAGCCGCCTGCAGGAGTTCAGGCAATGTGATTTCTGACTGAGGCAAACCATCTTGCGAATGCGGCATGATCACGTGCTGCATACCCGAGCGAATGGGATACCGCCCTGTCAGCAGCGCCGCGCGGGACGGCGAGCAGACATTCGATCCGGCATAGAAAGAAGTGAGCCGAACCCCTTCCTTGCCGATCCGGTCAATATTTGGCGTCGAAATCAACTTCGCGCCATTTGCGCTGATGTCACCCCAACCAAGGTCATCAGCGAGAATGATGACGATGTTCGGTTTCTTTGGTTCCGCCATGACGTCTTGCGCCGGCAGCGCCTCCGAACTCTTGCAGGCCGCCAGAACGGCAAGAGCAGCCAGAAAGAAGGAAGCTGTTCTCGGGGGCATCATCGTGTCTCCAGGCGTGAGCGTGAATGGAAGAAGAAGCGGGCTGGCCAATAGACCGGGAACCGAGGGAGGCGGCAACCGGGCCTGCGCCCGGGATCAGTAGCGAAGCTTGAGCTTAGCGCCCCAGGTCCGTTCTGCTTCGAGCGTCAGGAACTGGGCGTATCCGCCTGTATCAAAGGCCTGACCAACGATGGCTTCCGGGAAAGTCTCGTCGGTGAGGTTCCGGCCGAAGACGGTGAACTCGCCCTTCCCATCCCAGAAATTCACACCAACCTGCAGGTCAAGCAGAGTACGGGCATCGATGATCGTCTGCGGATCATTGGTAATGCTGGACTGTACTTCGCCTCGATACTGCACACCGAGCTGCGCAAAGGCAGCGAGGCTGTCTGTCAGATCAAAGTCATAGCGGCCGAGCGCATTGACAACCCAGTCCGGCGAATTGGCGAGATCCTTGCCGGTGAGGTCCTGCCTTGCCGGCGTGCCCGCGCACCCCTGAGCGGCCGTCTGACGCTGATAGCAGGGCGCCCCGGTAAACTCGGCGAAGGTCGCATTTGTATAGGCGAAAGCCGTTGAGAGGGTCAGATTGTCCGTCGGCAGAAGGGTAAACTCGCCCTCCAGCCCGTAGGTCTCGACACTGCCGGCATTCGAGACATTGAAGATGGAGGTGCCGGAGGGGCCGGGGATCAGTGTCTGCGCCTGAAAGTCTTCGACTTCGCTGAAGAAGCCGGTTAGGTTTGCCACCAGCCGTCCGTCGAGGCCAGTATGGCGCAAGCCGATCTCGTACTGCGTCGGAATTTCGGGTTCGACGGTCGGCAGTGTCTGCCCCGTCAGTGGACGGATGGTCAGCCCCTGTACGATCCCTGCGGCTTTGTAGCCCCGCGTAACGGTCGCAAAAAGGTTTGTATCGTCATTGATGTAGTACTGGCCGCCAAGGCGCCAGACGATGGCTGTATCCTCTTCAGCTGCGCTCTCGACGCCTGTTGAGACAAACTGGCCCGCGTAAGGACCGACAGCGCCCGATGCGACCGTCTTGAACTGGCTGCCGTCAACTTCGGATTTCAGCACGCGAAGTCCGCCAATCAGAGAGAACTTGTCAGTAAAGGCATATTCACCCTGGCCAAATACAGCGTAATTCGTCTCGTTGAACTCAGACTCAAGATTCGTTCCGAGTATTGCGCCCGGCGGCAGGGCTCTGAGGAGATTGAGGCCTGCAGTGCCTGCCTGGATATTGTCCTGGCTTATTTCCTGGCTGAAATAGTAGAGGCCGACCGTATAAGTCAGCGCTTTGTCACGTGGGGAGACAATCCGGAATTCCTGACTGAGCTGGTTTTGGGTGAGGTCGCCGAGGTTGACGCTCAGGAACGGAAGCGGGATCAGGTCCGCGTCATTGTTATCGACGCTGTTCCATTCCCGATAGGAGGAGACTGAGACAAACTCGTAGTCGCCGAGGCTGCGCGAGTATTCGGCGGACAAGCCCCAGGCGTCCATTTCAGAAGTGAATGCGGCATCGGAACCGATTTGGCGGTTCTCTGGCCCCGGTACAATGCCGAGCGCAGCGCTCTGGGTGAGGATCGCCGGCACACCGAACCCGAGAAGGCCCGTGCCCGGTCCGCCCGGGGAAGCTTGCCGGTAAGTCAGCGCACCGGATGCCTGGTCGCGCGTGACATAGTCTGCACTGATGAGCAGGTCGGATTCGCCCGGCAGGTCGAAGTTGATCTTCGCGCGGACACCCCGTTCGTTGCGCTCGTTCACCTCGTCCTGAGGCGCGGTCGGATTAACGTTGTCGATATAGCCATCCCGCGTATTCGAATAGGCTGAGATCCGCGCCGTGATTCCGTCGGCGATGGGCCCGGAAACCGCGCCAGTCAAGTTGACTTCGTTGAAGGATCCATAGGCGGCGCTGAAATCGGCGCTGAACTCATCGGTCGGGTTTTTTGTAACGACGGAGAGAAGACCTGCAGAGGCGTTCTTGCCAAACAGGGTGCCTTGCGGTCCGCGCAGGACTTCGATTCGCTCCACATCTGCAAAGTCAAATATGCCGGCGCCTTCGCGGCCCATAATAACGCCGTCGATTGCGACGGCAACACTCGCTTCAATCCCGATATTGAAGAGCCCCGTCCCGATCCCGCGGATCGTACTGGCAGACTGACGTGCATTGACGCCGGCATTGAAGTTCAGGCCGGGCGCCACGTACTGCAGCTGATCGAACCCGTCGATTTGGCGTGCCTCGAGGGCTGCCCCGTCAATCGCTGTGATCGAGATCGGCACGTCCTGGAGATTCTGCTCAACCTTCTGGGCCGTGACCGTGATCGTGCCCAGGTGGCGATCATCGACAGTGGTCGTGTCTTCCTGGGCCGAGGCGAAGCTCGCCAGACCGAGCACGGCCATCGACGCCGAACACAAGATTTTTGCTGGTACCCTCATTTTATTCCTCCCGCTAAGGCCTGAGCGCCTTTCCGGTTGGAAAATTATACAATTGGAAAGTTTGTCAATAGGTAAGTTCGAAAACGATCAGGGTTTGGTGGCGGCCGGCGGGTTTGCGCGCTTCGTCCAGTCGGGGAGATGGGGCCAGGTTTCGCGGCTCTCGGGTTCTTCCCGCAGAAGGATCGCAATGACCGCGTCCGTGTGCGCATTGATCGCTGCCTCGCTCGTCATATCGACCCCGTAGAGGCCGCGAATCGTATTTGCGAGAACAAACGGCATCTGACTGACCGTGGAGACGATGTAAAACAGGGAGACGATCCACACTTCCGGCAGGACGCCGGTTTTCATCAGTCGGCGAAAAACCGGGATCAGCGCCTTGTGGCTGTCCCTGATGAAGCCGATCATCCATTCGAGCCGCTCCCCGCCCAGCACGGTCTCGGAGATCATGATCCGTGACTGCTCGGGGCTCTGGGCACAGTAGCGGATATAGTGGCGCAGGTAGGTCTTCATACCTTCAACCGTGGTGAGATCGATGTGCCCCAGAGCCTCGAGGCTGAGCGTGCGATCCAGGCGGGCATACATGTCGCGAACCACGTCCTTCCAGAGCTCTTCCTTGCTGCCGAAATGATAGCGGATGAGCGTATGGGTCACCCCGACTTCTGCGGCGATGTCGCGGACGTTGGCGGCCTCAAAGCCATGGGTTGCAAAAGCATTGCGGGCCGCGAGCAGTATTTTTTCCCTGGACACTTCCGCCCTTGTTTGCGTCGGGGCCCTGCGGACAGGTTGCTGGTAGACCTTGGGGTCAGACATCGTTTCCCTACTCCGTAACGCCGGGCTCTTGCTCAGCATTTTACAAAGAGATTGTTTTATGCGCGTTGCAATGTCTTGATCTAAAACTTTCCATATGGAAAGCTTTGTGAGGAAACAAGACGACCCGCGGGGAGCGCAATGGCAAACGAGACTCAATCTTGGCAGAGCCTGTCTGCTGCGGATGCGCACGCAAGAAAACTCCTCCCAGAACTGACGCTGCCCGAAAAGGTCTCACTCCTTGCCGGGCGAGACTTCTGGTCGCTTCCGGCCATCGAGCGCCTTGGAATTCCAAGCCTCAGGATGTCGGATGGACCGACCGGGCTGCGGTCCGTCAATTCAGAGCCGGCAACGGTCTTCCCTGTCGGCGTCGCGCTTGCCGCGACGTGGAACACGGCGCTTGTCAGGGAAGCGAGCGCTGCCATTGGGCGCGAAGCCATAGCGCACGGGGTCGACGTGCTGCTTGCGCCCGGCGTCAATATCCAGCGCACCCCGCTCGGAGGGCGCAATTTCGAATACTATTCCGAAGACCCCTGCCTTTCGTCCGAGATCGGTGTTGCTTATGTCGAAGGCGTGCAGAGCGAAGGCGTCGGCACATCGGTCAAACACTACGCCGTCAATAACCAGGAACATGAGCGTTTCCGTACGAGCGCAAACCTGACGGTGCGGGCTCTCCGGGAAATCTATCTCGCCTCGTTCGAACCGATCATCCAGCGCGCCAGGCCCTGGACGGTCATGTCCGCCTATAACCGGGTCAACGGCGTCTTCGCCTCGGAACATTCCCACCTGCTCAATGAAATTCTCAAACAGGAATGGGGTTTCGAAGGGGTCGTCGTCTCCGACTGGGGCGCGGCCAAGTCGACGGCCGGCTCAGCCCTCAATGGCCTTGATCTCGAAATGCCGGGCCCGGCCCGTTTCTATGGCGAGGCGCTTCTGAAGGCCTGCGAGGCGGGCGAGGTCCCCGAAGCCGTCATTGACGATCACGCGCTACGGGTGCTGCGCCTGATCGCGCGCTGCGGCCTGCTTGATGGCAATCCCAAGCAAGCCCGCGCCGAGCTTTCAACGCCTAATCACCTTGCCCTTTCCCGGCAGGCGGCTGCAGAGGCCATGGTCCTCCTGAAGAACGAGGAGGGCATCCTTCCGCTTGAAGACGATCGCTCGGTTGCCCTGATCGGCGCGATTGCCGACTATCCGGCGATCCAGGGCGGGGGCAGTTCTCAGGTCACGCCCGGGCGCATCGTGACGCCGCTCGACGGGCTGAAAGAGGCGTTCGGGTCAACAGTCCGGTTCGTACACGAACGCGGCATAGACCACGAGCCACGCCCGCCGATCATAGATGCCCGGCTCCTGAAGCCGGCAGCAGGTGTCAACAGCCCTGGTCTCAAAGCGACCTATTATGATCAACCGGGCTATACCGGCCAGATTGTCCAGGAAGGCGTCGAGACACACTTTGCCAAGCTCGGCTTCGGCGCGGCCGCGCAAACCGAAGACGACCTCTCTTTCAGTGTGGAATGGACCGGGTTCCTGACCCCGCGCCATTCGGGCGTGCACCAGTTCGAGATCACGCATTCAAGCCCCGACGCTGAACTGATCATCGAAGGCGCTGCGCTCATCAGCGAGCAGACGCCGCGCGAGACCGAAATCATGTTCATGATCCTGCCGCTAAACCGGCGCGAGGCGGCCGTGACCCTCGAGGCAGGACAAAGCTACAAGGTTTGCCTCCGATATTCGCAGCCGGCCGCCAAAGCGATCCGGGCCTTCAACATCTTCAATGTGAGCCTGCGTGAACCGCCGCCGGATCGCGGCCAGGCGATCGACGCGGCGGCGCAGGCCGATTGCGCCATCGTCTTCGTCGGCGCCGGCACGACTGCTGAAACCGAAGGTCTCGACCGCGCCTCGATGCGTCTCAGCGATGCGCAGAACGCCCTTGTCGAAGACGTCATCGCTGCCAACCGGAAAACCATCGTTGTGGTCAACACCGGCGCGCCGGTAGAGATGCCCTGGGCGGACCGCGCGGCGGCGATCCTCCAGATGTGGCTGCCCGGGCAGGAGGGCGGTCATGCGCTCGCCGATATCCTGACCGGTGCCGTCAGTCCGTCGGGCAAGCTACCTGTCTCCTTCCCCGCCCGCTATGAGGACAATCCCACGGCGTTGCACTATCCGGGCGGGCTCCAGTCCGATTATGGCGAGGGGGTCTTTGTCGGCTATCGCTACTACGACAAGACGGGCACAGTACCCCTTTTCCCGTTCGGACACGGACTATCCTACACGACGTTCAGCTTGTCCGGCTTGACGGGCCCATCATCGATCAAGTCCGGCGAGCCCGCCGAATTCAACGTCAGGCTCACCAACACAGGAAATCGCGCAGGGTCAGAGACCGTACAGGTCTATGTCGAGGACCGCGCAACCGCCGAAGCTATGCCTCCTCGCCAGCTACGGGCCTTTCAGAAGGTCTATCTTGAACCGGGCGAGGAACGATCGTTGACTTTCACGCTTCAGCCTCGGGACTTCGCCTGGTTTGATCCGGACACGAATGACTGGCGCGTGACGCCGGGTGCCTACAGGATCCACCTGGGTACGAGTTCGCGTGACCTCCCCCTCAGCTTCGACCTGGAGATCAAGGCATGAGCCAGAGCGCTTCCGGGGCTGCCAGCGTGCCGCTTTCCGTGCGGATCGGCTTTGCTGTCGGCGATTTCGGGTTCCTGCTCGTCTGGCAGGGCACGGCTCTGTTCCTGATGTATTTCTATACTGACATCCTCGGCATCTCGCCGACGGTCGCCGGCGCGATCTACCTCACGGCCATGGTCTGGGACGCGATAACCGATCCCATCTTTGCAACCCTGGCCGACCGTACGCGGACCAGATGGGGCCGTTATCGGCCCTGGCTACTCTTCGGCGCTGTACCCTTTGCTTTGTCCTACCCCCTCGCCTTCTCAACCCCGGGCGACTTGCCAATCCCTCCGTGGCTCTGGGCTCTGGTCACGCATATCGCGCTCAGAACGGCGTACACAGTCGTCTCGATGCCGTTCAATTCGCTGCAGGCGCGGCTTACAAGTGACGCCCAGGCACGCAGCGTGCTGGCAGGGTTCCGGATGATCGGCGCGGCGTCAGGCGGTCTTGCCATCGTCTTCCTCACGCCGGTCCTCGTCGCGAGTTTCGGCCCGGAGCGCGAGGCGGAGGCCTATTTCACGGTTGCCTGCATCGCGGCTGGACTTGCCTGCGCCGGGCTTCTCTACTGCTTCATGACCATGCGGGAACCGGAAGACCTACCGGAGGATCCGAAGACACGTCCGTCATTCTGGTCTGATCTTGTCGAAGTCGTTCCAACGCTGCTTCGCAACGGTCCCCTGATCCGGGTGTTCCTGACGATCATCATCGGTTCCATCTGCCTCGGCATGTTCGGCAAGTGCGTGCTCTATTACTTCAAGTATGACCTGCAGCGTCCGGATCTCACTATCTGGGCACTGGTGCTGCCTGCGCTAATGTTGATCGTCACGACGCCGCTCTGGGTCAGGATCGCGGCCTGGAGATCAAAGCGCGATGCCTTGACAATCGGCCTGATGATCTCGCTCGCTGGGTATCTACTGTTCTTCTTCAACGGGAGCGATAGGCTGATCGTATCAGCGGTTGCCATCTTGTTGATCGGCATTGGCGGTGCCTCCCTACCGGTGATGTTCTGGGCCATGCTGCCGGATACAGTCGAATACGGAGAAGCCATGACCGGTGTGCGGGCTGAGGCCCGCACATTCGGTTATGCAACATTTGCGCAGAAAGCCGCTGTCGGAATCAACGCTGCCCTGCTCGGCGTGCTGCTCGACGGATCGGGGTTTGAAGCGAATGGGGTTCAGACCGAAACCACGCTGACGGCCATCAAGGCGGTCATGGCGCTCGTACCCGCCGCCGGCGCCGCAGCCATTCTCTGGATCATGATGGGATACAAGCTTGATCGGCAAGCTCACGCGCAGCTCGTAGCATCGATCAGGTCAGCGAAGACCCGGTCACAGCCGGGCTAGAGCGCCGCGCGGTCACGCAAAATCGAAGATTCCCAGTTTGATCGGGTTGTTATTCACTTCCCTCAGCAGGTGGCTCATGGCGCAGGCGTATTCGAAGGATCTGCGGCGCCGGGTGGTGGCGTTTGTGGAGCGGGCTAATTCGCGGCCGGCTGCGGCTCGCCAGTATGGTGTAAGCCCCAGCTTTGCGGTGAAGCTGCTAAAGTTGTGGCAGAAGACGGGAAGCGTCACGCCTCGCCCTGCAGGCGGGCGGCGTCACGCCAAGCTGGCGCGGCATCTCGATTACCTGATCCGGAACGTCGAGGCGCGGCCGGAGGTGACGATGCCGGAGCTGGCGCGCCGACTGGCGTCGGAGCATGGTGTGACGGTGGCCCTGGCATCGCTCTCCCGGGTGCTATGCCAATGAGCAGCCATTCGATAAGGCTGGGAACGGAAACAGAAAACAAGGAAGCGCAGGGTTTCCATGAGGCATTCGGTTTCGAGGGTGACACCATCGCCTATTACGCCAAAGAGCATGTTGTATCAGATTTAATCGGAGAGGATGCCACAAGCCTGTGAGCTTCTTCGGATGATTTTGGGCAATAGACTCAGCACAACGCGATGCAAGGATCTGTCTCAATTGGGCCAAAAGCGTGAGTCGGCTCTGCCAATCACTGAGTCTCGTGTGGACCCGTTTCTTGCCGGACGCTTACTTCGATGCGGACCTCAGCGCAGAGCCTTCATGCGCCCGACGCGCAGCGCCGGCAGTCATCATTAAATCAACAGCCGATGAAACCAGAGCAATACCGATGAAGTCGGAGCCGCAACTGGGGCACAGCCGGGGCACGGAAGTTTTCGGGACTTTCGCAGAACCCGTAAGTCCTTGTTTTTATGGCGCACCCGGAGCGAGTCGAACGCTCGACCCCCAGATTCGTATTTTTTGAAATCAGGGCATGGTCTTATGCTTCTTCGCTCACCCTGCCGATCAAGCGTTACCCAGCAAAGCGGACCATTCCCGACATGTCCCGATAAAATCTGCTGGCTGGGTGCTGGCTGGAGAAATTTCACGACCTTTGGAAGCGTTAAAATATCGCTAAAGCCTTGTTTTTTATGGTGGGCGGTACAAGGTTCGAACTTGTGACCCCTACGATGTCAATCGCATCCCGGTGGCGAACGACAAATTCAGAGAAAGAATGCCAGTCGTGGCTGACACTGAGGTCGGCAGAAAATCGCCGATAGCGGTCGTAGAGGTTACATGTGCACTGGTGGGGCCGAAGCGACGGCGACAAGTATAGCATCCATCGCACGCTCGTAGCTGGCTCTTGGAGATCCGTTCGCGCGCGCGAGCGCCGCACGGTCAAACATGGCCGAGATCAGATCGGCGCGTGCTTCAATTTCAGCTTTTGTGACTTGTCCGCTCATTGCCTCGGCTAGCCCCAAGCGGAGTTCCCGCCCACCCGTGTCAAGGTCAATTCTTCGCATTTCCTGAGGACCTAGCGCAGCGGGTCCCTCTACGAGCATTAGACGGGCGCGGGCGGGATCGCTCATTGCTTTGAAGTAAGCCTTCGCACCACGGCGCAGCGTCTCAAGGGCATCGTCGGAGCCTCGCGCGCCTTCTGCGATCTCGCTGGCCACTGCCGCACCCTCTGCTTCCAGAACCGCACCGAACAGTGCCCGCTTGTCAGCGAAGTGATGGTATAGGGCGCCTCGGGTGACTCCAGCGCGCGCTACGACTTCCGGCGTGCTCGTTCCCTGAAATCCATGCTCTACGAACAGCATCCGCCCCGCTTCAAGCAGAGCCCGGCGGGTTTCCTGGGTCCGCTCTGAGTTCGATCGTCTCTCTTGCATGCATACAGCCTGTATGTTATTGAGCCTATGCATACACAGTGTATGTTTCTGAAAGGAGAATCAACCCATGAAATGTTCGCAGTACTATCCCGTGCTGATGACAAATGACGTCGCTGGGCTCAGTGAGTTCTATCAAGCGCATTTTCGCTTCCGGCCACTGTTTGAAAGCGACTGGTATGTTCACTTGCAGTCGGCAGAGGATGAATCGGTAAATCTGGCGATTCTGGACGGCGACCATGCGACCATTCCGGAAGTGGCCCGGGGGCGTGCATCCGGCCTCATGATCAACTTCGAAGTCGAAGACGTTGATGGCTTCTTTGTCGAGTTGCTCAACAAGGGGCTGCCAATGCTTCTTGAACTGCGTGACGAGCCGTGGGGGCAGCGGCACTTCATGACGCGGGATCCGGCTGGCGTCTTGATCGACATCATCAAGCCGATCCCGCCAAGCGCCGAGTTTCTCGCTCAATTCGATGCGGCTGCCCTTGCAAGTTGAGCGAACTCTCAGATGTTTAGAAGGGGCGAGTGACTGTTCAGGGCCAATGACGGTCGCACATGCCCATCCAACCTGTGCCATTCGCTATCTCCAAGACAGCCGTTCGAAATTTCGCATTGGAACGCGCTTTGGTCGACACCCCATGGGAACTTGATCGCGTCGCGCGCCAATTCGCCCATAGCTCTTTTCGAGCCGCAAATTCCCTACGAGGGCTCGACTCGCCCGGATCGGCTTTTTCTTTCTTCAGGCCTGCTCGCGGAGCCGGACAGCGATCGGCTTGCGACGGGTGAAGCAGCCTCCGCCCGGGACCTCGCCCGCTGGTAGGATTGCAATCACACACGAATCTACCTTGGGTGACCTCCATCTCGCCTCACCAATCGCGAAAGGATGAATGCCTCAGGATGCCCGCAGAACCTTCGCGCCGATCTGTCGTCCCTCCCCGACCCTCTGTCTACGCCCCGTCCGGTATGCGGCTCGACGAGACCGACCTGAGGCTCCTTCGTGTGCTTCAGGAAGGCGCACGCGAGCCGATCAAGACATTGGCGGAACGGATCGCCCTGTCGCACAACGGCACGCTTCACCGCCTCAACCGTCTTGAAGATTCCGGCGCGATCCTGCGCTACATGGCTGACATCGATGAAAGCATCTTCGGAACCTGGCCCTTTTACAATGTGCAGATCGCTCTGACGCAGGCTGGCCGCGCCAATCGCGGCCGGCTTGAGGCTGCAATCATCGCTGCTCCGGAAATCACGGAGGCGTCTGAGCTCGTCGGTGTTTTCGATATCAATCTGAGGGCTGCCTTGCAGAAGCCGGCTGACTGGACGCGGCTGCAGGCGCAGATCGATCCGTCCGCCGACCTCATCCAGACTGCGCACCTTCATCCCCTCGGGCGTGTGATCAAGCAGGTGAGCCCGCATCCGCTTTTCATTCAGGACGGGGATTGAAGATGGCGGTTCAAAATTGCCCACCTGCACAAGCCCGGTCGCCAGCATCTGTGTCGCTGACATGACGCGTTCGGGCAGAGGCCGCCAGCCTGTAGAGGCCGACCTCGTCGTCGGCGCCAACATCCGAAAGCTCCGCGCCGAGAATGGACTGACGCTTTATGACCTCGCCACTCAGCTCGGCCTAAGCCACCAGCAGCTCCAGAAATACGAGACGGGCAGCAACCGCGTGTCCGCCGGCGTCCTTCATCACGTCGCCCGCATCTTCTGTGTTCCGGTCGATGCGCTCTTTGAAGGTTTTGATGACACTGCCGATCCGGACCCCGCTGCGACCGCGATCACCCGCGCTCGCAGCAAATGCCACACCATTGTGGACCGCAACACTTCCCTCCCCGTCCTGGACGCGATGGCGAAGGTCCTGCGCGCTCTCGGCGACAAGGACTGACACCTCTCAGGCGAATTTTACCAAAACCCGCCGCACACGCAGCCGGGTGTGCGCCCGCGTCGCACGTTACGGGCAGAGTGCGAAATGGCGTCCCGGTTTTGCGCGGCTGCGCCGCCTGTGGGGCCCGTCCTGGTAAGATGAGAGTTAATTCGCCTGCCTGGGTCGCCGGCCCCCGAGTCGCGCAGCACGTGTTCCGGCTCGCCGCCTCTGACCCCATCGGCCGAAGGTCCGTGTACGGCCTGCGAGGTGACTTGCAGCCAGGTCACAGGGCTCTTCATGCGTCTCGCGTTCGCCTTTGCCATCCCGCCCCTGCTGCTCCTTGCAGGCCTTGCGCTCGCGACAGGCTTTATCGCAGATGTGTTCGAGGGCCATGCCGCGCTCGGCGCGCCGCTCTTAGGCGCGGGCGAAGCAGCTGTCTACTCGCCGTTTGCAATCATCAGCTGGACCGAAACCTTCGCCGAAGAATTCCCTAAGCCCTTCGCCGTGTCGCGGCTGATCGTATTTGCCGGCCTGGCCGCCGCTGTGCTCGCGTTCGCCCTGCTCATCCGTACCCGCACCAAGCCGGCGCCTTTCGGCAAGGACGCCTGGGGCAACTTCAAGGATGCGGGCGAAGCGGGGCTCTTTGCCAATAGTGGCACGCCGCTCGGCAAGCTGGACGGCGAGATCCTCTGTTTTGACGGAGACGGCCACCAGCTGCTGGTTGGCGCTTCGCGCTCCGGCAAGGGGCGCGGCCATGTTGTCCCGGCGCTGCTGGCCTGGCCGGGGTCGGCGCTCGTGCTCGACGTCAAGGGCGAGCTTGCGAGCGGCGACGGGCGCCATGGTTTTCCGGGCACGGCGGGGTTCCGGGCAACGCTTGGACCGGTGCTGCAGTTTGCGCCCACGCGCACCACTTCGTCCCGGTTCAATCCGCTCATGGAAGTGCGGCGCGGCGCCAATGAAGTGCGCGATGTCCAGAACATTGCCGAGATCATTGCCGACCCGGCCGGCGACGGGCGCCATTCGGATTTCTGGGACAAGGCGGCCAAACAGGTCCTGATCGGCGTCATCATTCATGTGCTCTATGCCGAGCCCGCCCACCGCAAGACGCTTGCGGTCGTTCGGACAAAACTCGCCGACCTCAAATCCACCGCCGACGAGATGGGCCGCACCCTGCATCTTACGGACCCTGTCACAGGCGAAGGCCAGGTCCACCCGGAAGTAAAGCACGGATCAGACAGCTTCCTCGCCAATGAGGAGCGCCTGCAATCGGGTCTCAAGGCAACTGCGGAAAGCTTCTTCGGCCTGTTCGCCGATCCGATCGTTGCCGAGATGACCTCGGCGTCTGATTTCCGGGTGGCGGACCTGATGTGCGGGGAGCGGCCCGTCACGCTCTTCCTGCAACCGCCGCCATCGGACGCGGCCCGCCTGATGCCGCTGATGCGCCTGATGCTGAACCAGATGGCGCGCGCGCTGATGGAGCACCAGGAGTTCGGCCCGAACCTTGAGCCCAAACACCACCGGCTGCTGCTCTGCCT
>ENA-ORBV01009810-ORBV01009810.1-microbial-mat-metagenome-genome-assembly--contig:-NODE-9810-length-15546-cov-4.462797_pt1 | contig 15546 bp, 12 predicted proteins | sample MGYA00237777_ERZ505514 | MGnify/ENA primary metagenome ERZ505514 (study PRJEB26160, sample SAMN06269048) | microbial mat metagenome | isolation source: Oligotrophic lake microbial mat | place... | reverse complement strand
GTCAGGTTGCCGTACACGTGACTGAACAGCCGCAGCGGATTGCGGTACGCATGGAGTTCCCCCGCCAGTCCGTCAACGCCATCGACTTCGGCGACCACGATCTCGCCATCGTCGAGACTGCGCGCGAGAAATCCTTCCACGTACTGGCGCGAAATTTCGTCAGGCTGGCGTGCCAGTCCGCCGGTCGTCGACGAAACGGTGACATAGAGCCGCTCGATCGCGGCGAGGTCATCGCGCGAGGCTCGGCGCACACGTGCGGCAGGTGTCGTCACCCGTCCGCCATCAACTGCCGCACGGCGTCGGGCCAGTCAGCGACGCGCCGGAACCGTGTTTCGTGCACATTGTGCGGTGCGGTGAAGATGATCGGCTCACCGCGGAACTTCACCAGCTGGTACGGACTGTCGTCGATCAGGTAGTCGGCGCCAAGGACACTCTTGTCACCGCAGAAAATGCAGTTCGTCGGCGGAATTTCGGGGAAATGCTCGCGCAGCCACGCGAACTTCGCATTGAATGACACCGGATGTTCCATCGCGGCACTGGCGACGAAGATTTCGTACCGCTCGCCGAGCGTGCGCATGGCATCGATCGCACCCGGTACCAGCGGAATGTCGCGGAAGAATGTCGGATCGAACAGGTGTTCGCGAATCCGCGGCCGGTGTGCTTCGGGAACCACCGTGTGAAAGTGCCTGCCGTGCAGATCGTCGATCGTGATACCCGGGCCGAAATCGCGGGTGTACCAGGCCAGCTGGTGCGCGGCGGTATCGGCCAGCACTTCGTCCATGTCGATTGCCATGCGCTGCACGTCGAACCGGTCTCCGTCAAGGGGTAAAGCGAGCCGATGACGGAGTCACTCCGCCTCGATCAGCACGCGCTCGATCCGGCGGTCCGGCACCAGCCAGAGCAGCGAGACCGCCACAGAACAGGCCAGCGACAACACCCCACGCCAGAACGCCATCGGAATGCCGATGCTGTAGAGTACCAGCGGAATCAACCCCGTCCAGTCATTGCCCACCGCCTGCTCGAGCAGCGAGTTCTTGCCCGGTACCAGACGCCTCGAATCGTCCTTTGCCCATCCGGTATCGTCAGAAGAACCTGCGCCTGACGAGGAATGCCATTGCCGCCGGAACGCAGAAGATCAGCGCCGCGATCGGCAGCTCCTCTCGGAGTGTGTAGCCAGCCTTGGCCACGCCGGCCCAGAGATTCGTGGCCGTAGCGAGAAACCAGACTGTGATGAAGGCCAACGTCGCGTCCTCGACGGCCGTGCCGCCCGGTTTACCGAGCCGTCGCGCCAGCCCGACGCTGATGCTCCAACTCGCGATACCGATCAGGATGATCATCGCCGTGCGCATGCGGTCCACCGTTCTGGAGTGAGGTCCTCGAGGGTATTCAAGCGACCGCACCCCGTCGGCGCCACCGGACGCGGTGCAACCGGGTGAACGAGACGCGATACTCCGGCGTAGCGCGATCACCCGCTTCGCGCCGTCACCGCGCGCCTTCCCCCCCTGACTCCCCTGCCGCCATGTCGACCCGCCGCGATTTCGTTCGCACCATGGGCCTGTCCCTCGCTGCCTCGGCTGCCGCATCCGCCGACCTCGCCGCACTGCCGCTGTCGGCGCCAGCCGAAGGTTCGGAAAAGCTGTTGGTGCCAAATCCGCAGCACCCCATACCGGCACCGGTCGGGGTCGACCGGCTGCCGCTCGAATGGTACAAGGCGACCTGCCGTCGGCTTCGCGCGGCGGCGAAGGCCCGCGGGGTCGACGCGATCCTGCTGCAGGCGGACCCGAACCTGGTCTACTTCTCCGGCTGCTTCCGCGGCAGCGGGGAACGCACCACCTGGGCCCTCCTCATGGTCGATGAGCCAGAGACCATCTACTGGTACTCGCCGGCCATCGATCGCGATCTCATCACGTCGTGGTGGTGCACCGAGAATACGTACTACTTCTGCTATCCGCACGCCGATGGTGGTTTTCCCAATCGCGGACAGAACCTGCGCGGAAACCGTGTCGATCTCTGGGCCTGGGTGCTGACACAGCTCGCCGCGCGAGGCCTGTCGACAAAGACGATCGGACTGGATCGTGAACTGACGCCGAGCAGCCAGCAGACGTTTTCGCGGTTGCTCCCCAGCGCGAAGCAGATGGACATCAGCGATATCTGCATGGACATGCGGATGATCCGCACACCGGAAGAGATCGCGCTGATCCAGCGCGCCTACCGCTACTTCGACAAGGTGCACGCCTTCGCCCGCGATTACATCCTCGAACATGGGACGAACGCCACCGACTACGAGGTGGGCCAGGCACTCTCCAGCTACGGCATCAACCTGATGATGCGTGATGTGAAGCGAGACGGCAAACCACACAGCGCCGTTGGCATCGAAGTGACGGGCAACTACGTGCGCGCGGGCGTTGCCACGGCGTACCCGCACCCGAACCAGTTCTTTCACACGAAGCTGCAACGGGGACAGCCGGTCTACGTGAACTGCGACATTCTCCTCGGCGGATTCGGCGGTGAGGGATACCGCAACTACATCATCACGCCCAGCACGCCGGCACACGATCGGATGTGGCAGGTCGTAGCGGAAACGGTGCAGATCATGGTGGAAGAAACGAAACCCGGTGCGGTCTGTTCGGAGATCGCGCAGAAGGTGCACGCGCATCAGATCAAGGCGGGTATGCAGGACTTCATCTATCACCGTCCCGGACATGGTCAGGGCACGAACTTCGAAGGACATCAGCCGCCATTCCTGGCCCTTGGCGACGACACTGTGGTGCAACAGGGGATGACCTTTTCCGTGGAGCCGGGACTGTACGACGCGCAGGGCGGTATCGGCATCAATCCGAGCGATCGGCTACTCGTGAAGCGGGACCGAGGCGTGCTGCTGAGCAGCATTCCGTTTACGAAGGAATGGAGTTACCTGACGATTTAATTACGCACCACCCGGCGCCCATTCGTGTTCGCGGATCATGCGCCGGTTGTCAGCTGGCTGTGCGGAGCGGTAGCGGTGTCTGTCGATGCCTCAGGACGCGTCCCCGCAACATCGGACGTGGCGAACTCCAGAGAACCGCGACGCTGTCGTGACCGCGCGTCAAGGCGTCAACCATGGCATCGTTGTCGAAGTCACGCAGGCGCGTCGCCAGTTCGGCCAGCAACCCGCTTTCAACCGCCAGCGTATGCGCCACGCGAACCGCATGGCCCCCTCGACCGTCCAACCGGACATGGACATCCTCTCCATCCTCGGCGTCTGCGGTGGTCGTCACCGAGACCTCCGCCAGATCTTCCCACGACTGAGATTCAAGGCGACCGTCACGATCGAATCGACGGACGCCCCACGACGTCACTTCGACAGATTCGTCTTGCTCCGAGTACTCGGAACGCATGAGCGCGGGGCGCAGGACGGAGAGCGCAACAGTGAAACAGCAACCAAGCAGAAGCCACCAGCCGAGTGGGTTGCTGGTGCGAATGAACAGAAAACCGCCGATGGCGAGTCCGGCCGACATGAAGATCGTCACGGCGGCCGCGCGTGAAGTTGGAAGAAACGTCATTTCGTCTCCGTTCCACAGCGACATCGCCGTGGGCTTGTACTACGCAACCGCTCTCACGAGCGGGAGCTCATCCATTGGGACCTTCCGGATACTTACTGATACCGTACTGCATGACATATGTTGCACGAATGGGGCCAGTACCTGAACGAGCTGGTGGTTTGTTTTTGGCGCAACTGTCGTGTTCTCGACTCGGCACGGCAGAGGTTCGCGCGCCGTCGCGTATCGCACCAGTCCGTGCGGTTGCGTTTGCTTGCCCCAAACGCTCGCTTGTGAAATATTTCACAAGCACGGAATCTGCTCCGTGCTCCTCATAGTCCGTGCGGCTGACGGTGCCTACCTGCCGGCCTTCGCACGACGGAGATATGGATGTTGCCAGCCGAGCCCAACACCAGCACCCGCGAAACCAGTACGCACGCGCGCGATCCTCGCCCGCATGTCGTCATCATCGGCGGCGGTTTTGCCGGACTGACCGCCGCCAGGAAGCTGGCCCGCGCGGCGGTACGGATCACACTCATTGATCGTACGAACCACCATCTCTTTCAGCCCCTGCTGTATCAGGTGGCCATGGCGGTGCTCAATCCGGCAGATATCACCGTGCCAATCCGGTGGATGTTGCGCGATCAACAGAATGTCACGGTCATCATGGCTGAGGTCGATTCAATCGACCTGACCAACCGAACGATCGCCCTCGACGCCGGCAGCTCGACTGTCGATTGGGATTATCTGCTGGTGGCATCGGGTGCGCGGCACGCCTACTTCGGGCATCCGGAATGGGAGGCGAATGCCCCCGGCCTGAAGAGCATCGAGGACGCGCTGGAAATGCGCCGCCGATTCCTGCTCTCCTTCGAAGCGGCGGAACGGGCCAGCGCTGCTGGCGAACGCGACGCGCTGCTGACCTTCGTCATCGTTGGCGGTGGCCCCACCGGTGTCGAGCTCGCGGGAATGATCCCCGAGATCACGCGCCACACCCTTCGCCGCGACTTCCGGCGAATCGACACCCGGACGGCGCGCATCATTCTGCTCGAAGCCGGTTCGCGCATCCTGCCGCAATTCCCGGAAGACCTGAGCGCGCGCGCCAGGCGTGATCTCGAGGATCTGGGTGTCGACGTCCGGCTTGGCACTGCCGTGACGGGTGTCGATGACGACGGTGTGACACTGGCAAATGGCGAACGCATTCTCGCGCACACCGTCTTCTGGGGCGCCGGGAATCAGGCCTCACCTCTGGCAAGGCAACTCGGTGTTCCGCTCGACCGCGCCGGCCGGGTGATCGTCGAGTCCGACCTGTCGATCCCCGGGCACGAGCATGTCTTTGCCGTCGGCGACATTGCCGCCGTCATGACCCGGGCCGGTACGCCGGTGCCGGCGGTTGCGCCGGCCGCGAATCAGATGGGCGAACACGCCGCGAACGGGATCCTGAACGACCTCCGTGGGAATTCGCGGACCCCGTTCGCGTACTTCAACAAGGGCGATCTGGCCACGATTGGTCGGTATCGCGCCGTTGCCGCCGTTGGGCGTCTGAAAATGCAGGGGTGGCTGGCGTGGCTGGCGTGGCTCTTTGTCCACATTCTGTATCTGGCCGGCTTCCGGAACCGGATTACGGTGTTCGTGCAGTGGGCGTATCAGTACTTTACCTACCAGCGCGGCGTTCGCCTGATCACGGGGACGACGGCGCACCGGTTGCTGCGCACCAGTCGCACACGTGAACGCGAACGGGCGGTGGAACGGACCACAGGACACGAGGCGGCCTGAGTTCGGCTGGCTTGCAGTGCCCGTAGGCGCACCGATGCCGGTGCCGCCACGGCCTTCGGGACCTTGGTGTCACGGGGCTGTGCCGGAATCGGCGCAACTCGTTGACGCACTTGCCGCGCTCGGGTAGCCTCACCGTATGGCGATGCCTCGTACCACGCCCTTCCTTGCGGACCCGTCGTCGTCCCCAGAGGCGACGGCCGCTCGACTGGAGCACATCTTCGATGCGCTTCCGCTGGCGGTGGCCGAGTTCGACGTCGACCTGCTGTTGATGCGCGCCAACCTTCGCTACCGCACCCTGATCGGGGCGCTGGTTCCTGCCGGTTGGCGCCCGACAGCCTACGACGCCTTCCCAAACGCACTGGCCGATCTCAGCGACGAGATCGATGCCGCCACCATTCGGCAGGAATCGCGGACCCGGCGAGTGGCGTTCCGGAACTCTGCCAGCGCGCTGCAGATGGTGGAGTTGACCTTCGTGCCGCTGGCATCGGGCGGGCTGCTGATCGTCGGCACGGAAGTCACCGAGATCGAAGGGCTGCGACAGGCCCTTGCCCGAAGTGTGGCGCAGCTGGAAGCCATCTTCGACGTGTTGCCGGAATCCGTTCGCGTCTTCGACAGTCAGGCGGTCGTCACCCGCGAGAACTCGGCCGCCCACGCCGACCACGCGGCCCAGGACCTCTCGTCGCTGCGCGAGCTCTGGCGCGCGGATCTGCCACGTCGAGCCGACGGCACCTCGCTGTTCGTGCATGAGCATCCCACCGCGCGAGCGCTGCGCGGCGAGACCGTGCGCAACGAAACGATGCTGGTGCGCCGCGGCGTGGAAGGGGAGCAGATCATCGAGGTCAACTCGAACCCGTTGCGCGACGCCGCCAACTCGGTTGTCGGCGCCGTCACCGTCGAGCGCGACGTCACCGAACGCACCCGGCTGGCGCGTGAGCTGGCCGAGCAGGTGCGCCGCGCGAATGAGCTGTACGCCGTGGTCTCCACCGAAGCGGAGCGGCTCGAGCAACAGGTGAGAGAGCGGACCGCCGAGATCGAGCGGCTCGAGGAGACTCGCAGTCGAGAACGTCGCCTGGCGGCGGTGGGTCAGCTGGCGGCCGGCGTGATGCACGACGTGAACAACGCCCTCAATCCGATCGTCGCCGCGGCGCACCTCCTCCAGCTGCATGCGAACAACCCGGAGAAGGTGCGCGACTATGCCATCCGGATCGCTCGGGCGGCGGAGACCGGCGCTGCGACGGCGTCGCGCGTCGGCCGTTTTCTGCGCCAGGATCCGATTACGCTGGCGCCGGGTGCGATGGTCGATCTGGCGACGGTGACCGACGAAGTGATTGCCATGACCCGGCCGATCTGGGCCGAACGTGTGGGCGGCGGGACGGTACATCTCAATCGCAGCCTCGCTGCCGATGTGATGGCACGGGCGGTGCCTGGCGAGGTCCGCGAGGCGCTGCTCAATCTGATCCAGAACGCGCTCGATGCCATGAAGGGGGGTGGGACACTTGGCGTCACCGTCAGGCGCGACCGGGTGCATGCAATCGTCGAAGTGCACGATACGGGTCACGGCATGACGGCCGAGGTCCGTGAACGGGCCTTCGAACCGTTCTTCAGCACGAAGGGGCCAAATGGCAGCGGGCTCGGATTGGCCGAGGTCTACGGCGTCATGAAGCGTCACAACGGGCGGATCGAGATCGAGTCCGCGATTGGAACTGGGACGACAGTGCGGCTGCTCTTCCCGGCGGCCGACCCCAGCACCCGAACGCCGCCGATGGTGGAGGCAGTCGATCCGCGCCAGCTCGCGCCCCGGCGGATCCTGGTGGTCGAGGATCACGTCGATGGCCGCGAGCTGGTGACGCAGGTGCTGCAGATGGCGGGACATCAGGTGGTCGCGGTCGCCACCGTCGCGGCCGCGGAGGCAGAGCTTGCCGGAGAGACACCGCCCTTCGATGTTGTCGTGACGGACATCGGGTTACCTGACGGCGTCGGGACCGATCTCGCGACGCGGATCCGTAAACGCTTTCCCCTGATGCGCGTCGGGGTGATCACGGGGTGGGAGCTGCGTCCTGAATCGATGGCCGACGCTCACTTTTCCTTGCGCAAACCGCTGGTCGCGGAAGAATTGCTGGCGCAGGTGGCTGCGCGGTAGCAGGTTGTGCATGCTGTGGTGAACTGGGCATGGCGCGACGGGGCGTGCATGCACTTGCTGAGTCGCTACATTCCCCGAGCTTCGATTCCTGCTGGGTTCCCTTCCCAACGATTTCCGCAAAGGCTGGTACATGGCTGATTCCCCGATCCGAGTAGTGCTGGCGGATGACGATATGCTCTCGCGGCCACTGTTGAGCGAGCTGCTGGTGTCCATGGGGTACGCAGTGGTCGGCGAAGCCGGCACGGGGCGCGAGGCGATCGCGGTGGCAGCTGAAGTCGTGCCCGACGTCGTGTTGCTCGACGTGCACATGCCCGATGGCAGCGGAATCGACGCGGCGAAAGCAATCACCGCGACCGGCGCGCCGACCGCCGTGGTCCTCTTCAGTGGCGACCAGACCGTGATCATCAGCGCCGACGATGCGCGCGCGACGGCCGCGATCGCCTTTCTGCCGAAGCCCGCACCGCCAGGCATCCTCGACAGCACTCTGCGCCTCGCCGTCGCACGTGCCCGCGAACTGTCCGAAAGCCGACAGGACGCCGCGTTCTGGAAGCAGAAGCTCGAGGAGCGGAAACTGATCGAACGTGCGAAGGGCATTCTGATGCGTCGCACCGGCAGTACCGAACAGGAAGCGTATCGCATCATGCAGCGGAGCTCGCAGGACAACTCGGTTCCGATGTCACAGATCGCACAAGCGGTGATCGACAGCGAGCCGGGCGCGAAGAAGCCGGAACCGGTGGCCTGACCTTTCCGCTGGCAGCTCTTCCGCAAGGGCGCGCCCACTCGGCGCGCCCTTCTGCGGTGACGCATCTTTCATCGCATGACGCCGCCGCTGGTTCCAGTGCTGATTCCCGAGCCACGAGGTGACGCATGATCCGGCGTGGACTCTGCGTTGCGAGTTGCATCGCGACGACGGCGGTGGGTGCGCAGGGACCGTGTGTGCGCCTCGACGCGAGTTGGTGGCAGCTCGGCGCGACACGATTCTTTCAGGGGAGTGGCGAGGGGCAGCGCAGCACCGGGATCGGGCTGGAGCGGCACTTCATCGATCGCCGCACACTGCGACGGAACGGTTCGGGCTATCGGCTCGATATCGTCCGCGTGAAGCTCGGTCTGCGCGATACCACGGTGACCATCGCAGTCGACTATGCGCCCACTGGAGTGGTGACCCGAATCACCGGCGACACCGGAAGTCTCTCGCATGACGTGTCGCAACTCCTGATGCAGCGATGCGCGGAGCTGCAGCCGGGCCGCACCATCCCCGACCTGGGTTCGCGCGTCGACACGGTGCGCACGGTCATTCAGCGCAGCGTGACGCGCGTCACGGCATCGCGCGCCCTGCAGGTCGAGCCACCAGTCGACACGCTCAGGCAACGCCTGCTGCTGGTGACCGCACAGCGCAGTGTGGTCGATACCTCCGCCGGCGCGATGCTGCGTCAGATGCCGAATCAACTGGTGGATACCGTCAGGCCCTGGACCCGGCTCGACGGCGATGAACGCGAGCGACTGCTGGTACGCGGCAGCGATGGCCTGGTCGTGTTCCGGGAACGGACGCGCAAACTGGTCGGGCGCGGGTGGGTACCCCCTCACCCGGTTGGTGACACGGTGCCGATTCGCGTCGAGTTCGCGAGCGTCGAGCGCGTGGTCGATTCCGCCGCTGCGGCGCAGGTACTGTCATTCCCCCGTCGCGGCGAGATGACCGTCAGCGGAACGCCGCGCGATACCGTCGCGCTGCACTGGCGCGAGTGGCGCGGCGATACGCTGGTGGTACGACAGGTGCGCCGCAGCGGCTGGCGCGATGAGTTGCGAACGGTCTGGAAGGATTCCGCGCTCGTCGCGGCCACGCTCATCGAACCCGGTACGGCCACGCAGGAGGTTGGTCCGGTGAGCCGACAGTTCGTGGTGAGTCGCGGTTTCCTTCGTGATGCCGGGTCGAAAGACTCGCTCAGCGCGACACCGACGCACCCGTGGGCAATTGCACTCGATGGATTCGAAGATGCGCTGGTTCCAGCATTGCTGTCGATACCGGCCGACTCGCAGCCGCATCGCTTCTCGATGTACGGGCTGGCCAACGATCGTGGCAGCTGGCTGAACTGGAGCGTGACGATCGCGCAGCGCGGGAAGATCCGCGTGGCGCGTTTCAACACGCTGCAGCGGCAATGGGTCGGCACGTTCGTCTTCACGCCAACCGGCGAACTGCTGCTCGTCACCCTCGGTGGGCCCGCAGGCGTGGCGCGCATTCCGGCGTCGGGCACTCGGCTTGCCGCGCTGCTCGACGCGCAGAAAGGCAATATCAGGCGCGAAGACCTGCTGCCGACACCGCCCTAGGATTTTCATCACGCACCCCGAACCGATCCACGATCTGCGCGAGATGCTGCGCGGCATGCACCCCGTGCTCAATCCGGGAATCTTCGTCTTTGCGACGCCTCGCACGGGTGAAACGCTGGACCCGGATCGGATCGTCGCCTCGATGCGCGAGCCCGAGGGCGTGTCGGTGATCGTGGACGCCGACTATGCGCAACAGGTGAATCTCGTACCTATTCTTCGGTGCGCCTGGATCACATTGTCGGTACACTCGGCGCTCGATGCCGTCGGCTTGACCGCAGCCTTCGCCAAGGCGCTGGCGGACAAGGGCATCAGCTGCAATGTCGTTGCCGGCGCGCGGCATGATCATCTCTTTGTGCCGGAGCATCAGGCGCAGGCGGCGATCGACGCGCTGGACGCGCTGCAGCGGACTGCCTGACTCGAGTGACACCATCACCGCCGCCGACCGACCAGCGTCGGCGGCGGTGACGCGCCCTGGTGGATTGGAAAGGAAGTTCGGGTAGCACAAACGCGGGTGGGGCGCCCGGGTGGCAAGGCGGAAACCGCAGCAATACCAGCGGTATTGCGAGGATTTCCAACGCCGCCAGGCGGGATGACCCGACCGGCGCCTGCACTACGAACTTCTTTTCCAGTCCACTAGCTACGCCGCGAGCGTCGCGTAGTCGGTGTATCCAGCCTCGCCCGGGGTGTAGAACGTCGCGAAATCCGGTTCGCTGAGCGCGGCGTTGTTGTGGAGCCGCTCCGCCAGATCGGGATTCGCCAGCGCGGCACGACCAAATGCCGCCAGATCGGCCCCGTTCGACGCCAGAATCGCCTCGGCTTTCTCGCGATCCAGTCCGCCGGACGCGATGAACGTGCCCTTGAACGTCGAACGCAGCGCGGCACGCAGCGACTCGGGCGCATTCGGCGATCCCATCGAGGCGTGATCGACCAGATGCAGATACACCAGTCCGATGTCGCTCAACGCCTGAGCAAGCGACACGAACTGGGCATCGATCCCGTCGAAAGCGCCTGTGTGGTTGAACGTACCATACGGCGAGATGCGGATACCTACGCGTGAGGCGCCGATCGCGTCGGCCGTGGCCCGGGCGACTTCGATCGCAAACCGATTGCGTGCCTCGGCGCTGCCGCCGTAGGCGTCGGTGCGCTGATTGACGTTGGCGTTCAGGAACTGCTCGATCAGGTAGCCGTTTGCGGCGTGCAGCTCGATGCCGTCGAATCCGGCTTCGATGGCGCAGGTGGCGCTGTGCGCATACTCGGTAATCACCGCTCGCACTTCCGCTTCAGTCAGCGCATGCGGCACACTTGCCGGCTGCATCCCTTCGCTGTCGGTGAACATCTGTTCTTGCATGGCGACCGCCATCGGACCCACAACGCGAGCACCGGCCGGCATGTTGGCCACATGCGAGGCGCGACCGGTGTGCATGAGCTGCGCGAAGATCCTGGCGCCCTTGGCATGCACCGCATCCGTGACCGGCTTCCAGGCCGCCACCTGTCTGGCCGTGAAGAGGCCCGGAATTCTGGCATAACCCAGCCCGTCGGCTGATGGGCTGGTGCCTTCGGTGATCTGCAGGCCGAGGCTGGCCCGTTGTGCGTAATACGTCGCCATGATGGGCGTCGGGACGTGCTCGCTGGTCGCGCGGTTGCGGGTCATGGGCGCCATGACGAGACGATTCCTGAGCGTCAGTGCGCCCAGGACGTACGGTTCGAACAGCATGTGCAATCGCTCCGTTGGGATGTCTGATGGTGCCGGCGGCACCACCCGTTACATTCGCTTCTGCCGCTGAACATACCGATCGGCAGGAAGTGCACCACCTCGCGTCGGTCACTAAGGGGCGACGATGGTACGTCGGCGGCCGAGGTCGTTCGGGAGCACGGAGCCGCTGTTTCTGGCCGCGTTGGATCGCGACGCCAACCGCGAGGCGATGCGCCCGATGGTGACATCGGCCAGTGATCCGCGGTCGCCGCGTGACGATCAGAAGCAATCGTGAACGCCGGCCAGCGCGGCTGGAACGAAACCAGGTAAACCGTTGTCATTCGTGTTGTGCTCTCATGCAATCCTCCGTGTCCAACGCCATTCATCAACTTCGAGGCATCCCGATGGTGCTGTCCAGTTCATCCTCGCCGAGTGTGCTCGTTCGACTCGGTCGATTCACCACGCTGCTGGCGCTGACCGGTCTCACCGGTTGTGCCGCAGCGAAGCCGACGCCGGCAGCGGAACCGCAGCCCAACTCGACCGCCGCCTGGGCGAACGATGGGCGTGTCGGTCTTCGCCCGGGGCTGTATGACGCGCAGGAAGCGGTCTCGCACATGAAGGTGCTGGCTCGTGGTGTTTCGCCGGAAGGGTTCCGCAACGCCTGGAACTCGGACATCTCCTTCACTGGCAAGTACGCCGTGCAGGGAAACTTCAATGGCGTGGTGATCTGGGACATCTCGGATCCAACCAAGCCAACCGTCGTGACGTCGTACCCGTGCCCGGCCTCTCAGAATGACGTGTCGGTATACCGGAACCTGATGTTCATGTCGGTGGAAGCCAACAACGGGCGCGTGGACTGCCTGCCCGGCGGTGTGGCCGACACTGTCAGTCGCATCCGGATGCGCGGTGTGCGCGTGTTCGACATCTCGGACATCAAGGCGCCGAAGCTGGTGGCGAATGTGCAGACCTGCCGCGGCTCGCATACGCACTCGGTGCTCGAGGATCCGAAGGACAAGGCCAATGTCTACATCTACGTGTCCGGTTCAGCCGGTATTCGCTCGCCGAATGAACTGGCTGGTTGCGCGGGCAATCTCGTGGGAGACGATCCCGGTTCGTCGCGCCTCCGGATCGAGATCATCAAGGTGCCGCTTGCTGATCCATCGAAAGCGGCGGTGGTGGGTCGCGCCAACATCTTCGCCGGCCTGAAGGGAAGTCAGAGTCACGGGCCGTCGGATGCTGATCGCACCGCGGCATCGGCGACGGTCGCCGCCGCGCGCGCACGCGGTGCGTTCATCGCACGAAATCCGCAATCAGGAATGGAGATGGTGGTCCCGCCTCAGCTGGCGCGCGCGGCGTTGGACAGCATCGTCAAGGCACGTGGGGGCAGCGGTGCCGCAACGGCCACTGACAGCGCGACCGTGCGCGGTTCGATTCAGGGCGTGATCGACCGCCTCTTCGCCGCCGCACCCTCAGCCAGCGGTGCGGTCTCCGATCGCTCGCAGTGCCACGACATCACGCTCTATCCGGCGCTGGGTCTGGCTGGTGGCGCATGCGAAGGGCATGGCTTGCTGCTCGACATCAGTGATCCGGTCAACCCGGTGCGTCTTGATGCGGCGGCGGACTCGAACTTCGCCTACTGGCACTCGGCCACCTTCAACAACGACGGCACCAAGCTGCTGTTCTCCGATGAGTGGGGCGGTGGAACGTCGCCCAAGTGCCGCGCCGGCGACAAGCCGGAGTGGGGCGCAAACGCCATCTTCACCATCGAGAACCGGAAGCTGAAGTTCCAGAGCTACTACAAGATTCCGACGATCCAGACCGGCGCCGAGAACTGCGTCGCGCACAACGGGTCGCTGATTCCGATTCCCGGTCGCGACGTGATGGTGCAGTCGTGGTACCAGGGCGGTATCTCGGTCTTCGACTGGACAGACCCGGCGAAGCCGATGGAAATCGCGTCATTCGATCGCGGTCCGATCGATTCATCGCGTGTGGTGGTCGGTGGGTCGTGGTCCGTGTACTGGTACAACGGACAGATGATCAGCTCAGAGATCGCACGCGGCATGGATATCGCGGAGCTCGTGCCGAGCCAGTTCATCTCGCAGAACGAGATCGACGCGGCGAAGACGGTGCAGTGGGCCTACCTCAATGCGCAGGGGCAGCCGAAAATCGAGTGGCCACCCAGCTTCGCGCTGGCGCGCGCCTTCACCGATCAGATGGAACGGAAGGGTTGCTTCGACGGATCGCGGATCGCCACCATTCGCTCGTCGCTCGCGACGGCGGAGCGCGGGTCAGGGGCCGATCGTTCGGCGGCGCTGTCGCAGCTGGTGAGCTCGATCGAGACTGATACTCGTCGCGGCTGCGACGACAACAATGGCGGCACCAATCAGCAGATTGCGCAAACGATTCGACCTGGGAGGACGTGCGATATCCATCAGTCCAGCACAGTAGTGAGGACGGTGATGCCAGCGCCGAACATCCGCGGGAGTGTGACGCGCCGCGCATTAGTCATGGCGCAGTGCGAGCATAGGATCGACGTTTGCGGCGCGCCGCGCTGGTAAAAAGCCGGCGACGGAGGCGATCGCGGCGAGCAGGATGACGGCGACCAGGAACACGAGTGGGTCGTACCCCTTGAGCCCGAAGAGCAGGGATTGTGCCGCGCGGCCGACGCCCACTGCGGCGGCGACACCGACGATGCCGCCAACCAACAGCATGATGCCGACTTGCTTCATGACGAGACGTCGCACGTGGCGCCCGTCAGCACCGAGCGCCATACGGACTCCGATCTCGCGTGTGCGCTGCGAGACCGAGTAGGCGAGGACGCCATAGAGTCCGATACTCGCCAGCACGGTCGCCAGCCCGGCGAACGCAGCGGACATGATGCTGATGAGGCGATCGAGAAAGATGTTCTGCTTGATCTGCTGGGGCATCGTCCGCAAATCTTCAACCGGCAACGACGGATCGATGCGTTTGAGCGTAGCGGGAATGGTGCGCAACAACTGTTCCGGCGGGAGCGACGTCTTGACATAAAAGTACAGTCCGCCGACTCGAGGATCCTGACGCCACGGCAGGAAGAAGAGCGGTGGGACAGGGTCCTTCACATCGCTGTACCTGGCATCCTGCACGACGCCGACAATCTGAGTGTTGAGCGAGTCTGGTCCGTTCGTGGACATGTACTTGCCCAGCGGGTCTTTGGTCAGATTGAATTTCCTGGCAAAGGTCTGGTTGACCATCGCGACGCGCGCGCTTCCCAGTCGATCGCTTTCGGTAAACTCACGGCCGGCGAGAAGCTTCATCCCCAGCGTTGTGATGTATCCGGCGCCGATAGCGTTGAATCGCGCGTTATTGTCGATGTCAGGGCCCGATGCGAACCCTTGCACGTGGACATCTGTACCCCAGTTGTCGCCAGCCAGCAGGGGCACCACGGATGATGTGACGGCCGTGACGCCAGGGATCGCGGACAACTCGGATTCGATACGCTCGAAGAGTGCCTTGGATCGCGTACTGTCGTATGCATTACGCTCAGGTACCACTCCGAAGGTAACGACCTGCTCCACACGCACCCCAAGATCGACTCGGCTCACGTTCACCAGACTTTTCAGGAACAGTCCCGCACAAATCAGCAGCATCATGGAGAGGGCGATCTGCACCGTGACGAGGCCGTTGCGGAAACGCGCCGCGGATTTACCACCGGTGATCTGGCCAGCCCCAGCCCGAATCACCGTGATCAGATCCGAGCGCGTGCTATGCAGCGCGGGGAACATGCCAAACACCATGCCGGTGGCGATGGCCAATGCAGCGGCAAAGGCGACGACAGGCCAGCGCAGATCCAACGTAAACGTCGACGACGCTTCTGCCGGCAAGAGCGCACCAATCGTGCGAAGGGTCCACTGCGCCACGAGCAAGCTCACTGCGCCGCCCATCAGCGAGAGGAGCATGGACTCGAGCATCAGTTGCGTCATCAATTGCCGACGCGACGCACCGAGGGCGAGGCGCAAACCCATCTCCATGGCGCGCCCCGCGCCCCGCGCAAGCAGCAGATTCGCAATGTTGGCGCAGGCGATCAGCAGCACGATGCCCGTAATGCTGAACAACATGAAGAG
>ENA-ORBV01009809-ORBV01009809.1-microbial-mat-metagenome-genome-assembly--contig:-NODE-9809-length-15546-cov-5.087853_pt1 | contig 15546 bp, 14 predicted proteins | sample MGYA00237777_ERZ505514 | MGnify/ENA primary metagenome ERZ505514 (study PRJEB26160, sample SAMN06269048) | microbial mat metagenome | isolation source: Oligotrophic lake microbial mat | place... | reverse complement strand
CTGGCGCTACGGCCGCTTCGAGATGCGGGCCCGCATTCCGACCGCCGCCGGACTTTGGCCGGCCTTCTGGACCCTGGGGGGTGGCGGGCCAGCGGCCGAATTGTGGAGAGATTGACATCATGGAATTTTACCGGGGGCAGATTCTGGCCAACGTCGGCTGCGGCTCCGCCACGGCCCGTCCCCCCGTGTGGAATGCGGCTCAGCCCTGACCTGATGATTGGGCCGTTCGGGTTTGATCCGTTTTCGGTTCGGGACCGAAGCGTGGCTGCGAGGCCTCCAGGGCGTTGCGCTCTGCTTTCCCCGTTGTTCACAAATTGAGACCCCGCTGTATCTGCGGTTGCTTCTCAGCTCGATTCGACATCTGCTCACCTCACCCACCAAACGGAGGGTATTCATGGGTGAACGGAGTCCAGGTCCGGTTTGCGGCCATCAGGTCGGAGTCCATTGGACCAGCGACGGTACATTGTGCCGCTCGCGTTCCGCGGCTCCGGGGCCGTCGGGCATGGATCTGAGTGAGGAGGATATCATCCGACAACAGAAGGCCCGTTCGCTGAAATCGGAGGATGCGCGGGCACTGCTCGGCGCCACCCTCCCCGAAGTCCTGAAGTTGTTGACGTCCCTCCAGATCCAGCAAATCCAACGGGTGATCGATGCGGGCGTGATCAACCCCGGATTGACCAGACGGGCCAACGAGGTTTACCAGCAGGCCACCCGCTATTCGGGATCACTCGTGATTCGCGACCCTACGCTGGTTCGACAAGCTGGACGCATCAGTGCGCGGCGAATTGCGGTATCCGACGAGGACAAACGCATCCGACTCGACTTCCATGCCCTGCTCACGTCCGACGCGCTGGACGTCCTGTCGGACAATCCTGACGAGTTCACCTACTTCCAATCCTTGCTTTTGACCCTCGAGGCGCGGGGCGTCTGGCTGCGACTCGCACCCAAACTGGTTCGCGACATCGAGGACCCCTCGCGCCATGTCCTCGATGAGCGGTCGTTTCATGTGTGGCTTTCGCTGGGCCCGAACGGCGACACCATGCCCACCAAGTCCGGTCTGCTGAATCGGGAAGCACTCCTCGGCACCCAGCTACTGGGTGCAAACTACTACCGGCGGGTCGATCAGGGCCCGACCATGGTCGCCCTGGAAAGAGAAATCAATCGCCTGTCCAACAACGTCGATGTCGGAATGGAGGAACACCATTTCTATATCAAGCGGCGGTGGGGCGCTCCGCCGCTCGTTGCGGAGATCTCAGACGGGCTCGGGGGGGCCGACTTGCCGGACATCTCCATCTGGAAACCCGCATCGAAGCTCATCAATTCAGCGCGGGAGATGTCCACCGCCGGCAGTTTCGCGGTCGCGCGTTCGTTGCTCCTGGTCGCGGCATTGATCACCGAAATGAGCGCAAAGGAGGTCGAGACCTATGCCAACAAATCCGCCCGCGGTGCCGGCCGGGTCGTGACGATCCTCACGGTGATCGTCGTTGTCGGCACCATTGCCGACATCGCACTAGGCTGGCGTTTCCTCGCCGAGCAGGGCGCGAAGCGACTCCTCGCCAAACAGGCTGGCAAGAGCGTGACCCGTACAGCCGTCACCGAAGAAGAGTACATTCGGAGCGCCATCGTTGAAGCCGAACGTTATGCCGGAACGCTCTCCAATAGCACCGCGGTCAGAAACTATGGTCGCACCAAACTCGGTAGTGGGATGAAAGCAGGCCAAAGTTCGGGTGCCGGTCAGGCGTTCTAAACCATCGATGTCGGTTGACCCCGATCGCGCCGAGGTCGGCCAGAGACGCCCCCGGGAGAAACACCGCGGCGGTCTCCCGCCCCCGAGAACCGGGCAGCGCTTTAATCAGGCAGAGGCGGGACCGTCCGGTCCCGTCGCGGCCTCGGCGAGGCCGCCTACCACGGAGGGTGCCCTGGTGCCCGGCGCGCCCCCCGTTTCAGCGCGGCTTTGGGCCGAAATCCTCGAGGTACTGCTCGACGATCCGTTTCAGGGGTGGCGGCTGGGGCAGCCCGAGCGCGACGGCCCGCGAGCCCTCGACAGCCAGGGGCCAATTATCCACGATCTTTTGGATACGGGCATCAAAGGCGTCCACGGTCGGTCCTAGCGCCAGACTGCGCTCTCCGGCCAGTTCGGTCAGGACCGCCCGGGCCAGCTGCGGCGTGACCCGATGCGCCGGCAGGCCGATGGCGCGGTCATCGCTGAAGTGCTCCGCCGGTACGTCGTGCAGCGCGATGAGCGAGTCGATGACCGTACGGTATCCAGTCATCGGATGACATTGCGTGCGGTGCACGGGCAGATGGCAGGTCTCGCCATTGAGAGGCTCGCGGAACATGCCGCTGGCCCAGCTCGACGCGGCGGCATTGGGCTTGCCCGGGCGCACAATCACGGTTGGCAGGCGCGCGGAGCGTCCGTCGAGAAATCCCTTGCGCGAATAGTCGTTCAGCATCAGTTCACAGATCGCCTTGGTCATGCCGTAGGTGGTCTGCGGCGTGAGCTTCGTCCGGTCGGTATTGGGATCCTGCATCGCCTCGCCCCCGAAACACGCAATGCTGCTGGCAAAGATCACTCGCGGGCAGCCGCCCGCGGCGCGGGCAGCCTCGAAAACATTGCGTCCGCCATCGAGATTGACGCGCAGGGCGTCGTCAAAACGCGCCTCGCATTCGCCACTGACCATCGACGCGAGGTGAAAGATCGACGGGCCGGCGGCGGACCCGATCGCCGAGAATACCGCATCCCGCTGGCTGATGTCACACGTGACCTGTCGAACGCGCGCATCGGTCGCGGGACGATGGAAAAAGGCATCCAGCAGAACGATCTCGCGAATCGCCTCCACGGAGCCGGAGGCGCCGACAAGGGTGCCTCGTTCGAGAAGACGATGACAGAGCTGTGAGCCGAGGAATCCACCTCCGCCGGTGATGATGACTTTCATGGGAAGAACTCCACGCTGAGCGGCAGGCGCCCCACCGTCGATCCTGAAGGCGACGAAGCTGCACGGGGGCTGACTCAACCGCCCTTTTCCTGTGGCCAAGTTCAACGGTCCCCGCTGGACTGGCCCCCTCGGATGAACACGCCACTCTCGGGTCAACGGATCGGTTTCGTCGGACTGGGCAACATGGGTCGCGCCATGGCGCGACACCTGCACGCCGCGGGCGCGGAGGTGGTGGTGTGGAACCGCAGCGCCGCCCCCGCGGAGGCCGCCGTCGCCTTGGGTATGCGCCGGGCCGCGACCCTGCCCGACCTGGCGCGCGCCGTCGGCCCCGGCGTGATCTGCCTCAACCTGACCACCACCCAGGTGGTCGAGGAGGTTGTGTTCGGCCCCGAGGGGCTGATCGGTGGCCTGCACCCCGGCGCGCTGATCATCGACTTCGGCACCACGGGCGTGCCCGAAACCAAGCAGTTCGCCGCCCGGGTCGGCTGGGTCGACGCCCCCGTCTCCGGAGGCCAGGTGGGCGCCGAGGCCGGTGACCTCTCCATCATGGCCGGAGGCACCGAGGACGCCTTCCAACGCGCGCTACCGGTCCTCAAAACCGTTGGCCGGCGCGTCTCGCACCTCGGACCCAGCGGCTCGGGCCAGGTGACCAAACTCGCGAATCAACTGATCGTGGCCCAGACGATCGACGCGGTCGCCCAGGCGCTGCGCCTGGCGGAGCTCGCTGGTCTCGACGCGGCCCGCGTGCGCGAGGCGCTGCTCGGCGGTTTTGCCGAAAGCCGCATCCTCGCCCTCCACGGCGACCGCATGGCCCGGCGCGATTTTCATCCCGGTGGCCGCGCCGAGCTCCAGCTCAAGGATGTGCGACTGATCTGCGATCTCGCCGCGTCAGTCGGCTTTCATTCCCCGACGTTGGATACCTGCCGTGCACAATGGGAAACGCTCGTCCACGAAAAGGGACTCGGCAACGTGGACCACTCCGGGCTGTTTCTGCTCTACGAGGACCGGTGACCAGACCGCGAATTGAAGCCGTTCCGGCTTCCGCTACACCGGCCAAGCCGTCCGATGCCTCGGATCGGACGTAGAGGAACGCGGAACGCGTTTCTGGATCGGAGTCAGGCGTGCATCACCTGACCGCCGTCGATGTTGAGGGTCTGGCCGGTGATGTTGCGGGCGTGATCGGAGGCCAGAAAGACCGCCATCGCGGCGAACTCCGGTGGTGTCTGCCAGCGTCCGAGCGGAGAGACCTTGCGGATCTTCTCCTCGGCCCAGGCCTCGTAGTCCCTGCGCTCGGACGGCGGCAGGTGCTGCTGTCCCGCCGCCCAGACCGTCTGGTTCAAATGGGTCTTCACCATGCCGGGCGACAGTGCGTTGACGCGGATACAGTGAGGCGCGAGGTCCTTCGCGGCGCATTGCGTGAAGTTGATCAGTCCCGCCTTGGCGGCGCTGTAGGGCGGATCGGTCTGGGAGCCCATCTGACCCGCCACCGAGACGAGGAAGAGCATCGAGCCACGTCCACCGGCGATGAGCTTCGGCGCGAAGGCGTGGGCGACATTCACGGCGCCAATCAAGTTGATTTCCAGCACCCGCGCCCAATCGCCCGGTTCAAGGTTCCAAAAGGGAAACCCGAATTTTCCCGAACCCACCCCGACAGAAAACACCACGTGATCGACGTCGCCCACGGTGTCGGCAAAGGCGCACACGTCCTCATACCGCGTCACATCCCCCGTCACACTCCCTTGTCCCGAAGGCAGGGGCGGCGCCTTCGGGTCACGATCAAACGCCCACACCCGGCACCGCTCGGCCACAAAGGCTTCGGCGATGGCGCGACCAATGCCATTGGCCGCTCCGATCACGGCGACTTTTTGTTCATCGAGGTGCAGTTGCATGGAGGGGAGAAACTGGGAAACCGAAACGGGAAAGGGAAAGGAAAAGCAGGCCCGCGGCCGTTCAAGACCCGCCGGCCGGGGGATCCTTCTCCAGCGGGGTCACGGGGTCAATGAACAACCTGGCCAGCGCGTCGATGCCGTAAATCACCGCCGCGACCAGAAACGCGGTCGTCCAACCCTGCAGCGTGGCGGGCTCATCCGGGGTGACCTTGGTGCTGCTGAGGAAGTAGCGGTCCACCAAGGGACCCACCGCGCCGCCGAGGTTTCCAATCATGTTCATGCTCCCGGAGAGCGAGCCCATCAGCCGGCCCGAGCCATTCCGGTTGGACCTCATTGGTTCGACCCGTATCCGAAAAGAGAGCTCTTTGCGCAAGCAAGCGGCCATCCTCGAATTTTCGCTCCAACCAGCCGACCCAGGTGCTGTTTCTTAGGAGCGGCCGAAGAATTGCCCGGCCGCCCGCGTCCATTGCTCGTCATTCAGCTTTTCCAGCGCGCCGATGCACAACGCTTCATCGACCCCATCACCGGCAGGTCGGGCCTTCGCCGTGTCGTGCATGAAGGCGGTAAAGCGGACGAGGTCTTCCTGGAACAGGGCGACGGCCGCTTTGCCGATCTTGAGCGCGGGGATCTCAGAATCCATTTTCTCGCCGCTGATCCCGCAGACCCAATGATTGTGGTAGGGTGCCACCTCCAGCTCCGGTTTCAATTTGGCCAGGCTTTGGTTGACCTTCACCACGCGACCGCTGACCGGGGAGAAGAACTGGATCTTCCGGGCACCCTGGCGAACCGCAAACAGGGGCTGGCCCGCCTCGACCGTCGCATCCTGGGCCGGCATTTCCACGGCATCCACCCGGCCGATGAGTTTCTTGGCGAAGTCATCCAGACCCACCATGACCGAGCCGTCCTGCGCCAAGGCGGCCCAACAATGCCCCGGGGAAATCCACACGCCGCCGGGGATGGAAAACTCGCCGGGGCGGACGGAGGCGTCCGCCGGCCCGTGCGTGATGTGGATCTTCGGCTTCAACCGCTTCTCTATCTGGTCCTGCCGCTTGATCAGCGCCTTCCGCACAAACGTGCGCAGCTCATCCTCGGTGAAAGGCTTCTGCACGTAATCCATGACACCGTGCTTCATGCACTCCACCGCGGTCTCGACCGTCGCGAATCCGGTGACAATCACCACATCGATGTCCGGCCGCATGTGCCGGACGGACTTGGCCACCTCGACACCGTCCATGGCCGGCATCCGCAGGTCGGTGAAGACAAAATCGTAGTGGCTTTTCTGGATAAGCCCGAGCGCCTCCTGCCCTGTTTGGACGGTGTCGACCGAGTAGCCGTCGAGCACCAGAATTTTCCTGAAGCTGTCGAGGACGATCTCCTCGTCGTCAACACAGAGGATGCGCGCCACGGGGTTGGCGACCTCAACGCGTTTCAGCGATCGGGCCTCGCTGGAAAAATCGAGGCGCACGCTCTCGGCCAGCGCCTGCTCCCGTTCCCGGTGGCGGCGCTGCGCGCGGATGCGCTCCAGGATCGTGCGCGCCGCGAGGTCGACGACGAAGCAAACGAGGGCGAAGACAATGAAGATGCCTATGGTCATGATGATTTTCCTTTTCGTTGCTCAGGCTGCTGATCCGGGGCATCCAGCCCCTGGGCCAGACACCGGAAGCTGTATTCCAGATTGGACGGCAGAACCCGGTAGAGCCAACCGGCGCCGTACGGGTCCTTTGCTATGGTTGCGGGATTCGCCGTCACCCCGGCGTTGGTCTCGATGACCTGCCCGTTCACCGGGCACAGAACCCCGTGGCTGAAGCCGGCGGCCGACACCACCGTGGCGCACGCGGTGCCCTGCACCAGACCGGTGCCCACGGATAGGAGCTCGATACCCTGGATACCCTGCAGGGTGCGGACAAACTGGTCGTCGATGCCAACCAACACCGTGCCCACCGGCTCCAACGCCGCCCAGCTCACGCGGCCGAGTCGGTGAATCTGCGAAAACGGCGGCGCAGGGATCGGGAGCGCCATGCTGCCGTTCGGCAGGGCGCACACGTTCAGCCCCCGGTGGATCATGGCCATCAGCTCGTCCGCCGTGAACGGCTTGGCCAGGTAGTCGAGCGCCCCGAGCTGTAGGGAGCGGACCGCATTCTCGACAGTGGAATAGCCGGTGGTCATGACAACCGGCGTGTGGTTGCCCCGGCGGCCGGCCTCGGCGAGGAACTCGAAGCCGTCGAGGTCCTCCATCATGAGGTCGCAGAGGATCAGACGGTAGGCGTGCTTTTCGAGCCGTGCGAGGCCGGCCCGGCCGCCGTCGGCCGGATCGACCGACAGGCCTTCGCTGCGGCCAATCCGCTCCACTCCCTGCAGCACCACCGGCTCGTCGTCGATCACCAGGATGTCGCGCACGGTTTTCATGGCGTGACCGGGATCCGGACGGTGAACGTGGTGCCCTGGCCGAGTGTGCTCTCCACATTGATGGAGCCATTGTGGCTGTCGATGATGCCCCAGACCACGGCCAGCCCGAGGCCGGTGCCCTTCGCACCCTTGGTCGAGTAGAACGGTTCGTAGATCTTCATGAGGTCTCCGGCGGAGATGCCGCATCCCGTGTCGCAGACCTGGATCTCGACATATTCCCGGTTGCCCGACGCATCGACGTCCTCCCAACGCTGCCAGCCGCACGACGCCCGCGCACATATTTCCACGAAGCCCCGCGGCGGAGCCTCGAAGGTCAGGACGGCGCTGCCGCACCGGGGGCAGGCCAGGCCCTCGCGCATCAGGGCGGTCGAGCATTCGGGGCAGACAAACTGGACCTTCCTCCGCTCGTCGAACGTGAAGCCGTGGCGGTGGGAGGCCTGCCCATACACGGGGTCGAAATGGACAAAGCCTTCCTGGCCTTCGCTGCGCGCCTTGACCCGGATCGACGGTTTGCCGCCAAACCGCACCTCGTTGTCGATCAGGTTGTGCCGCTTCGGACAGACCGCCTGCTTGATCTGCACCACGCCCACCGGGGACAGGCTGAGCGCCGATGAACGCAGTGTGATCGTGCCGCCGTTGCCGCCGATGGCGTCGGCCGCGTTGACCAGCAAGTTCATGAGCACCTGCTCCAGCTGGTTTGCGTCCACAACGGGCCGGGGCAGGTTGGGTTGCAGCTCCTTCAGGACGACGACCCGCGCCAATGAAAGCTGGCGCTCCACGACTGAAACCGCGTGGGTGATCAGCTCGTTGACGTCGGATTCGCGCTTCTTCGACACGGTCTGGCGCGCGAAATCGAGCAGGCTCTTCACGATGTCGCGGCAACGGATGGTTTCGCGGACGATGACCTTGAGATCGTCCTGTTCCTCCGGCGTCCGCGCCCGCTTGAGCATCAGGCTGCTGTAGGTCAGCACGCCGGTTAAAGGGTTGTTGATCTCGTGGGCCACGCCCGCGGCCAGCCGGCCCAACGAGGCCAGCTTGTCGGACTGCACGAGTTGCAGCCGCGCCTCCGACAGCTTTCGCGTCATGTGGTTGAATGACCGTGCGAGCATGCCCAGTTCGTCCCGCCGGCTTTCGTCGATCGTCTTGCTAAGATCCCCGTCGGCCACGTGCTGGATGGCGGCGACCAGTTGCTTGACGGGCTGGCTCACCCAGCGCCGCACGAACACGCCGATGATGAGGCTCAGGGCCACAACGGCGCTGGCGGCGAAGATGACGATCTCGATGCGTCCCCGGCGCAGATTCGCGTCGACGGCCGCCAGGGGCATGACCACATCAAAGACCCCCAGGACGGTGCGCGATTCTGGATGGGCATGGCAGGCGGCCGTCCAGCACGAGGGCTGGTTGTAGATCGGCGTGATGACGCCGAGCGCCCGGCTGCTGTCGTTGGGGCGCCGGAAGACCCGTGTCCGGGCCTGCATGTCCAGGCGTTCAAGCGGCGGATCCACGACATGGCAGCGGATGCAGCTCTCGGCGCTGGAATCCACGATCTTCCCGATCTCACCGGAATCAGACGAGTAGGTGATCGTGCCCGCCTTGTTCATGATGCGGATGCGCTCGATGCTTCCCTCCTGGCCGAGCAGCCTGATGATTTCGTGGATGCGGCTGGGCGCGTAGTGCAGCATGTCGTACTCGGTGCTGGATTTCACCGTCTGGCTGATCTGAATCGCATGCTGCTCCACCTCCGCGAGGAGGCTGTTGTCGTGGGAACGGATGTTCACGTAGGCAAAGGCGCTGATGATCAGCAGTGCCGTGAGGTTGACCGCCGTGGTCAACTTGCGCCCTACAGTTTTACGGATCATCGGGCCACTCCTTCCGCCGCCGCGGTCATGTCCGGTTCCCGCCCGTCGCGCCGGGGCGAGACATGCGGTCCGAACCCAGTCCGGGATGGCGGGTTGACATGGTTGGGCACGGCGGCGAGCCCCCTTCTCCGCTTTCCGGTGGGTCAACCATCACCAGACGGCGAAAAACGGGACACGGGGGGATTGTACCTGTGATCGCCGCCGGTGTCTGTGCGTGGTTTGACCAATCTTACGCGGAATCTGCCCGCAGAAGCGGAGTTTCCCCAGCCCGTCGGGACCCGGCTAATGGCGAAAGCCGGGGCCGCAAACGTTCCGCCCGCATTTCGCACGCACCCGACTGGGGTTGCCCTGCCATGAGTCCCGCAAGCCACGGCTCTGGGCCATTTCCCGGTGACGGTCGACCAAGGGGCCAAACCTACCCTCTTGATATCTTTGAAAAGTAAGGGGAGACAGCCGGGCGCTTTCCTTTCCGGAACTCGTCCACGTAGCGGCTGACCGCGGCGGGAGCGCCCATCTTGAGTTCTTCGGCGATCCAGGGATTGCTGATCGTGGTGAGTGCTTTGAGGTGGGCCACGATGGCGACCTTCCAAGGCGCTCCTTTGCGATCTCCTGACACGTCCGCCGGAGTCTTCCCAAGCCGGGCGAGCGCGAGGTTGAGCTGCGTTTTCCAGACCTGCGCCCGCGCTTCGCTGCGGGTGGACGCTTCCGCGCCTCTCCCCGTCAGGCTCTCTTCGTACTTGCGCCTCACGTCCTGCTTGAACTCGTCGCTTCCGATCGCCCAACCTCGGCACATCTGGTCAAACGCAAGTCCCTTCTGCGCCGGCTGATTTTTCGCCAGCCATTTCAGATAGGCCGCATAACGGACCCAACCGGCTTTCTTGTCCAGCAGCCCGCCCGCCGCACTCAGCACGGCGCCGAAGCTCAAACAACTGGGCCGGGTCTTGGGATGTCGCAGGTATCCGTAGCTTCCGATCCGGTAACCTTCGAGTTGCTCCAATTGAACGAGCCCAGCTCTGACGGGGTTCAGGTGGATGGAGTGCCCGACCGCTCCCAGCTCCCTCAGGTTCTCGACAAGGAACGCATGATAGCGACCCTGGAATACGTGACCGCGGTCCCCTCTCAGGCGGTTGAACCGATTCGCAAAAGTCGACTGCAGCCATCGCATTCCGTCCACCAGATTGCCTTGGGGTGTCTCCAGCGCCAGATGGTAGTGATTGCGCATGATGACATACGCATGAAGTCGCCATTGCGCCTTCACACACGCTTCCAACAAACACGCTTCAAATGCATCCTTCGCCCTCCCTGTCGCAAACACATCCCCACGATGGGTCCCGCGATTGATCCCGCGATTGATCACGTGGTACATCGCCCCTTCGTACTCCAGCCTCAACTTTCTTGCCATACCCGACAACCTCACCGCCCTTAGTGCCCGCTGTCAATACCAACAGGTTAGGTTTGACCCTTCGGGTGGACCTCTCTCCCCGAGCTGTTGGTGGAACCCTGTACAACCGATCTTCGTGTCGAAACCCCTGACCAGAGGAAAATCAATGGGTTCTGCCAGGACATCCGTGGGCGGGCGGAGGCCCAAATGTTGAGTCGTGGACTGAAATTTTAACGTTTCCGCGACGTGCAGCAGCACTCGGGATGGGGCCATGCCTGTCTTGGTTTCTCCACGTGACGTCGCTCCCGCGGGAGACTTGCGTCGGCGCATGGCTTTGAATTTTCAGCGTTTGCATGATCGCCCCTTCCTCTTCGAAGCGATGGTGAAGGCGTCGACGGCGGAAGAAGCGCCCGGCGATTGGATCGGACGCGCGATCGTTGGGCTGTCCCTCTTGGGTCAGGCATTGGGCACGGAACCCCATTACCTAGAGGAAGTCATTGCCCGGTTGCCGTCTGCCTTGAACGCTCGGGGTTATATTGGCGAAATCCGCGCGGCGGGCGAGGCCGACGAGAACCAGATTGCCGGACATAGCGGGCTGCTGCGCGGGCTGTGCGAATACCATCTTTGGAAGGAGGACGCGCGTGCGCTGACGATCATCCGATCCGTCGTGAATGCTCTGATGGTGCCGGCCGGGCCGCTTTTTGCGCAGTATCCGAATCACAAATTGGAAGCGCTGGACGAGGACCGGCCGATCGGTTTGACGGTGAAGCAGGAAGGCGCGTGGGTGGGACTCTCCACCGATATCGGCATCGTTTTCTTCACGCTCGATGGGCTCACGCAGGCATACGAAATCGATCCCACACCCGAGTTGCGCGGCCTGATCGAGATCATGATCGCGCGCTACGCGCAGATCGATGTGCGAAAAATTGGCGCTCAGACACACTCGACCCTCAGCACGCTGCGGGGAATTTTGAGATGGTGGTAGAACGTTGATCGCCGCCCGGAACTGCTCCTGCTGGTGCGCGAGCGCTACGCGTTGTACCGCGAGTGCGCCGAAACCGAGCACTATGCCAACTACAATTGGTTTGATCGCCCCCAATGGACCGAGGCGTGTGGCGTGGTGGATTCCCTCCTGCTGGCGATCGAGCTCTGGCGGGCGACCGGGGAGGCGGAGTATCTGACGACGGCGCATCACGTCTACTTCAACGCTCTGAGTTACGCGCAGTGACCGAATGGCGGTTTCGGATGCGATCTGTGTCCCGGCGCGGACGGGCGTATCCACCTGGGTCTGCATCCCGAGATCTTCGAAGCCCCCTGGTGCTGCTCCATGCGCGGCGCCGAAGGCCTGGTCCGGGCGGCGCAGGCCGGGATGATGATCGACGGGGCCAAACGCACGGTGTGGCAGGCGTTCTATTTCGAGGGGGAGACGACGCTGCGTCTCCCCGACGGAGAGGCTGTGGTGCGCGTGACGAGTGAGTATCCGCACGCGGGTTCAGCGATCTGGACAGTGGTGAGCAGCACGTTGAAATCCCCGGTGACCTGGTCGTTTTTCGTTCCGCCTGGCGTGGTGGCTTCTGCGCTGGTCTTGAACACTCCAGAGCCGAAGCCCGCCAGAATGGAATCCGCGCGGTTCGTCAGTGTGCCGCTCATGCTTTCGTCCGGAGCGACCTGGACCGTGACGATGCCGCTGAACGTCACTGCAGAGAGGCCCGGTAATCCGTCGCGATGGATTGGTTACAATCGCTTCGCCTGCGGCCCGTTGCTGCTCGGGGCTGAGGACACGACCGAAGGAACCGTGGCGTTGTCCCCCGAAGAGTCGTTTCAGCGCGCGATGACCCTCAGCTCACGGCCCGGGGCAGGCGCGGGCAGATGCACAACGCAACGCCCGCTGCCATGCGCAGCAAGGTACAGAAAATGAATTTCTGATGCGTGTTGAGATTCACCAACCGAAAGGTGCGCTGGAAAATCATATTGACAAGCCTCGAGGTGATTCTCAAGGGCCTCGCCCCGATGTCGGACACCTTTCGTAGTTTACATTCTTATACCGCATTCCTGTCGGTGTATCCTGTTTTCTCCGTGGGCATGATCGAGGAACCGCGTCATTCGCTCCCCGACACCAAGGCCCGCCGCCGGCGGCAATTTCATCCAAGCGACGAGACACAGCTCGGAGTGCCTCGTCTCTCATCATAAGCAATTCATGAACAAACTCGGCTCAGGGTGTTCGTGAGTCACTCTCAGACCACGCCCATCGACCACAATTATTCGGCGCTGACCCGATCCTTCCGCGTCGCTCTCACGGAACGTCTTCGTCACCTGTCGTCACAGTTCAAACCTTGACGTCTTTGGCTCGGTTTGTCTTTGACTCGGTTTCGGACACAGCACCCGCCGGCATGACAGAAACGGATCGCGTCTCCGCAAAGATGACCGTCGCACCGTCGCGAAGGCGGGCACGCAGGTGCAGCACCAGCGATTGTTCCGCAGCAGCTTCCGGGAGTGAGGCGAAGAAGTCGACCGCGGTCGGGGTGCCCAACGGAAAGCCGAGTGCGCGAGCCACGTCATCCCGGGGCAGAAGTGTGGGTGTCTCGCCAACCCGAGCGGCACCGGCCCAGAGCTCCACGGCGACGATTTTGTCCTGGCTGGGGCCAAGCCAGACCCAGCCTTGGACGCGCACGTGCCGCGGGTCCAAGGGTGCAACCCCATCGGGAGTGTCGATCGCGGAGTAGCGGGGAACAGGCAACGCCGGCTCCGCCGCCGATGCCTCGTCCCCCGTTGCTGCGGAGGGGGTGGCAAACGACCGGCTGCCCGGCCGGAGCGCCTGCAGTCGATCGCCTCGCGTGCGGCACCGCAGCCGCCAACCCTGCCAGCGGTCGCGCCAGGTCTTGTTGACCCGAACCACGGCCAGCAGCCCGATCGGATTGTTGGCCGGAAACGCCTCCACCACGTCCAGGATGTTCCAGTTGAAGCGGGTCCCGGGCCAGTCCTTCAGGGCAAACAAGAGCTCGGTGACATTGGATGTCTCAAAGGTGTGGAAGTGGATGTTGATGTCGTGACCCAGATGGATCGCATGCCGCATGCCCGCAGCGAGCTGGGTGCGCCGTTCCTTAAGCTCCGCGGCCTCGAGTCCGGTCCCAAAAAAGGCGTCCTCGACACCCCAGACAAAGTCATCGATGTGAGTGGGATCACAGGCCGTCGTCTGCCGTTGAAAATCCTCCAGCAAGTGACTCAGCGGCGTGAGTTTCCGCGGACGGTCCCAAGTCCGCCGGCGGTCGGGAGCCACCAGGTAGATGATGCCGCCCGGGCGCAGCACCCGGTACCATTCCGCGAACGCCGCGACAGGATTGGCGACATGCTCGATCACGTGCGAGGAGATCACGTAGTCGAGTGCATTGTCATGAAAGGGCAGGTGGCAGGCCTCTCCGAAGTAGTCGGCATGAACCTTTTCCAGGCCGAACTCCTTGAAGCAGTCGACATAGACGGGAGCCGGTTCGAGCCCGGGTACCGGCGATTTGAACGCCCCGATCTCGACCCCCAGCTTCCCCCGCCCGATCCACCGGGCGACTTTTTCCTCGTGCGTCATGAACTGCGGTTGCGCGTGGTTTAGACCGAAGCCACCGGCGCTTTTTGCAGGACGGCAACGGACTGGCCCAGCGAACCGTGGCCCGCCATGACCACTCCACTTTCAAAGGTCACGATTTTCGGGAGGGGAATGTACATCGTGTCGCCTCGATGGATCGCGCGCACCGCGAAATGGGCATGATGCGCCCAGGCCTCGATCGCATCCCGCGATAAGAACTGGTTCAGGTGCCGGTCGGGTCGCACCTGCGCAACGCCGGAGATGAACTCCACCCAGTGGGACGGCACGCAGAATTCAAGAAAGGACATGACCAGCAGGCCACCCGGCTTGAGCACGCGGTGAGCCTCAAGGATGTACCGATACGTGTCCTCGTGGGCAAGGTGAGTGAACACAGAAAAGAAGCAGGCGAAGTCGCCCGATTCCGACTCCGCAGGAATTTTTGCCCCCTGACACAATTCAAAAAGCCAGTCAGGCCGACCGCAGAGGTCCTTCGCATACTCAAGCAGGCGGGGGACCACATCACAGCCCAGGAAGTCAATCTTCGGAAAAGGCGCCAGCTGACACGCCAATCTCCCGCTGCCGCAACCGACGTCGACCACGCGATGGTCGTCGCGCAGCCCGAGCGAACGCAGCAGGTCGTGCTCCAGCCGCCCCACCGCGACAAACTCGCCTCCCACCGCCCGGCTCAACGCCTCGTCAGCGCCTAACCGGCGCTCCAACTCGGTCACGTGCGCACGGTAGTCGCTTTCATAATCAACAGGGGACATGGCCCAGAACAATGCGACGGATGCGGTCCGGCGCAAGACTCCCGCCCTTCAATCGCACGTCGAAGCGACCGCATTCAGGATTCAACCCCGCTCCCACGACCTTGCGAACTCCCGTCCCACGCCTGCGAGAAATCACGCAACCCACAAACCTCTTTATCTGTGCAGTCTGTGCAGTCCGCGGTTCAATTTCCGAAACTTCAGTCTTTGACCACAGAGTGCACGGATCGCACAGAATGCAGAGAGATCGGAATCAATTCAGGCTCTGCACTCGGTGGTCAAAACCATCTGCTGAAACTGACGCTCACTCCGCTGAGAAGCCGGGCAAAGCGGCAAAGTCACTGCCTGATGGGGCTGAAGGGGAGATGGTGTTGTTCCTTGGGGATGAAAGCTGGGTGGTCAACCGCAAGCGGGTGCGTCGTTTGATGATTCTTCAGCGCCTTGGCGTCTGCGGATCGTCTCCCGTCTCGTGCTCCTCGAGTCAACCAACCCCGAATGCGAGGTCTTCTTCCAGAACGCCCGGCGACTCCCGCCTCCGGAAACGGACCGGCGTCCCGGCCACACGAACGACACAGGCTCGACGCGCCCGCCCTCCGCAGGCAACCTTCACCTCCATCGTCACTCCCAAACCAGCGAACCCCGCCCAATCGACCCGCCTTCCCCACTCCCCAACGCCATGTCCCACCTTGCCCACACCCGCACTTCTCTTCTCCTCGTCCTCGCCATCGGCCTGATCC
>ENA-ORBV01009808-ORBV01009808.1-microbial-mat-metagenome-genome-assembly--contig:-NODE-9808-length-15546-cov-78.900446_pt1 | contig 15546 bp, 10 predicted proteins | sample MGYA00237777_ERZ505514 | MGnify/ENA primary metagenome ERZ505514 (study PRJEB26160, sample SAMN06269048) | microbial mat metagenome | isolation source: Oligotrophic lake microbial mat | place... | reverse complement strand
TCGTCGAGCGACTCGATCGGCGCTTTGAAGTCGCCTTGCGCGCCGTACACGATCGTTCCCGTCGAGTACGTGCGCGGTGCAAGTACGAGCCCGGCCTTCTGCATCTCGGACGCCGCGAAGATCGAGTTCGTGTCGTGCGACGGATCGTGGATCGTCGTGACACCGAACGCGAGGTTGGCATGACTGGCCCAGTTGCGCTGGGGAGTGATGCCGTTCACGGCTTGAGGACCGTGAGCGTGCACGTCGATCATGCCGGGCATGACGGTCAGGCCGGCGGCGTCGATCACGCGCGCGCCGGCGGGGATCGCGACGTCGGCGCGCCGGCCTACCGCGGCGATGCGGTTCTTGTCCACGACGACGACGCCGTCTTCGAGGACTTCGTCACCCTTCATCGTGATCACGCGCGCGCCGACGAGGGCGATCGAGCCGTCGACCGTCTTGCGCTGCGCGGTGAACGCGATGTTGCGCCCGGATGTCGGAGCTTCGGGGAGCTTCTCGGGCGCGTCGTCCAGGAACGCGAACGCGTCTTTCAGCTCGCGCTCGAAGAGCTCGGGCCCGAGCGACCAATGAACGCGCTTGGAATCGCCGGAGAAATGCAGGTTTTCGCCCGCGTCCTGCGAGAGGCGCGCAACCGGGTAGGCCTTCGTCGCGGGGCCGATCGCGACTTCGCGACCGGTCATCTCGAACGGGGCGAGGTACGCGTTCCAGCGTTCGGCGAACGCGATCCAATTGCCGTCGGGCGAGAGCGCGAACTGCGTCGCCCATTCACTCGCGTAGTGGACGCGCTCGTCGGAACCGTCGAGCTCGACGCTCCACAGCGTGCGTCGGTCGGCGTCCTTCTGTGACTCCTCGCTGACGAGGAAGACGCGCTCGCTGTCCGCGCCGAACTGCGGACGCGCGCCCTTCTTCGTCACGAGCACGGGCTCGCCGCCGCTCACCGGCACGCGGTAGATGCCGGTGTCGCGCGACCAGAGCGGCGACACCACCCCCCCGCCGCCCGTCTTGCGATAGACGACCTGCTGGCCGTCGGTCGAGAAGGCGGGTTCGACGTAGTGACCCTTCTGCGTCGTGAGCACGCTCTCGGCGCCGCTGCCGAGTTCGCGCACGACGACGGCGCCGAGACCTTCGTCCGTCCACGTCGTGAACACGATCCGACGGCCGTCTCGCGACCACGAAGGCTCGAACTCGAAGCGCGCATCGTCCTGCGCCACTCGCTGCGGCGCGCCATCGGGCAGCGCACGGAGCCACACGTGTCCGAGCGCTTGGTACACGACGCGATCCGCGGCGGGCGACACGGCGACGGAGCGCAGCGCCCTCACCGGGAACTCACTCGGCGCGACTTCGACGGGGAAGCGCACGGCGTCGGCAACTTTGCGCACGTCCCGCACGTGGAACGGGATCTCGCGCGCGACTCTAGTCTCGACATCGATGCTCCGGATGCGACCCTGCGCGTACAGCACGATCTCGCGGTCTCCGCGCGACCAAGCGAACGAGGGATAAACGCCGTGAATCGCCCACGTTTCCTGCATGTCGCGCTCGAGCGGCGCGTACAGGGGCTGCGCTTCGCCCGACGCGACGTCCATCACGAAGAGCGTCGTCACGAAGTCCACCCGCCGCACGAACGCGAGCTTCTTGCCGTCGCGGCTCGGGACGGGCCGACACGCTCCACCCGGGCCGTCGACGAACCGCATGCGCTCGCCCGTCGCGCGATCGAGTCGATCGATCGCGTAGATGCCGCCGGTGACATCCTTGCTGTACTCGAATGTGTCGCCGCTCGTCGCGTCGAAGCTGAAGTACACGTAGCGCCCGTCGGGCGAGAACGCCGGCTCACCCAGGTCCTTCTGCTCGTTCGCGCGCGTCGTGAGCTGCAAACCCTCGCCGCCCGACACGTGGTAGAGCCAGATCTCGCCCGCGCCGAGCGACCGCCGCGACGTGAAGTGCTTGTGCGCCGCGATCCACTGGCCATCCGGCGACCACGCCGGACTGTTCAACAGGCGGAACGTCTCCTTCGTGACCTGCCGCGCGTCCGTGCCGTCCGTCTTCGCGATCCACACGTTGTCGCCACCGCCCGCATCGCTCGTGAACGCGATCCGCTTCCCGTCGGGCGAGTAGCGCGGCTGCATCTGCCACGCGACGCCGCTCTGGATCGCGCGCGCTTCGCCGCCCGCGATCGGCATCACGTAGAGATCGCCCAGTAAGTCGAAGCAGATCTCGCTGCCGTCGGGCGACACGTCGAGGCTCATCCACGTCCCCTCGCGCGCATCGATGGCGACGTCGTGAGAGGGGCCGACCGGACTCTGGACGTCGTGAGTCGAAACCTTCGGTTCTTCGGGGGTGGACGCGGAAGTGATGGCGGCGACGACGAGTGCGGTGAGCATGGGGGCCGCAGAGACTAACGACCCGGACCGATTCGCGAAGTGCCGCGATCAGTCCCGGAACGGCTGACGCCTTTCGTACAGCGCGTGCCGAGCGCGCAACTCGTCCGCGAGGTCGGGCGGCGCGATCTTCAGCGCTTCGTCGATGTCGCGCTTCGCTCCCGCGAAGTCCCCGGCCTCCGCTCGCGCCGCGGCAAGGGTGTCCAATCGATCCGCGTCGCTGCGCCCGAGTCGCGCGATGGCGGCCTCGGCCAGTGCAACGGCGCGGGCCCCGTCGCGCACGGCATCGTCACGATCCGTCGCGAGGATCCAGGCCGCGAGCAGCGTGAAGGCGGGGTCGTTCGACGAGCGCTCGAGTCCTGCGAGGACCGCTCGCGCTGCATCGGTCGGACGCCCGGACTCGCGCAAGAGTCGATAGAGCTCGATGCGGTACACGGTCCGATCGGGCGCACGCTCGACGAGGCCCTCGAGCTCCTGGATCGCCTCGTCCTTTCGTCCGAGGGCGACGAGTACGCGCGCGACTCGTTCGCGGTGACTCCAGGCCCGCGGCGCGGCGTCGACCGCGCCGCGATACGCCGCGAGCGCTTCCTCGCGTCGGCCGGCGAGTTCCAGAATGGTCCCGAGATGCAGGTGAGCGAGGTCGAAGTTCGCGTCGCGCTCGATCGCCGCGCGATACGCCCGCTCGGCATCCTCGCGCCGACCGGCGGCTTGGAGCGCGAGTCCGAGCTGGAAATGGAACGCAACGGGTTTCGCGTCCTCCGCGATCACGCGCTCGAGCAACGGGATCGCTTCCAACGCTCGCCCGGACTGCGTCTTGGTCATGGCTTCTGTGAAGGCATCGATGAGCGCGATTCGATCCGCGGGATCGATCGCGCGGGCGACGGCGTCCTCCGCGAGCGCGCGACCCGAACTCGCGTACCCGAGAGCTTGGAGTCGTTCGAGCAAGCGCGGGTCGTCGGGCGCGAGGCCCGCTTCGCGCGGCACGAAGCCCGCGCGCATGCGTTCGAGACTCGCAGCGAGCGCTGCTGCATCGTCGGACCTTGACGCAGCGAGATCGTGTAGTTCCGCCAGATCTGTGCGCGGATCGTGCAGCTTCACATGCGCGCCCAGGATGAGTCGGAGCTCCTGCGTGCCGATCGAATACAGCGCGCTCCAACCGAAGTTCCGCGCCGCGTACTCGGACTCGCCGTAGATCGCGCGGGGCTCGACCGAGCCGCCGCGGAGGAGTGGCGCGAGATCGCGGCCGGTGGCGGCGATCGCGCCCTTCCACCCGAGGAGTCCGAGGATCGTGGGCGCGACGTCCACGTGTTGGACCGGCTCGCCGCTCGAACTCGGCGGGATGACTCCAGGCCACGCGAAGGCCAGCGGAACGCGCATCGTCGCCGCGTGGACCAACGTGCCGTGTCCCGACTCGCCGTGTTCGCCCAGTCCTTCGCCGTGATCCGCCGTCGCCACGATGAGCGCATCGCCGCGACGCTCGCGGAAAGCATCGACGAGCGTGCCGACATGCGCGTCCATGTAAGCGATCTCGGCGTCGTACGGACTCTCGAACCGCGAGCGATACGGTTCGGGCGCATCGTAGCTCGCGTGAGGATCGTAGAGGTGGACCCACACGAACGCGGGCCGGTCGTGTTGCGCGGCGAGCCAAGTGAGCGCCGCGCCGACCGTGTCCTCCGCACGTCGCGTCGGCGGCCGCCGTGCGCCGATCTCGTCGTCGTAACGGTCGAAACCACGCGCGAGCCCGAACGATGCGCCGAGAACGCTGGCTGACACGAAAGCTCCGGTGGCGTATCCCTTGACGCGGAATTCCTCGGCGAGAACCGGCACTCCCGAGCCCAGTCCGACGCCGCCGTTGTCGTGGATGCCGAGCTCGGGCGGCAGCAGCCCGGTGAGCAACGTCGCGTGTGCCGGCAGAGTCAGCGGCACGTGCGTCCACGCGCGATCGAAGCGCATTCCGCTCGCGAACAAGGCGTCGATGCGCGGGCTCGTCGGCGGTCCGTAGCCGTAAGCGCCGAGGTGATCCGCGCGCGTCGTGTCGAACGTGACGAGCAGGACGTCGGGCCGCTTCTCCGTGTCCGTGCACGCGCCGAATGCGGCACCGAGGACGAGCCCGTAGATGGAGCACGCCCGCATTCAGCACTCCGCGACGACCGGCGCGTGATCGCTCGGCCCCGCGCCCTCGCGCGCGGCGAGGTCGATCGTGCACGACTCGAGCGACTCGTACGCCGGCGGCGTCAGCAGCAAGTGGTCGATGCGCAGACCGGCCTTGCGCTGGTAGCCCTTGGTGCGGAAGTCCCACCACGTGTAATGCCCGCCTTCCTCGTGGAATTTGCGGAACGCGTCCTTCAACCCCAGTCCCGAAAGGCCCGCGAGCGCGCGACGCTCCGGCGTGCTGCACAGGATCTTCTCGTGCCACAGGACCGGGTCGTGCACGTCGCGATCGTCGAAGGTGATGTTGAAATCACCGCAGACCACGCCCTTTTCGTCGAGCGGACAGCGTCGCGCCACGAAGTCGCGCAAGCGCAACATCCACTGCAGCTTGTAGTGGTATCGATCGGCCCCGACCTCTTGCCCGTTCACGACGTACGCGTTCACGATCATCGCGTCGCCGACTTGGGCCGAGATCACGCGCGCTTCCGCGTCCTCGACGCCGTCGTCCATCCCGAGAACGACGTCCTCGATGCGCCCTTTCGCGAGGATCGCGACGCCGTTGTAGGTCTTCTGACCGTAGACGGCGCACGAGTAGCCGGCGTCCTCGATCGGCTCGAGTGGGAAAGCCTCCTCGAGGCACTTCGTCTCCTGCAGACAGACGACGTCGGGACGGACGCGTTCGAGGAACTCGAGCAGGCGCGGCAGACGCGCGCGGACCGAATTCACGTTCCAGGTGACGATGCGCATGCGCGTGGGCTCGTTTTGGTTCGAGGCGAGATCGCGCGCATGCTACTCGCCACACCCGGTGATCCAGCGACCAAGAGGTTTCCGAGGAGCCCGGCCCCCGCGCACAACCGAAGTTCGGCGTCTCGCTCAGGGTTTCCGCGTCGGTCGCCTTGTGGACCGCGCGTGAGGCTTTACTCTACTGGGGTTCCATTCCATCCAGCATGAGATCGATTCCAAGTTGACACCCCAATTCCAAGGTGGCCGCAGCGGTGCTTCGCGCGGCCCTCGACACAAGCCGGCACCCGCCGCCGCGAGCTCCAAGAGCTCCGAAGCCATTCGCCCGCTCGACCCGACTCTGATTCCCCCCGACATCACCACGTTCCGTCACTGGGAACTGGGCGAGGAGATCCAAGTTGCCATCGAAGGCATGGGCATCACGACGCCTTCGCCGATCCAACGCCTCGCGATCGGACCGGTCCTCGCGGGTAAGGACGTCATCGCCAAGGCCGAGACCGGCACGGGCAAGACGCTCGCGTTCGGCGCGCCGATGATGGCCAAGATCGACCCGGCGCGCGCGTCCGTCCTCGGGCTCGTCATGTGCCCGACGCGCGAGCTGGCCGAGCAAGTCCAGAAGGTCCTCACCGAACTCGGCAAGCCGCGCGGCATCGAGGTCGCGCTCATCGTCGGCGGCGAGCCGATGGAGCCGCAGGTCAAGGCGCTCAAGCGCGGCGCGCAAGTCGTCGTCGGGACGCCGGGTCGCATCCTCGACCTCTACAAGCAGAAGTTCCTGTCCTTCCCGTGGACGGAGTTCGCGATCCTCGACGAAGCCGACGTCATGTTCGAGTTCGGCTTCATCGACGACGTGAAGGAGATCTTGTCGTACACGCCGGACGAGCGTCAGACGCTGCTCTTCTCGGCGACTTTCCCGGCGGAGCTCCTCAAGCTCGCCCGGGGTAACACGAAGGATCCGGCCGAGGTCGCGACGGCCGCCGGATTGAAGACGGTCGACAACATCGAGCAGAGCGTGATCTTCCTCGACGACGAGGATCGCACGCTCGCGCTGATGCGCTTGATCGAGAACAGCGACCCCGAGGACGTGTTCCTCGTGTTCTGTCCGCGTCGCACGGACGTGGACAAGCTGATCCGTCGGCTCGAGCGCATGCCCTTCGGCATCAAGGCCCTGCACGGCGGCTACGACCAGGCCGCGCGCTTCCGCGTGATGGCCGCGTTCCGCACGGGCGAAGTGAAGGCGCTGATCGCGACGGACGTCGCGTCGCGCGGGCTCGACGTGAAGCACGTGTCGACGGTCGTGAACTACGGTTCGCCGCACGACATCACGGACTACACGCACCGCATCGGCCGCACGGGCCGCGCGGGTCGCAAGGGCCGCGCGATCACGCTCGTCGGCGGCATCGACCGCCGCAAGTGGACGCAGATCGAGCGCGAAGCCACGTGGAAGATTCCCGAGGTCGATCCGCCGCTGCGCGGCGAGCGGCCGCGGCCGCGGCGCGACGAAAGTCCGCGCGACGAGGTTCGCGATGTCGCCCTGCCGACTCCGCGTGACGAACGTCCGACGAGTCGCGGTCCGCGTGAAGAGCGCACCGTGCGAGCGCCGCGTGCGGAGCGTCCGGCCCGCGCGAGCACGCGCGACGAGAACGAGCCGCGCATCGAGGCCGAGGGCGAACGCCCGCGTTCGCCGGCTCCGCGTGCGCCGCGCGCACGAACGGCAGAGGCTCGCGGCGAAGGGCCGCGCGGTGAGGCGCCGCGCGGTGAGGCGCCGCGCGGTGAGGCGCCGCGCGGTGAGGCGCCGCGCGGTGAGGGCTCGCAGCGAGAACCGACGCGGGCGCGATCGCCGCGTGAAGAATCGGCGCGCACGACGTCACCGCGTTCGGAGTCAGCGCGGAGCGATTCTCCGCGCGCTGCGTCGCCGCGCAGTGATTCGCCGCGCAGTGATTCGGCGAGCAGTGATTCGGCGCGCAGTGATTCGGCGCGCAGTGATTCGGCGCGCAGTGCATCTCCTCGCCGTGAATCGGCGCCGACTGAGTTTCCTCGCAGTGCGGCTCCGCGCAAGGAAGCCTCAGGCCGTGCGGCTCCACGCGCTGAATCCGCACGCGCTGAATCCCCGCGTACCGGCGCACCGCGCCGAGCGCCCGCTCGCAACGAAGCGCAGCGCGACGAGTCGCCGCGCGATCACGCACCGCGTGCCGAGCCGCGTGGGCTCGATCGCGCGCGCGAAGACGCTCCGCGGCGCGACGCCGAACGTCGTCCGGAGTCCGCCCCGCGCGCTGAGTCGCAGCCGCCGCGCGGGCGCGACAGGGCTGAGCGCCCGATGGAGCCGCACGCCTCCGCGCGACCCGAGCGTTCGTGGCCGCGTGACGAGCACTCACCGGTGCGTGCGAGCGCGCCGCTCCCGCGCGAAGGCGATCGTCAGCTCGAACCGCGTCCCGACGACCCGCTCGATCGCCGCGATCGCCCGTTGCGTCAACGCGCCGAAACGCCGCGCTGGCCTGCGGACGACGAAGCTCCGCGCGAAGCCCGTCGCGGAACTCCACTCGATGCGCCGCGCGGACGTGACGCCGGCCCGACTCGCCCTGCGAGTTCGCTCCCTCCGAGCGGCGACGAAACGCGCTCGCGCGAAGTGCGCGCGGCTCCCGAATCGCGCGAAGATCGTCCCGCGCGACGCTCGACCGCCGCGCCCGCATCCGCTGCGCCGAAACCGCGGAATCCGGCGCCGAATCGGGCTCCCGCGTTCGATGCCGAGCCCTCGCCCGAGCGCGACTTCCGTCCGCGCGGTCCCGATCCCGAGCGTCGTCCCGCGGCACGCACGGAAGCACCGCGTCCCTCCCCTCGCCGCGACGAGGCACCGCCGCGCGAACCGCGGCGACGCGAACGCTGAGGCACTGCGATGGGCGGACAGAATCCCTTCTTGAAGAGTACGGGCGCTCCCAAGCCGACGAAGCCCTACACGATCACGTTCCTGCCGAACGCCGTGACCGTGGATGTCGATCCGACGAAGGTCCCCTACTCGCGCGACGGATTGCCGGGCTCGATCCTCGAGATCGCGCTCGCGCACGGCGTCGACATCGATCACGCGTGCGGCGGCGTGGTCGCGTGCTCGACGTGCCACGTCATCGTGAAGCAAGGATTCGACTCCATGCCCGCCGCGACCGAGGACGAGGAGGACCAACTCGATAACGCGCCCGGCTTGAAGCCGACGTCGCGGCTCGCGTGCCAAGCGGTGCCGAACGGGTCGAAGGACGTCGTGATCGAGATCCCCAGCTGGAATCGGAACCTCGTCGCGGAAGACCACCACTGACAACGGTGTCAGTTGAATCCATCAACCCGGCTCGCGAGCGCGAGAGGTCGATGAATCCAACGGACACCGTTCGGTGCGTCCACTCGGCTCTCGGCGACGGGCGAGCGAGGTTGATGGATTCAACTGACACCGTTCGGTGAGGAGGCCGTCGCGCCCGCGCGGTGCACGCCCGGAAGAAGTCACGAATGCGGCCGAAGGTCCGACCGCCTGCCCTCCTCCAAGAGCGCACCATGACGAGACGGGACGGATTCGACGGGCTCCAAGGCGGCCCCGGGCGCGCGGCGTCTCTCCGGCCGCGCGTGAACTTCGATCGCCATCGGACGCTGCGGCGGCTGCGCTGGCTCCAAATCCGGCCGCTCTTCGAGCTCGCCGTGGCGGTCGCCCTCGCGCTGGCGGCGCTGGATGTTCCGCATCGCGATCCGCGCCGCGCTGCGCGTCCGCAGCCGCCGAGGGCGGACGGAACGGCGCGAGACCGCGCGGCTCGACGCGACCGATCTCCTGGACGCGGAGCTCTCGAGCCTCGCCGGCGACGCGCAGGATCCGGGCACGATCGCGCTCGAACGCGAGGACGCCGCGCGCGTGCTCGCCGCCATCGAGCGCCTGCCCGCGCCGCAGCGCACCGTGCTGGGCCTCGCCGCGCTCGAGGAGATGCCCCAGGCGGAGATCGCGGCGATCCTCGGCATCCCGGTGGGGACCGTGTCTTCGCGGCTGAGCGCGGCGCGGGAGAGTCTGCGCCGGGAGCTGGCGCGCTGAGCTCGAACTCGGCGCATTCGAGTGTCGCTCCCCGAGTTCGCAGCCGAAGGATGTTCGCTCCGTCCCCAGTAGGTGCGTTCGGAGCGAATCAGCCAGCGTCGATGTCGATTGGACGGGAGGTTCGTGTTGTCCCAGGTTTTCGTGGGGATTGGGCCGAGCGCGAAGTCCACGACGTCCTGACCGATACGCGCGCTGTTCTTCAGAGATCCGTGTCCGACACCTTCATCCACCTGGGCTGAGCGCAAGAAACGGTGCGGAATCAAATCGGTCCGTGGGGAGCTGCGTGACGCACTTCGAGGTGCTGACGGCGCCGTCGCTCCGTCGCTCCGTCCGGCACGATTCGCGCGTGCCGGAGCGCGTGTCGTACCGTCACCATTCGATCGTCCATTCGAAGATGGTCGCGCCGTCAGCCACGCGTTAGGACGCGAAGCGTCTCGTTGTTCGAGATGCACCAAGCACGCTCGCCATCGGACTGGCCTTGGAAACAACGGGGAACCGCGTATTCACCCCAAGACGGGCGAAGCTCGGGATAGGTGAAGACGCCCCGCGTTTGCGAGATCACGCGCTGTCCGTCGCGTGAGAATCGAGTATCGATCGGACTCGGGTTCCCGCCGCTGCCCTCGTCGACGGCGATCAACTCGCCCGATGCGACATCCCACGTCTGAATGCTCCACCACGGGAACAGCGTCACGAGAACGCGCTCGCCACTCGGATCGAAGTGCACGGATCCCACGGCGTCCGCGCCAGGAGTTGGACCGGTCCGAGCCAATTCACGCGGCGGGCGATCGACGAGCCTTCGATCCTCTCCACTACCCTCGAGTTCGAACAGCCGCACCACCCCGTCGTCACAGCCGACCGCAAGTAGGGACTCGTCGGGCGCGAAGTCGAGCGCGAGGTGACCGAGCTTCCGTTCTCCTTCCGGCACGTGGAGCGGACCTCCGATCCGCTTTCCGGTCGAGACGTTCCACACGGCCACGATTCCGTCGTCATGCCCGATCGCGACGTAGCGTCCGGAACGGCTCAGCGTGAAGGCACACGCCCTCGCATCCGTCACGTCGCCGAGCGATGCCACGAGCTTCGAGCCGAACCAGTCCCAGATCTCTCCAGGAGCACCGCCCGCCACGACGACGATGCAGGAATCGCCCGTCGAGAACGCGTGCTCACGTCGCGACCGCCGCGTTGATCCAGCCGCCGGCCCGCTGCCGATCCTCGCGAGGAGCGCGCCGGATCGCGAGTGCACGACGCGCAGGTCGCCGTCGTCGCCCAGCGTCGAAAGCAACTCGCCGTCGGAACTCCACGCGATGCTGATCACTCGACGCGCGCCGACCTCAACCCAGAGGACGATCTCCTGACGCGCGATGTCGAGCACGACGAGCTGCTGCGTCCTGCGCGCAAGCATGAACGCGAGGCGGTTGCCGTCGATCGACATCGCCGACTCGCCGAACCAGGGCAGGGTTCCCGGGCGGACGATCGCTCCACGATCGCCCGTTCGAGGAGCGAGCGACGGCGTCGCATGCGTCGTGGACGCCTCGCTCCCGCGCGACGCGGCAGGGCCGCAGCCGAAGAACAGGAGGAGGATCGAGAGGCGGGCGATGAGCATCGCACTCGCACCGCCGAGCACGCGTGATCCTCGGCGCGAATCCTGGGTTCTGTGAAAGGCCTGCGCTGACCAGGGTCCGACCACGGCCCCCGAAACCATCGGGGTCGTCCAGGCACCGTACGCGCGGTCGACGACGGTTTCTTCACAAACTGTGCGCGCCCGCAGTCTCGACCTCTTCAAGGGTTGTGAGCGCCCCAAGCAGGCCTCGATCGGTCGACGAAATCAGAATCGGTTCGGATGGACGGAGAACTTCACGTGGCTCGTCTCGCCCTGCGTGATCGTGACGCGCTCGTCGTAGGTGACACCAGGCCCGCCGGACGGGCTCGTGCCTCCGCCGTAGACCTGCACGCGGATGTCACCGACCGGCACGATGACCTGGGTCCGATCCGACTTCGCACGCAGCGTGAAGTCCTCGATGCGCAGGTCGCCGTGGAACACGGCGCAGCGCATGTCACTCTCACTCGTGAAATCGATCGTGATGCTCCCGCCGAGCGCGAGGACGAGGCGCACGTCCTGCCCGCCGCCGCGCAGGCGCTGAACGGCGACCCGACCGTCGAGCGTGCTCGCGATCACGACCGCTGCACCGAGCGGCGACTCGAGATCGAAGTCCCGAGGTTCGCTTAACGTCATGGAGTACGAACCGCCGGCGGCGCCGATCAATGCGATGCGCGCCGCGACCGGCTTGCCGTCCGCATCGACGACCGAGCCGTGCACGCGGTGGACGGAAGCGGACACAGTGCGCTCGGCGGACTCGGCGGGCTGCGTATCGGCCATCCGCGCCTGGGTGGTGTCGATTGCCTTCTCGCGCGGAGCCTCGTGCACGTGGACGTGGAAGACACAGGACGAAAGGGACGTGAGTACCGTCGCGCAGGTCAGGGACCTGAGCATGAGTGTGGAACCTCTGCTGAGGGCTACCTCCGCATCGACGCATGGTTTCGGGATTCCGCAATCGATCGGCGTAGCGAGTAGCTTCGGTTCAGGCGGCTCCGCCGAGTAGCTTCAGTTCGGCGGCTCCGCGGCGCATCTCGGGTAAGGCTCGCGCATCGAGTCGGGCGCAGATCAGGACATGTGTGCTCAATCAAATTCGCCGCGCGCATCCCGTCGCGTTGCCGCAGCGCGCTTCGAGCGCAAGAACCCGGTGTACCGTCCATTCACCGCTCGCTCGGCTCCTTCAACTCGAACTCGTGCTTCCTCCCTTCTTCGCCCGTCCACAGGGCCTTCGCCTTCCACGGACGCTGACCGTCGGGAACGAACACCGTAAGGGACGCGATCGACCACGGCGTGCGATCGACGATCGAGCCGTGCTCGCGATCCGCCGTCGCCAACGCGACGCCCTCGACTTCGACGGCGGCCGAGGCCAAGACCGCGCGGTCCTCGACGATCACGACCGAGCACACGCGCAGCCCCGGGCCGGGCATGCGCACTCGCGTATCGGTGATCGAGACGCGTCCGTCGATCGACGGGCGCCAGCCCGCGGGCAACGGCTCGCCGCGAAGGAGCGCTTGTTGGAACGCGCGAATCTCGGCCGCGGTCGCATTCGGAGGGCAGGTGAATGCCATCGACTCACCGAACTCCAACTGCACGCCGGGTGCGGGCACACCTACGCTCGAGAGCAAGTCGGACGCGCTTTGCCGCGAGCACGAAGCCGAGAACGCGGCGGTAGCGAGCGCAACGACGAACGAGGCGACGAACTTCATCATGGCGGCCAGACATCTCCGACCAACGTACAGCGAGGGCCGCGCCGCGCGCTAGACCGCCCGTGGGCACGCACCCCGTGCTTTCACGACCCGACCGTCGAAGCCCGCGCCGATCTGCGCCACAATGGTCGGCCTCATGGATGTTCGCCTCGCCAACCCCCGCGGCTTCTGCGCCGGCGTCGATCGCGCGATCGAGATCGTCGAGCGCGCGCTCGAGCTGCACGGCGCGCCCGTCTTCGTGCTGCACGAGATCGTGCACAACCGTCACGTCGTCGAGGACCTCAGCGCGCGCGGCGTGAAGTTCGTCGACGACCTCACCGATGTTCCCCCGGGATCGGTCACGATCTTCAGCGCGCACGGCGTTTCCGACGTCGTCGTGCGCACGGCCGAGGAGCGCGGGTTGCGCGTCATCGACGCCACGTGCCCCCTCGTAACGAAGGTGCACGTCCAAGCGCAGAACTACGCCGGGAAGGGTCACGAGGTCGTCCTGATCGGCCACCCCGGACACCCCGAAGTCGAGGGTACGCGCGGGCGGATCCCGGGCCCGGTCTATGTGCTCTCGACGGTCGAGGAGGTGCAGAACCTCGTCGTGCGCGACGCCGAGCGATTGGCGTACGTCACGCAGACGACGCTGTCGATCGACGACACGCGTGAAGTGATCGACGCCCTGGTGAGGCGTTTTCCGCAGATCCAGGGGCCCGAGCTGAAGGACATCTGCTACGCGACGCAGAACCGGCAGAACGCGGTCAAGCGCTTGGCCGACGAGGGCATCGACGTGCTGCTCGTGATCGGTTCGAAGAACTCGAGCAACAGCAATCGGCTCGCGGAGCTCGGCGGTCGCCGCGGCGTTCCGTCGTACTTGATCGACGACGCGCGCGAGATCGATCCGACGTGGCTCACTGGGAAGACGCGCGTCGGTGTGACCGCCGGTGCCTCGGCGCCCGAGAGCCTCGTGCAGCGCGTGCTCGCGCGGCTCGGTGAACTCGGAGCGAAGGACGTGCGCGAGATGCAGGGCGTGCCCGAGAACGTCGAGTTCAAGCTGCCCGAGGAACTTGGTGAGCGACGCTGAGAGCGTGTGAAGACATCGGGGGCTGCGGGAAGTCGTGTGGGTCGTCAGCAGCGGCGCGGGTACTTGCCACCGAAGTTCGACCCCCGCGGGTAGGCGTCCACGCTGGCTCGAGCTCACGTCGCCTGCGGCGCCTGCGATCTCCGGAGTCAGTCCGGCCTCGTGGGCTGCACTGCGAACCGACGCTGAAGTCGAGGCCCGGGATGGACGGAGCAGGGACCGGCAGGGGGCGCCTACCGCCAGAAGCGCTCGAGGCAACTCCCAAGTCTGGGTGAGCAGCTCGAAGTGTCCGTGAGAGAGAATCCGGATGTTCCGCACACCCGCCCGGCCCGCGTTGGGCCGCGAGGCGACACGTGGAGCGGATGTGCGCGGAATCATCGGCGCGCCTGAACTGCTCGGCGCGCACCGGACCTCTCGAGCTCGGTTGCGGCGTCTTCGGTCGCTTGCTCGAGACGAGCTGGTGTCGACATGATTCCATCGGTCCGACGGTCCGACGGCCGAGGTTGAGTGCCGAGTGCCGAGTGCCGAGTGCGAGTGCGAGTGCCGCGTGCGGAGTGCGGGTGCGGGTGCGGGTGCGGGTGCCGCGTGCCGAGTGCGAGTGCGAGTGCGAGTGCGAGTGCGGGTGCGAGTGCGGGTGCGGGTGCGCGGGCGAGTGCCGAGTGCCGAGTGCCGAGAGCGAGAGCGAGAGCGAGTGCGAGTGCGAGAGCGAGTGCGAGTGCCGAGTGCCGCGTGCGGGTGCGGGTACGGGCGCGGGTACGGGTGCGAGTGCCGAGCGCGAGTGCCGAGCGCGAGTGCCGAGTGCCGAGAGCGAGAGCGAGTGCGAGTGCCGAGTGCCGCGTGCGGGTGCGGGTACGGGTGCGGGTACGGGTGCGAGTGCCGCGGGCGAGTGCCGCGGGCGAGTGCCGAGCGCGAGTGCCGAGTGCCGAGTGCGAGTGCCGAGTGCGAGTGCCAAGTGCGAGTGCCAAGTGCGAGTGCGAGTGCGAGTGCGAGTGCGAGTGCGAATGCGAATGCGTGCGCGAGTGCGAGCGCGAGGCGGAGTGCCCTGCACCAGACCCAGCTCGTCCTCGTGCACACTCTCGATCCACGTCCGATCGACGCCGGCAGCGATCGAACCGATGCCGGACTCGCCGGACACTCTCGCCGGGCAGTCTCGCCGAATGTCCGCGGAATCATCGCGCGGTCTGGCGGGTGCTCGAGCCGAGCGGTCGGACCTCGACTCCTTGGACTCGAGCACGCCTGTCGGGCCGCGGCGTGTGGCGCACAGCGCTTCGAATGTCCGCGGACATCGAATCCAGCACTGGGGCAGGTCTTCGATCGATGCTTGTTTTCTTGTGATTTTCGACGACCAAAACGTTCGCCGCGCGTTCTATCGGAAGGAGGGAGTCGATGGAGCACTCGCACACGCTCGTGCAGTCTCGGTCGCCGTCACGCACGCAGTCGCCGTCACGCACGCAGTCGCAGTCACGCACGCAGTCGCAGTCAAGCACGCAGTCGCAGTCACACATGCCGCCGCAGTCCCCATCTGTTCGCCAGCTCGACATGTTCCGCCGCGGCGGCAAGCGAGCCGGCGCAGGTCGTAAATCGAAGGGCGACCGCGCCCTCGTGCCGCACGACCCACGAGCGCGCGTGACGCGGCACACGCCGGTCCTCGTCACGACGAGGCTGCTCGCGGCACTCCCCAACCTGCGGCGCGAACGCACGCTCGCGCTCTTGCGCGCGACGCTCGCCGCGGGTGCGGACCGATTCGGCTTCCGGCTCATCGAGTACTCGATCCAATCGAACCACCTGCACTTCGTCGCCGAGGCACAGGACGAGATCGCGCTGGCGCGCGGCATGAAAGGGCTGCTCGTCCGCGTCGCGAA
>ENA-ORBV01009803-ORBV01009803.1-microbial-mat-metagenome-genome-assembly--contig:-NODE-9803-length-15560-cov-4.077698_pt1 | contig 15560 bp, 13 predicted proteins | sample MGYA00237777_ERZ505514 | MGnify/ENA primary metagenome ERZ505514 (study PRJEB26160, sample SAMN06269048) | microbial mat metagenome | isolation source: Oligotrophic lake microbial mat | place... | reverse complement strand
GAGAAGCAGAATCTTGGGAGCGGTGAACTTCTTGGGCTGCTGCTCAAAACCAGCGTAAGAGAAGGTCTTCTTGAAGGCGACACCTTCGACCAACATAGAATCTTCCAGACCTCCGCCAGGCTCTTTCTTGATGCCAATGAGATTCACGTCCATGTCTCGCTGCAGTAAGAGGACGGCATCTACTATCATTTTCGCAAAGAAGTCCTTGTGAGAGCTCACGAGCTTCGAGTTAAGCGCGGTAGAGGCGCATTTCTACGGCTTTGACACTGCACTGGAGGATGGACGCGATCTCGGCGTTGCCCTGGTTCTCGAATTCCGAGAGGAGAATGACGGTGCGGAGATCTTCCGGGAGTGCGCCGATGGCCCCGCGCACGGCGGCTGACCGCTCCTCGCCCAACAGAGCGTGGGAAGGGTCCGATCGGGGATCCGGGAGGGTGGATTCCAGGCTCGGCCCGTCGTGCGGCGCGGGATCCTGAAGGGAGGTCTGGGGGTGCCGTTGGCGCCAGCGAAGGCGGTCCCTCGCCAGGTTGGTCGCAATCGAATAGAGCCAGGTGGCCAGGGGGCGCCGGGGATCAAAACGAGCCCGATGGGAGTGGAGCCGGACGAAGGTCTCGAGCGCGAGGTCCCGGGCATCCTCGGCATCCCGAACCCAGCGGATCAGGTAGGCGTGAAGAGAAACACCGTGCCGCTCGATGATACGTTCGAGCGCGGCGTGTTGATCGGCGAGGCCCGACCCACGGCCTCGATCAATCACGACGACTTTTGGATGCACGGCTTCAACGCCGGCGTCGAAGTCACCTGGTAGCTCCGCCAGCTCCAGCCTGTGCAGCCAGCCGCGGTCCTTCGCCGGATACCGCGGCTGGCTTCGTTTTGGGGGAGTTTGAAGTTTTCAGTGTTCAGTTTTCAGTGAAGACCGTGTTTCAAAATACTGGAAACTGAACACTGAAAACTTCAAACTCCCTAAATTTATCGCAATCGCCCGGAAACATAGACGTCTCCATCCAGCACTTGAATGTGAGCGTCACGGAACGAATGCGCCGCCGACATATTGGGAATTCCGACGCCTGCGATTGCCGACGGCGCCGCTTCACCGCCCACCAGCTTCGGTGCGATGAAGGCGTGCACTTCGTTGATCAGATCGTAGTGAAACGCCTCGCCCAGCAACTTTGCCCCGCCTTCGATCAGCACGTTCGTCCAGCGCCGCCGCCCCATTTCTGCGAGCAACGAATCCAGCCGTTCAAAGTGCGAGTCTCCTTGGCAAAAAAGCACCTCGCAGCCGTGTGAGCGTAGCAGGTCGCGCCGCTCCGACGGCGCCGATTCGCTGACCGCGATCAATACCGGCCAATCGCGTGCGGTATGCACCAGTTGCGACGAGGTCGCGATTTGCGCTAAGGAATCCAGCACGACGCGTGTTGCGCGGCGCGGGCCTTCCGGACGGGCCGTGAGCAGCGGGTCGTCATGTTCCACCGTGCCGCGGCCGACGAGGATCGCGTCCATCCGGCCGCGCAGCTCATGCACGATGGCCCGCGAACATTCGTTCGAAATCCAGCGACTGTCGCCCGCTTCCGTGGCGATCTTCCCGTCCAGCGTCATGGCCCACTTGGCGATCACCCAAGGCCGCGCAGTGCTGAGCAACCACAAATAGGGCTCATTCAACGCTTCGGCCTCGGCTTCCAGCACGCCCGATACGACTTCCACGCCGGCCGCTTGTAGCTGTGCGAATCCACCGCCATCGACCGCGGGGAAAGGATCGCGCATCGCGGCGACGACGCGGCGCACGCCGGATTTTAAGATGGCATCCGTGCAGGGCGGCGTCTTACCTTGATGGCAACACGGCTCGAGCGTGACGTAAAGTGTCGCGCCGCGGGCGCGTTCCCTGGCAAGTGCGAGCGCCTCGATCTCGGCATGTGGTCCGCCGTAGCGACGGTGCCAACCTTCGCCGAGCAATTCCGCGCCGCGCGCCACAATGCAGCCGACCATGGGATTCGGCTCGACGGCGCCTTGGCCTCGCCTGGCAAGTTCCAACGCCCGCGCCATGTGCCAGCGATCGAGGGCGAGCTGATCCATGGTGGGAACGGCCTGAGTTCGATTTCCAAATCGTGCGGCAGCGTTGTCAATTGGATCGCGACCGGACTTAATCCTCCATGAAGCGATCGAGCAGCTGAGTGTAAAGCGGATCTTGCGGCAGTTCCTCGTTGAGCTTGTCCAGGACTCCAGACTGATAGCGCCGAATCATTTGCGCCACTTCGTCGCCGACCGTGCCGTCTTCGGCCATTTTAGGATGGGCCGCGAACGCCGTCTTCCATTGCGCCAACGAGCCGGCGTAGTATTCCTTGGCCTGCTCCAAGTTGCCTTGCTCGACCGCCTGATCGGCGGCGTACGCGAGGCGGCGGGCTTCGATCGTGTCGTCCCGGATTTCCAATCGGCCGCGTTCACGCCAGTAATCGAAATTGATGACGCCGCGGAAATACTCGATCCCCATGATTTCTCGCTGCAATGCCGCGATCTTCTCGCCGACTTTCTTGCCTTCCGCGAGTTTATCCGCCGGCAGCCGTGGCGGGATTTCGTCGTAGTTCACAAAGATTTCGCTGATGGCGCTGGCCGCCAGTTGATACTGCTCCTGCGTCTTTTCTTCGTCGGGCGTTTTCAAGGCCTCTTGGCTTTCCTGCGAGAGCTTCAACAACTTTTCGTCCACAAGCTCCTGCCTGAGCCCCGGCTTCAAGGCGTCGAGCTCCGCCACAAGTTCGTTGAACACGACCATCCGCGGTTCCCAATCGTTGAGTCGAACGTTGAGATCCACTTCCGAGACCAACGGGCGGTTGCCGTACTCGGTCCATTCGCGGCTGCCGTCTTCCCAGGCGCCCTTTGCGGCCGGGCCGAAGGCGCCGTCGACTTCGAGGGCCTCGGCGTAGTTGTGTTGCGCCATGGGGGCGCTGGAGAAGTATTGGAAATCGGCCATGCCGATCAGATCGGCCGTGCCCTGGTCGATCATGTCGGCGCCGGCGACGTACCAGGCCTTGCCCATGAGCCAGTTGTCGCGCCGCCCGCGGTGAACGCCGCGGGCCTTGTCATCCGGGATGTTGGCGTCGAGAAAATCGAACAAATCGTCATTGCGATCGGCAAACAGCTTGCGGAATTCGCGGTGCTCGTCGGCGCGGCCGAGCTTCTGGCCGGTAAACCAACCCATGTCCCAGATCATCCGCGCTTCGCGCCGATTCTTGGTCGTCCCTTCATGCAGGAACTGGATGCCTTCCTTCACGCAGCGATAACGCTGCTTGAAATCGTCCCATTCGGCCGAGATGTTGTACGACAGATTCCAGGCCTGGTGGCGCCAGACGCCCGTGAAGTGCGGTTGCAGCTTGGACAGCTCTTCCAGCGTGACGCGCTGATCGTCCCACTGTTTGCGCTTCTCTTGCTCCTGCTTGCGGTGATAAAGCATGGTGATCGCCGGTGCGCGGAGGCCGAACATCACCAGCTTGACGCTTTCCGCCGTGGGATCGATCTCGCCCAGGCTGGCCTCGCTGATGTCGTTGTCCTTGCGCAACTCCGCCAGCACGCCGCCGCCGCTGCCGTCCGACTTCTTGGCCGGCATCCCGATCAGCGAGAGCGGCACCAACAAGAGCACGATCAGGCCCAGGTAGGTGACTTTGCGAAAAAACGCGGCACGAGGATTCATTTCGCCAACTCACGCAATTTCAGGAAGAAGTAGCCGGCGACGGCAATCGGCACGAAGTACGCCACGGCGGCCGTCAACTGCATCAGCATCGCGTCGCCGCCGATGTCGTAGCCGTTGGCCACCGCGCCGACATTATAGAACTGGGAAAAATCCGGCAGGATGTACGAGACCACGCGCAGAAATCTGTTCGCCACGTGATCGGCGCTCTTCACCACTTCCGTGCTGACCGTGGCGTCCAGTTGCTGCGTCAGGTTTTCCTGCTTGGCGATGCGAATCATCGACTCGAACACGCCGCCGCCAAGGTTCTGCCCCGTGGCGATGTTGACCAGCATGTCCGTGAAGAAGCCCAGCACCAGACACCCGATGGTGGACAACAGCGACACGGCCGTATTAACGATCGTGCTCCACATCACGCCCACGGTGGTGGCGAGCACCATTTGGAACCAGATGCCCAGGCAGCCCTTGGCGTAGTTCCAAAGAAACGGCTGCTCGCCCGCCAGCAGGTACACGTCGTTGCGGCCCACGCCGAAATACTGCGCTGGCTCTTCGCAGGAGAGTTCCACGACAATTTGCCCGTCCCGAACGATGTCGCGGAACAGCTCCATCTCCTTGCCGTCGGCAGTGGTCCACTTGCGCGGAATATACTTGCGATCGGAGACGAATTCCTTCGCCGTGAAGAATTGCTCTTCCGCCTTGGCTTCCAGATTGCCGGGACGGTGGACTTGCAGGCTGCCGAGAATGCCGCGGGTGATATCGCCCTTATAGCTGCGGAACACGCCGAGGTTCAGCTCGATCGGTACTCCCAGCGGATATTGATCTTCCGGGAACAATTCGGGGCGCAGCCCGCTGAAGGTGTAGATCGCCTTGGCCTGCGTGGCGCCTTCGATGAACTTGCGGTATTCCCATTCATCGCCGACGTTGACGCCGCCCCCTTCGCCGCCTTCGCGGGTCGTGAATTTCAAATCACCGATGATCGGCACACGTGCCTGAAACACGCCGAGCGGGCCAGTAACGGCGTAGGTCGCCGGAGCGTCTCCCTCGCCCGGCAGTAACGTGATTTCGTGGTAGTGACCGCGCTCGACCGAGGTGGCGCCGTGGCCTTCCTTGTCCAGCGAAAAATAGTGTGAATGGCCGCTGTCGTCGCGAATCGTGCCTTCGTAGCCGATCACGGCGCCGTCACGTTGATCGGTCAACGTGGTCACGGCCGTCGGATCGATCGAATGTCCGTGGGTCACGGCGCGGACGGCGAAGACATAGCCGATCAGCGAAGCCACGACCAGCAGCGTCGTGCCGACGGTCGAAAAGCCAATGATCCGCCCCAGGATGATCTCACTCGCGCGCACCGGCTTGGTGACGATGGTATAGATGGTCCGCTGGGCGATATCGGTCGGCAAACTGAAAGCGCTTAAGAAGCAACACACGGCGATCACCAGCACCGCGGTGATGAACATCAGATAGTCGATGTAGGCGGTGACGGCGCGATCGCGCATGAACCAGGAGAGAAACATCACCGCCACGACGAACACGGCTAGCGCCACCAGCACCCAACGGCTGAGCGATTCTTGGATGGCCAGCCGCGCCAATGCGCCGACGCGTCGCGGTGAGATGCGGAACAGGTCGCCGGCGGCGTCGCGTAGCACGCCATACATCACGCGCTCGGTCCGCCACGGACCGTTCAGAATCGTGCCGATCAGGAACGAAGCGGCGACCACGACCAAGGCCAGGATGCCGACGACCATCACCCATTGCAGCGAAGCGCTGCCGATCCAGTCGAAGTACCGTAGCGGCGTGTTTTCAATCACGTAAGACAGCAACATGACGTTATCGCGAATTCATCTTGAGTTCGAATAGAAAGGGGATGCTCATCGGGGCCGTCGGGCTAGTGTGGTTCTCTTGATGCTTGTACTTAGTTGCGAATCCGTTTGCCGGGACGCGCCTCGCTGTCGCGGACGATTTCCAGGAACAGGTCTTCCAGCGTGCTGCTGGGATGCCCGATCGAAATCGTCTCGGCGTGATGGCGACGGATGACGTCCTGGATTTCCTGCTTGGCCGCTTCGCTCAATCCCTTGGCCTGGATCTCGGTCACGTCCTGCTGCATCAGCAAGTCGTCGACGCGGCCCAATTCTTTGAGCTCGCCTTGATGCAGAATGGCGATACGGTCGCAGACGTCCTGTACGTCGGCCAGCAAGTGGCTGCACATCACGACCGTCTTGCCCTGTTCCTTGAGCCGGATGATCAGCTCTTTCATTTCTCGCGTGCCGATCGGGTCGAGGCCGCTGGTCGGCTCGTCGAGCAGGATTAGTTCTGGATCGTTGATCAGCGCCTGGGCGAGGCCGATGCGGCGCGTCATACCTTTGGAGTATTCGCGCAATTGGCGCTTTTTTGCCCAATTCAATTTGACCATATCGATCAACTCCGCCGTCCGTTGCCGGCGGGTTTCCTTCGACATGTTGAACAGCCGCCCGTAGAAATCGAGCGTTTCTTCGGCGTTCAAGAAGCGATACAGATACGACTCCTCGGGCAGGTAGCCGAGGCGTTCGTTCTTGGTCACATCCGTGGCTTCCTTGCCGAAGATCAACGCTTGACCGCTGGTGGGGAACAAGAGTCCGAGCAGCAGCTTGAGCGTCGTCGACTTGCCTGAGCCGTTCGGCCCGAGCAGTCCAAAGATCTCGCCGCGGCGGACTTCCAGGTCCAATGCGTTCAAGGCCCGCACTTTTTGGCGGCCCCAGAAATCGCGATAGACCTTGGTCAGGTTGCGGGTCTCGATGACCACGTCGGTCTGCTGGGCCGGTTCAACAACCGGAGCGGTGACCACAGCCCCCATAGGGAAGGCTCCCTCTCAGGAAATATGACTAGACGGATGGAATCAGCAATGAAGTGGACCCGGCTCAAGCGGAGAACGGCTCATCCGGCGCGAACGGCGGACAAGGAACAACTGCCGGACTCGGCGATGGAGCAGCGCCCGCGCCAAGGCAACACGTGCCCGGAAATCGGCGCAACTCTCGAAAAGACCGGCAGCTAATCTAGTCCTACGACGCCGCGTCGCACGAGGTTCGAAATCTCCCTGCGAAGCCCGGCTTGCCCCCGGGACTCACCACAACCGGCCAAGGAAGGTCTTACTATAAGTGGGCGCGTGGGGAGTGACAAGCCAACGGCGCATCGCGCCAGGGCGGAATAGCACTCGCCTGTGGGAGGCGTCTCCGACGCCGATGCGAACGACGTGAGCACCGCGCTACCGGATTTTCTCGTACAAAACGCCAAATTCAGCGGCGTCGGAGACGCCTCCCACAGTCGTTCTAGCGGCTTACGCGAAGCAACCGATTCGCGCTGCCGCAAATCTCCCCTACGTCGAAAAATCCAGACTTTTCGGTCTAGAACGCCAGTTACGCGTCTCAGGGCGGATTTGAGGCGCGAGGGGATTTTCGTGTCCGCAGATTCTTTGGGAAGTGATGCCACGCTCGACCCGGCGGGTCGTGACTAATGGTCTCAGGACAGCCGCCGCCCTGACAGCTTAATTCTAATTCTGGGTGGATCACCAAGCCCGCGATGTCCTCGCTCAGGCCCCACGTCGCAGGAGCGCCGCATACAGTTGATGAATAAACGCCGCGTTATCGCATTGCAAATACTGCATGGAGCCCCCCATGCGTGAATAACTTTTGCAGAAGCGGAGATAGTATGCAGGGTTGGATTTCGGCGGCTCTCCGTGAGTCCAATCCCAGCCGCCGCCGTCTTGTAAGTCGACGACGAAGATCGATTGCCGGGTGAGGACCTGACGACCTTCCTGCAACCGCAGATTGTTCACGCAGCTCACCGTCTTCTCAAACACCTGCGGGCCCATGATCGCGGAGCCGACCGAGAGGACCACGCCGTCGTCCAGACCGGCGACCGATCCGGCGAAGAGCTTGAAGTCCCATTCCGCGGCGCGGCCGATCGCCGAGCCGCTGAACACCGAATGGTTCGAGATGATGTCGTAGCCGATCCCCGGATGCACTGTCACCGGAACGCCATGGCGATACGCCTGGGCGATGATCGACGCGTGCTTCCAGCGATGCTCGATGGTGATCCGCCCGGCCGGCCATGCTTGTTCGCGCATCGCCCGCAACAAATCCGCGCGCGCCGAAGTGAGCGGATGCTCCGGATCGCGTGCAATCGCTTGCGTCAGCGCGTCGGCTTCCGGCAGCGTCACGCCATCCTCATGAATCAAACGCCCGAGCGCCCGCCCGTAGCCGAGTCCGTCCTGTGCGCCGGTCAAGATCGCCAGATGAATGTTGGTGGCTGTCTCATGCCAGGTTCCAAATGTGCCCGAGGCCACGTTCATTTCGACGCTCTCGGTCGACGCGCCGAACCAGGCGTACTCCCAATCGTGAATGGTTCCCGCGCCGTTCGTGGCCAAATGCGTCAGCCAGCCGCGCGCCATCATCCGCTCCAAAATCTGTGCGGCGCCGTTCCTCAATAGGTGCGCGCCGTAGATCAGCATGATCGACGCTTCCCGCTCCTGGGCGAAGAGAATCCGCTCGGCGCATTGGTCGATCGTCGCTTGATTGGCCGCGGACACCGGCTTCGGCGGCGACGCGGGATCGACCAGAATGTCATCCGCGCGTGTCAGATGATGCCGATCCTTCAGCGGAAAGACCTTGAGTTTGCGCAGATCGAGCGGCTGGATATTCATGAAACAAGGCCTGGCGCAGGTAGCCGTAAGAGGGCGGACCGGATTAGACGAAAGGACAATTGCTCAGTTTGAAAAACGGGCCCGGAGCATGGATGGGTGCCACTGACGGCTCGTCCGCCAGTGCCGGAGTTGACGTCGCTACACACTGGCGGACGAGCCGTCAGTGGCACCCCAACTATGACTTCAAACAGGGCCAAGTATACCGGGCGTGTCCCCTCCACCCCATGCCGGCGTCGCGTGCGTCTGCAATGGACGCGAACGGGCGCCTTCCCACCTACCACGCCCCACCCCCTACCTCGACGAATCCAGACTTTTCGGTCTAGAATGCCAGTTCCGCGCCTCAGGGCGGATTTGGGGCGGGCAGCGATTATCGTGGCCGGAGGTTCGGGGAAGTGACACCACGTTCGGCCCGGCGGGTTGTGATTACCGGTTTGGGGGTAGTCTCGCCGTTGGGAAACACCAAGGACGACCTGTGGGCCGCGCTGGCTGCGCGCCGTAGCGGCGTCGTTCACATGCCCGAGATGCCCGCGGGAGCGGCGCCGATGTCGTTCGGCGCTCCGGCGCGGTCGTTTACCGGGGCGATCGATGATTATGGCCAGCTTGAACCGGATCAAAAGAAAGCGATCCGCAAAGCCATCAAGATGATGTGCCGCGAATCGCAGATGGGCGTTGCCGCCGCGCAACGCGCCTGGCAGGATGCCGGGTTGAAATCCGGCGTGCTCGATCCGGAACGCGCAGGCGTCGTCTTCGGCTCCGATTATATGATCACCGAGCCGGAAGATTTCACGGCCGGCATCCAGAACTGCGTGGCGGACGGCGAGTTCGATTTCTCCCGTTGGGCCACCGAAGGCATGACGCGGATGACGCCGCTCTGGCTGCTTAAGTATTTGCCCAACATGCCAGCCAGCCACATTGCCATCTACAACGACCTGCGCGGCCCGAACAATTCCCTCACGCAGCGCGAGGCTTCGGCCAACCTCGCCGTCGGCGAAGCGCTCCGCGTGATCCAGCGCGGCCACGCGGAGGTGATGCTCGCCGGCGCCACCGGCACCCGAATTCATCCCATGAAGATGGTCCACGCCGTACAGCAAGAACCGCTGGCGACGGACGGCGTCCCTCCGGAAAAGGCCAGTCGCCCGTTCGATCTCCATCGTACCGGGCAAGTGCTGGGGGAAGGCGCCGGCGTGGTGTTGCTCGAAGAACTGGGCCACGCGCAAGCCCGCGGCGCGACCATTTACGCCGAAGTCGTCGGCGCATCGTCGTCCAGCGCCAGCGGTCGGAACTTTGTCGCGCGCCGCGAATTATCGCTGGCGAATGCCATGCGCGGCGCACTCCGCGATGCCCACCTGGATCCCGCTGATGTCGGCCACCTGCAAGCCCACGGCCTCGGCACCATCGGTTGCGACCTCGACGAAGCCCGCGCGATTCGGGACGTCTTCGGAGATCTCACAGAACGCCTGCCGGTTACCGCGGCGAAGAGCTACTTCGGACATCTCGGCGCAGCGAGCGGACTGGTCGAACTGATCGCCGGCGTGTTGGCACTCCAGCACCATCAATTGTTCCCGCTCCTGAACTACGAAACCCCAGACCCCGACTGCCCGGTCTGCGCAGTGACCCAAGATCATCAATCCCCCGGCGATAGTTTCTTGAGCCCCAGCGTCACGCCGCAAGGCCAAGCCAGTTGCGTAGCGGTACGCCGGTTCTTGAACTAGCCGCGCGGCATAGTCTCCTTTCGCTCCGCGAAAGGCGACCATGGTCGACGCTCGCAAGAGTTACGCAACTATGCAAACAAGCGACGTCCTGATTCTCGGCGGCGGCGCGATCGGCCTCTCGCTGGCGTATGAACTCGCCGGCAACGGCGCGAAAGTTCACGTCCTCGATCGCGCGGAACCTGGTCGCGCATCCTCCTGGGCCGGCGCCGGGATGATTCCCCCGGCGCCGCGAGATCCCGTCGACACGTTCCTACAACTCGCAAAACTCTCCGGCGAACTGCATCCGCGCTGGGCGGCAAAGCTGCTGGAGCAAACCGGCATCGACGTCGAATATCGCCCCACGGGCGCAATCTACCTCGCAGCGAATGCCCAAGAAGCGGACTGGCTGGCCGGAGAACAACACGGTTGGCAATCGCTCGGCATCGAACACCAGCCGATCGAACCACGGCAACTCCCCGATTGGGAACCGGAAGCGATGCCGGCCGCCCAACAGCATTGCCAACACGTCGCGGCCGCCTATCACTTGCCCGGCGAATCGCAGATTCGCAACCCGCGATTTGTCCGCGCATTGTTGGCCGGCTGTGCGCAACATGGCGTGCACATCATCGCCGGCGCGGAAGTCTTCGATTTCATCAAGCACGATGCGCGACTCACAGGCGTCCGCACCGCGAGCGGCGACTTCGCCGCCAGCCAAGTGTGCCTTGCCGCGGGCGCTTGGACCTCCAGCCTTGCCTCGAGACTCGGCGTCACGCTGGGCGTGACGCCGGTGCGCGGACAAATCGCGCTGCTCAACCCGGGGCGTCCGGTATTGCGGCGGATCATCAACTGCGGCCCGCGCTACCTGGTGCCACGCGTTGATGGCCGCGTGTTGGTCGGGTCCACAATGGAACACGTCGGCTTCGACACGCGCACTACGGCTGAGGGCATCGGCGGACTCCTGGAAATGGCCGGCGCGCTTGCCCCTGGCCTTGCATCCGCGCCAGTCGAACGTTGCTGGGCAGGACTTCGCCCCGGCACGCCGGACGGCCTCCCGTACTTAGGGCGCATCCCCGGCTACGACAACGCCTTCATCGCCGCCGGCCACTACCGCAGCGGCCTCCAACTCGCGCCCGCCACAGCCGTCGTGATGAGGCAACTCCTGCGCGGTGAATCAACCAGTGTCCCGCTCGACGCCTTCCGCATGGACCGGTAGTAGGATTCACCACGGACTCACGGGGGCACAGAGAAGATCGAGGGGGAGTCGTACGAAACGCGAATAGATTTGCAGTTACCGATGAATGGCGAATGCCGAACCAAGAAAACATCGCCTCCCAAGTCCACTGAAAACTTCAAACTCTTGCGCTTTCCATTCCACTCCTGAATTCCTCCGCGTCTCAGCGCTTCCGAGTTTCAAAGTGTCTCCCCCACCTCACTTTTCTCCTCCGTGCCTCCGTGACTCCGTGGTGAATCCTCCGGATTGATCGCCGCCGCGAATCGGTTTGCGTGGCGTACACTTCCCCGGTCCAATAGTTGGCATGGCCCGTTCTGTCATGCGCCCCGGATTGAGGAAGCCACGGTGAATACTCACTGCTTGCGGTTGCGAACGATGCTGCCGATTCTGCTGATTGCCCTGCTCGCGCCGGCCACGGCCCACGCGATCACCAGCGCCGAGAAGCTCGGCTACGGGCCGGAGGATCGCGTAGTGATTCTCGGCGTCACGCACTTCGGCTGGGCGTACGAGACGAACGCCGCGGTGAGCGAAATCCTCGCCCAGCCGGAACTGCGCGTCAGCGCCGAGGTGATGGTCGTCGGCCCTTGGTTCGACGACGTGACGACCTGGCGCAAGCATCATCCCGAGAAAGAACTCGGCGTCATGCTCACGCTGCTTTCTGAAGGGGACGCCTACCGCTTCGGCCCCGCCGGTAAGCCACAACAACTAGCGGGACTGATCGATGAAGAAGGCCGTCTGCCTGGCTCGCTGCGTCGCTTGGAAATGAACGCCTCGCCGAAAGTGATTGAACACGAGCTCCGCGCACAGATTGAGCGCTGCCTGAAAGCTGGCATCCGCCCCACGCACCTGATGACGCACAAGGGCGTGCTGTTCTCACGCGTCGACCTGGCCGAGATCTACATGCGCCTCGCGCAGGAGTATTGGATTCCGGCCGTTGTCGTGGAACTGAAGCCGGAAATGCTCGAACTCTTCGCGAGCAATGGGATGCCGGTGGAAGAAGGGTTGGTCGATCTGATCTCTCGCTATCCCATGCCCAAGCTCGACGAGCTGCGCATCGCGCCGGAAGGCGAAACCTACGAAGCCAAGCGCGCGGCGCTGTTGGAGATGATCGCGCAATTGCCGCCGGGTTTGTCCGAGGTGTACTTCCGCGCCGCCGAGGAATCGAACGCGCTCAAGCGACTGACGCCGCGCTGGCAACAAATGGTCTGGGATCGCGAACTGCTGCTCGATCCAGCGGTACGAGAGCACTTCAAGTCGCAAGGCATCATCCTCACCGACTGGCGGGAAGTGATGCAACGCTTCGAAGGCACATTACCGGCGGAAACGGCGAACGAAGCGGTTGAAGACGGCAACGTTCCGTTGGACGACATCAGTGCGGAACTCCGCCGCAACCGTATCGATGTGCCGGAACCGCGAGTGAAGGAACTCCTCGAGCCTCCGGTCGATACCGAGATTCGCACTGACACGCCCAAGGTCGTCCCGCGCCGCTAGCGCCAAGCAAATACCAGCCCTATGTTCAACGTGCTTAACATTCGTCGACTCGTCGCCGTGCTGGCCGCTGTGCTCGGCGCTGCCGATGTTGCCTTCGCGCAGTATCAGCAAAACAGGTCGTACTCGGACTACTATCGCGACCAGTACCAGACGACGCGGAACGTGCCGAAATCGGCCGCGAATTACACGATCGACAAGTACTACTACCACAACAAAAACATCAGCCCGTACTTGAACCTGGTCCGGCCGACCAGTTCGTACAACCCGCGCTATCAGAGCCTGGTCCAGCCGGAAGTCCAGCGCCGCGCGAATCAACAACAGGCCGCCCGCCGCCCCACGCCGAACTTCTCCGCGTCGCCCACGTACGGCGGCGGCGGAGGCAGAGCGAAACCGGCCTACCACGACCACTGGTACGGCGGCCTGCTGACAGGCCCGTAAGTCAGTAGCACAGCGCCGTCCCTCTCAAGCCCAGGGAAGGCCCTCGACAATCGTCGACTACAAGTAGATTCTCGACGGCCTTCCCTGGGCTTATCGCGCGCAAGCGGCGCAATCAAGCGATTCTTACTCCGGCAACGGCCGATCTTTCGTCTCCGGTGCAAACGGCAGCACCAACAGGCCGATCAGGTAAACCGAGCACATCGTGATCGCGGCCGGTCGCAATGGTTCGGCGTAATCGCTGAAGACGTTGTTGCTCAGATACCCGAGGAACAGGGGGCCGCTGGCGGAAAGGTAGCGTCCCACGTTGTAGCAAAACGACGTGCCTGTGCTCCGCAGTCGCGTGGGAAACAACTCCGGGAAATAGATCGCATACCCGCCAAACACCGACAACTGGCAGAAGCCCATCAGCGGGATCATCCAATAGAAATCGGTGACGTCGTTGAACGACGAGAACACGAGAATCGTACTCAGCATCGCCAAGATGAAAGACACGGCAAACGCGAACCGGCGTCCGGTGTAGTGCGTCAGCGTCGTGAACATGTAGATCCCGAAGAACGCGCCTATGTTCTGCACGAACAGCGTCAGCCCGGCAAGCGAAGTCAGGCTCCCCTTGATCCCCTGCGTACGGCCGGCGATGCGATCAACATGCGATTGCATCGCCTCCGGAGTCGGCGCGGCGCCTGTCGTCTCAACGTTGAGATATGCGGCGCGGCGCGTGCGCACTGCTTCGGCGTCGCCCGCCGGCAATTTGGCCGATTGCTCTAACACGGCCTCCTTGGTGATCGCTTGGCCGGACTTCTTCTGTTCCAGAATGGCCGTGTAAATGGCCGAGGCGTCCCGATCGTCCGCCGTCAGGTTGATCAAGTCCGCGGCGTTGACTTTGATGGCGATCGCATCGAGCGTCGCTGGCTGTTGCACAAGCAGATTCAGAAACGCGCGGTCCTCCGCCGCAGCACCTTGTTCACGCGCCTCGGCATGATATTGCCGCGTAAACACGGAGCGGATCAATTCCGGACTGAAAAAGCCGATCCCCCAGACGCCCACGACGCCGGACGTGGCCAACGCCAGCCCAACGAGCGCCCGGCGGCGAAATTCGGGGTTGCCGAGCAATTCAGAATACGAACCAAGCTGCTTGCCGCCGTCGTTCTTGTGCGCGGCGACGAGCGCCTTCCATTGTTCCGGCTCTTTGAGTCGCTTGCGAATGACGATAGCCAACAACGCCGGCAATGTGCCGATGACGAACATTAGCCGCCAGGGGGTGAACTTGATGCCCCACAGGTCCCAATTGTCGATCACTCCGGTTTGCTCGAGTTGACCTAGGCTTAAGCCCACCAGCGCCGCGGTGATGTTGCCTACCGCGGATAGGGCCTGCAAGAGCCCGAGCGCATGCGGCCGCGCGCGATCGGGCATCACTTCCGCGACGAGCGCCACGCCGACAGCGAACTCCCCTCCTACGCCGAGGCCGGTCAGAAAGCGGTACAGCGCGAAGTCCCAGAAGCCCTTTGAGAATGCGCTCAATCCGGTGCAGAATGAGTACAGCAGAATTGTCAGCATCATCGTTTTGGCGCGGCCGAAGCGGTCCCCCAGCACGCCAAAAAAAATGCCGCCGGTCGCCCAGCCGATCATGAAGATCGAAGTGACTTGCGTGATGCCTTCGCGCACGACCGCGTCGTCAGGCCGTTGCCCGGGCGACGGCGCCAGCAATTCCACCATGGCCGGCTGGCGCGCCAGGTTGAACAACTGCTGGTCCATCGTGTCGAATAACCAGCCCAGCGCCGCCACGATCAGCACGAACCAGTGATACCGGTTCAGTTCGTGATACCAGCGGCGAGGGGCGGTGCTCATGCGGGAGACCTTCCGGGGCGCGAGTGACAAGTCCGAGGCGGGAGCGCGCGTTAGAACACGCACGCCGCCAGGGATTGTAACCGCCTCAGTGAAGCCCCGAAACCCTTAGAGCGCATTCCCGGAAATGACCTGTGGGAGGCGTCTCCGACGCCGATGGAGCGATCGATGTGGCCCGCTCAGTTTGCGCGGTCGCCGCGACCATTCCATCGGCGTCGGAGACGCCTCCCACAGTTTGTCGAGGTTGACCGGATCAGTTCATCAACATCGCGTGGCTAATGGGCCACGGTATGCAGCTCCATCGCCTCTTGATAGCGCCGCGATAAGGTCCGCCCGTTTAAGATTCGGTCCGCCAGCTCGGTCCCTGGCCGCTTGCCGGCGACCAGTTCTCGGTCCGGATTCCAAGTCTCAGGCTCCGCCGCGCCGGCCTCCTTGCGCCGCGCTATCAGTCCCAACAGGTGCCAAAGATCGTATCGCAGTTTCGGTTCGTCGTTCATGGTATTGTCTTGGTATCTCCGCGTC